>Ga0207712_10000019_pt1 | contig 317060 bp, 301 predicted proteins | sample KBSS44metaG_FD_184402 | JGI IMG/M metagenome (GOLD analysis project Ga0207712, IMG submission 184402) | Switchgrass rhizosphere microbial communities from Kellogg Biological Station, Michigan, USA - KBS S4-4 metaG (SPAdes) (version 2) | ecosystem: Host-associated > Plants > Roots >... | reverse complement strand
CACGCGGCGTTGCTGCGTCACGCTTTCGCGCATTGCGCAAGATTCCCCACTGCTGCCTCCCGTAGGAGTCTGGGCCGTGTCTCAGTCCCAGTGTGGCTGATCGTCCTCTCAGACCAGCTACCCATCGTTGCCTTGGTAGGCCGTTACCCCACCAACAAGCTAATGGGCCGCGAGCCCCTCCCAATGCGGAGGCCGAAGCTTCCTTTAGTACACAGACTTAAGACTGTGCACCACATCCGGTATTAGCCCGAGTTTCCTCGGGTTGTCCCGGTCATCGGGGCAGGTTACTCACGTGTTACTCACCCGTTCGCGGCTTTGCCCCAGGGCAAGCCCTGGTTCGTCGCACCACTTGCATGTGTTAAGCACGCCGCCAGCGTTCGTCCTGAGCCAGGATCAAACTCTCCGTGAAGGGTACTTCTTACAGAGAGCTGTCATGCCTGGCAAAACTGCAAATCGCCGGGTACACATACTCGGCGACCGGCATGACGGGTAAATCAGACCACTCGGCGCGCTGGCGCACCAAGTGGATCGGGCTCAAACATTCCGCAGACCAAATCGGCCCGCGGAGTGCACGCTGCTCAGTTTTCAAAGACCGCTGCGCCTATCGCGACGGGACTCGCCGCTCCTAACGCCAGGGCAGGCACCGGTTGCCTTGCCCAGAGGGACGAAGGAGTATAGCGCTCTCGCGGACGTTTGCCTAGCCCGTTTGCGCGGGCACCCGCAGGCGGCGGAACCGGCGCTTCCCCGCCTGCAGCACTTTACCGTCCAGCGCGCTCGGGTCAAGGTCCAGCGTCTGTGGTGGAATCGGCTCCCCGTCGAGCTTTGCGCCACCCTGCTTGATCAAGCGGCGGGCCTCGCTGGAGCTGATCTCGAAGGCGCCGGCCATCAGCGCCGGCAGGTGCACCTCCGCCCCGCCCACAGCGAGTAGCGGCCCAAGATCGAAGTCCTCGACGTCGTCGGGCACCGCTCGCTCTACGAAAAGGCGATTGAAGTGAGCCTCCGCCGCCTCCGCCGCGGCCTCGTCGTGGAAGCGCGTGACCACGCCCCGCGCCAGCGCCCGCTTCGCCTCGTTCGGCGGCCCCGCCGCCGGCTCGCCGCCGAGCACGAGCCGGAAGTACTCGGGCATCGCCTCGTCGGGCACCCGCATCGTCTTGCCGAACATCTCCTCCGGCGGCTCGGTCACGCCGATGTAGTTGCCGAGCGACTTGCTCATCTTCCGCTCGCCGTCGATGCCGACCAGGATCGGCATCGTCAGGATCGATTGCGGCTTCTGGCCGTAGGCGGTCTGGATGTCGCGGCCGAAGAGCAGGTTGAACTTCTGGTCGGTGCCGCCGAGCTCGATGTCGGCCTCGACCGCGACCGAGTCGTAGCCCTGCAGCAGCGGGTAGAGCAGCTCCAAGGCGGCGATCGGCGCTCCCGCCGCCAAGCGTTTCTGGAAGTCGTCGCGCTCGATCAGGCGGGCGACGGTCGTCTGCGCCAGGAGCCCCAACAGCTCCTCCGGCGCCATTCGCAGCCACTCGCTGTTGAAGCGCACCTCGGTGCGCTCGCGGTCGAGCACCTTGAAGGCCTGCTCCTGGTAGGTGGCCGCGTTGGCCTCGATCTCCTCGGGCGAGGGCAGCGGTCGCTGCGCCGAGCGACCACTCGGGTCGCCGACCCTGGCGGTGAAGTCGCCGACGATCAGCACCACCTGGTGCCCCGCCTGCTGGAACTCACGCAGCTTCTCGAGCACGACCGTGTGACCGAGGTGGATGTCGGGCGTGGTCGGATCGATGCCGAGCTTGACCCGCAGCGGCCTACCCGCCGCGAGTTGCTCTTGCAGCATGCCCTCGGGCAGCACGTCGACCGCGTTGCGCGTCAAATCCACCAAGGCGGCAATGCTAGACTGCCGCCTCCACTCGGCGGGCCCAGACGTCCACCGAGTCGCGAGCCTTCTAGATGCCCTCCCTAGGACTAAAGCTCCCCCGGCGGGGTGGCCACGCAACGCCGCCGGCCCCCCCGGCACCGCCGACGAGCAAGCGCAGCCGGCCGCGCCTGAAGAAGCTGCGCATCCTCTTCGTCCTGCTTGGGCTCGCCATCCTCGCCGTCGTCTCGATGGTCTTCGGGATGATGGCCGCGGTCTCCCAGGACCTGCCGGCGATCTACAACTTCGCTCAATACAAGGCGTCGAAAAACAGCGAGGTCTACGACGCCTCCGGCGAACCGATCGGCACCCTGACCAGCGACCAGAACAAGATCCTGCTCACCTCAGGCCAGATCTCGCCCAACGTCAAGAACGCGGTGATCTCGATCGAGGACGCGCGTTTCTACGAGCACAATGGCGTCGACTTCCAGGGCATCGCCCGCGCCTTGGTCAAGGACGTGCTCAGCCAGAGCGCCCAGCAGGGCGCCTCGACGATCACCGAGCAGTTCGTCAAGAACGCGCTCGAAGCCGCGGGCAGCCGCACGGTCCTGGAGAAGTTCCGCGAGGCGGCGCTGGCCTACCGGCTCGAGCGCCACTGGAGCAAGGACAAAATCCTCACCGAGTACCTCAACACGATCTACTTCGGCGAAGGCGCCTACGGGATCGAGGCTGCCGCGCGCACCTACTTCGGCAGCGCCCACCCCGGCTGTGGCACGCCGTCCGAGCCCTGCGCCTCTGTGCTCGAGCCGTGGGAGGCCGCGACCTTGGCTGGGATCATCGCCTCACCTTCGGCCTTCAACCCCAAGATCTACCCCGAAAACGCCCTTGGCCGGCGCAACCTCGTGTTGGAAAAGATGTACGAACAGGGCTACATAACCCAGGAGCAGTTCGCCGAAGGGCGCCAGCAGGCACTGCCGTCGCCCGCTTCGATCTCGCCTCCCAAGCTCGAATCGAAGGCCCCCTATTTCACCGCTTGGCTGCGCCAGCAGCTGGTCGAACGCTACGGCGCCTCGAAGACCTTTTTCGGCGGCCTGAAAGTGAAGTCGACGCTTGACCTGCGCCTCCAGGGAGCGGCCGAAGAAGCGGTCAACTCGTATCTCGGCTACTCCCCCGCCACCGCCTCAGTCGTCGTGCTCGACAACAAGAACGCCGGGGTCAAGGCGATGGTTGGCGGCCCCAACTTCGAAACCAAGCCCTTCAACCTCGCCACCCAGGGCCACCGCCAGCCCGGCTCCTCGATCAAGCCCTTCACCTTGATCACCGCCCTCGAGGAGGGCATCTCCCCCTATACGACCTTCGAATCGGCGCCGCAGTACATCCACTACGGCAAAGGTGGCCAGGAAGTGTTCGAAGTCAACAACGACGAGGACTCCTACCTGGGCAGCTGCGACATCGTCTGCGCCACGACCTACTCGGACAACTCGATCTACGCTCAGCTCGGCCTCGAAGCGCTGAAAGGCAAGACGATCCAGGACCGCACCCACTCGATCGCGGGAACGATCCACAAGGCCGGTTACGCCGACCCGATCTCGACCAATCCCTCGATGGTGCTCGGCGGGCTTGAAATCGGGGTGACGCCGCTGGGCTGGACCTACGCCTACTCGACGATCGGCAACAACGGCGACCGGGTCAGCGGCACCCTGGCACCCCGACCGGGTGACAGCCCTGTCGCCTACACCCAGGTGACCGACCAGGACGGGCACACGATCAAGGGCGGCGACAACGACTCGATCCACACCCAGGTGATCCCCGAAGGGGTCGCCGAAGAAGCGAAGAGCATCCTCGAAACCGTGGTCAGCAGCGGCACCGGGACCAACGCCCAGATCGGCCATTCGGGCCAGTGGGGCAAGACCGGCACGACCGAGAACAACGGCGATGCCTGGTTCTGCGGCGGAGTCGAAGACGAAGTCACCGCTTGTGTCTGGGTCGGCTACGCCGACACGACGACGCCGATGACGACGCTCTACAACGGCGGCCCGGTGATGGGTGGCACCTTCCCGGCTCTGATCTGGGCCAGCGTGATCTCGGCCTGGGAGGAAATCAAGGCCGAACGCGCCGCTGAAGCGAAGGAAAAGAAGCGCGACAAGGCCTCCTCGTCATCCTCCGATGAATCGGGCTCGACCTACACACCGCCCGAATCGACAGGCGAAGGCGAAACGGCGACCGAACCCGAAGTGAGCGAACCGGTCGAAGAAGAAGCGCCCGAAGAAGAAGCACCAGAAGCGGCCGAACCCGCTGAACCCGCCGAAGCCGCGCCCGCCGAACCCACGGCGCCATCCAGCGGCGGCGGCGTCACCGCCGGGTAATAGTCAGAGCTGCGGGCGCGAGACGTTCGGGTTGCCGGCAGCGCAGAAGCGCCAGGGGCGGTCGACCGCTTTGGTGATCCCGATGCGAGGGCCGGTGACTACTTCTCCCTCCCACCCATCAGCCGGCGGCAGGAGCAGGAACGGGTCGCGCGTCAAGTCTTTGTCGTTGTGCTCGAGGCCGACTCCAAGCGCCTCGGTCAGCTTGCCTGGGCCCGAGCAGAGGTCGCGGTCGGGTCGTTCGCCTCGGCGGGCGCGCATCTCCTCGATCCCTACCGTCGGTTCAAGCGCTCGGATCAGCACCGCCGCCGCATCGCCCTCGGGTTCGGCGACGAAGTTGAGCAGGCTGTGGATCCCGTAGGAGAGGTAGACGTAGGAGCGTCCGGGTGGGCCGAAGAGGACCGCGGTGCGATCGGTGAGGCCGACGTAGGCGTGGCAGGCCGGGTCGTCGCGCTCGTAGCTCTCGGTCTCGACGATGACGCCGCCGCAGCCGGCGAAGAAGAGACGACAGCCGACCAGCTCACGGGCGACCTGGTGAACCGAGCGGTCGAAGAAATCAGCCCCCAACGGCTCTGCGAGCCGTTGGGACCGACCCCCAGGTTCCGCGCCCTGTCGCTTCACGACCGCTCTTCGTCGACCCTTGCCCGGACCGCGGCGAGGGTCTCCCGCGCCTCTTCGATCTGGGCGGCGAGCGGAACCGAGCCGGTGCCGCCGGCGATCCGCTTCGACTCGAGCCAGCTGCTGCGCCGCAGGACCTCATAGAAGGAGTCGTCTAGGTGCTCGGAGCGCGCCCGCAGCTCCTCCTCATTCAATTCGGAGAGCGACTTGTTCTGCTCGACCGCATCGCGGACCAGGCCGCCGACGATGCCGTGCGCCTCGCGGAAGGGCACGCCGCGGCGGACCAAGAGGTCGGCGACCTCGGTCGCGGCGAGCATCTCATCGCCGGAGGCGGCCTCGAGTCGCTCGCGGTCGAACTGGATCCCCGCCAGCATCCCCTCGCTGGCATCGAGGCAGGACTCCAGCGTGTCGATCGAGTCGAAAAGCGGCTCCTTGTCCTCCTGCATGTCCTTGCCATAGGTCAACGGCAGGGCGTGCATGGTTCCCAGCAAGGAGCCGAAGCTGGCCGCGACGCGCGGGCTCTTGGCGCGCAGCAGCTCGGCCGAGTCGGGGTTGACCTTCTGCGGCATGATGCTCGACCCCGAGGAGAAGGACTCGTCGAGCCCGCAGAAGCCGAACTCGGTGCTCGACCAGATGACGATTTCCGAGCCCAGGCGCGAGAGGTGCATCGCGCAGGTCGAGGCGGCGGCGAGGTAGTCGAGGACGAAGTCGCGGTTGGAGGAGCCGTCGATCGAGTTGTGGCTGACGTGCTCGAAGCCGAGATCGTCGGCGACGGCGCGGCGGTCGATCTCCCAGTTGACGCCGGCCAGGGCGCCGGATCCAAGCGGCATCACCGAGGCGCTGTCGAGGGCGAACTGAAATCGCAGCACGTCGCGGGCGAGCATCCAGAAGTAGGCGAGCAGGTGATGGCCGAGGTAGACCGGCTGGGCGCGCTGCAGATGGGTGTAGCCGGGCATCGGCCAATCGCGGTGGCGCTCGGCCAGCTCCAGCAGGCGCGCCATCGTCGCGCCGGCGAGCTCGATCGCGCGCAGCGAGTGCGCCTGCACGACCATCGCGACGTCGGTGGCGACCTGATCGTTGCGCGAGCGTCCGGTGTGGAGCTTGCCCGCCAACGCCCCAATCTCATCGCCGAGCAGGCGCTCGACCGCCATGTGGATGTCCTCGTCGGAGTCCTCGAACTCGAAGCCGTGGGTGCCGATGCGAGCGCGGACGCGCTCCAAGCCAGCGTCGATCTGCTCCAGCTCCTCCTCGCTGAGGACGCCAATCCCGCACAACCCGCGGGCGTGTGCCTGCGACTGATCGATGTCATAGGGCGCCAGCCGCCAATCGAACTCGATCGAGCGGTTGATCCGCCAGAAGCGGGGGTCTGGGTCTTTGCGGAAACGAGACATCAGGCGATGGATTCGGCGAGAGCCTCGCACACCCTCGTCACCTGGGCCTCGCTCATCGCCGGGAAGAAGGGCAAGGCGAGCGAACGAGCGGAAGCGTCTTCGGCGATTGGGAACTGGCCCTCGCGGTAGCCCAGCTCCCGCAGGTGGGGAAAGAGGTGGATGCAGGGCAGATAGGCCTTGCTGGCGATACCGCGCTCGGAGAGGCGGGCGATCGTCGCGTCGCGATCGACGGACGGGTCGAGCTTGACCGTGTAGACGAACCAGCTGCGCCGCTCGGAACCGCGGCTGGCGATTGTGGTCTCGATGCCATCGAGGGAAGCGAGGCACTCTCCGTAGAGCGCGGCGACGCGGGCGCGATCGGCGAGCAGCTGGTCCAGTCGCTCGACCTGGGCAACGCCGATCGCCGCGGCGACATCGGAGAGACGGTAGTTGAAGCCGAGCCCGCCGTGGTCGAGCCATCCCATGTCGACGGCGCGCCCCTGGTTGCGCTCGCCGCGCAAGCGGGCCGCGATCTCGGCGCTCGGGGGGATCAGCATGCCCCCCTCCCCCGTCGTCATCTGCTTGTTGGCGTAGAAGGCGAAGGTTGCGAGGTTGCCGCGGGCGCCGACATTGGCGCCCTCCGAGTCGACCGCCCCCAGCGCCTCGCAGGCATCCTCGAGCAGACCGAGCTTGCGGCGGGCAGCGAGCTCCTCCAGCTCGCCCATCGCGGCTGGGAAGCCAAAGATGTGGACCGGCAAGACGCCGACGGTGCGCTCACCGACCGCGGCGGCGACCGCGGCGGGATCGAGGTTGAGCGTGATCGGGTCGACGTCGCAGAAGACCGGCCGGACCCCCTCGTAGAGCAGGCAGTTGGCGGAGGCGACGAAGCTGAAGGGGCTGGTCAGGACCTCGTCCCCGGCGCCCCAGCCGAGCGCTCGCACGCCGAGGTGGAGCCCTGCGGTGCCGCTGGAGACGGCGACCGCGTCCTCGACCCCCAGCCACTCGGCGAAGGCGCGCTCGAAGCGCTCACCCATCGGCCCCAGCGAGAGCCGCCCCGAGCGCAACACCTCGAGAACCAGCTCCTCCTCGCGAGCGCCAACCTCCGGCCGAGCAAGCGAAATCTCCGCCGACGGGCCGTTTTCGTGTCGTAGTGTCACGTTTTCGGCCCGTCGGCGGGGGTGGCGGCAGAGGGTTGGAAGGCGAAAGCGAGCGAGTCGACCAGCGCCTCCCAGGAGGCCTCGATGATGTTCTCGGAGACGCCGAGCGTGCCCCACTCGCGCTTGCCGTCGGTCGAGTCGAGCAGGACGCGGGTGACCGCGCCGGTGCCGTGTGCCTCGTCGAGGATCCGCACCTTGTAGTTGGTCAGCTCGATATCGGCCAGGTGCGGGTGGCGAGCGCCGATCGCGGCCCGCAACGCCGTGTCGAGCGCGTTTACGGGACCGTTGCCCTCGGCGACCTCGACGTAGCGCTCGCCGTCGACGACGACCTTGATCGTCGCCTCGGTTTCGACCCGGCCGCCCTCGCGCTTCTCGGTGGTGACGCGGAAGCCCTCCAGCTCGAAGAGCGGCTGGTAGACCCCCGCCTCGCGCCGCAGCAGCAGCTCGAAGGAGGCCTGGGCCGCCTCGTAGTGGTAGCCGCGGTGCTCGCGCTGCTTCAGCTCCTCGACTACGCGGGTCGCGGCATCGTCGTCGAGCTCGAGCCCGGCGCGCTCGGCTTGACTGCGAATCGTCGCTTTACCGGAGAGCTCGGAGGCGAGGATGTCGCGCTCGTTGCCGACCGTGGCGGGATCGAGATGCTCGAAGGTGCTGGCGTCGGCGGCGACGCCGGCGGCGTGCATCCCCGCCTTGTGGGCGAAGGCGTTGCGACCGACGTAGGCGCGGTCGGGGTTCGGCGTCATGTTGCAGAGCTCGTCGAGCAGGTGCGAGGTCGGCGTCAGGCTCACCAGCTGCTCGGCTGAGACGACCTCGAAGCCCATCTTCAGCTGCAGCGCCGGCAGGATCGAGGTCAGGTTGGCGTTGCCGCAGCGCTCGCCGTAGCCGTTGACGCAGCCCTGGACCAGGCGGGCGCCGGCATCGACGGCGGCCAGCGAGTTGGCGACCGCGCACTCGGCGTCGTTATGGGTGTGGATGCCGACTTCGGCAGCCCCATCGAGGCTGGCCACGACGGCAGCGGTCGCCTCGGCTACGAAGTGGGGCAGGTTGCCGCCGTTGGTGTCGCAGAGCGTCACGTTCTCGGCTCCACCCTCGGCCGCGGCGCGCACGCATTCGAGCGCGTAGGCCGAGTCGTCTCGGTAGCCGTCGAAGAAGTGCTCGGCGTCGAAGACCGCACGCTTGCCCTGAGCGCGCAGGAAAGCGAACGAGTCGGCGATCATCGCCAGGTTCTCCTCCGGCGTCACCTTGATCACCTTGTCGACGTGCAGGCGCCAGCTCTTGCCGACCAGGCAGACCATTGGCGCGAAGGACTCGACCAGGGTGCGCAGGGCGGCGTCATCCTCGGCAGGGACGTCGCGACGCCGGGTCATGCCGAAGGCGGCGACCGTCGCGCTGGTCAGCTCAACCCCGGCGAGCCGCTCGAAGAGCTCCGCCTCCTTTGGATTGGAGCTGGGGAAGCCGGCCTCGATGAAGTGGACGCCGAGACCGTCGAGGGCCTGCACGACCTTGAGCTTCTCGCCCACCGAGAGCGACATTCCCTGACCGCCCATGCCGTCCCGCAGGGTGGTGTCGTAGAGCTTTACCTGTTCCATTTGATGCCTTTCGCTTGCGAGGAGATCGGGGGTGGGTCAACGAGGACCCGGGCGCGTGGCATCGCCACGCCAGCCGCTAGGCGGCTGCGGTAATTCGCCCGATCAACTGCAAACGCATGAACATCAGGAGCTGACCTTACTCGGTTGGTCCGCGCTGGCCGGCACCTCGACGAAGTCGAGCCACTCGAGGTACTCCTCGGCGCGCCCGTAAAGCGCGTCGACGAACTTTGCCTGCACGTGGCGGGTGATCTCGCCCGGCTCGCCGATTGGGTGGTCGTCGATCTCGCGCACCGGCACCAGCTCGGCGGCGGTCCCGGTGAGGAAAATCTCCTCGGCCAGGTAGAGCTCAGCGCGAGCGATGTCGCGCTCGACCACCGTGTAGCCGAGGTCGCGGGCGATCTGAATCACCGACTTGCGGTTGATCCCATCGAGGATCGCGGCCACATGCGGCGGTGTGACGATTTGGCCGTCACGAACGACGAAGATGTTCTCTCCCGAGCCCTCACAGACGAAGCCGCGCTCGTCGAGCAGGATCGCCTCCTCGTAGCCGGCGTTGGTCGACTCGGTCTTGGCGAGGATCGAGTTGAGGTATTGACCCGAGGCCTTGGCGTGCGGGATCAGACCGGCGGGGCTGATCCGGCGCCAGCTCGAGACCTTGGCGCGGATGCCGTGCTTCTGACCCTCCTCACCGAGGTAGGCACCCCAGGGAAAGGCGGCGATGATCACGTCGACCGGGGCGTCGGTGGCGTAGAGGCCGAGGCTGCCGTAGCCGCGGAAAGCGAGCGGGCGGATGTAGCAAGAGCCGAGGCCGTTGCGGCGGATCAGCTCCTTGGTCGCCTCGCCGATCTCCTCGGCGCTGTAGGGCAGGCCGAGGTAGTAGAGCTCAGCCGACTTGGCGAGCCGATCGAGGTGGTCGGCGTGCCTGAAAACCGCCGGACCGCGCTCGGTCTCATAGCAGCGAACGCCCTCGAAAACGCCCGTGCCGTAATGGAGGGCATGCGTGAGGACGTGCACTTTGGCGTCCTCCCAGGGCACGAACTCGCCGTTGTGCCAGATCAACTCAGCCGTATCCATGTTCGGGGAAGTATGCCCGATAGGGCAAGGGCATTCGAGCCAAAGCAAGAAAAGGACCGCGTCAACCCCGAAAAGGAGACCGCTGAATGATCCCCGCAGTTCGCAAGAGACTCACCTACTCGAACGTGATCGCCTCGCTGGCGCTGTTCGTCGCCCTCGGTGGCGCTGCCGTCGCCGCCGGGCTGCCGAAGAACAGCGTCGGCCCCAACCAAATCAAGCGGGGTGCCGTGACCGCGGCCAAGATCCGCAAGCAGGCCGTGACCACCAACAAGCTGGCCAACGGGGCTGTGACTAACGGCAAGCTCGGACCTAACTCCATCGGCCCGACCAACATCGGCAACGGTGCCGTGACGACGCCGAAGCTGGGCAAGGCCTCAGTGATCGCTGAATCGATCAAGAACAGCGTCATCACAACCAACAAGCTGAACAACGAAGCCGTGACGACGGCAAAGATCGACAAAGAAGCGGTCACCGCCCCCAAGCTCGGCAGTGAATCGGTGAGCAGCTCAAAGCTGGGCAAAGGCTCGGTGACGCCGGCAAAGCTGAGCGATGAATTCGGACCCGTGCTGGGAACGCTGAAGAGCACCCAGACGGTGCGCGGAATGTTCCTTCTCGGCGAGGAAGGCGGCGAGACGGCCCTTGCTGGTCAGACGTTCCAGTTCCCGCTGGCCAACGCGCCGACCGTCAACGTGATCGATCCCGCCACCGCAACGACCGCTGCCTGTCCCGGGCTCGGCGGCGGCAACAACCAGACGCCCCAGGCGGCCGCCGGTCAGCTCTGCATCTACGTGACCAGCAAATCGAACCTCGGATCACTGACGGCACCCGGCACCGCGCTGACCCGTCTCGGCTTCGGTCTCGAAGGCATCGCCTCGGGTCCCGGCAGCTTCTCCGCCACCGGCCAGTGGGCGGTAACCGCGCCCTAGGCGCTTAGCTCGGCCAGCACGGCCTCGGTCACCTCATCGGTGCCGACCGCGGTCTCCCCCTCGCCCGCCAGGTCCGGGGTGCGGAGGCCGCGGTCAAGCACCGCATCCACCGCGGACTCGATCCGCGTCGCCTCGTCAGCTTGGCCTAGCCCGTGGCGCAGCATCATCGCCGCCGAAAGGAAGGTGGCAAGCGGGTTGGCGACACCCTGGCCGGCGATGTCGGGAGCGGAGCCGTGAACCGGCTCGAAGAGCCCGGGCTCGCCGTCGGCGCCGAGGCTGGCCGAGGGCAGCATGCCGAGCGAGCCAGTGAGCATCGCCGACTCGTCGCTGAGGATGTCGCCGAAGAGGTTCTCGGTGACGATCACGTCGAAGTCGGCCGGCCGCGAGACGAGCTGCATCGCGGCGTTGTCGACCAGCAGGTGGTCCAGCTCGACGTCGGGGTAGTCGGGGGCGACGCGACCGACCACCTCGCGCCAGAGGCGTGAGGTCTCCAGCACATTTGCCTTGTCGACCGAGGTGACACGGGGCGTGCGATCGGAGCCGTCGGCGCGGCGACGGGCGGCTTCGAAGCCGACCCGGGCGATGCGATCGATTTCGGCGGCCGAGTACTCGCAGGTGTCGTGGGCGACGTCGCCGTCGCGGCCGCGATCGCCGAAGTAGATGCCACCGGTGAGCTCGCGGACGACGAGCAGGTCGGTGCCGGCGATCAGCTCGGGACGCAGCGGGCTGGCATCGACCAGGGCGGGACTGGGGCGCACCGGGCGCAGGTTGGCGTAGAGGCCCATGCCCTTGCGCAGCCCGAGCAGGCCTTGCTCAGGGCGGGGCGCGTCGGGGTCGGTGGTGTCCCATTTAGGGCCGCCGACCGCGCCGAGCAGCACCGCGTCGGCGACACGGCAGGCCTCGAGCACCTCGTCGGTGAGCGCGGTGCCGTGCGCGTCGATCGAGCAGCCGCCCATCAGGTGCTCGGAGAATTCGAACTCGCCAAGCGACTCGAGCAGGCGGCGAGCAGCGCCGACGATCTCGGGGCCAATGCCGTCGCCGGGCAGCAGGACTATGCGGGGGGCGCTCATCGACGCGGCACTCTACGCACCCACTCGAACCCGCGACCTTCGGGTCACGAACCGGGCGCTTTGGCTTCGATGTTGAGGCGTACGTAGTCGAGCGTTAGGGGCTCAGGTTCGGCCGCGAGCACCTCTGCCACGAAGGGTTCCCGCAGGTCCTCCGGCAGTCGGTCTATATGCGGACCAAGGCAAACCGTGGCGAGGAACTCGGCCGGGCTGGGTGGCACGATCCGCCACGGCTGCAACCAGGCGCGTGCCTCGGTGAAGCCCGCTCGCGCCAGACGTTCCTCGGTTTCCTCGGCGCCCGCGTAGTTCCAAGGCTCCTCGAAGCCATCGAAATACCCGGCGTAGGGCTCGCGTTCCTGGACCTCCCGAGTCACGTCGCGCAAACGGTCGATGTTGCCGGCGCCGCCGCATTGGGAGGCGAACTTGCCGCCCGGTCGCAACACGCCGCGGAGCGCGCTGAAGAGCGCATCGTGGTCGAGCACCCAGTGGAAGACGGCGCTGGAGAAGATCGCGTCGACCTGGTCCTCCAGCTCGAGCTCGACCAGGTCCGACACCAGCGCTTCGTCCTGCGGCCGCAGCACCTCGCGCACCTTCTCGGCCATCGAGGGTGAGCCGTCGACGGCGACCACGCGGCCTTCGGGCAACTGTTCGATCAGCAGCGAGGTGACCCGGCCGCTGCCGCAGCCGGCGTCGAGCACCGTCTCGTCCCCTCCCAGCTCGAGGCGGTCGAGGATCGACCTCGCCCACTCCTCGTGCGGGACGGAGACTCGCTGGTAGCTCGCCGCGTCCCAATCGCGCGGCGGCGCCATCAGAGCGCCGTCGTTACCGGACCGTGATCCGCCGCGCCGCCCTGCTCGAAGCTGTCGATCGCGCCGGCGTTCTCCAGCGTGATGCCGATGTCGTCCAGCCCGTTGAGCAGGCGGTGCTTGACGTCCGGCTCGACCTCGAATTTGAAGACGCCGGCGGCGCAGGTGACGGTCTCGTCATCGACGTCTATCCGTGCCTCGCCCGCTCCGGCGACCGCCCGGCAGTGCTCCTCATTGAGGATCGCCGGCAGCAGACCGATCTTGGTGCAGTTGGAATAGAAGATGTCGGCGAAGGAGGGCGCGACGATCGCCTGGAAGCCGAAGTCCTCCAGCGCCCAGGGGGCGTGCTCGCGCGAGGAGCCGCAGCCGAAGTTGGCGCCGGTGACCAGGATCGGGTTCGGCTCCAGCTCGATCTCGCCGTCGCGGATCCAGTCGTAGAAGAGGAACTCGCCGAAGCCGGTTCGCTCAACTCGCTTGAGGAACTGCTTAGGGATGATCTGATCGGTATCGACGTCGGCGCGGTCAAGCACCGAGACCTTGCCCTCGATCACGTCTATCGGTCGCATGCTCAGCTCCAATCCCTGATGTCGACGAAATGTCCCTCGATGGCCGCCGCGGCGGCCATCTTCGGGCTGACCAGATGGGTGCGCCCGCCCTTGCCCTGGCGCCCCTCGAAGTTGCGGTTCGAGGTCGATGCGCAGCGCTCGCCCTCGAACAGCGTGTCGGGGTTCATGCCGAGGCACATCGAGCAGCCCGCCTCGCGCCATTCGAAGCCGGCGGAACGGAAGACCTCGTGCAGCCCCTCGGCTTCGGCGTTCGCCTTGACCTGCTGGGAGCCCGGCACGACCATCGCCCGCACCGAGCCGGCGACCTTGCGGCCGTCGACGATCGCGGCGGCCTCGCGCAGGTCCTCGATCCTCGAGTTGGTACAGGAGCCGATGAAGACTCGTTCGGGCGCGACCTCGGTCATCGGCGTGCCGGCCTCCAGCCCCATGTAGGAGAGGGCGCGTTCGGCCGATTCGCGATCGGCCGGCGAGTCCATCGCCGCCGGGTCGGGGACGCTGTCGGTGACCTCGCAGACCATCCCCGGGTTGGTGCCCCAGGTGACCATCGGCGAGATCGCGCCGGCGTCGACGTCGACCTCGGTGTCGAACGACGCGCCGTCGTCGCTCGGCAGCTGCCGCCAGCGCTCGGTGGCGGCGTCGAAGTCGGCGGGGGCGCCAGGACGGCCGCGGACCCACTCGATCGTCTTCTCGTCGGGGGCGACCATGCCGGCGCGGCCGCCGCCCTCGATCGTCATGTTGCAGATCGTCATCCGGCCGGGCATCTCCAGGGCCTCGATCGCAGGCCCGGCGTACTCGACCGCGTAGCCGGTCATGCCGCCGGTGCCGAGCCGCCCGATCGTCGCCAGGATCAGGTCCTTCGGCGTGACGCCGGAGCCGAGCTCACCCGAATAGGAGATCCGCATCGTCTTCGGCCGCTTCTGCACCAAACACTGGGTCGCCAGCACGTGCTCGACCTCGGAGGTGCCGATGCCGAAGGCCAGCGAGCCGAAGGCGCCGTGGGTGGAGGTGTGGCTGTCGCCGCAGACGATCGTCATGCCCGGCTGGGTGACGCCCAGCTCTGGGCCGATCACATGGACGATCCCCTGCCGGTCGGAGCCCAGCGAGTAGACGGGGATGCCGAACTCCTCGCAGTTGCGCTCCAGGGTTTCGACCTGGACCCGCGAGAGCTCGTCGGCGATCAGGCGCGCGGCCATCGTGCCGTCGGTCGGCGTGTTGTGGTCGGCGGTGGCCAGGGTCTTGTCGGTGCGGCGCACCGTGCGACCGGCCATGCGCAGGCCGTCGAAGGCTTGCGGGGAGGTGACCTCGTGGACCAGGTGCAGGTCGATGTAGATCAGGCCGTCGGAGACCTCGTGGGCTTCCCAGAGCTTGTCGAACATTGTCTTTGGCATGTCAGTCGCGGCCTCCTCTGCTCTCGTTCGTCGCATTCATCATCACCGGAAATCTTGCTCCTCACTTCCGCGTCCGGGGGCCGCTAGCCCCTCCTCAGGCCCGCGGCGATTACGGCGAGGAAGCGCGTCGGCCCCTCGCCTTCGTTCTCGAAATGGTGCGGCAAGTCGGCGTCGAAGGTGACGGAATCCCCCTCGTTCAGCTCGTGGCGCGTGCCGTCAACGACCAGCGCCAGGGTGCCGGCGAGCACGACGGCGGTCTCGCGACTGCCCGGCTCGTGCATCGGCGGGTCATCGCGGCCGCCCGTGGTGGCGCCGGCGTCAAGCGTGTGCAGCGAGACGTCGGCGCGCTGACCGGGCAGCGGCGGGGTCAGCTCCTCGAAGCGGTGACCGCCGCGCTCCATCGTGCGACGGGCGCCAGCCCGACTGACCGCCACGTGTTCGCCCTCGTCGAGGCGCAGCAGTTGCGACAGCGTCAGCTCCAAGCCGGCGGCGATCTTCGCCGCCACGGCCAGCGTCGGGCTGGTCTCCCCCCGCTCGACCTGCGAAAGCATCGGCGCGCTGACGCCGGAGCGCTCACCCAGATCACGCAGGGAATAGCCCATCGCCTCGCGAAGAGCGCGAACGCGATCGCCGATGGCGGGAGTCTCTACAGCGGCAGACGCCTTGCCCTTCCGGGCAGTGCTTGACGCGACGGGCTTATTGGCGCTGGCGACCATGGGCGTACGCTATCACATACGTTTGTAATTACGTCGAGCCAGGGCGTCGCCCGTTAGCGAGGCGACTCTCCACCCGCGTAGAAGACGATCGCCTTCCCATCGGGCGAGGCCGCAGATCTAAGCGGTCAAAAGCTGCCGCAGATCCGAGGCTATGGCCTCCGGTTCGTCGTCCAGCTGAGACCAAGAGATCCGGGTTACGCCATAGCCCGCGGCGCGGAGGGCGCGATCACGCGCACGGTCGTCTCTAAACCCGGAACGCGTCCCGTGCGCCTGCCAGCTGTCGAGCTCAACGATCTCGCCGATGCTCGCCCAGTGACAGTCGACCTGAAACCGCTTCTCACCCACCGCGATCCAGTCGTTGAGACGTGGGCGCGGCAGCCGATGACGCCGAAGGAACGGCAGGAACTTCGTCTCGAGCGGGCTCCGCACACGGCCGACTGGCAGGGCTTCTATACGAGCAAGGGCGGTCCGGACGCGTGCGGTTCCGCGTCGCCCCGGATATCGCTCGATCAGATCCAGCAGCGACAGCTGGTCATAGAGCCGCAAGAATTCGACCTGCCTGATGGCGACCTCAACTTCATCGGTCGTCGCGGTTGAAGCAATATCGAGAACCGTGCGCGGCACTGTCGTCACCGGAATCCCTTCACAGGCAGTCATCTCGTCTCTTGGCAGAACGGAGAGATGACGTCGAATCGCTCTCGTGGAAGAGCTTCGAAAAGGGATCGTTACGTGGACAAGCCCCGGGCTTGAATGCCGGATTCCCCAAAGAGCTGCCGCTGATCGATGGCTGAGGACCGCAGTGGGCCCCGACGAAAGCACTGCTGCCATCCAGCGACCCCTGGATGGCAAGTTTCGATGGCCTACGGCGTAAACGCCGTGGGCCACAGGGTGCAAGCGGCCGACTCCCAGGCGATGGTCAACTGCGTCTTCTCCGATACCCAAGTCGATCAGCTGCCGCCGCGAGACCACCCCATGCTGTGCATCTGCCAACCGAGCCACAGCGGCATCGGCTCCTTCCTCTCGCAACGCTCCAGACCGAGTACGTCTCAACCCGTCTATATCGCGGGTTGAGACGTACTCGGCGGCCACGTAGCCACGGTGTCACCTGCGGCCGCACGGGTGGCGCGCAGCGTCACAAGGTTCTGTGCCGTCTCTGTGTCTCGACGCGTGTGCGGGCTACGGGCCCGGGGTGCGCTCTGCTGCGGCGTCGGCGGTTGCAGCCTCGGCCTCGCGGATGGCGGCGCCCTCCAGGGCGTTCGACAGGGCGCGGACATAGGCGCGGGCCGAGGCCTCCAGGATGTCGGTGGCGACGCCTTGGCCTGTGGCCAGGCGGCCGGCGGCGCGCAGCATCACGGTGACCTGGCCCAGGGCGTCCTCTCCCCCGGTCACGGCCTCGACCGTGTACTGGCGCAGCTCGCACTCGGTGTCGGTCGCCACCTGAATCGCCTGGAAGATCGCGTCGACCGGGCCGTCGCCGCCGGACTCACCGACCGACTCCTCGCCGGAGGGCATCTTGACGGCGACGCGGGCGACGGGCTCGCGCCGCGAGCCCGCCTCGACCTCGAACCAGGCCAGCTCGTGGGAGTCGTCCTTCTCGCGCATCTCGTCAGAGACGATCGCCTCCAGATCCAGCGCCGTCACCTGCTTCTTGCGGTCGGCGACCTCCTTGAAGCGCTTGAAGGCGGCATTCAGGGCGTTGCCCTCGACCTTGAAGCCCAGCTGCTCCAGCGCGTCTTTCAGCGCGTGGCGGCCGGAATGCTTGCCCAGCACGATCGAGTTCGACTCCAGGCCGACTTCGGTCGCGTCCATGATCTCGTAGGTGCTGCGCTCCTTCAGCACGCCGTCCTGGTGAATGCCGGACTCGTGGGCGAAGGCGTTGCGGCCGACGATCGCCTTGTTGGGCTGGATCGCGTAGCCGGTCAGGCGCGAGACCATGCGGCTGGTGCGAGCCAGCTCGCGGGTTTCGATTCCCGTAGTCAGGCCGTGCGCGTCCTCGCGGACCCGGATCAGCATCGCGATCTCCTCCAGCGAGCAGTTGCCGGCCCGCTCGCCGATCCCGTTGACCGCGCACTCGACCTGGCGGGCGCCTGCCAGCAGGCCGGCGTAGGAGTTGGCGACGGCCAGACCCAGATCGTCGTGGCAGTGGACCGAGGTCTCGACTTTGTCCAGCCCCGGCACCAGCTCGTACAGACGCCGCCAGTACTCGGCGTACTCCTCCGGCGTCGTGTAGCCGACCGTGTCGGGAACGTTGATCACGGTCGCGCCCTCCTCGACCGCGATCGCGCAGACCTCGGCAGTGAACTCGATGTCGGCGCGGGTCGCATCCATCGGCGAGAACTCGACGTCCTCGCAGTAGGAGCGGGCCAGGCGCACAGCGGCGCGAGCCTGTCCCTTGACGTCCTCGCGATCGGTCTTCAGCTGGTGCTCGATGTGGATGTCGGAGGTCGAGATGAATGTGTGGATGCGCGGGCGGGCGGCGTCCTTGATCGCCCCCCAGGCGGCATCGATGTCGGCTTTATGGGTGCGGGCCAGGCCGCAGATCACGGGGCCCTCCACCCCCCGCGCGATTGCCTCGACAGCCTCGAAATCACCGGGTGAGGTGATCGGGAAGCCGGCCTCGATCACGTCGACGCCCAGGCGCGCCAGCTGCTGGGCGATCTCCACCTTCTCGGCGGTGTTCAGCGAAATTCCGGGCGACTGCTCGCCGTCACGCAGTGTCGTGTCAAAGATGTGGACGCGGTTTGCGTCTTCTGATGGTGCCACTGGGTCCTCCTCCTTCTCTGCTTCTTCCGAATGATCTTGTCTCTCGCGGCTATCGCGCCGCCCAGCGCTATTCCCCCCGAGGGGGGAGGAGAAGGAGGAGCGCAAGGCTGTCGAGCCGGTGCGTCATTCGTCCACGCAGGGTAGCGCAGAATCCCGCTGGCATCGGCGGCGTTGCGTAGGCTGGGCGCATCGCAAGCGAGGCATCCTCCAGTTCGATCCCCCGCTCAACTTGGCTCGCCCTGATCGCAATGGGCGTCGCCGTGGTGGTGATCGCCAACGACTTCTCCGCGATCAACGTCGCCCTGCCGACGATGGAGAAGGACTTCGACACCAACGTCAACACGATTCAGTGGGTGGTCAACGCCTACGCGCTGACCTTCGGCGTGATGATCGTCACCGGCGGCCGCCTCGCCGACATGTTCGGGCGCCGCAACGCGTTCTTCCTCGGCTCCGCGATCTTCGCCTCGATGTCGGCCCTGGGCGGCGCGGCGCAGACCGAGACCTGGCTGATCGCGACTCGCACCCTGATGGGAATCGGCGGCGCGCTGATGTGGCCGGCGATCCTCGGCATGACCTATGCCCTGCTGCCCGAAGACAAGGCCGGGCTGGCGGGCGGGATCATCATCGGCGCGGCCGGGCTCGGCAACGCGATCGGGCCGCTGATCGGCGGCGTGCTCACCGACGCGCTGAGCTGGCGCTGGATCTTCTTCCTCAACGTGCCGATCTCGGTCTTCGCCGTCCTCGTCACCTACCGCTTGGTCAAAGTCGCCGAGCCGGACGAGGGCGAGCAGCGGATCGACTACCCGGGGATCGCGGCGATCTCGGTAGGGCTGGTCTCGCTGCTCGTTGCCCTCGACCAGATCGATGACTGGGGGTTCGGCGACCCGCGGGTGATCGGGATGTTCGCGCTCGCCGCGGTCCTGCTCGTCGCCTTCGTGCCGATCGAGCGCCGCGCCGGCAAGAGCGCGCTGGTGCCACGGGAAGTGATGGCGAACGAGAGCTTCCGCGCCTCCTGCGTGGCGATCCTCTTGATGTCGGCGACCTTCTTCGCCGCTCTGCTCTACCTACCGCAGCTCATGCAGCACCAGCTCGGCTACTCGCCCCTTAAGGCAGGCCTGGGGATGCTGCCCTTCCTCGCCACCTTCGCCTGCGTCTCATTCGTCGCCGGACCGCTCTACGAGCGCCTTGGAGCGAAGCTGTTGGCCTCGGTGGGCGCGCTCTGCATCACCCTCGCGCCCTTCCTCTTCTCCCTGGTTGGCGAAGGCTCGGGCTACAGCTCGCTGATCGCCGGCATGGTGGTGCTCGGCATCGGCATCGGCAGCTTCTACCCCACCGCGACCACCGCTGGGGTCACTTCGGTTGACGAATCGCAGACCAGTCTCGCTGGCGGCATCGTCTACATGTTCCAGATCGCCGGCGGCTCGATCGGCCTGGGGCTGACCACGACCGTCTTCTCGGCCCAGGCCTCGTTCGTCGACGGCATCCAGGCCGCCTTCAGGCTCGACGCGGCGCTTTCGCTGATCGGCTTCCTGGTCGCGCTGTTCTTCGTCGGCGGCCGACTGATTGGACAGCGCGCTACGCAGCGGGCTTGACGACGTTGTTGCGGATCAGCGTGTTGTGACCACTGCCGCCATTCATAACGTCGGGGCCGCTGCCACGTAGAACGTCGTTGCCAGGGCCACCGAGCAGTTCGTCGTTGCCGGGACCCCCGTAGAGCACGTCGCTGCCGCCGCGACCGGCGATCTTGTCGTTGCCTTCGCCGCCGATCAATTTGTCCGGGCCGCTGCCGCCGATCAGCGTGTCGTTGCCGGGGCCCCCGCGCATCGTCACCGGCAGTTCGATCGCGCTCGAGACGAGGACCCAGTCGTCGCCTTCGCCGCCATTGACTTCAAAGCCGGCGACGAGCGGTGCCTTGCAGGTCAGCTCGTTCGGGTTGCCGGCGGCGTTTTCGCAGATCGTGCCGCCAACTTCCAGAGGCACAGCGGAGTCGATCAGGTAGCTGTGGCCGTCCGGGCTGAGCCAGATGTGGACCCGGTTCTCGGTCGCCCCACCGGCAAGCACGACCGTGTAGGTCGTTTCCGCGCGCGCCACGGGTGCGGCAAGCGCCACCAGCAAAACGGACAAGATCAGGATCGTCTTCTTCATCGGAAAACGCCCCTTGCCGCGCCCCGGGGCTCAACTAGGAAACAACACAACCTTGCCGACGTTGCGGCGCTGGGCGATGAATTCATGCGCCTCGCCCGCTCGCTCGAACGGGAACGACTCGGCGACGACCGGTTCGAGCCGACCCGCCTCGAGGTCCGCCATCAGCGGCTCGGTGAGGCGGTCGAGGCTGCCCTCGCGATCCCACCACTTGAGCATGTTGAGCCCGAAGACGCCCTTGTTCTCGTTCATCAGCGCCAGGCTCTTCCACCAAGGAAGCGTTGCCAACGGCATCTTGGCGAGGCTCTTGAGCGCGGCGGGAATGTCGCGGCCGCTTTCCTTCGTCACCTCGGAGAGCCCGTACATGACCAGCCTGCCGCCGGGGCGCAGCAGGCGGTAGTCCTTGCGGAAGGAGGTTGGGCCGAGCGCGTCGATAACCAGGTCGACGCCCTCGGCACTGGTGATTCGCATCGCCTCGGCGGCGAAGTCCTGGCTGCGGTAGTCGATCGGATCGGTGACACCCTGCTCGCGGATCGCGTCGTGCTTGGACGGCGACGCGGTGCCGAGAATCTTGCCGGCGCCGGCGTTGCGGGCGATCTGGGTGGCGGCGATGCCAACCCCGCCGCCCGCGGCGTGGATCAAGACTCGGTCGCCCTCACGCAGGCTGCCCATGATGATCAGGGCCGCGTAGGCGGTGCCGTAGTTGACCGGGAAGGCGGCGCCCTGCTCGAAGCTGAGGCGATCGGGCAGCGGCAGGACCTGATCAGCTGGGACCGAGATCAACTCCGCTTGGCCGCCGAAGCGCGTGCCGGCCATCACCCTGTCGCCGACGGCGAAGTCGGTCACCCCGGCGCCGAGGCTCTCGATCGTGCCGGCGACCTCGTAACCCATCACGCAGGGCGGTTTCGGCGCGTCGGGATAGAGGCCGACGCGGGCCATCGTGTCAGCGAAGTTGATCCCCGCGGCCTTGACCGCGATGCGCACCTCGCCGGGCCCGACCTGGGGGTCAGGGCGCTCGAGGACCCGCAGAACCTCAGGACCGCCGTTCCCTGTCTGCACCAGCGCCTTCACCGGGCCAGCCTACTTGACCGGTCGCGAGCTAGAGATCGACGGAGCGGCCGACCGAGAAGCCATCGAGCTCGAGGATCTTGGCGATCGTCTCGCTCTGCACGTGAGCGTCGGTGGTGAGCGCCATCACGGCCCGTTCGCCGTCCTCCTCGGCACCGACGGCCGCGGAGACGATGTTGACCCCCTCCTCGCCGAACATCGTGCCGACGCGGCCGATCATGCCGGGACGGTCGGCGTAGCGGAAAACGGCGATGTGCTCGGCGAAGGGGAGGTAGAAGCTCTCGCCCCAAACGGAGACCAGGTAGGGCTCGTTGTGCGGCCCGACGCCGGTGCCGGCAACCTCCACTTCCTCGCTGCCGCTGCCGAGTCGCACGGTGACCAGCTCGGTGAAGTCCTCTGAGCTGGACTCCTTCGACTCGACCAGGTCGACGCCGCGTTCCTCTGCCATCTGCGGTGCATTGACCAGGTTGACCGGCTCCTCGGTGTGGCCGGAGAGGATGCCGACGAGGACGCCGATGCCGAGCAGGCGGGTGTCGTGCTGGGCGAGTTTGCCGCGGAACTCGACCGTGACGCGATCGACCGGGCCCTGACCCAGGCCCTCGGCGAGACGGCCGAGCTTTTCGCAGAGCGGCACGAAGGGCGAGAGCGCTTCCATCTCCTCCGGGCGCACGGCGGCGATGTTGACCGCGTTGGTGACAACGGCGCCGGTGAGGGCCGCTGTTACCTGTTCGGCGGTGACGACGCCGGCGCGATCCTGCGCCTCGGCGGTCGAAGCGCCGAGGTGAGGCGTGACGACGACGTCCTGGCGGGCGAAAACCGGGTGCTCGGTGAAGGGCTCGGAAGGGAAGACGTCCAGCGCCGCGCCACCGACCTTGCCCGACTCCAGCCCATCGACCAGGGCGTCGAGGTCGACCAACTCGCCGCGGGCGCAGTTGACGATCCGCACGCCCTGCTTCATCTGGCCGATTGCCTCGGCGTCGATCAAGTTGACGGTGTCGGGCGTCTTCGGCACGTGCACGGTGACGATGTCAGCGCGACCGAAGAGCTCCTCGAGGCTGCCCAGCCCCTCCACTCCCAGCTCACGGAAACGCTCGGCCGAGACGAACTTGTCGAATGCGACGACGTCCATCTCGAAGGCCTGGGCACGTTTGGCGACGAGCTGGCCGATGCGGCCGAAGCCGACGATGCCGATCGTCTTGCCGTAGAGCTCCGCGCCCTTGTACTTGGCCCGGTCCCAGCGGCCGTCGACGAGGGCGCCGTGGGCCTGCGGGACGTTGCGGAAGAGGGCGAGCGCCAGCGCCAAGGTGTGCTCGGCGGCGGCGACTGAGTTCGATTCAGGCGCGTTGGCGACGACGATGCCGCGGCGGGTCGCGGCGGGAATGTCGACGTTGTCGACGCCGGTGCCCGCGCGGCCGATCACCTTGAGGTTGCTGGCGCGGTCGATCAGCTCTGGGGTGAGCTTGGTCGCCGAGCGGATCAGGATCGCGTCGTAGCCGCCGATCGCCTCGGCCAGTGCCGCATCGTCCATATCGAGACCAAGGTCAACCTCGAAGTTCTGGCGCAAGAGATCGACGCCCGAGTCGGCGATCTTCTCCTTGACCAGGACTTTCAGCGAATCACTCACGAGCGGGCCTCCCCCACGTTCTCGACTATCCAATCGATACAGGCTGTGAGCGCTTCGACGTCGGCGGTCTCGACCGCCGGGAACATGCCCACCCGCAGCTGGTTGCGCCCGAGCTTGCGATAGGGCTCGACGTCGACGACGCCGTTGGCGCGCAGGGTCGAGGCGATGACCGACGCGTCGACCGAGTCGTCGAAGTCGAGCGTGCCGACTACCAGCGACCGCTTGGCGGGATCGGCGACAAAAGGCGTGGCGAGCTCGCTCTCCTCGGCCCAGCCGTAGAGATGGCCGGAAGAGGCTGAAGTGCGCTCGAGGCAGCCGTCGAGGCCGCCCAGCGAGAGCATCCACTCGACCTGGTCGGCAAGCAGGATCAGGGTGGCGAGGGCCGGCGTGTTGTAGGTCTGCTCCTTGCGCGAGTTGTCCAGCGCAGTTTGCAGCGAGAGGAAGCCGGGCTGCCAGCGGTCACTGGCGCCATCGAGCTCGCCGATGCGAGCGATCGCCGCCGGGCTGAGCGCAGCCAGCCAAATCCCTCCATCAGCGCCGAAAGCCTTCTGCGGAGCGAAGTAGTAGACGTCGGCCTGGCCGGCATCCAGCGGCAGACCACCGGCGCCGGAGGTGGCGTCGATCAGGACGAGGGCGTCGCCGCTTTCCTCAGGGCGCTGAACCGGGACCATGACGCCGGTCGAGGTCTCGTTGTGGGCCCAGGCGATCACGTCGGCGGCCGGGTCGGCGGTGGGCGCCGGAGCGTCGCCAGGATCAGCCTCAACGAGGATCGGGTCGGCAAGGAAGGGCGCGCCGGCCGTCGCCTTGGCGAACTTGCTCGAGAACTCGCCGTAAGTGAGGTGGAGGGCGCGGTCGCGCACGAGCCACGCGCAGGCGGCGTCCCAGAAAGCCGTGGTGCCGCCATTGCCGAGAGCGATCTCATAGCCCTCGGGCAGAGAGAAGAGCTCGGCCAGGCCAGAGCGGACGCGGCCGACGAGGTCTCGGACCGGCGCCTGGCGGTGCGATGTCCCCATCAGCTTCGACTGCTGAGCCAGCTTCTCCAGCGCCTCCGGCCGGACCTTCGACGGCCCGCAGCCGAAACGGCCATCGGCGGGCTTGAGGTCGGCTGGGATCTGAGCGGCAGTCATGGTGGGGTCCTCGCTGTCTGATTTCTGTCAGTCGCGAGCGTCGGGAGGCGACAGGTTAGTGACCGTGACGGGTGGACCTCGACCAGGCCGTCGGCATAAGCTGCGGCCATGAGCGAGACCAACGATCAGAACGTGACCAAGGGCGATGGCTACGCCGTCGCCAACCTCGACGACCTCGGACAGGGACCCGGATTCCGCAAGATTCGCTCGCCCCTCGGCGTCACTGCCTTTGGCGCCAACGCAATCGTCCTACCGCCCTCATACGAGACCGGCAAGCACTTCCACGACGAGCAGGAGGAGCTCTACTTCCTCCACAGCGGCCGCGTCGCGATCGAGTTCGGCGACGGCAGCAGTCATGAGCTGGAGCCGGGCGGCTTGGCCTGGGTCGACGCTTCCACCGTGCGCAAGCTGAAGAACCTCAGTGACTCCGAGGACGCGGTCTACGTGGTCGTCGGAGGCAAGGATGGCTACGTCGGGCGGGACGGTCGTCAGCCCGAGGGCGAGACTCACCGCTAACAGCCACCGGCACCCGCGGGGATTGGGTCCCCCTCCAGCGGAGGCTCAGGGACCACGCTCCGAAGCTCCAGGGGCGACCTGCTGCGCAACGGCCTCCGAGGGAGGGGGACCCAATCCCCGCCCGAGCTCAGGTAGCTCAACGCCGCTCACTCGAACCGCCAGAGTCCGTCCCACCCGAAGCTCGGAAGCTTGGGCGAGACAACCACGTAGCTAGCGAGCTGGAACCGGTTCGCTGCGAACCCTGGAAGCTCAAGTCAACCGAGCGCTGCCGTGAATAGAAGCTCGATCTGAGCTTTCGATGGGAGCCGGCGAGGAGGGTCAGGCCCCCTCTCCATGAGGCTCAGGGACCAGGCTTCGAAACTCCAGGGACGACCCAGCTGCGCGACGGGCCTCAGGGAGAGGGGGCCTGACCCTCCCCACGCTTCAACCGAAAATCAGAACTCCTGATCGATCCAAGGCATCGTGTCCCGCAGCCCCTTGCCGACCTTCTCGACTTCGTGAGCGGCGCCCTCCTCGCGCATCCTGGAGAGGTTCTCGCCGCCGGCGCGGTTCTCGGCGATCCACTCACGGGCGAACTGGCCGGACTGGATCTCGCTGAGGATCTCTTTCATCGCCGCCCGGGACTCCTCGCCGATGACGCGTTTGCCGCGGGTCATGTCGCCGTACTCGGCGGTATTGGAGATCGAGTAGCGCATGCCCTGAATGCCCTTCTCGTACATCAGGTCGGCGATCAGCTTGAGCTCGTGCAGGCACTCGAAGTAGGCGAGGCGCGGGTCGTAACCGGCCTCGACCAGGGTCTCGAAACCGGCGCGGACGAGCTCGGAGGCGCCGCCGCAGAGGACGGCCTGCTCGCCGAAGAGGTCGGTCTCGCACTCGTCCTTGAAGGTGGTCTCGATCACGGCGGCGCGGCCGCCGCCGATGCCGGAGGCGTAGGCGAGGACGAGGGCGTGGGCGTTGCCGGTGGCGTCCTGCTGGACAGCCATCAGACAGGGCACGCCGCGACCTTCCTCGTACTGGCGGCGGACCAGGTGGCCCGGGCCCTTGGGCGCAACCATGCCGACGTCGACACCCGCGGGCGGCACGATCTGCTCGAAGTGGATGGCGAAGCCGTGAGCGAAGAGCAGCAGGTTGCCGGGGGCGATGCCGTCGGAGATCTCGTTCTCCCAGACCTCGGCCTGCTTCTCGTCGGGCAGCAGGATCATCACCGCGTCGCCGCGGCTGGCGGCTTCGGCGATGTCGAGCACCTCGAGGCCGGCCTCTTCAGCCTTGGCGCGGCTGGAGGAGTCAGGGCGCAGGCCGACGACGACGTCGACCCCCGAGTCCTTCAAGTTGAGGGCGTGCGCGTGCCCCTGGGAGCCGTAACCGAGGATGGCAACGGTCTTTCCCTGGAGCAGCGAAAGGTCGGCGTCTGAGTCGTAAAAGATGTCCTTGGGCATGAGCGGCAGGCTAGTCGGTTGACCTCGAATTCGCGTGCCCGCGGGGGCGTGGCTGGACAAGCTGGACGGTGCACGTGGCCGCAGCGCGTAGCGGCGCTACGCGCGAGGACCGCGGGTGCCGAGCCAGCGCCGCGCCAGACGCGTCATCCGAGGGTGCGAAATTCGAGGTCAACCGACCTCAGCGGAGGGCGCGTCTCATCAGCTTGCCGGAGGGCGTGCGCGGCAGCGCCGCCGCCAGCTCCACCCGCTTCGGCACCTTGTAGCTCGCCAGCGACTCGGCGCAGTGGCGGCGCAGCTCGTCGGGACTCACCTGCGAGCCCTCTTCGAGCACGACGATCGCGGTCACCGCCTGCTGCCACTCCGGGTCCTCGCGACCGACGACGGCGGCGTCGGCGACCTCGGGGTGACGCAGCAGCACTTTCTCGACTTCGGCCGGGACGACGTTCTCGCCGCCGCTGACGATCAGATCGTCCATGCGGTCCTCGACGTAGAGGAAGCCCTCCTCGTCGATCCGGCCGAGGTCGCCGGTGTGGAGCCAGCCGTCGGCGTCGGCGCGCCCGGGGGCGACGGTCGGTCCTTGGACGAGGATCTCGCCCTCCTGGATGCGCAGGTGGGTGGTCAGCAGCGGCCGGCCGGCGGAGCCGAGCTTGCGGCGGGCATCGGCGGGCGCCAGCGTCGTCACCTGCGAGCAGGTCTCGGTGAGGCCGTAGGTCTGGACCACGGTGGCGCCGCGACCGAGCGCCTCCTCGAGCGGGTCCTCCGGCACCGGCCCGCCGCCGACCAGGATCGCCCGCGGACCGGAGAGATCCGCGCCGGCCTCGAGCAGACGGACCAGCATCGTCGTCACCAGCGAGACCACGGAGATGTCATCACGCTCCAGGGTGGCAGCGACGCGGTCGACCTCGAAGCCGTCGTGGATCACCGCGGTGGTGCCGTAGATGACCGAGCGCATCACGATCCCGAGGCCGGAGATGTGGCTCAGCGGCAGGCAGCAGAGCCAGCGGTCCGCGGGCTCGACGCCGATGTTGAAGGCGGAGCCGACGGCGCTCCAGAGGAAGTTGCCGTAGGTGAGGTCGATCGGGTCGGGCGTGCCGGTGCTGCCGCTGGTCATCACGCGGGCGGCGACGTCGTCCATGTCGTGCTCGCCGAGCAGCGGCAGGTCGGCCTCGTTCTGGGTCAGCTCGCCGGCGTCGTCGAGATCGACCGCGGGCTTCTCGTTGGCGACCACGGCGGCGCGCTCCTCGGGCGAGAGCCGCGGGCCGAGCGGCAGCAGCACCGCGCCGGCCTTCATCAGCGCGTGGATCATCACCACCTGCTCGCGGCGCGGGTGCGCGGTCATCGCCACGATCGAGCCCCGACGCACGCCGTGGGCGGTGAGCCGGCGGGCGACCCAGGTCGCCTCCGCCTCGAGCTCGGCGTAGGTGACCTCGGAGCCATCGGCGACGAGCGCCGTGCGCTCGGGGCAGCTCTGCGATCTCTGGGCCAGCCAGTCGTCGAGTTTCATCGGCGGGATATCGTGCCCATCATGCCCAAACGCCACAAGGAAGCTCCGACCGACGAGACCCTCTACGCCCCGATCAAGTGGAGCAGCGAGGGCGAATACGAGGACATCCACTACGAGGTCGGCGACGGAATAGCCAAGATCTCAATCGACCGGCCCGACGTTCTCAACGCCTTTCGGCCGCAGACGCTGGTCGAGATCGCCGCGGCCCTGGAGCTGGCGCGCGAGGACAGCGAGGTCGGCGTGGTGATCCTCACCGGCAAGGGCACGAAGGCCTTCTGCGCCGGCGGCGACCAGCAGGTTCGCGGCGACACCGGCTACATGCCCGAGGGCGCTTCGGTTGGTCGCTTCCACGTCACCGACCTGCAGGTCCAGATGCGCCGCCTGCCGAAGCCAGTGGTGGCGATGGTGGCCGGCTATGCGATCGGTGGCGGCCACATCCTGCACGTCTGCTGCGACATGACGATCGCCGCCGACAACGCCTGGTTCGGGCAGACCGGGCCGCGGGTCGGCTCCTGGGACGGCGGTTTCGGCGCTTCGCTGCTGCGCGACCTGGTCGGCACCAAGAAGGCAAAGGAGTTCTGGCTGCTCTGTCGCCAGTACGACGCCGAGGAGGCGCGCGAGATGGGTCTGGTCAACGAGGTGGTGCCGCTCGACCGGCTCGAAGCCGAGACGGTGGCCCGCTGCCGCGAGATGCTCGCCCTCTCCCCCTTCGCCCTGCGCCTGGTCAAGGCCAGCTTCAACGCTCACGAGGACGGCTACGCCGGGATCCAGCAGCTCGCCCATGACGCCAACCTGCTCTTCTACGGCAGCGAGGAGGCGGCCGAGGGACGCGAAGCGTTCAAGCAGAAGCGGGCTCCGGACTTCTCCCAGTTCCCGCGACGAGCATGACGACAAAGGCAAAAGGACCGACGGGGGAGGCTCGATGAGGATCTGGCTGATGGCGGCGCGTCCGCGCACGCTGCCGGCGGCGATCGCGCCGGTGCTGGTCGGCACCGCGGCGGCGGTCGAAGCGGCCGGGAAACTGCCCCGGGTCGGCGCCTTCATCGCCGCCCTGATCGGCTCGATCTTCATCCAGATCGGCACCAACCTGGCGAACGACTACTCGGATGCCCGCCGGGGCGCCGACACCGCCGACCGACTCGGCCCGGTGCGGGTCACTTCTGCCGGCCTGGTCACGCCCCAGCGCGTCCTGACGGCGACCTGGATCGCCTTCGGAGTGGCGGTGCTCTGCGGCATCTACCTGACCGCCGTCGCCGGCCTGGTGATCCTGCTGATCGGCGCCCTCTCGATCGCCGCCGGCGTCCTCTACACGGGCGGTCCGCGGCCCTACGGCTACGCCGGCCTGGGCGAGGTCTTCGTCTTCCTCTTCTTCGGCCTGGTCGCCGTCAACGGCTCCTATTACGTCCAGCTGGAGCGGCTCGAAGCGCTGCCGCTGGGACTCTCGATCGCGGTCGGCTTCCTCGCCACGGCGATCCTCGTCGTCAACAACGTGCGTGACCTCGAGACCGACCGTCGCGCCAACAAGATGACCCTCGCCGTGCGAATGGGCCGACACAACGCCGTCGTCCTCTACCGCTCGCTCGTCCTCGGCGCGTTCGTCGTGCTGCCGATCACCCTTGCGATCGGCGGTGGCAGCTGGCTGCCGCTGATCGGCCTGCTGGCGCTGCCGATGGCCTTCAAACCGATGCGGGCGATGACCAATCGCACCGATGGCCCCTCCCTCAACGGGGCCCTGGCCGGGACGGGGGCGCTGCTCGGCGTCTTCAGCCTGCTGGTCTCGATCGGCCTGCTGCTGGCCAGTTGAGAGCGAACTGCATCAAATTCTCGGTCCAGCAGGTAGAGAATTTGATGCAGTTCGCGTGAGGAGGTTGGATGAAGATCGCGGGAGTTGAAGTGGTGCCTTATGCGTTGCCGTTTCGGGAGCCGTATGTGACGGCGCGGGGAACGCTGACGGAACGGGAGATGGTGCTGCTGCGGCTGCGCAACGAAGACGGGCTCACTGGCCTTGGGGAAGCAGTGCCGCTCTCGCTGCGCAGGGGCGCCACGTTGGCGACCGTGGTCTCGGAGCTGCAAGCGCTGGCCGAGAGAGACGGGCTCGACGAGGGGACCCTGCGGGATGATGCCGCGGGGCTTTCGGCGCCCGCGCGTTGCGCGGCGCTGACCGCGCTGCTCGACCTGCGGGGCAAGATTGGTGGCGCTGCGAGCGAGCAGCCAAATGCGCCGACGGAAGGCACCCCGGCGATCGATGAACAGGCGGTCGAGTGCAACGCGACTCTGGTCGCGGGCGAGCCTGCGGCGGTCGCGGCCGATGCCGAACGCTGGGCGGCGGACGGCTTCACGACCTTCAAGCTGAAGCTGGGCGCGGGCGATGACGTCGGGCAGGCGCGAGCGGTGCGCGATGCGGTCGGGGACGCGGCCAGGATCCGGATCGACGCGAACGCGGCCTGGGACACGCAAGCGGCCATCCGGGTTCTCTCCGAGATCGAGCCAATCGGGATCGAGTTGGTAGAGCAGCCGGCGGCGGCGCTGGCGGACCTAGCAGCGATCGGCGCGGCGACCTCGATCCCGATCGCGGGCGACGAGAGCATCGAGTCCCGCGATGAGGCCGAAAAAGCCGTGCGGGCCGGAGCCTGCGACATCGCCGCCACCAAGCTCTCCAAGGTCGGCGGGCCGGAGGAAGCGATCGAGATCGCCGCGGTGATGCCCTCCTACATCTCCAGCGCTCTCGACGGTCCCGTGGGGATCGCCGTCGCCGCCCAGACAGCCCAAACGCTCGACGGCGCCGCTCCCGCCGGTGCGCCCAAATTCGCCCACGGCCTCGCCACTCAGCGACTCTTCGCCTCGACCATCGCGTCGGTCGAGTGTGAGCTGCGCGAAGGCATGCTGCACCTCCCCGACGGTCCCGGCCTCGGCGTCGAGATCGACGAGGACGCTCTGCTGGCGCATCGGCTCGACGCTCGTTGAAGCCTTACCGGGGCTACGAACCCGGAAATGCTTCAACGACAGAGCGGTCGTCTAGGTTGCTGACGATGGACCCGGCAAACAGCAACACCGCGCTTGCCTCCGCCTTCGCCGAGGAGCTGGCGCGGGGAGGGCTGCGGCGCGCGGTGGTCTCCCCCGGCTCGCGCTCGACGCCGCTGGCGGTGGCGCTTTGGCGGCAGGCGGAGATCGAGGTGGACGTGATCCTCGACGAGCGCTCAGCCGCGTTCTTCGCGCTGGGAGCCGCGCAGGCGACTCGGACGCCCGTGGCGCTGCTCTGCACCTCGGGCACCGCGGCCGCCAACTACCACCCGGCGATCTGCGAGGCGGACGAGTCGGCGCTGTCGCTGGTCGTGCTCACCGCCGACCGGCCGCCCGAGCTGCGGGGGATCGGCGCCGGGCAGACGATCGACCAGGTCAAGCTCTACGGCTCGGCGGTGCGCTGGTTTTGCGAAGTGGGGACCCACGAGGCTGACGACGACGGGCTGCTGCACTACCGCTCGGTGGCCTGCCGAGCCCTGGCGGCGAGCCGCGGCGAGCCGCGCCCGGGGCCTGTCCACCTCAACGTTCCCTGGCGCGAGCCGCTGGCGCCGGTCCCGGTCGAGGGAGCCGTTACAGCGACCGACCCGTTGGCGCTGCAGGGCCGTGAAGGGCGGCCGCTGACCGCGGTCACCTCGATCGACCTCGAGCCCTCCGCCTTCCTGCTCGACGAGATGGCGGGACACATCGGCGACGCGATCGCCGGCGTGATCATCGCCGGCCGCCAGCTCGACCCGGAGCTGCGCGAGCCGCTGGCCCACCTCGCCCGCGCCTCCGGCTTCCCGATCCTCGCTGAGCCGACCTCGCAGTTGCGCTGCGGGCCGCACGATCGCTCCTACGTGGTCTCCACCTATGACCTGCTGCTGCGCGAGGAGCACTTCGCCCGTTCGGTCGTGCCCGATCTGGTCCTGCGCTTCGGCGAGATGCCGACGAGCAAGTCGCTGCGCCAGTGGCTTGCCGCTTCCGGTGCCGATGAGATCGTCATCGACCCCTCCGGGGGATGGAACGAGCCGACCAATCGGGCCGCCGCGGTGCTGCGTGCCGACCCCACCGAGCTGGCCGCGGGCTGGGCAGCGCGGCTGGAAAAAGAAGAGCGTCCGGCGCCGGCACGCTGGCTCGAGGCCGAGGCCGCGGCGCGCGGCGCCCTTGAGGCGGAACTCGGCAATGGCGAGCTGAGCGAGCCCTCCCTGCACTGGGCACTCGGGCAAGCGCATCGCGACGGCGATCTCGTCTACACCGCCTCGAGCATGCCGATCCGCGATCAGGAGGCTTTCCTGCCCGTCGGCGAAACCGACGTCACCTTCCTCTGCAACCGGGGCGCCAACGGCATCGACGGCCTGGTCTCCTCCGGCATCGGCGCCGCCCACGCCAGCGGACGTCCGACCACGATCGTCACCGGCGACCTCGGCCTCCTGCACGACATCGGCGGCTTGGCCGCAATGCGGGACGTATCGACGCCGGTCCGCATCGTCGTGATCAACAATGACGGTGGCGGGATCTTCTCCTTTCTGCCACAGGCCGAAGCGCTCGGCAGCGAGGAGTTCGAGGGACTGCTGGGCACGCCGCGCGGCGTCGACATCGCCCAAGCCGGCAAGCTCTTCGAGCTGCCCCATCGCGAGATCAAGACGCTGGACGAGCTGTCCGCGGCATTGGCGGCAGGCAGTGGCCTGATCGAGGTAAAGGTCGATCGCGGCCGCAATCTCGATTTGCACCGGCACCTGACCGCCGCGGTCGGCAAGGCAATCAGCGCTTGAACGAACGCCTGCACCACCTCGACGCGCTGCGCGCGCTGACGATGCTGCTGATCCTGCCTGCCCACGCCCTCTCGCTGGTCGCGCTGAACAACACGGGCTGGACCGGGACCGAGAAAGCCACCTACTGGCTGATCCACGTCTTCCGCCTGCCGCTTTTCTTCCTCGTCGCCGGCTTCTTCGCCGCTCTGCTGCTGGAAGCCCGCGGAATCCGAGCCCTGCTCTCCAATCGTCTCGTTCGCATCGGCGTGCCGATGCTCGTCGTCATCCTGCTCATCGGGCCGCCGCTCGACCTGCTTGTGCAATCCCAGATAGGGCTGGACATACGACCGCAGGGGATCAGAGCATTCCTCGACTTCCAGCCCTCCTTCGTTTGGTTTCTCTGGTACCTGACGATGATCTACGCGCTGGCGCTGCTGGCCCGCTGGGTGCTCGCTGCGCTGCCGGCGACGCGACAGCTGCTGCTCAGATCGAGCTCTAGCCTGCTCTCCCACTGGGCCGCCCCCTTGCTTCTAGCCATCCCCTGCGCCGTCGCCCTCTATCGACAGCCGACGTGGGCCGCCGAAGCGCCGTCCTTCACCTTCCGGCCACACCCGGACCTGCTCGCCTACTACGGGATCTTCTTCGCCAGTGGCTGGGTCCTGTTCAGGACCGAGGGACTGCGGACGAAGATCGAGTCGCGCCCGCACACCTACCTCGCCCTGACGGCACTGGCGCTGCCGCCGGCCCTTGCGCTCTATCTGCTCCAAAGCGAACCCGCGATCGGCACCAGCCGGGCCCTTCACCTGCTCGCCCTGCTCTTGCTCTCGATCGCGACCTGGTCGCTGGTCTTCGGCCTGCCGGGGCTCGCGCGGCGCTTCCTGCGCGAGCCAAGCTCACGCTTGCGCTACTGGGCGGACGCCTCGTACTGGATCTACCTCAGCCACTTCCCGGTCATGGTGGCCCTCGGCCTCCTCGTCTTCGCTCTGCCGATCCCAGACGGCCTGCGCCTGGCCCTGCTCATGCTCCTCACCCTCGGCCTGATCTTCCCCGCCTACGGCGCCTTCATTCGCCACTCAGCGATCGGCCGTGTCCTGCATGGCCCGCGGAGCCAGCCACGAGATCGGGGTCGACGTCAGAGTCAAGCCGCCGAAGCAACGCCGGCTTGATCCGTGACTGGTCGGCGTCCTAACAGCTGATTCGCCCGGCCTCGCGACCCGGGCCCGGCTGCCAGGCGACGCCGTAGAAGGCGGTGCCACGCGTCGCCGCCACCGCCTTCTGCAGGCACGATCCATCGGCGTTCACCTCCATGACCGAGCTGTCGACGCCGAGTTCGTCGCTTTCGTTCACTTCCGGGCGGTAACGCACGAAGGCGATGCGCTCGCCCGATGGGTCCCAGCTCTGGAAGACGTCTTCTTTGGGGCCGCTCGTCAACCGGCGCACGCCCCCGCCATCGGCCCTGGCGATGAAGAGGTTCAGCGTCGTGGCGCCGCCGCTCCCCTGCTCGAGCAAGCGTTCGCGCACGAAGGCGATCCGGCTGCCATCGGGCGAGTAGACCGGATCGAGAGCGTGCCGTATGACTGTCCTAGCTCGACCCCCAGCGAGGGGCAGCGCGACGGCATCGGTCGGTCGGCTGCCGATTTCGCGGGTCGCCAGCAGGGTGTCGCCGTCGGGCGAGAAGGAGTTTGGATAGATGAAGTGGCCCCCGCGCGCGGGTGTGAGCCGCCTCGGAGCGCCGCCGGCAAGGTCGACGAGCCAGATGCTCGAGCCGCGCGCCACGAACGTCTTCTTCCCTCGCTTGTCCCTGCTTTCCCGGAACTGCGTTCGCCCGAAAGCGACCGTGTGCCCATCCGGGGAGAAGACGGGCTGATAGGCACCGTGGGTGCCCCGCAGTGGACGCAGATGAGTGCCATCCGCTTCGACGACGTAGAGGCGAGTCTGCCGCGGCCCTCCGAAGAGCCTGCGGGCCATGCCGGCAAAGACGAGCCTCGCGCCGTCCGGGGACCAGGTAGGGGGCGCGTACCAGGCCGGCAGCGGCCGCTTCCATTCGCCACCGCCGGCCAGTGGGAACGGCCGAGCACCGGCCTCGTCGACGGTCTCGAGATCGAAGTGGAAAGAGAAGAAGTTGAACTTGACGATCGCCATGCGCGGACCGGCGGGCGCACGGCTCACGGCCGGTTCCGCACCGCAGGCGATTCGCCCGGCGCCCCGCCCCTGTCCCGGCTGCCATTTCGCGCCAAATGTGGCGGCATCGCGAAGCGAGAGCAGCTTTTCGCGGCAGGTTCCATCGGCGTTGATCTGGACGATCGAGTTGCCGAAGGGAAGCAGTTCATCGAAGAGAGCTTCCAAGGGGTCCTTGCTGATGCGGAAGGAGGTGAAGGAAATCCGCTGCCCGGATGGATCCCAGCTTGGATGGGTCTCGGCGATCCAGCGGGTGTCGGTCAGACGGCGGAGATTGCCACCGAACGGGTCGACGAGAAAGAGGTCGCTGTGAGAGCTCTGGGTCTTCCCCTGGCGCAAGATCGAGTGGCGCACCAGAACGACCTGCGATCCATCGGGTGAGAAGACCGGTTCTGAGGCCGGAAAGCGGACGAGCGGCCGCCGGTCGCCACTTCCATCCAGCGCAAACAGCAACGCCGACGACTGGTCCTGGTCAAAAGCAACCGTTCTCGTTACCGCCAACGCCGATCCGTCTGGGGAGAAGGACGAGGGGGCGTATTCGACGCCCTTGCGCCACGGCGCCAGGCGGTGCGCCCCGCCACCCCCGTCCACCCTCGCCACCCAGGGCGTCGTGCCGATGAAAATTCTTTTGCCGAGGCGTTCGCGGCTGAACGCGATGCGGCTCCCATCGGGGGAAAAGACCGGGTTCGTTCCTCCGCGCGTGCCGCTGAGGAAGCGCAGGCCCGTGCCATCCGCGTGCACGGTGTAGATACCACGCCTCCTGCCCTGCGATCCGGAGAACGCGAGCAAACCGCCGTCGGCCGACCAGGCCACTCCGTCGAGAGGTCTCGGCACCACCCCTTTCCGAGATCCCCGCGCGACGATCAGCTGCTGCGATGAATCTGCCCCAACCGTGCGAACACTAAAGGCCGACGGCGCGAGCCCGGTCATAGCGGTGAAAGCCAGGCGCGGTCCTTCTGGAACCGGAACGGCGGCGGCCGCTCCCGGCCCGAGACAGCCTGCGGCGAGGGCGAGCACCACCGCATAGAGACCCCGCGCACGCCGAGACACGCAGGCCATCCTTACTTATTTGAAAATCTGGCGTGGTTAAGGCTAGGAGAGCAACGGAAGCAGCGCCCCGAGCTTGATCTCGGTCTCGGCCAGCTCGGCAGCCGGATCGGAAGCGGCGACCACGCCGACGCCGGCGTAGAGGCGGGCCTCGCGGTCGCGCAGCAGGGCGCTGCGCAGGGCGACGCAGAACTCGCCGTCCTCGGTCGCGTCCATCCAACCGATGGGACCGGCGTACCAGCCGCGGTCCATCTGCTCGAGCTCCGCGATCGCGCCGGCCGCCGCCGACCAGGGCTCGCCGCCGACGGCGGGAGTCGGGTGCAGCATGCCAGCTAGCTCGACCGCCGAGCGCGGCTCGGCGAGCTGGGCGACGATCGGGGTGGCGAGGTGCTGGATGTTGGCGACCTTGACGATCTCCGGCTCGCCGGCGGTCTCGACCCAGACGGCGTGGGGACGCAGGGCGCGGGCGATGCGTCCGGCGACGATCGCGTGCTCCTCGCGATCCTTGGCGCTGCGCAGCAGCTGCTCGCCGAGGTGATCGTCGACGGCGGGATCGGAGCTGCGGCGCGTCGAGCCGGCCAGGGCGACGGTCGAGAGGCTGGCGCCGGAGCGGCGCAGCAGCAACTCCGGGCTGGCACCAATGAAAGCGGCCTCGGGGGTGCCGCAGCAGAAGCAGAAGCAGGAGGGGAACTGGAGGCGCATCGCGCTGAAGACGGCGGCCGGATCGTGGGCGGCGGCGGCAGAGGCGAGCACCTCGCGGGCGAGCACGATCTTAGACATCTCCCCCGCCCGGATCCGTCCCGTCGCGGCCTCGATCATGCGCTCGAAATCACCCGGCGGCCGCACGCTGCTGATCTCCACCCGTTCGGTTGGGTGGGGGTCGAGCAGCGGCAGCGGCTCTTCCCGCAGGCCCGCCAGGCGAGCTTCCAGCGAGGCGGCCTTCGACTCCGCGTCATCGCCGGGACGCACCTCGGCGTTGAGGGTGAGGAAAGTTTCGCCACCGCTGCGGCAGATCGAGAGCTCCGGCAGGACGAGTGAGGCCGGCGCCAGCGAAGACCAAGCCGAGCTGCGTCCGCCGTCGGAGTCGAAGGCGAAGCCACCGACCCAAGTCGCTCCCGCCCCGGCAGGTAGTCCTGGGGGCTCGTCCGCGATCCTCTCCACCCCCAGGCACTCACGCGCCACGTCGTCGAACCTGCTCTCTCCCCGGGATCGCGCCTCGTGCACAACCCCCAGTGCCGCCAAGGCGAACCCTCGATCGGGTTGCTCCCAGCAGAACCAGCGATCGGAAGCCAGTCGGGAGGCAAAGACAACCGCACAGGGACCGAGGCTCTCGACGCGCCGAGTGGCGCTGACGATGGTCCGTCTCCGAAGGGAGAGAGCGCGCTCGATCGCGGGTCTCAGACTAGGAAATGACGAGTTCCAGAGGTCGGCAGGCAAGGACGCAGGGAGCCCGAATAGCAGCGCTATTCGGGCGACCGAGGACGCCGCATGGCAGCGTCTGGGGCCGTCAGGGCCGTCATTTTCAGTCTGAGCCTCGGGCGATCGCAATCTCGCCCGTCCGCACCATCTCGATCAGGCCGTGCGGGCGGACCATGCGCTCGAAGGCCTCGATCTTGTCGGCCGAGCCGGTGACCTCGATCGTCATCGTGCGCCGGGCGACGTCGACGATCTTGGCGCGGAAGATCTCAGCGAACTGGATGATCTCGGCGCGGTTCTCGACCGCGGCGGAGACTTTGAACATCGCCATCTCACGGGCGACCGTCTCCTCCGGCTCCATGTCGCGGATCTTCAGCACGTTGACCAGCTTGTGCAGCTGCTTGGTCACCTGGTCGATCGGGTGCACCGCCCCGTCGAGGGTGAGCGTGATGCGGGAGATGCTCTCATCGTCGGTCGGCCCGACGGCGAGCGTGTCGATGTTGAAGCCGCGGCGGGAGAAGAGCCCGGCGACGCGCGCCAACACGCCCGGCTTGTTCTCGACCAGGATCGAGAGCACGTGTTTGCGCCCGCTGAGCTGCCCGGGAACGCGCAGCTCCTCCAGCTTCACCAGTTGCGGGGTGCCGGCCTCCATCAGCCCACCATGTCCCTGGCGGCAGCGCCGGCCGGAATCATCGGGAAGCAGTTCTCCTCGGGCGAGACGCGCACGTCGACGAGCACAGGGCCATCGGCTTCCAGCGCCTTCGCCATCGTCTCTTCGAGCTCGCCGGAGTCCTCGCAGCGCAGCCCGGTGGCGCCGAAGGCCTCGGCCAGCTTCACCCAGTCGGGGCTCGGGCCCATCTCGACCGAGCTGTAGCGGCGGTCCCAGAAGAGCTCCTGCCACTGGCGGACCATGCCCATGTAGCCGTTGTTCATCAGGAAGACCTTGACCGGGATGTCCTGCGAGACGCAGGTCGCCAGCTCCTGGCAGTTCATGATCAGGCTGCCGTCGCCGGCGAGGCAGACAACGTTGTCGTCGGGGCAGGCGATCTTGGCGCCGACCGCGGCCGGCAGGCCGAAGCCCATCGTGCCGAGGCCGCCGGAGTTGATCCAGCGGCGCGGCTTGTCGAAGCCGTAGTACTGAGCCGCCCACATCTGGTGCTGGCCGACGTCGGAGGTGATGATCGCGTCGCCGCCGGTCGCCCGGTGCATCGCCTCGATCATGAACTGGGGCTTGATCTCGCCGTCCTTGCCCTCGTCGTAGCTCAAGGGGTAGGTGTCCTGCCAGGCCTTGATCTTGTTCCACCACTCCTCGAGCCGCGAGGGGTCGGTCTGCAGTGCCCGGTACTCACGGGTCAGCTCGGGCAGGACCAGCTTGGCGTCGCCGACGATCGGGATGTGGGCGGGGACGTTCTTGGAGATCTCCGCCGGGTCGATGTCGATGTGAATGAACTTGGCGTGCGGGGCGAACTCGGAGAGCTTGCCGGTGATGCGGTCGTCAAAACGGGCGCCGATCGAGACGATCAGGTCGGCCTCGTCCATCGCGTAGTTGGCGGCCCGGGTGCCGTGCATGCCGAGCATCCCCAGCCACTGCTCACCGGAGGCCGGGTAGGCGCCAAGACCCATCAGGGTCGAAGTGATCGGGAAGCGGTCGGCCCCAACAAGCTCACGCAGCTCCTCGGAAGCATTGGCGTTGATCACGCCACCGCCGCTGTAGAGAACGGGTCGGCGAGCGTTGGCGAGCGCCTTGGCGGCGATGCGGACCTGCTTGATGTTCGGCGCGCTCGGCGGTTTGTAGCCGGCCAGCTCAACCGGCTCGCTGCGCGGCGCGTAGTCGATGTCGGCGCGCGAGAGGTCCTGCGGGATGTCGAGCAGGACCGGACCGGGACGACCGGTCGAGGCGACGTGGAAGGCCTCGTGCACGTACTCGGTGATCTGGCGTGGGTCGGTGACCGCGAAGGAATGCTTGACGAAGGGCAGCGTCGCGCCGAGGATGTCGGCCTCCTGGAAGCCATCGGTGCCGATCAGCTCGGTGCGCACCTGGCCGGTGATGAAGACGGTCGGCACCGAGTCGAGCATCGCGTCGGCGATCGCGGTGACGAGGTTGGTCGCTCCCGGCCCCGAGGTGGCGAAGGCGACCCCGACTTTGCCAGAGGCCTTGGCGTAGCCCTCGGCCGCGTGACCACCCCCCTGCTCGTGGCGAACCTGAATGTGGCGGAACTCGGCGTCGACCAGAGCGTCGTAGGTCGGCAGGTTGGCCCCGCCGGGGATGCCGAAGACGTGTTCCACGCCCTCGGCCTTGAGGCTCTGCATCAGTGCGTCGGCTGCTCTCATTTCAAATTTCGCGCTCCACTCGCGGCGCAGAGAACCAGATATGCATGCTTGCTCGCTCCGCGCTCATGGAAAAGCGATGCTACCAGCGGCCTGCTGGCTGCAATGCAGGGGCTTTGGGGGCCGTACGACAACCTGCGCGTGCGATCGCTAGAGCTGAACGGGCTCGCCTGGGTTCCAGCGGGTGCGCGGGTCGATCGAGGTCTCGATCACGCGCTCCTTGTGGCGCTCGATCGTGTGGATCATCGACTCGACCAGCTCCTCGCCGAGCAGGGTTGGCTGTAGGCCGAGGTCGAGCAGCTTGGTGTGGATCGCGTTGTAGTAGTGCTGCTCCTTCTCGACCCGCGGGTTCTCGTAATGCTGGATCTCGACCGAGTAGCCGAGATGCTCGCCGGCCTGCTTGACCAGCTGCGCCAGCTCGATCACCGAGAACTGCTCGGTGAACTGGTTGAAGACACGGAACTCACCGGCGTCGGCAGGGTTGAGCGCCGCCAATTCGACGCAGGCGAGGGTGTCGCGGATGTTGAGGAAGCCGCGCGTCTGGGTGCCGGCCCCGTAGACGGTCAGCGGGTGGCCGATCACCGCCTGCAGGCAGAAGCGGTTGAGCACGGTGCCGAAGATCTCGTCGTAGTCGAAGCGGGTGATCAGCCGCTCGTCGCCGTCGGTCTCCTCGGTGCCGATCCCGTAGACGACACCCTGGTTGAGGTCCGTCGCGCGCAGGCCCCAGGTGCGGCAGGCGAAGTGGATATTGGTCGAGTCGTGGACCTTGGAGCAGTGGTAGAGCGAGGCCGGCAGCTTCGGGAAGGGCAGCGTGTCGCGGCGGCCCTTGTGCTCGATCTCGATGTAGCCCTCCTCGATGTCGATCTCGGGCTGGCCGTACTCGCCCATCGTGCCGAGCTTGACCAGGTGGCAATCGGGCACATGGTCGCGGATCGCGAAGAGCAGGTTGAGATTGCCGATCACGTTGGCGTACTGGGTCTCGACCGCCTGCTCGCGCGAGGCCATCGAGTAGGGCGCTGAGGCCTGCTGGCCGTAGTGGATGACGACCTCGGGCAGGGTCTCGGCGACGACGCCATCGAGGAAGTCGCCGTCTTGGACCGGGCCGACGAAGCTGCGGATCTCCTCGCCTGAGATCTCCTTCCAGGCGGCGATGCGCTCGTCGAAGCCGGCGATCGGCGTCAGCGAGCCGGTGCCGGCCTCTTCGTGCCAGCGGCGGCGGGAAAAGTCGTCGACGACTGAAACCTCGTGACCGCGGGCCGAGAACCTCAACGCTGTCGGCCAGCCCAGGTAGCCGTCGCCCCCAAGAATGAGAACGCGCATAGGTCGCGGCAGCGTAGCGGAAGGGGGCGACGCAACGCGAGCGGAGACGCCCAGAAACAGACCTTGACCACGGTCATTAATCAAAATAGGTTGCGCAATGTATTGATCGAGCCTTCGGCACCACCACCGCCCATCGTTCGCCGGTTCAGGAGCCACAGGAGACGCTTCGTCGCTGTCATGCTTCTGCTGGGGACCGCGATCGGCGTCCTGCTGCCCCTGCTTCTCGATGTCGAGCTGGGCCTCGCGTTCGCGCTTGCGCTCGGGGTTCCCTCGCTGATCTACGGGTCGGTCCAATTTGCCGATGCCTCGGACACCATTGGCAGGTTGGTCGAGCTGGAAGAGGCACTGCGGTCCGACACCAGACGACTCGAGCAGCAGCTGTCGACCAGACAGCTCGGCAAAGCGCCGGACTTCATCTCCCAAATCATCGCGATGCTGGGCACCGCGGAGCGACGGGTGATCATCTGCTGTGACTTTCCGGCCTACGGCGCTCTCACCGATCCGGGCGAATACGTCCATTACGTAAGAGCGATAAGGCATCTCCGGCGAGATGTCGAGATCAAGCTCCTGCACCTCGATGAAGACGCCCAGCGGGGAATCGCCAGAGACGGATTCGGGCGCAACGGACGCCAGACCGCCACAGGTCAATTCGCCGACGACGAGGATGGGTTTCTCCAGCGCATCGCGGAGGAAAACGAACGCGCTCTCAACGAGCAATTCCGGGATGCCGAGAAGCACGAAACCTCGTTCCTGATGCCGCTCTTCTTCTGGATCGTGGATAACGAGGCGGTGTTCGCATTGCGCCGCATAACCGACTTGGGCGACGTAGAGGTCGGCTTTCGGACGAGCGACAAGGCGCTGGTGGATGCCTTGGGTGACATCTTCGTCCGCTACATAGAGATGGGCAACCGGTACCAGCTGGCCAGCGTGAGCTCCGCGGCGACGGCCGAGCCAACAGCCGCGGGGCGATAAACGGAGCGGCCCGGCGCCATAGCATCCGGCCGTGCTCCATCGCGCTCCACGCCACGGCGGCCGAGCCGGGCTCGCCGCCTTGGTCGTGATTCTGCTCGTGGCCCTGGGACTGCGGGTGAACGAGGCCTGGGACGGGCGCTCGCCCGTCTTCGACGCCGCCGCATACGCGACGATCGCCGCCAACCTCGATCGGGGCGAAGGCTTCACGCTGGGACCGCACGCAACCCAGCCGGCGAGCAATTACTCCCCCGGCCTGCCCCTCTTCGTGGCCGGGATCTACGAGGTGACCGGCGGCGTGCACGAACGCACCGCGCGACTCGTCCTCGCCCTGCTCGGCACGCTTTCCGTGCTCTTCACCTACTTGATCGGCCGCAGGCTCTGGGGGCCGAGCGCTGGCCTGATCGGGGCCGCCATCGTTGCCGTCTACCCGGCCCTGCTCGAGTACCAGGGCATGCTGATGGGCGAGCCGCTCGCGGCGACTCTGCTCTCGGGCGCAGTGCTGGCGACGTTCTGGGCGGCGGACGCTCCCGACGGGGACGAGTCCTCGCGGGGCAGGTGGCTCCTGCCCGGTGCCCTCTTCGGGGCGCTGACGCTCGTTCGGCCGGAGTACCTCGGGGTCGCGCTGCTCGTCAGCCTGGTCGTGCTCTGCTGGCAAGGCGGGCGCAACTGGTCCAGGTCACTGGTTCGAACCCTGTTGCTCCTCGCTGGGGTCGCGCTGGTCGTCGCTCCCTGGACCGTGCGCAACGCGGTCGCGTTCGACCGTTTCGTGCCGGTCTCGACTGGTGGCGGGCAGGTGCTGTTCGCCGGCACCTATCTGCCCTCCGATGGCGATCCGGAAAAGGTCGGCGCGGAGGTGGTCGAACGCCATCCGGACCTGTTTGGCCCGCACGCGGTGCAGCGACTGCGCCTCGAGCAGATCCTGGCGCGGCTGGCCGCACAGCGATACCCGGGGATGGAAAGCGACGAGGCGCTCTCGAAGATGGGCAAGGAACAGCTCTGGGACGACGTCAGCGAAGAGCCGCTCGAATACGCGGGCTTCGTCGCGACCAAGGTCTGGCGGATCTGGGCCCGCGGACAGCGGGCGGTGATGCAGGAGCCCGGTTGGAGGCTCTTTCACTGGGCGATCGTCGTCTTTGGCGCGATCGGCCTCGCCGTGCTGGCCTTCAAGCGGCGCTGGGAGGCGCTGCTGATCGCGGTGATCTTTTTCGCGATCACCGCGATCAGCGCTTTGCTGGTTGCCTCGCCCCGGCGAGTGCTGGTGATGATGCCGCTGCTGGCCGCCCTCGCCGGGGTCGGGGTGACGTCCTCCTGGCAACGGCTGCGGCTCAGTCTTGGTCGTAGGTGACCTTGAAGGTGAGCTTGACGAACATCGGCGTGTCGGCGCCGCGGAAGAGGCACTTGTAGGAGACGACGTCCGGTTCGGTCGAGTGGACGACCGGCGTGCAGTAGTAGCCGGCGACGCTCTTCGGCTCCTCGATGCGCAGGGAGAGCAGCTTGTTCATCGCCTTCTTCGCCTGTCCGCAGGTCGCGTACTGGGCCTGGACCGAATTGACGTTGTTGGCGACCAGGGTGCCTTTGACCGTCTTGCCGACCACGTTTTTCGAGCTCGTGGTGCAGGTCTTTGGGGCGCTCTTGGCGGAGGCGCCGGGGGCGACGATGAGGGCAGCCGCGACAATTGCGGCAAAGAGGACGGGCATGCGGCGCATCTGGAGTACTCCTTTGTCTCGGGGAAGCTTGTCGGGGCGAGATTCTGCGCGCGGCCGGGATAGCCTGCCGCGATGGGCTCCCTGAAGACGTGGTTGCGCGAGCTGCCGCAGCGCCACGGCCGTAAGACCCTGATCCTGCTGGCGGCGATCCTCCTGCTCGGCTTCGCCCTGCGCGCCTACCGGGTCGTCGAGCCGCTGCCAACACCCGGCGACGACGCCCATGCTTATTACGCGCTCTCCAAGTCGCTCTACACCGAAGGCAGCTTCGGTGGCCCGAGCTTCCACGATCCCAGCGATTGGTCACCCGGTGCACCGCTGCTCTATGCCGCCGGCTTCTACGCCACCGGCGGCGCCCGCGAAGGCACCGCCCGCATCATCGAGCTGCTGCTCGGCCTCGGCTCGATTCTCGTCGTCTACCTGCTCGGCCGCCGCATCTCCTGCCGAGCCGCCGGCCTGCTCGCCGCCTTCGGCGTCGCCGTCTACCCGCCGTTCATCCACTCGGTCGGCGCCCTCTACAGCGAGCCGGCCGCCATGTTCACACTCCCGGCCGCGGTCCTTGCGTTTCTCTGGGCATCTGATTCGAGACCAGCCGACCAGGCGCGCGGGCCCTGTCGCGGGGCAGGGGGGCCTGCGGGCAGTCCACGGGCTGTCCTCGCCCCCCCTGCCCCACACCACCCGCGCATCCGATGGCTACTCCCAGGCCTATTGCTCGGAGCGACCGCCCTGATCCGGCCGGAGTATCTACTCGTCGGAATAGCTTTCGCGGGCCTGGCGCTCATCCGTGCCAGTCGCGAGCAAGGCTGGAAGCCAGGGCTCGCCTGCACCGCGCTCTTGATCGTGGGTCTAATGCTGCCGATCGTGCCCTGGGCGATCCGCAATCAGGTCGTGCTGCACCGCACGGTGCCGATCTCGACCGGCGGCGGCAAGGCGCTCTACGTCGGCACCTTCCTGCCGGCCGACGGCGAATACCAGCGGGTCAAGGCGATCCTCGCCAAGCGCTACCTGCACCGAGACCTCGACCCTCACTCGCAGGCGCTCGAAAAAGTGAATCCCACCCCGCTCTTCGACCGCGTCGCCGAACGCTACCCCGACCTGCCACGCGACTCGGCATTGGGCAAGATCGGCAAGCGGAACTTCTCCCACTACTTCAACGAAGACCCGATCGAATACCTGGCGATGACGGTGCGCAAGACCTGGCGGATGTGGAGCGCCGGAATCGCCGAAGCGATGGAAAGCACCGCCGGGCGGGTGATCCAAACCCTGCTTGTGGCGCTGGGGCTGATCGGCCTCGGGGGGCTCGCCTGGCGTCGCCGTTGGTGGGAGCTGGCCTCGATGACGACGCCGCTGGCGCTCGTCACCGCGGTGGGAGCGATCTCGCTGGCGACCCCGCGTCGCAACGAGGTCCTGATGACGCTGATCTTTCCGCTTGCCGCGGCCGCGCTCTCACGGGGGACGGCAGCCCTATTGTCCAGCGGGAAATGGCGCTCTACGCAGGCATCTTCCCCAGCGAGCTGACGGCGCTGCGCAGCGTCGGGCTGATCGCGGCGATCGCGATCGTTGCCTACGCGATCCTGCGCCGTCGCTCGCTGCGCAACGTCGACGTGGTGATCCTGCTCGCCGCCGGCCTCGGCCTGGCGATCGTCTCCGGCACCGAAATCACCGACAAGCTGCTCTCCGCCTTCTCCTTCGAGAAGGGCAATGGCGGCCGCATCCTCGGCCTCGCCGTCTTCGCCATCTTCATCCTCTTCGGGCTGATCCTGCGGGCGCTCTCACAGGCGGCCCGCAACGCGCGCCAGCTCTCGGCCGTGCTCGAGGGGTTGGCCTGGGAGGAGTTCCGCCAGGCTGACCTGCCCCAGCGCTTCAAGGGCAAGATCGCGATCCTCGTCCCCGCCTACAACGAGGCGGAGAACATCGGCTACGTGCTCGACCGAATGCCGGCCGAGGTCTGTGGCATGGGCACCGCGGTCCTGGTCGTCGACGACGGCTCGCGCGACGGCACCGGCGACGTCGCCGCCGAGCATGGTGCGGCGGTCGCCCGGCACCTGATCAACCGGGGCGGCGGGGCGGCGCTGCGCACCGGCTACCGGCTGATGGTCGAATCGGGCGCCGAGATCGTCGTCACCCTCGACGCCGACGGCCAGCACCTGCCGTCCGAGATGGAGCGGCTGGTCAAACCCGTCCTCGACGGTGAGGTCGACGTCGCCCACGGCTCGCGCGTGCTCGGCCAGGCCGATCGCAACCACTTCGCCCGCGAGCTCGGCATCGTCTTCTTCAACCGCCTCGTCTCCTTCATCACCCGCACCCACGTCACGGACTGCTCCAACGGCTACCGCGCCGTGCGCACGACGGTGCTGCCGCAGCTCGTCCTGCGCCAAGAGCAGTTCCACACCTCCGAGTTCATGATCGAGGCGATCAAGCGGGAAATCCCGGCGCGCGAGGTGCCGATCACGGTCGAGCAGCGCCTCCACGGGCACTCGAAGAAGCCCGCCGTCTTCCGCTACGGGATGGGCTTCGCCAACGCGATCGTCCGCACCTGGCTGCGCTAGCGACGCGGCGGCATCAGCAGCAGCCGGCGCGAGCCGATGTGATGGCCTTCGCCGCCGATGCGGACGAAGGCACGCAGCCGCGTCGGTTTCGCGACCGTGAGCAGGAAGCGCGCCTGGCAACGGCGGTCGAGGTGCTTGCTGGAGAAGCTCTTGGCGTTGCGGTTGAGCTGGACCGGGCGACCGGAAGCGTTGCAGGGAGCAAGCCGAACCTCGGCCCTGAAGCGCATGCCACCCGGCCGCAGTCGCTTCGCCGAGAGCAGGAGCCGGCGATGGCCAGCTCTGCCTTTCGTTGCGACCGTGGTCACCCTGACCACCGACGGCTGCGGGCAAACCGTGGGCGACGGACCTTCGATGCGGTACACCGGCCCTTCGTCGGAAGCGACGTAGACGCGCCCGCAGGAGTCCTCGCCGAAGGACGTGGGCTTGGCCACCGCGAGCCCCTCCGAGCGATCGCCGCTGGCGCCGCTCGGCGAAATCGCGATCGAGCGAACTTCGGCCGAGCAGAAGTCGCTGTAGAGGTAGCGGCCGTAGAGGTCGGCGACGCCGGGATCGCGGACCACATAGCCGCCGATGATCGAGCAGCCGTGGGTGGCGCCGGTGCCGGGATCTTCGTGCGGATAGTCGAAGACCGGTTCGGTGAAGCCTGATGAGGCACAGCTCCCGGGCGCGCCGCTGTAGGCGATGAATCCCTCGCGGCAGTTCCAGCCAAAGTTGAGCCCCGCCCCGGGCGAGAGGCCACCGCCGCTTGCGACGTAGTCGATCTCCTCGCGGGTGTCCTGGCCGACGTCGCCGATCAGGAGGTCGTGCGTTTGCCGGTCGAAGGAGAAGCGCCACGGGTTGCGCAACCCGTAGTCCCAAATCTCGGGCCGGCCGCCATCGGAGGCGAACGGGTTGCCGGACAGGATCGAGTAGGACGGGGTTTGCCCCGGCCTCGGGTCAATACGGAGGATCTTGCCGAGCAGGACGTTGGTGTTCTGGGCGTTGCCGGAGGGATCGCCCCCACCGCCACCGTCGCCGAGTGAGAAGTAGAGGTGCCCGTCGGGCCCGAACTGCAGCTGACCACCGTTGTGATTCGCCTCCGAGGAGTGACCGACGCTGAGGATCGGTTCGCGGATCAGCGCCCCGGTCGCCGGGTCGGGCCGGAACGAGTCGAGATGAACGTCGCCTTCGGCGCCGCCCGCCGCGGGCACGCCGGTGTAGGCCGCGTAGAAACGCCCGCTGCCATCAAAGTCCGGGGCTGGTGCGATCGAGAGCAGCCCGCGCTCGGATTCACAGCAGGTGATCAGCACCGAGAGATCGGCGAGCTGGCGCGTGCCCTGCGGCGTGGCTTCGATGATCGCGCCTTCGCGCTCGGCCACGAGCAGGCGTTCGGGATCGGTCGGGCTGGAGGTGACGTAGATCGGCTGCTTGAACTTGCCGATTTGACGCAGGGACGCTCCGGCCGCGGACCCGAGGCCCATCGCCAACCCGACGCAAGTGAAAGCCACCGCTGCCCAGATGAAGCGGCGCACCGATCCTCCTTTCAGCTCAATTGGCCAGTACCCACCTGGCGCGACTAGCGAACGCCGGGGTGACGCACTGCTGCCGGGTCGGGCAGGTAGAGATCAGTGCCGCAGCGCGGGCAGACCTGCACGTAGAGCTTGACCGCCTTGTGACAGTTGGGGCACTGGCGTTCGGGTTCGCCCTTCTCGCTGCGATAGAGGATCACCGCGATCAGGCCGAGGATCGGCAGCACCGTGCCGACCACCAGCCAGACCCAGAACGAGCTGCCCTTGCCCTTGCCGATGATTGCCGTGGCTAGGCCGAAGAAGAAGGCGATGACGGGGTACTCGTATCCCACGGTCCTATTGTCGCCTCCAGCGCCGTCGGATGCCCAATCGAGCCGACCTCGGAGATGTCGCGCCGGAAGGGCAGGCTGGCGGTCCAGTCGATCACGGCGCGGGTCTTGCGAGCCACACCGGGGATTTGGCTCATGTGGTAGGTCCGCGCCATCCACCAGGCAGGGAAGCCGCGGAAGGTGCGACCGCCGACCTTGCCGACGGCCTTGTAGCGGCCGAGGTTGACGAAGGCGGCATTGCCCTTGTAGTCAAAGGGGCTGGGGCTGCCGATCCCGAGCTCGGCGGCGATGTTGCGGGCGGCGACCGGGCCCTGGCGCACGGCGTGCTGCGCGGTCGGCGGGCAGAGGCCACCGCGGGGGTCAGGCGCGGCGGCGCAGTCGCCGATCGCCCAGACCGAGTCAAGCCCCTTCACCCGCAGGTGGTCATCGACTGGCACGCGGCCACGCTCGTCGAGCGAGAGTGAGAGCTGGCGGAGGCTGGGGTGAGGAGCGACGCCGGCGGTCCAGACCACGGTCCGGGTCGGCAGCACCTCGCCGGTGGCGATCCGAGCGGAATCCGCGCCCACCTCCTCCAGCGTCGTGCCGAGGCGAATGTCGATACCGCGGCCGCGCAGCTCGCGCAGCGCGTAGTCGGCCAGCTCGGCGTCGATCTCGGGCAGGACCCGGTCGGAGGCCTCGACCAAGACCCAGCGCATGCCGTGCAGCCGCGCCCGGGGATAGCTCTCGATCGCGTCGGCGGCGAAGTCCTGCAGCTCAGCCAGCGCCTCGAGGCCGGCGTAGCCACCGCCGACGAAGACGTAGGTGAGCAGTTCGTCGCGACGGGCCGGGTCCTCGCTCGCGTTGGCCGCCTCCAGCGTCTCGATCACGTGGTTGCGCAGCCAAATCGCGTCGGCGAGGCTCTTGAAGCCGATCGCGTGCTCGGAGAGCCCTGGCACGGGCAGCACCCGCGAGACCGAGCCCAGCGCGAGCAGCAGTTGGTCGTAAGGCATCTGCTCGGAGTCGCCCTCGCGTGTGCGCAGCTCGACCGTCTTGGCAATTGGGTCGTGACCGACGATCGAGCCGAGCCGCAGGTAAGTGCGCTTGAGGATCTCGCGCAGCGGCGTGACCACGTGCCGTGGCTCCAGCGTCCCCGCCGCGGCCTCAGGCAAGAACGGCGTGTAGAGCAGGAAGTTCGCGTCGTTGACCAGCACCAGCCGGGTCGACTGATGCGGCATCAACCGCTCCAGCTCCCGCGCCGCCATCGCGCCCCCAAAACCGCCTCCGGCGATGACGACATTCCAGGCCATAGGTTCAACTTAGCACTTTGTAACAACGTGTTACAAAGTGCGGTACCGCACGATCAATCGCAGTCTTTTGTCTGCGTTGATAAGGTGGCTGGTGCTTCTGTGGCGTGCACATGTTTCAGACGGCCCCGGGGCTCATTCCCCCCGGGGCCGTTTTGATTTAGCCGCGGGCTACCTGCGGTCGGCCAGTTCGACGCGAGCGCGATCAGCGCACGCATCACACCGGCTAACGCCAGAAGCACCGCGGCTTCGGTGGCATGCACGCTGGGTCAAGCGACGAGCACGCCAACTTGACCCCTCAGCTGCCCAGCTTCTCCTTGATCAGGCGGTTGACCTCGCCGCCGTCGGCGCGGCCCTTGGTCTCCTTCATCACAGCGCCGACGATGGCGCCAATCGCCTTGCCGTTGCCGGCGCGGATCTGCTCGGCGGCCTCGGGGTTGGCCTCGATCGCGTTGGCGACGATCGACTCGAGCTCGCCGCTGTCGGAGATCTGGGCGAGGCCTTCGCGCTCGACGATCGCGGCCGGCTCACCGCCCTCGGCGACCAGCGCGGCGAGGACGGTCTTGCCGCTGCCGTGGGAGATCTTCTTCTCCTGGACCATCGAGACGAGCGAGGCGAGGGCTGCCGGCTCGACCTTCGACTCCGATGCAGTCTCCTCGCCGCCCTCTTGGCGCAGAGCGGCGGCCAGCTCGCCGGTGACCCAGTTGGCGATGACGCGCGGCTCTACCCCGCTCGCCTCTTTCGAAGTCGCCTCGAAGTAGCCCGCGGTCTCCGGGGCGGCAGCCAAGAGAGCCGCCACGTCCGCGGGCAGCCCGAGCTCGTCCCGATAGCGCTCCGCGCGGGCGGCCGGCAGCTCCGGCAGCGACTCGCGGGCCTCGCGCAGCATCTCCTCGGTCGGCGCGATCGCGACCAGGTCGGGCTCGGGGAAGTAGCGGTAGTCGTGCGCTTCCTCCTTCGAGCGCAGCGGGTGCAGGCTGCCATCCTCCGGGTGGAAGTGGAGGGTCTCCTGCTCTACCTTCTCCCCCGCTTCGAGCAGCGCCCGCTGGCGGACCAGCTCGGCTTCGATCCCGCGCTCGAGGAAGCGGAAGCTGTTCATGTTCTTCAGCTCGGTCTTGGTGCCCAGCTCTTCACTGCCGACGGGCCGCATCGAGATGTTGCCGTCGACCCGCAGGCTGCCCTCCTCCATGTTCACGTCGGAGACGCCGAGCTGGCGCACCGTCTCGCGCAGGAGCCGTGCCCAGGCGGCGGCCTCGGCGGCGCTGCGCAGGTCGGGCTCGGTGACGATCTCGACCAGCGGCGTGCCACCGCGGTTGAAGTCGACCAGCGAGGCGCCCGAGCCGTGGATCCGCCCCGACTCGCCGACGTGGATCATCTTCGCCGCGTCCTCCTCGAGGTGGGCGCGGTGGATGCGCACGTCGCCCAACTTTCCGGCGCCGGCGATCGGAATGTCGTACTGGCTGATTTGGTAGGCCTTGGGCGAGTCCGGATAGAAGTAGTTCTTGCGGTGGAAGATCGAGCGCGGCGCCACCTCGCACTCCAGCGCCGCGGCGATCTTCAGCGCGTAGTGGATCGCCTGCTCGTTGACCACGGGCAGCACGCCGGGGTGGGCGAGACAGACGGGACAGGTGTGGACGTTGGGCTCGTCGCCGAAGGAGAGCTCGCAGCCGCAGAACATCTTGGTCTTGGTCGCGAGCTGGACGTGGATCTCCAGCCCGATCACCGCCTCCAGCTCAGCCACCGGGCACCCCCTCGGGGCGGGCGTCGAAGCCGATCGCGCCCTCCAGCGCGTGGGCCGCGTCGAGCAGCTTCTGCTCGGCGAAGGCGGGAGCGGCGATCTGGAAGCCGACCGGCAGCTTCGGGCCACCGCCGTTGGGCTCGGCCAAGCCGGCGGGGATCGAGATCGCCGGGATGCCGGCGAGGCTCATCGGCACGGTGAAGAAGTCGTTGAGGTACATCGCCAGCGGGTCGTCGGTCTTCTCGCCGAGGCCGAAGGCGACCGAGGGCGAGGTCGGCGTGACGACGAAGTCGAAGTCGGTGAAGGCGGCTTTGAAGTCGCCGGCGATCTTGGTCCGCACCTTCTGCGCCTGCCCGTAATAGGCGTCGTAGTAGCCGGAGGAGAGCGCGTAGGTGCCGAGCATGATCCGCCGCTTCACCTCGGCGCCGAAGCCCTCGGCGCGCGTCGCCTCGTACATCTCGATCACGTCGCCGCTGGAGGGGGCGCGCATGCCGTATCGGACGCCGTCGAAGCGAGCGAGGTTCGAGGAAGCCTCGGCCGGGGCGAGCACGTAGTAGGCGGAGATGCCGTGTTCGGCGTGCGGTAGCGACACCTCGGCGAGCTCGCCCCCCAGCCCCTCGATCTTCTTCAGCGTCGCCTCGAAGACCTCGCGCACGCCGGGCTCGATCGCGTCGCTCGCCAGCTCAGCGGGGACAGCGAAACGCAGGCCGCTGAGGTCCTCACGGTCGGGCAGGCGCGGCGAGCTCGGCAGGCCGATCGAGGTCGAGTCGCAGGGATCGGCACCCTGCAGGATCGCCAGCAGCAAGGCGGCATCGGCGACGGTTCGCGTGAACGGACCGCACTGGTCGAGCGAAGAGGCGAAGGCGATCATGCCGTAGCGCGAGATCGCGCCATAGGTCGGCTTCAGCCCGACGATGCCGCAGAGCGCCGCCGGCTGGCGAATCGAGCCGCCGGTGTCGGTGCCAATCGACCAGGGGGCGAGGCCGCCGGCGACCACGGCCGCCGAGCCGCCCGAGGAGCCACCGGGAACGCGACCGCGGTCCCAGGGGTTGAGCACGGGGCCGTAAGCCGAGTTCTCGTTGGAGGAGCCCATCGCGAACTCGTCCATGTTGGTCTTGCCGAGGATCGGCGCGCCAGCCTCGATCAGCTTGCGCACCGCGGTTGCGGTGTAGGGCGGCCGATAGCCCTCGAGGATGCGCGAGCCCGCCGTAGTCGGCACGCCCTCGGTGCAGAAGATGTCCTTGACCGCGATCGGCGCCACGCTGGGACGCTCGACTGCGATGCCCGGCGAATCGTCATTCTCGTCGCGCCAGAGGTAGGCGTTGAGCTCATCGCCGCCGGCTGCAGCTCGCCACGCGTCGGCGTACTCGGCCGCGTCGAGCTCCCCGGCGACCATCGCCTCATGGGCCTCGAGGGCCGTCATTGCCAGCAGCTCCTTCATCTATTCCTCCGCCTGCGGCGAGGGAACGCGGAAGGCGCCGGCCTCGGGGTCGGGTGCAGATGCCAGGGCGACCTCGGGCGAGAGGCTCTCGTGCGGCACGTCGGGCCGCAGCACGTTCTCCAGCTCGACCACGTGTGAGGTTGGCTCGACGTCGTCGAGATCGAGCCCGGCGATCCGGTCAACGTGCTCGAGGATCCCCGAGAGCTCCCCGGCCATCGTCTCGACCTCCTCGTCGCTGAGGCCGAGCCGGGCCAGCTTGGCGACGTGGAGGACCTGCTCGCGCTCGATCACGGCGGCGATTCTAGGCGGCCCGCCAGTTAGAGTCCGGGCCGGGATGACGGGAGAGCGCGCAGAGAAGTTCGTGGTGCTCAACCTGCGCCTGCTCGCGGTGACCTTCGCCGTCGTCGGCCTGCTCTTCATAGCTGTGCCCAGCGGCGTCCTCGACGTCATCTCCGACGTCGGCGAATGGTTCGGCAACGAGACCCGGGCGCCGCACACCCAGGAGTACCTCTGGCTGGCGCTCTCCTTCGCCTACATGGTCGTGATCACCGGCATCTGCCTGGTCGCCCAGGCCGACGTCGTCCGCTACCGCCCGCTGCTGCTCGTCCTCGCCGCCGGCAAGACGGCGTCCTCGCTCGGCTCGCTGCTCTTCTTCGTCATCCAGGAACACGTCTTCATCTACCTGCTCAACTTCCTCGTTGACGGCTTCCTCGCCGTGCTCTCGCTTTGGCTCTGGTCGCTGGCCGGTCGTATCGGCCGCTCCCCAGCGCCGGGCTGACAGCGCGCGCCGGGGCTCTCAGCCGCCGAGCAGCGCACCTTGAGCGCAATCTGCGCGACGATGGCGCCGGGGCTCGACGGCCTGCCGGCGGCCGAGCGCGACGTAGCCGTTTCCGGGCCCGTCGCCGATTTCCTGCGCTCGGTCTCACCCCGGGCGCTGATGCGACTCCGACTGGGACTGCGGGCCTTCGAGTGGCTGCCCTTCCCCTGGCGCTTCAGTCATCTGGACGCGGGCGCCCGCGACGACTTCCTCAGGCGGATGGAGGGTTCGCGCTTCAGCCTCCACCACGAGCTGCTGCTGATGGCGAAGGTGCTGACGACGCTGGGCTACGCGGTCGCCCCGGCGGTCGAGGAGAAGGTCGGCACCAACCGGAGCTGCCGCCTTGCCGACGGCTCGCTGCCGGCGCCACATGGTCCCTTGGGGGGCACCGAGCCCAGCGGCGCCGAAGAGGAGTGCGACGTGGTCATCGTCGGCTCGGGGGCGGGCGGAGCGGTCGCCGCCTCCACGCTCGCCGAGGCCGGGCTCGACGTCATCGTGCTCGAGTCCGGCGAGGCTTTCGACCGCGGCAGCTATCCGACTGATCCGCTCGAGGCGATCTCGCGCCTCTACCGCGACGGAGGCCTGACGATCGCCGAGGGGCGACCGCAGATCCCGGTGCCGGTAGGCCGCGCCGTCGGCGGCACGACCGTGGTCAACTCGGGTACCTGCTTTCGAGCGCCGCAAGCTGTGCTGGAGGAATGGCGGGGGCGCTTCGGCATCGAGTGGGCGACCGAGCTCGATGGTGCTTTTGCCGAGGCGGAGGAGCTCTTGCGCGTTACCCAGTTGGACCCAGAGCGGATGGGCCGCAACGGTCAGCTGGCGATGGAGGGAGCGGCGGCGCTCGGCGCCTCGGGCGGGCCGATCTCCCGCAACGCCGGCGGCTGCGTGCAGTGCAGCTCCTGCCCGCTGGGCTGCGAGATCGACGCCAAGCGCGGCATGCACGTCAGCTACATCCCGCGCGCGGTCGCGGCGGGCGCCCGGCTGCGCACTGGCGTCGAGGTCGACCGCGTCCTGGTCGAGAACGCCCGCGCCGTCGGGGTCATCGGGTCAAACCCCGCCGACGGGCCGAAACCGTGTCGATATGTCACACCTCCGGCCCGTCGGACCCGGCGGTATGCGGTCCGGGCGCGAGTGGCGACGATCGTGGCCGGCGGGGCGCTGGGGACGCCGGAGCTGTTGCTGCGCTCGGGCCTTGGCGGCGCGGCGGTCGGCCATCACCTCCACATCCACCCCGCCTGCTGGGTCGGCGCTCGCTACGCCGAGGAGGTGCGGGGCTGGGATGGCGTGATGCAGAGCTACTACATCGACCAATGGGAGCCGCAGCGATTGCTGCTCGAGGCGACCTTCACCCCACTCGCCTTCGGCGGTGCCTGGCTGCCCGGCGCCGGCAGTGACCACCAGCGCTCGCTGCTCGAGTTTGGCCACGTCGGCTCGATCGGCGTCCACCTCTCGGACGAGTCATCGGGCCGGATCTCGCTCGCCCGCGACGGCTCCCTTCGCGCCCGCTACAAGCTGACCCAAGAGGACACCGACCGCCTCACCTTCGGCATCGCCCGCGCGGCCGAAATCCACTTCGCAGCCGGCGCCACCGAGGTCTACCCCAACATCCCAAGAGCCGGCGTCCTCACCCCGCGCAAGCTCGCCGATTTTGAATCGACGCGTTTTAAGTCCTCGGAGCTACGCCTAGAGGCTTTCCACCCAATGGGGACCGCAAGAATCTCCCCACCGGGCGCCGGCGCCTGCGCTCCCGACGGATCGGTCCACGGCACCCAAGCCCTCTACGTCGCGGACGCTTCTCTCTTCCCCACATCCCTAGGGGTCAACCCAATGATGACCATCATCGCCTTCGCCAACCGCATCGCAACCGAACTCACGAAGAGCGCCGGGTGACCCCTGTCAAAACACTCCAGCGAGGCTCCTGCCGAGCGTTTTGACAGGGGTTGCCCGGCGCTCCTACGCCTGAATCAGTTGCCAGGCGGCGGTGACGGAGGAGGAGGCGGCGCCTGGGACGAGCTCGGCGGAGGAGGCGGAGGAGGTGTTTGTGACGACGGCGGCTGCGGCGGCGTAGAACGCCCTCCTCTCGAGAGACTGTCCGCGGCGTCGCCAAAGGTGATCCCTTCTTCGCGCATCGTGCTGTAGCCGCCGTAGGCGATGCCCGCCGCTGAAAGCAGGCCGAGGAAGATGCCGACCTCGAGGTTGGTGTCGACCGTGACGCCGCCGTAGGAGGCACCCCCAGGCGGATCGATGATCCGGTAGAGGATCAGCAGGACCGAGATCACGCCGAGGACGGTGACCACCGCGCTCAGCGGCACCGTCGGCTCGGTGGCCGAATCGGCGAGCTGTAGACCGACCATGACCAGCGCCGCGAGGATCGCGACCAAGAGCACGATCGGGATGAAATCGAGCACGTCCCAAGCACTGCCGCCCGACCCAGGGACGGTGCCGGAAAAACCGGGAACGTCCGAGACTTCGCTCCCGAACCAATCGAAGAACATGAAGATGAAGAGCAGGATCGCTGAACCACCCGCGATCTTCTCTCCTGTCCCGAGCTTGTCCAGGTGCTCCATCCGCAGCGACACTACACCCGGGCTCGAGCGGCGGCCAACGTATTTACGAGCAGCATGGCCACTGTCATTGGCCCGACTCCGCCAGGCACCGGAGTGATCGCCGCGGCCACCTCTCCGGCCGCCTCGAAGTCGACGTCCCCGACCAGCCCGTCCTCTGTTCGGTTGACGCCAACGTCGATCACGATCGCGCCGGGCTTGATCGCATCGGCGCCCAGCAGCTGCGGCACACCGACCGCCGCGATCAGCACGTCGGCGCGGCGGCAGACAGCGGCCAGATCGCGGGTGCGCGAGTGACAGGTGGTGACCGTCGCGTTGGCCCCCAGCAACAGGCGCGCGACCGGCACGCCGACCAGCTTCGAGCGCCCGACGACCACCGCTTCCGCGCCTTCGAGCTCCACCCCCTCGTGGCGGAGCAGCTCCATCACCCCGGCCGGCGTGCAGGAAACGAGCCCCGGCATGCCGTGGGCGAGCAGACCGGCGTTGACCGGCGTCAACCCATCGACGTCCTTGGCGGGATCGATCGTCGCCACCACCCGATCGGGATCGATGTGATCGGGCACCGGTAGTTGAACGAGGATGCCGTCGACGTCGTCATCGCGGTTGAGCCGCTCGACCAGCTCCAGCAGCTCCGCCTCGGTGGTCTCGGCCGGCAGCCCGTGATGGGCGGAGCGCAGGCCGACCTCTTTGCAGGCGCGGTGCTTGCCGGCGACGTAGACCTCCGAGGCGGGATCGTCGCCGACGATCACGGTGACCAGTTGAGGGGTGCGCCCGCGCTCACGATCGAACGCGATGACCTCGGCCGCGACCCGCTCCCGCACCGCCGCTGCAACGGCTTTCCCGTCGATGATCCGTGCTGCCATCAGCGCCTCCTGATCGGTGCGTAGTCCGCCATTAGCTTGCGCTCGCTGCCATCGCTGGCGAAGCGGACGACGACCACGCCGCCCGACTCGACCGCGGTGACGACCCCTTCGCCGAAGCTGGCGTGGACGACGTCGTCGCCGGTGTGCAGCTCCAGGGTCGGCCCGGGGTCGAGCGGCGCGGCTCCCGCGTCCTCACCGGAGTCCCAGCCGATACCGCCGGCGGATCCGGGCGCGCTCGAATGCCGCTCGATCAGCTCGGCCGGCAGCTCGTCGACGAAGCGCGAGGGCAGGTTGCGCTCGGCCCGGCCGAAGAGGCGCCGTTCGCGCGCCCAGGTCATGTAGAGGCGCCGGCGAGCGCGGGTGATGCCGACGTAACAGAGGCGCCGCTCCTCCTCCTCGCCCCCCTCTTCGAGCGCCCGCATGTGCGGGAAGGCGCCGTCCTCGCAGCCGACGATGAAGACCGTGTCGTACTCCAGGCCCTTGGCGTTGTGCAGGGTCATCAGCGTGATCAGGGACTCTTCGCCACCGTCGAGGCCGTCCTGCTCGGTGTAGAGCGAGATCTGCTGCAGGTACTCCTCCAGCGGCGGCACTTCGCTCTCGCCCTCCCGCTCGCGCTCGAGATCGAACTCGGCCGCCCCTGCCACCAGGGCCTCGAGGTTCTCGGCCCGGCCCTCGGCCTCGATCGTGCGCTCGGCGGAGAGAGCTTCCAGGTAGCCGCTCTCCTTCAGCACCGCCTCCAGCAACCCGGCGACCGGTCCTTCCTCCTCGGCCCGTTCGCGCAGCCCGGCCATCGTCTCGTAGAAACGGGAGACCGCCTTGATCGCGCCGCCGTTCAGTCCCGGCACCTCCTCAACCGCCTCGATCACCTCCCAGATCGTCTTGCCGGTGGTGTTGGCGTGCGAGGCGAGCCGGCCCTGGGTCGTATTACCGATGCCGCGACGGGGCGAGTTGACGATGCGGGCAAAAGAGACCTGATCACGCGGGTTCGCCAGCAAGCTGAGATAGGCGACAGCGTCCTTGATCTCGGCCCTTTCGTAGAACTTGGTGCCGCCGATCACCTGGTAGGGCAGGTCGAAGCGGTTGAGCGTGTCCTCCAGCACCCGGCTCATCGCGTTGGTCCGGTAGAAGACGGCGACGTCCTCGCGTTTGACGCCGTCCTCTTCGCCCAGCCGCTCGACCTCCCCAGCCACCCAGCGCGCCTCCTCGTGCTCGTCGGAGAGCTCGGAGAGCCGCACCGGCTCACCGCCGGTGATTTCGGTCCAGAGCTGCTTGGGACGGCGTTCGCGATTGCGCTCGACCACCGCGTTGGCGGCGGAGAGGATGGTCTGGGTCGAACGGTAGTTCTGCTCGAGCTTGATCAGCTCCGCCTCCGGGAAGTCACGCTCGAAGTCGAGGATGTTGCGGATGTCGGCATGGCGGAAGCCGTAGATCGACTGGTCCTCGTCACCGACGACCATCAGGTTGCCGTGATCTTCGGTGAGCAGCTGCAGCAACCGGTACTGGGCGTAGTTGGTGTCCTGGTACTCATCGACCAGGACGTGGCGGAAGGTGCGGCGCCAGCGCTCGCGCGCTTCTTTGGAGATCTCCAGCACGTTGACCGTGCGCACGAGCAGGTCGTCGAAGTCCATCGCGTTGGCTTCGAGCATCCTTTTTTCATAGAGCGGATAGACGTCCGCGACCACTTCCTCGAAGGGGTTGCCTTCCGTCGGCTCATAGGAGTCCGCGTCGATGAGCTTGTTCTTGGCGCCCGAGATCTGCGCCCGCACAGAGCGCGGCGGGTAACGTTTCGGGTCGACCCCCTGCTCGGTCATGCAACGCTTCAACATGCGCAGCGAGTCGGACTCGTCGTAGATCGTGAAGGTGCGCGCGTAGCCGAGCGTCTCGGCGTCGGCGCGCAGCATCCGCGCACAGGCCGAGTGGAAAGTCGTCACCCACATCGCCCGCACCGAACGGCCAACCAGAGAAGCGACCCGCTCGCGCATCTCGCTCGCCGCCTTGTTGGTGAAGGTGATCGCGAGGATCTCGCCCGGCCGGGCCCGCTCGGTTGCGAGCAGGTAGGCAATGCGGTGGGTCAGCACCCGCGTCTTGCCCGAGCCGGCGCCGGCGAGGACAAGCAGCGGCCCGTCGCCGGCGACGACCGCCTCGCGCTGGGGCTCGTTCAGTCCCGCCAGCAGCCGCTCGGCCCGGTCGGCGCCGGGCTCGATCGGTGCACCGCCCTCGCCCTGGGGAGTCGAGGAGTCGAGGTCCATCTGGAGCATCGCTCCGAGCATAGCCCCGGCTACGGCCGGGTTCGGCGCTATGCGCCGGCGGCCGAACTGCAGAGTTCGAAGACTTCTTCCAGTGCCTGCGGGGACTTGCCGAAGATCAACGTTTCCACTTCGTCTTCTGAGGCCTGCTTGAAGGCTTCTATGAAGCAGCTTGCGAACTTGGCTTCGGACTTGTCCGTGTCGGCGAGTTCCTTTTCCAGCCCTTCAACCAGGTGTGCGTGGTCGAACTCGGTGAACTTGACGACTTCGTCCATCTTCCACTGGTCGCCATCTTTGATCAGCGCGACTTCGACCGTCTGGCCGTCGAGCCCGCCCCCTGTCAGCGTCGTTTCCGCAGTCGCGTCCGAGCCGTCGATTTCAACTTCCGCGACCGTCGCATCGCTGACGCCTTCGTCATCTTCGGCGTCCGATTCACAGGACTCGACCGCGGCATCGCCGCTTTCGCGCGAGATCTGCTCCATGAACTGCTGGGTCTGCAGCTTCTTGCAGTCCGCTGGATCGGTGGTAGTCGCAGAGGCGACGATCACGTCTTCCACTTCGCTCGTTTCGTCGCCACTGCTTCCACAGGCCCCGAGGGCAAGGGCGAGAACGAGGATGGCGAACGGCAGGAACAGAAAGCGCTGACGCAAGACGAGATCCTTTCGGCGAATAAGGAACGAGAACGCGGCGAGGCTACCTCAGCCACCGGCCGAAGAACGACCGGTGCGCTCGCGCATCTCGCCCTCGCCGTCCCCATCGGCAGGCGGCTGACCGCCGTCAAGCTCGCCGAGCCGGCGCTCGAGCTCGGCGATGCGGCGGGAGAGGGACTTGATCGCCTCGGCGATCGGGTCCGGCAGGTGGATCCAGTCGGCATCGGGCCCCTCGACCCGTTTGCCCTCAACCTTGACCGGGTGGCCGGGATTGCCGACCACGGTGGCGCCAGGCGGCACGTCCTCGATGACGACGGTGTTAGCGCCGATCTTGGCGCCGTCGCCGACCGCGATCGGGCCGAGCAGCTTGGCGCCGGAGCCGACGGTGACGTTGTCGCCGAGCGTCGGGTGGCGCTTGCCGCGCTGGAAGCCGGTGCCGCCCAGGGTGACCCCCTGGTAGAGCGTCACCCGCTCGCCGATTTCCGCCGTCTCGCCGATCACCACGCCGGAGCCGTGGTCGATGAAGAGCTCGGGACCGATCCGCGCCGCCGGGTGGATCTCGACACCGGTGAAAGAGCGGGTCAGGTAGGCGAGGAAGCCCGGCACGATCGGCACGCCGGCCTCGCGCAGGGCATGGGCGAGGCGATGGGCGAGCAGCGCCTGCACCCCACCCCAGCTGAGCAGGATCTCGAGGCTGGAGACCTGCTGCGCGGCGGGGTCGCGATCGCGCGCCGCGGCGACGTCGGCGCGCACCTCCGAGACCAGCCTCTTCCAGCGGTTCATGGTGAGAAGAAGGGTAGGGACACGTAGCGCTCGCCCGAGTCGCAGACGATCGTCACCACGCGCTTGCCCTCCATCGCCGGCCGCGCCGCGACCTCCAGCGCCGCCTTGACGTTGGCGCCGGCGGAGATGCCGGCAAGCACACCCTCGCGGTGGGCGACCAGGCGCGCCGTCTCCAGCGCGTCCTCGTCCCCGACTGTGATCACCTCGTCGATGACACTGCGATCGAGCACCTCGGGGACGAAGCCGGCGCCGATCCCCTGGATCTTGTGCGGGCCGGGCCTGCCCCCGGAGAGAACCGGTGAGGTCGCGGGCTCGACCGCGACGATCAGGGTCTCCGGGCTGCGCTCGCGCAGCACCTGGCCGACGCCGGTGATCGTGCCGCCCGTGCCGACCCCGGCGACAAAAGCGCCGATCTCACCCCCCGTGTCACTCCAGATCTCCTCCGCCGTGGTCCGCCGGTGCACAGCTGGATTGGCGGGGTTGGAGAACTGCTGCGGCATGAAGCCCTTGCGCTGCTTGCAGATTTCCTCCGCCAGCTCGACCGCCTCGGTCATCCCGCCGAGCGAGGGGGTCTCGCGCACCTCGGCGCCGTAAGCGCGCAGCAGCTTGGTGCGCTCGCGGCTCATCCCCTCCGGCAAGGTGAGGATCAGCTCGTAGCCGCGCGCCGCACAGACCATTGCCAAGGCGATGCCGGTGTTGCCACTGGTCGGCTCGACGATCACCGATTTGCCGGGCTCGATCAGCCCCTCGGCCTCGGCCGCGTCGATCATCGCCACCCCGATCCGGTCCTTGACCGAACCGCCCGGGTTGAGCTGCTCGAGCTTGGCGAACACCTCGCCGGGCAATCCCGCTCCCAGCCGCGAGAGCGGGACCATCGGCGTATCGCCGACGACCGCCGCGGCGCTGTCCCCAACTGACATTAGGCGTAGAAGCCTAGTCCGCCCCCGGGGCGACGCGCACTAACCAGCCACCCAGGTCTTCCCCTGCTCCAGCTCGTCGAGCTTGAACAGCTTCATCTCGCCGGGGGTCATCCAGCCGAAGAGCGCTGACAGATGACGCACCCAGTCGACGTCGGTGACCAGGGCGATGCGTTTCCAGGCCGAGAGGTGGCCGACGCCGAACTTGGCGCCGGTCTTCAGGTCCTCCCAGACCGCCCCCGCCTCATAACCCTCGAAGTCGGGCCCGAGCTGACAGAGGCAACGCACCTCGCCGGTGGCGAAGACCTCGACCAAGGCGGGAACCAAGACATCGTCGTAATCGGCACGGGTGATCTCGCCGGAGAAGCGAAAGCCGATCGTCCCCTCCGGCATGTCTGCGATGCGCTCGATCACCGTTCAGCTAGGGGAGCCCGGCTTCTTCCTCGACTTCGGTTGCTGGGAAGTCGATTCCGAGCGTGGTGCCGTCCTGGGCTTTCTTCGTCGTCTGCCAATTGGCGTTGTAGGTCGGCGTGCCGAAGACGTCGGTTTTGCTGGGAGAGAAGCTCCAGGGTTCCATGTCGAGGTTGTTCTGCGACTCGTTGAGTTCGCCTTCGAGCAGCTCGAGGTTGTCGAAGACATTGTATTTCGCGGTTGCGCTCGACAATGCGCCGTACAGCAGCTCGCCCGGCGCGATGTTGCTCGCGAAGGTGTTGTGGATCAGTTCGAGACCGTGCGCCCCGGCGGTCAGCAGCGGCACCTCGCCTTCGGGCGCGGCTACGTTCGAGCCGCTTTCGACGATCAGGTTGTCTTCGTATTTCACACCCGTCACGTCACCGTCCTTGAGCAGCGTGCCCTCGCCGACGAAGTCGCTGATCACGTTGTGGCTGAAAACCGCTTCTTCGCCGCCCCAGACGTTCTGCCAGCCGTCGGTGTGGCTGCCGGTCTCTTCGAAGCCGTGGAGCCAGTTGTGTTCGATCGTCAGGCCTTCGAAGTTGTTCGTGTGGATCGCGTCCTCTGAGAACGGGCCCTCGAACTCGTTGTAGGCGATCAGCGTGTCGGTGAAGGGCGGAGAGCTCGTGCAACCTTCATAGACGGGACCGTTCGGGATGCTGCAGTTGACGCCACCCGCGAAGACCCCCTCGCCGCCGCCGGAGATGAGGTTGTGTTCGATCACGGTCCCGTCGACGCCCGGGGCGATGATGATCTCTTTCACTTCCTGGCCGCAGACGAGCTGGTTGTTCGAGTTGATTTCGATCAGGCCGGCTCCGTTCGGAGTCAGGGAGCCTCCGGGACAGGTGAAGCCTTTGGCTTCTTCCCCAGTCACGTAGGCAGACAGCGGCCCGTCGCTATAGGTGTGGATCGTGCTCCAAGGATTGGCGAAGCCGCTGCCTTCGTAGTCGGTTTCGCCACTGAGAGCGTGAACGCGAAATTCGACTTTGCCGCCGCCGTTCGGCTGCAGCGCAATCCAGTAGTGGCTGCCTTTGGCGATCGCGACGCTGCTTTCGAGCGGGATCGCGACCCAGGCTTTTGCGCTGTTGCTGGCGACCTGACCAGTCGCGAGGCGCGTGCTCGGTTTTCCTTCGCTCTCGGCGTAGAGCGCGACTTTCGCCCCCGCCGTGCTCGAGAGGTAGACGGAGACGCCGGTGGCCGTGCCCGCAAGCGAAGATTCGTAGCGGAAGGCCTCACTGTTCGTGCCCGTGAGGGAGTCACCGGATTTTTCAACGGTCGTCGTCCCGAAGAGGGTCGTTGCCCCGGCGGCCGAAACCGGTGTCGCCCATGCCACAACAGCCAGCACGATCACAAAACTGCCTCTGAGCAGTCGTCTCATCCTCTGCCTTTCTCGCAAGCGGGAATTGGACCACCAGCTTATGCAAAAAGGAAAAACGCTCCGAGTATTCCGATCTAGATGAGTACATGCCAGGGGATATTGGAGGTCGTGATGAAGGCTCTCGCCGACCGTCACCGGCTGCAGATTGTGAACATGCTTTTGCGGGGCGAAGGCGAGGCGATCTGTGTCTGCAAGTTCGAGCCTTTCCTCGATCTCTCGCAGGGCACTGTCAGCCATCACCTCAAGGTGCTGGTAGAGGCGGGCCTGGTCGAGCGCGAGGGGCGCGGCACCCGCAGCTATTTCAGTCTCGTTCCCGGCGCGCTCGATGCGGTACGCGAGGTGTTTGCCCCGCCCGCGCCCTGATGATCTAAGTGAGCCGACGCCCCGACCTGCTCCGACGCGCCGCCGCCGAGGGCTTCGGCGTCTTCGCCCTGGTCTTCGCCGGGTGCGGCGCGATCATCACCGAGGCCGAGCATCCCGGCACCCTTGGGACGGTCGGGATCGCCCTCGTCTTTGGACTGATCGTGATGGCGATGGTCTACGCGACCGGCCACCTCTCAGGTGCTCACCTGAACCCCGCGGTGACGCTCGCCTTCGTCGTAACCCGCCACTTCCCCCGCGCCGAGGCTTTGGCCTACATCGCGGCGCAGCTCGCGGGCGCGCTTGTCGCGGCGGGCCTGCTCGCCGCGATCTGGCCGAGTCAGCCCGCCGCCCTCGGCGCGACGATTCCCACGGTCGGGGTCGGCAGCGCCTTTGCCTATGAGGTGGTGCTGACTGCCTTCCTCATGTTCGTAATCATGGCCGTGGCGACCGACACGCGAGCGGTCGGGCGGGAGCCGCCATCGCCATCGGCGGCACGGTCGGGCTGGACGCGCTGTTCGGCGGACCGATTACCGGAGCCTCGATGAACCCGGCCCGCTCAATCGGCCCGGCCCTCGTCACCGGCGAGCTCCAAGACCTCTGGCTCTATCTCGCCGCCCCGCTGGTCGGGGCAACCATCGGCGCGCTGGCCTACCAGCTTGTGCGCGGCGAGCATCCGAGCGAGCCGCAGGCAGAGGTCGCCTGATGGCACGCGCCCTTTTCGTCTGCCTGCACAACGCCGGGCGCTCACAGATGAGCGAGGCGCTCTTCAACCGCGCCGCCGCCGGTCACCATCAAGGCCGCTCGGCCGGGACGACGCCGGGCGAGCGCGTCCACCCCCAGGTGGTCGAGGTGATGGCCGAGCTTGGCATCGACCTCGCCGACCGCACCCCGCACAAGCTGACCCGCGAGGACGCCGAATGGGCTGATGTGGTGGTGACGATGGGCTGCGGCGACGAGTGCCCCTACGTGCCCGGCGTCCGCTACGTCGATTGGGACTTGCCCGATCCGAAGGGCCAGCCGGTCGAAGCGGTGCGAGCCACGCGCGACGAGATCGCGCGGCGGGTCGAGGCGCTTATCGCCGAGCTTTGACCGCGCCGTACGCCGTTGTGCCAGCTAGATGAAGTACATGCCGCTGCCGGCGGCCTCGGCCTCGCGGCGGGCGACCTCGGCGATGGTGGTCTGGCTGAAGACTTTGCGCAGGGCGGTTACGCCCTCAGCCCAGATACCGCCCGCCTCGTCGGCCTCTTGGCCGACCTTGCCGTCGAGGGCTTGGACGACCTCGAGCACGGAAATCTCCTCAGGGGCTCGGGAAAGCGTATAGCCGCCGCGCATGCCGCGGTGGCTGGTCAGCAGGCCGGCGCGGCGCAGGGTCGAGAAGAGCTGCTCGAGGAACTGCTCGGGGATGTCGCGACGCTCGGCCAGCTCCTTGATCGGCACCGGCCGCTCACCGGAGCGCGCCAGCTCGGCCATCGCGACGACGGCGTAGCGCGACTTCGAGGTGATTGAGATCACTAGATCAACTTCTACCGCACCGCTCGGACCCGGCTGGGTTAGGATCGGAGCTAAGGGCTCCAGGGCTGACGATGGAGCCATCGCCGAACACCAATATCGGAGCAGTCCTGAGCGAGCGTCCCCAGTGCCTTGTCGTCGACGGTCACCCGATCGTTCGGATCGGCGTGCGCCGAGCGCTGCAAGATCGTTTCGAGTGCCAGGAGGCGTCCAGCCGCGAGGAAGCGGTGGACCTGGTGCGCGACGTTGGCAGCATCGACGTCGCGATCCTCGACATGCGACGACACCCGAACGGTGCCGATGAGACCCCGCCGCTCGACGCAACCGAGACGATCCGGATGTTGCTCCGCTCCGAACCCGGGCTCGGCATCGTCGCCCACGGCGAGCGGGCCGAGCGCCACCTCGCCAGCGCCGCGCTCAAAGCCGGCGCCAGCGCCTACATCTCCCGCACCGCCAGCACCGAGCTGCTGCTGCGCGCTGCCCAAGCCGCGCTCAGCCAGGAACGCTTCGTCGATCCCGACGTTCCCCCGCGCGGCAGCCGCGGCAAGCTGACCAAGCGCCAGCGCGAAATCCTCCAGCTCCTCGCCAATGGCGAATCGACCACGGTCGCCGCCCGCGAGCTCGACCTCAGCGAGGAAACGATCAAGACGCACACCAAGAACGCCCTCGCCCGGCTAGAAGCTCGGAACAGGACTCACGCTGTGGCAATTGCCCTTCGAGAGTCGCTCATCGAGTAACCGACTAGCGAGCGTCACGATCTGATTCTCCGCGAGCGGCGCCGATGCGGCGATTGCCGCCGCCCGCGGACGCGGAGCGGAGCGGGCGGCGGAATGTTCAGATCCAGCCGCGGTCGCGCGCGGTGAGCACGGCCTGGGCGCGATCGACGGCGCCGATCTTGCCGTAGACGTTGTGCAGGTGGGTGCGGATGGTCGAGACCGAGAGCTGCATCTCGCTGGCGATCTGCTTGTAGACCATGCCCTCGGAGAGATGACGGAGGACGTCGAGCTCGCGGGCCGAGAGCGGGCAGGGCTCGGCGACGCGGGTGACGTCGTTGCGGGCGTAGGGGAGCTGGTAGAGCAGGTCGCGCAGGGCATCCGGGCTGAGGCCGCAGCGTTTGGCGGACGTGTGCAGGCGCTCGGGCGAGATCGTCTCGCCCTGGCTGTAGTGGGCAACCATGTCCGCGGTGGCGACGATCGCGGACAGACCCTCGGCATCGTCGGCGTGATGGCGCTCGATCGCGACGGCGATCCGCTGCGGCAGGTTCCAGCGCCGCGCCAGCACCCCGCCGACCAAGGCGTGGTCGATGCCGAGCCGATCGCGTTCCTCGCGCAAGCGCTGCTCGGGGGATTTAGCGACGGCGTCTACCTGGCCGCGATCTCCCGGATGCAGGTTGGCGATCACGAGGCGGCCAACGTCGTGCAGGAGCGAGGCAACGGCGAGTTCGTCGCGATCCTCCCAGCCGATCGTGCGGCCGATCTCATCGGCCGCCTGCTGGGTCGCCAGAGCGTGGACGCGAAAGCGCTCGGGCCGCATGTCACGGCCGCCATTGGTCTCGAAGAAGTCGAAGACGGGAGCCGTGCCGGCAATGGCGAGGACGCCGGAGGGCTTGAGGATGTCGATCGCTGCCGGGATCGTGCCGACGCTGCCGACCGGCACAGCGGTGCGATTGGCGAAGCGGAGGACCGCGATCGCGAGACCGACGTCGACCTCGACCGCCTCGACGAGATCGCCGATGCGGCTGGTCTCAGCGGTGGCGGCGCGCATGACACGGGCACGCGACTCGAGCAGCACGGGGAACTTCTCGACGGCCTCAAAGGCGGCGGCAAGGCGGACGCCTGGTGCGGGCCTGCCGCTTGCGTCCTTGCCGATGGCTGCGGCCTTGGCCTTGCCGTTGGTTTGGGTCTTGGTCTCCATTTGGCGGAAAAGTCCTCGACTGCCCATCGGCAGCGAAGGACGCAAGGTTTAGCCCCGCCATCCCCAAAATTAGGGTGTTTAGGCAGCCCGCTTGTCCAAATGGGAAGGAAACCCGGAGCAGAATTGTCCGCTGGCCCCGTTTACGCCCGCAGGCGGGCGAGGGCGGCGTCGATGCGCGCCAGCGATTCCTCGCGCCCGAGCACCGCGAGCGACTCGAAGATGCCCGGCGAGACCGAGGTGCCGGTAATCGCGACGCGAATCGGCTGGAAGACCTTGCCGGGCTTGGAGTCGAGTCGCTCCGGCAGCGGCTCGAGCGCCGCCTCGATCGCGCCGGCATCGAACTCATCGGCCGACGCCAGAGCGCCACGGCTGGCGTCGAGCGCGGCCTCGGCGCCATCTTTCATCACCTTCTGCCAGGCCTTTTCGTCGTCGACCGGAGGCTCGAAGAGGAAGCGAATCAGGGTCCAGACCTCATCAAGGGTCTGGGCTTTCTCCTGGGTGATCGCACAGGCCTCGCGCAGGCGTTGATCGGGCTCGCGATCGAGATGACGGGCGACCGCGGCCGTGTACTCGTCGAGCGGCAGCTCGCGCATGAAGCGGCCGTTGAGCCAGCGCAGCTTCTTCTCGTCGAAGATCGCCGCCGCCTTGCCGACGTCCTCGACCCGAAAGCGCTTGACCAGCTCCTCGGTCGACATCACCGTGGTGTCGTCATCGGTCCCCCAGCCCAGCAGGGCGAGGTAATTGCGGACCGCCGCCGGCAGGTAGCCGGCATCGCGCAGCTCTTGGACCGAGGCAGCGCCGTGGCGCTTGGAGAGCTTCTTGCCGTCGGGCCCGTGCAGCAACGGCAGGTGGACGTAGCGGGGAGGCTCGTGCCCGAGCGCGGCGAGAACGAGCAGCTGCTTGGGCGTGTTGGAGAGGTGATCGTCGCCGCGGACCACCTCGGTGATGCCCATTTCGGCGTCGTCGACCGCGACGGCGAAGTTGTAGAGAACGGAGCCGTCGCCGCGGGCGATGACGAAGTCGTCGTAGCTGCGGTTGGGGAAGCGCACCGGGCCGCGGATCAGGTCCTCGACCACGGTCTCCCCCTCGTCCGGCACCCGCAGCCGCACCGCGGCCCCCTCGTCGGTGACCGCTTCGCCTCGATAGCCTTGGCCGGCGCCGTGCTCGGCCTTCCAGGCCTCGACGTCCTTGGCGGTAGCTGAGTCGCGATAGGCGGCGCCGGAATCGAGCAGCTTCTGCAGCGCCTCGGCGTGGCGATCGGCGCGATCGGCCTGCGAGACGGGGCCGATGTCCCAGCCCAGGTCCAGCCACTCCATCGCGTCGAGGATCTGGGCGACGTTCTCCTCGGTCGAGCGCTCACGATCGGTGTCCTCGATCCGCAGCACCAGCTCCCCGCCCCCATGGCGCGCCGCCAGCCAGTTGTAGAGCGCGGTGCGGGCACCGCCGATGTGCAGCGCCCCGGTTGGGGAGGGCGCGAAGCGGAAACGCTGTGGAGTCTGATCAGGCACGGCCGGGCGCATGTTTCCACAGCGCCCGCTCGCGCATCCAGAGGAAGAGGGGCAAGCCGAAGCAAAGTCCGACCAGGAAGGTGGCCGGAATGCAGAGCCACCACCAATCGAACGGCGTCCGCCGCACCTCGGCAACGGCCCAGACGAAGAAGGCAAGGGCGGCGATGCCGAGGTCGAGGACCAACTGGGTCGAGGGCGTGCTGGCGAACCAGAGCGAGAAGTAACCGCCGATGTCGAGGCCCTCCTTGCCGAAGAAGAGGAGGACACAGAGGTTGGGCACGACGAATCCGATCACGGTTAGTGCGAGCAGCAAGCGCTCGGTTGTGCGCTCGCGGGGCGAACCGGCGCTCTCCCCTGATGATCGGGCCTGACTCATAGGATGCCCAGCCTATGTTGATCGGCGCGCACGTCTCAACCGCAGGTGGGCTCGACAAGGCGATCGAGCGCGGAACTGAACGCGGCTGCGAAGCGATTCAGATCTTCAACCAGAGCCCGCGCATGTGGCGGCCGACCAAATACGGGCCCGAAGACTTTGCCGCCTTCAAAGAGGCGATGGCCGTCTCGCCGATCGAAGCGGTGGTGATCCACGCTGTCTACCTGATCAACTGCGCCAGCAAGGACAAAGAGCTGCGCAAGAAGTCCCAGGCCTCGCTGACCCACGCCCTGCGAATCGGCGACGAAATTGGCGCCGCCGGGGTCGTCCTGCACCCGGGCGCCCAGGTCAAAGAGCCGCTCGGCCCCTCGCTGAAGCGGGCCGGGAAAACGATCGCCGCGGCGCTGAAAGACAGCGAGCGTTGCCCGCTGCTGCTGGAGCAGACGGCCGGCCACAAGGGCCTGCTCGGCCGCGACTTCGATCAGACCGCGGAGCTGATCGAGCTTGCCGGCGCCGGCAAGCGCCTCGGCCTCTGCCTCGACTCCTGCCACCTCTTCGTCCAGGGCTACGACATCACCGACGAGGAGCATCTGAAGGCGGTGGTCGACGAAGCCGATGCCAAGGTCGGCATCAAGCGTCTCGGCTGCCTTCACGTCAACGACGCCGCCGCCCCACTCGGCTCCTGCCGCGACCGCCACGCCAACATCGGCAAAGGCGAGATGGGCAAACGCGGCCTCTCCGCCTTCCTCTCCGAGCCCCGCTTCGAGGGCCTGCCGGCGACCCTGGAGACCCCTGGCCCGAACAAGAAAGGCTCGAGCAAAGAGGAAGTGAAAGAGGCGAAGCGCCTGCGTAAAGCCGGGCTCAAGCGGCGCTCCTGATGCCTTTATGACCCTATGGGGTCATAAAGGCATCAGAACTTTGGCTCTGGCCGAGCCGGCTTGGGCTATTTGACGTGAACGCCGGAGATCGCGCGGCTGATCACCAGGCGCTGGATCTCGGAGGTGCCCTCGAAGATCGTGTAGATCTTGGCGTCGCGGTGCATGCGCTCGACCGGGAACTCGCGGGTGTAGCCGTTGCCGCCCAGGATCTGGATCGCCCGCTCGGTCGACCAGACGGCGACCTCGCCGGCCTTGAGCTTCGACATCGAGCCCTCGGCGTTTTCGAATTTGTGGCCGTTGCGGCCCATCCAGGCGGCGCGCCAGACGAGCAGGCGGGCGGCGTCGATCTCCAGCTTCATGTCGGCGAGGGTGAAGGCGATCGCCTGGTTCTCGACGATCGGCCGGCCGAACTGGGAGCGCTCTTTGGCGTACTCGAGCGCGTACTCATAAGCGGCACGGGCGATGCCCACGGCCTGCGAGCCGACCGTGGGACGGCTCGCCTCGAAGGTCTGCATCGCCGCCTGTGACTTGCCCTTCTTGCCCTCGCGCACACGGGCAAGGCGCTCGTCGAGCTTCTCCTTGCCGCCGAGCAGGCAGGAGCCGGGCACGCGGCAGTCGTCGAGGTGGACGTCGGCGGTGTGGGAAGCGCGCAGGCCGTGCTTCTTGACCTTGGCACCCTGCTCGCAGCCCTTGGTGCCGGGCGGGATGACGAAAGCGGCGTGGCCGCGCGAGCCGAGCTCGCGGTCGACCGAGGCGATGACGACGTGAACGTCGGCGATGCCGCCGTTGGTCGCCCAGGCCTTCTGGCCGTTGATGACCCACTCATCTGTGGCTTCGTCGTACTTGGCGGTGGTTCGGATCGCGGAAACGTCAGAACCGGCATCCGGCTCCGAGGCGCAGAAGGCGGCGACTTTGGGGTCCTCGGGGCTGCCGAAACACTGCGGGATCCACTCGCCGATCTGCTCCCCTGTGCCCTGACCGAAGATCGCAGCGACGGCCAGCGAGGTGCCCATGATCGCCATGCCGATGCCCGCGTCGCCCCAGAAGAGCTCCTCGTTGGCGATCGGCAGGGTCAGGCCGGTTGGGTCGGCGAAGAACTGACCGAGCGCTTCGAAGCTGTAGAGGCCGATCTTGGCCGCCTCCTGGATCACCGGCCAGGGGGTCTCCTCGCGCTCGTCCCATTCCGCCGCCGCGGGACGGACGACACCCTCGGCAAAGCCGTGCACCCACTCGCGGATGTCTTTCTGGTCCTGGTTCAGCTCAAGGGTGAAAGCGGGACCCTCAGCGGCCCCATCGTTATCCGCAACCTCGTTCACCAAGCTCTCCTTCGCTGCGTCTGCCACTGCCGCTGTATCAGTCACTGACCCTCTCGCCCTTCATAGGTGCTTGCAAAACGTTCACGCACAAATCGCGCGGGATCGTACAGAGATCGGTGGCGTATCAGCGAGCGCTCAACCGCTCAGACGTCGCGCAGGTCGAAGGCCTTGATGCCCTCGGGGCCGTCGTCGGCGCAGTCGAAGAAGCGGCGGTTGACGCAGTCGTAGGACTCTCCCTCGCCCTCGTAGGCGCGCTCAACGGAGAACTGGCAGTGCGGCAGCGCCTCGCCGGTCATCTTGACGCCCCCGAAGCCGCCCGGCTGCTGCAGGGCCTCGAGCTCGACCGTGGCGGTGAAGACATCCTGCATGCAGCCGACGTACTGAGCGCCGGTCAGCATGTCGACGAAGCTGTAGACGTAGCGGCAGCGCATTTCGACGCAGCCGCGCGGCTCGATCATCTTGTCGCAGAACGAGCGGCACTGACGACACTCGCCGGTCTTCTCACGAGTCGCTGGCATGAAAAGAGTTTAGGGACCCGAGAGCGCGGAAACCAAGCCTGGACTGGCTATGCGGCCAGAGCCGTGGCGCTCGACAAGACGTGGTCCAGCTCGCTGCGGAGGTGACCGGAGGGACGCACCCGGTAGCCGTCGCCGCATTTCAGCTCGGTCGTCCTGCCGTCGCTGCCGACGAGGGCGAGCCGCACCTCTTCCGGGCCTTTGTGATGTTCCAGCACCGCCTTGATTTCCTCGACCAGGGCGTCGGAGTAGGCGGCTTCGGCGACCTCGACCTTGAACGGCCCGCTCGGCGCGCTGGCCACCGTCGGCGCCGCGGCGATCTCCTCGGCGTTGGGTTCGAAGCGCTCCGCCTCCTGCACGACCAGCTTGGTCTCGCCACGATCCTTGTGGTCGAGGCGACCGCGGACGACCACGATCGAGTCCGGCTGGATCACCGCCGCGCTCTCGGCCTGGTCGGCCTTGAAGACCAGCATCTCGACCTGGCCCTCGACGTCGTCGAGGGTGGCAAACATCATCTGGTTGCCGCTCTTGGTGCGGATCTTCTTGCACTCGGTGACGATGCCGCCAACCGTCACCCAGGAGCCGTCCTGCTTGTTGGCGAGTTCGGCCAGGCTGCAGTCGACGCGGGCGCGCAGGGCGCCGCGCACCTCGGTCAGCGGGTGCGAGGAGAGGTAGGTCCCGAGCGTCTCCTTCTCGAAGGCGAGCAGCTCGCCACGCTCGAACTCCTCAGCGGAAATCGGTGGCCGGTGATGGGCCTGGGTGGCGTGGGCCCCCGCCCCGCTCTCCTCGCCGAAGTCGAAGATCGACCCCTGCCCCATCTGGGCGTCCTCCTGCGCCTTCTGGCCGGCCGATTGCGCTGCGGGCAGCGCTTCCAGCATGCCCTTGCGGGTGGCCCCCGTAGAGTCGAGCGCGCCGCACTTGATCAGGCATTCGATCGCCCGTTTGTTCACCGCCCGCGAGTCGACCCGCTCGCAGAAGTCCCAGATCGAGGCGATCGGGCTGTCCTCGCGGGCGCGCAGGATCGCCTCGACCGCGGCGTGGCCGACGTTCTTGACCGCGTCGAGGCCGAAACGAATCGCCTTCTCGGAGACGACGAAGGAGTGATCGGAGGAGTTGACGTCGGGCGGCAGCACGTCGATCCCCATCTCCTCGCAGCGGTTGACGAAGAAGGGAACCTTGTCCTTGGTGTTCATCACCGAGGAGATCACCGCCGCCATGTACTCGGCCGGGAAGTTGGCCTTGAGATAGGCGGTGCGGTAGGAGATCAACCCGTAACAGGCGGCGTGGCTCTTGTTGAAGGAGTAGTCGGCGGCGGCTTCGTTCAGCTTCCAGAGGTCGGCGGCGACCTTGGGGTCGGTGTTCGATTCCGCCAGCCCCTGCATGAACTTGTCCTTCATCGTCGCCATCAGCTCGCGCTTCTTCTTGCCGACCGCCTTGCGCAGATCGTCCGCCTCGGCACCGGAGAAGCCGGCCATCTGGCGCGCGATCGCCATCAACTGCTCCTGGTAGATCACGCAGCCGTAGGTCTCTTCGGTGATTTCCCGCATGCGCTCGTCGGGATAGGTGACCGTCTCGGGATTGCGCTTGCCCTTGGCGTAGGTCGGGATGTAGGCCATCGCGCCGGGGCGGTAGAGGGCGCCGAGCGCGACCAGGTCGGCGAACTCGGTCGGCTTCACCTTGCGCAGGGCGTCGCGCATGCCCTCCGACTCGAACTGGAAGACGCCGGTGCTGTCGCCACCGGCGAGCATCTGGAAGGTCTTGGCGTCGTCCATCGGGATCTCGCCGATGTCGAGCTCTACCCCGCGCGAGCGGCGCACGATCTCGATCGCGTCCTCGATCACGTCGAGGTTGCGCAGGCCGAGGAAGTCCATCTTCAGCAGGCCGATCTCCTCGATCGGGCCCATCGAGTACTGGGTGACGATCTTGTACTGGCGCTCGACCTTGCCGCTCCCGTTGCCGTTGCCGCTCCCGTTGGCGGCGGGCGCGCTGCGGTCCTCCGCCAGCTGCAGCGGCACCACTTCCTGCAGCGGCCGGTCGGCGATCACCACCGCGGCGGCGTGGATCGAGTTGTTGCGGATGATCCCCTCGAGGCCCTGGGCGACGTCGACGATCCGCTTCGCGTCGGCCTCGGCGTCATAGGTCTTGCGCAGCTCCTGCCCGGGCTGCAGACATTCCTCGAAGGAGGGGCTGCGTCCCATGATCGGCTCCGGGATCTGCTTGGCGAGGCGGTCGCCGGTGCCGTAGTCGAAGCCGAGCACGCGGGCGGCGTCGCGGGTGGCGGCGCGCGGCGCCATCTTGCCGAAGGTGATGATCTGGGCCACCGCTTCGCGCCCGTACTTCTCCTGCACATAGCGGATCACCCGCTCGCGTCCGCGCACCGAGAAGTCGATGTCGATATCGGGCATCGACTTGCGTCCGGGGTTGAGGAAACGCTCGAAGAGGAGATCTTCGGCGAGCGGGTCGATGTCGGTGATCGCCAGCGCGTAGGCAACGATCGAGCCTGCGGCCGAGCCGCGGCCTGGGCCGACGGCGACACCGTTCTCCTTGGCGTAGCGGACGAAGTCCCAGACGATCAGGAAGTAGGAGGAGAAGCCCATCTTCTCGATCACCCCGAGCTCGAACTCGAGCCGTTCCTTCGCCGCGGCGGGGATCGGGTCGCCGTAGCGGGCCCGCATGCCCTCGTCGGCGATCCGTCGCAGCATCGCTTCCGGCTCCTCGCCGTCTGGGGTCGGGTAGCGCGGCAGCAGCAGCTTGCCCAGCTCGATCTCGATCTCGCAGCGCTCGGCGATCTCCAGCGTGCTCGGCACCGCCTCGGGCCACTCGGCGAAGGAATCCGCCATTTCGGCCGAGTCCTTCAAATAGAACTCGTTGGTGTCGAAGCTCAGCTTCGGCGCCTCCAGGGTCGACTTGGTCTGTACGCAGAGCAGCGCCGCGTGGTTGTCGAAGTCCTCGCGCCGCAGGTAGTGGACGTCGGCGGTGCCGACCAATGGCCGGCCGAGCTCGCGGGCGTAGCGAACGATCCCCTGGTTGGCCTTGTCCTGATCGTCGATGCCGTTCTTCTGCACCTCGAAGTAGACCTGGTCGGGGCCGAAGGTCTGGATCAGGTCGTCGAGGTGCGCGCGCGCGTCGTCCTCGCGCTCTTCGACCAGGCGGCGGCAGAAGCGCGACTGCAGGCAGCCGGTGAGGGCGATCACGCCGTCGGCGTGGGCGGCGAGCATCTCCATGTCGACGTTGGCCTTGCCACGCGAGAAGCCTTCGAGGAAACCGGCCGAGGTGAGTTTGACCAGGTTGGCGAGGCCGGTGTCGTTTTCGGCCAGCAGCGTCAGGTGGTTGCGCTCGTACTTGGGCTTCTCCTTGATCGACTTGACGTCGTCGACGAAGTAGGCCTCGAAGCCGGCGATCGGCTTGATCCCGTGCTTCTTGCAGGCCTTGTAGAGGTCGACGGTGCCGTTCATCACCCCGTGATCCGTGAGACCGAGGGCGGGCTGGCCCAATTCGGCGGCGCGGGCCGCCATCGCGTCGATCTTGCAATGGCCATCGAGCAGCGAGTACTCGCTGTGGGCATGCAGGTGGACGGCGGAGGGGCTGCTCACGAAGGAGCGATGATGCCAACCGGCTCAGATGGAGCGAGCCTGTTTTGCGCGACTTCCGCGCACCTTCCGCATGTATTCGTGGTCGAGATGCGCGGCTAACCGCAGACCCAGGCGCTGGGACCGGAGTCGGCCCAGATTTCGGCGGCGATCCGGTCTTGTTCGGCCTTCGGGGCGTTCTGGGGTTCTCCCTGGCCGCCATAGAGTTCCCAGGTGGAGGGGAGGATCTGGTAGGCACCGCCGGCGCCGCTGGACGGGTTGACGGCGCCGTAATTGCCCCCCGACTCGCACATCACGATGTAGGCGGGGATTGAGTAGGGGCCGCCGAGCCAGCGTTCGACTTCGCCTTCGGCTTCTTCGGCGTTGATCCGTTCGGCCCGAGCGGCCCTAGCGGCCTGGATCTCCTTGACCCAGTCGCCGATGCTCGCTTTCAACTTCGACAGCGAAGCCTGCCGGGCGGCTTCGACCGACTGCAGGTGCGCCGCGGCGCCTTCGGCGGCGGCGCGCACCGAGGCGACTTCGGAGCGAGCGGCGGCAAGGCGTTCGTTGTAGGCGTCGACGCGATCTTTGAGGTCGGCGACGCGGCGCAGCGCCGTCGCGACGGTGCGACGGACCGTGGCGACACGTTGGGCGAGGGCGGAATCGGACTGCTGGATGCGGGTCAGATATTCGGTTCTGGTCGCCATCTCATCGAAGCTGTTGGCGGCGAGGATAACGCTGGCGGTGTCGGGGGCGCCGCTCTCATACATCGCCACCAAACGCTCAGAGAGCACGCGGCGGGCGCGGCGCAGGCGTTTCTTGGCCAGCTCCAGCTGGCGCTGGGTCTTGCGGACTTCCGCGGCGAGGCGCGCGGCCTTTTCTTCGCCGGTGGCGAGCAGGTTGGTGAGCTTCCGCTCGCGCGCCTTCGCCTTCGCCGCTTCCCCTTCGGCCGCGGCCAGCTCGCCCTGGGTCGCCTGCAGCTCGCTGACCAGCGAGCTGGCTTCGTCGCGCCCGGCAGAGAGCTTTTGCTGCAAGGTCGAAATGCTGGCGCCACCCGCCGCTGAGGTGGCGAGCAGGATCAGGCCGATCAGAGCGCAGAGAAGCGCGGCGCCGCGGCCGGCGTTTATCGCAAGCGTTCGCGCCACGAACGCTCGAAATTACGCTAGCCCTCCGGCACGTTGCGCGTCGCGGCGTAGGCTGCAATCGCCAGTGCAACCGCCGCCAGCCCTGCTCCGATGCGGATCTGGCGCCGGTAGCGCCGCCGCACGTACTTGACCGAGAAGCGAATCGCCGCCTTGCCCAGCCGGTCGTAGGTCACGCTTGCTCCTCCTCCCCGCGCTGGCGAATCCGGTGCGCCATCCGCGACTGCAGCGACCAGAGCTCGATGAACCCCGGCGACGCGGTCTGCGAGAAGAGCCCGCCGGACCCGGCGAAGGAAGCGAGGTCGGCGTCGTAGACGGCGTTGGGCGAGGAGCGGGTGACTACCCGCACGCTGCCCTTGAAGAGCTTCAGCCCGATCGTCCCGGTCACCTGGGCGTTGACCGCGCCCATGTAGGCGTCGAGGTCGCTGCGAAGTGGCTCCCACCAAAGGCCGGCGTAGACCAGGTATGCCCACTTGTTGTCGAGCTCAGGCTTGAACTGGTTCTGGTGGATCGTGCCGACCAGCTTCTCCAGCTCCTGGTGGGCGGGCAGCAGGATCGCCGCCGCGGGCACCTCGTAGATGTCGCGCACCTTGAGGCCGACGATGCGGTCCTCGATGTGGTCGACGATGCCGACACCATGGCGACAGCCGATCTCGGCGGCCCGTTCGAGCAGGTCGACCGGGCCGAGGCGCTCGCCGTTGAGCGCGACCGGGACACCAGCCTCGAACTCGACCGTCACCGTCTCCGCCTTGTCGGGGGCCTCCTCCGGGCGGGTGACGAGCTGGAAGACGTCGTCCTCGGGCGCGTGGTCGAGGTCCTCGATCCAGCGTCCCTCAGAGGAGCGTCCCCAGAGGTTGTCGTCGATCGAGTAGGGCGCCACCTCGGTGCCGCCCTTGACCGGGATCCCGTGCTCGCGGGCGTAGGCAATCTCCTCCTCGCGGCCCATCTGCCAGGAGCGCACCGGCGCGATCGTCTTCAGCTCCGGGGCCAAGGTGGCAACGGTGCCCTCGATCCGCACCTGGTCGTTGCCCTTGCCGGTGCAACCGTGGGCGATCGTGTCGCATCCAGTGCGGCGCGCGTGCTCGACCGCCAGCTTGGCGATCAGCGGCCGGCCCAAGGCGGTGAAGAGCGGGTAGCCGCCGCCGTAGAGGGCGTTGGCCTTGATCGCCGGGATCACGTAGTCCTGGGCGAACTCCTCACGGGCATCGACGACATGGCACTCGAGCGCGCCCAGCCGCTTCGCCTTCTCCTCGATCACGGAGTAGTCCTCGCCCGGCTGGCCGAGGTTGACGGTGAGGCAGACGACCTCAGCGTCATAGGAGTCCTGGATCCACTTCAGCATCACGCTGGTGTCGAGCCCGCCCGAGTAGAGCAGCAGGACGCGCCGCACCTCGGCGGGATCCGCCTCGTAGGAGGCAGTGCGTACGTCTGCGGGCGAGTCGGGGGTCACGAAGGGGCGCGAAGTCTCGCAGGCGGCGCTAGGGGGCGCCGATGCCGCCGCTGCCGTTTTCTTCTTCGGGCGGAGGCGTGGTCGTGGTTTCGGGCGCCGTCGTCGTTTCGCTGGTGGTTTCCGTGGTTTCGGTCGTTTCGGGTTCGGTCGTCGTCTCGGTGGTTGAGCCCGTGGTCGTCTCGGTCGAAGCTTCGGTGGTGGTTTCGCTTGGCATCGTGGTGATCGTGGAGGTATCGCTGGAGCCTCCGCTGCCCGCGATCACGACGACGGCGATGACCAGGCCGACAATCACCGCGACCAGACAGGCGACGACGAGGCGCATGTTCCCGTGCGGTTTGTGATGGTCGCCGTTGTCGTCGGGCGTGCGCATCATCCGGGTCGGGTCCTCGTGCATGGCTCAGTCCTCCGGCCCAAGTATCGCGTCGAGGATCTCGCTGGTGTCCTCGATCTCGAAGCTGCTGCGCAGGCGTTCCGCGATCTCGGCGCGGCTGCTGCCCGAGACGGCCATCTGGGTCGCCAGCAGGCGAGCACCAGCGGCGCCGGAGCGCGGTCCCGGCGCCGGCTCGGCAGCCGCTTCGGTGACCTCGCGCAGGTGCGGCTCGCGCGGAGGAGACGCCTGGGGCGGGTCGAGCTCGTCGGCGATGGCGCGCAGGCGCTCGGCGACAAGCCGGTCAGCCCGGGCGTTCGCCTCGGAGAGCTGGCGGCGGGCCTGCTCCTCGGCGTCATCGATCACTTTCGCCGCCGCCTGCTCTGCGGCCTCGACGATCGCGGCAAGTCGCTCCGCCGTGCTGCTGGTCAGCGCGCGCGGCTCAGATGGGCGCTTCGAGCTCATTCGGGTGCGTAGCTTAGGAGCGCGGCCTCGATCGTGGTCACGGCCTGGGAAAGCTGGTCGGGATCGACCGTCAACGGAGGCAGGAGGCGCAGCGTGCTCCGCCCCGGCACGTTGACGACGAGGCCGCGCTCGAGCAGGTCGGCGCCGATCGCGGGGGCCTCGATCCCCTCGTCGAGCCCGACCCCGAGCATCAGGCCGCGGCCGCGCACCTCGCTGACGCCGTCGAGCGCCAGGAGGTCCTCGCGCAGCCCCGTTCCGAGCTCGCGCACCCGCCGCAGCAATGCGGGCTGATCAACGATGTCGAGCACCGCCAGGGCGGCGACCGAGGCGAGCGGGCCGGCGGCGAAGGTCGAGCCGTGATCACCCGGCTCGAGCACCTCTCCCGCCTCGGGCGTGGTGATGCAGGCACCGATCGGCATCCCTCCCCCCAGCGCCTTGGCGCTGGTCAGGACGTCGGGACGGACTGGGGTCTGCTCGTAGGCCCAGAGCGAGCCAGTGCGGCCGATCCCGGTCTGGATCTCGTCGAGGATCAGCAGCGCGCCGCTCTCATCGCAGGCCTGGCGGGCGGCGAGCAGCACCTCGTCGGAGAGCGGGTTGACCCCGGCCTCGCCCTGAATCGGCTCGATCAGGACCGCTGCCGTGCTCTCCCCCACGGCGGCGCGCAGGGCCTCGGCGTCGTCGAAGGGCACGGAGCTGAAGCCGGGCAGCATCGGTCCCATGTCCGGGTTGGTCGCCAGGGCCGGTGTCGCCGAGAGGGCGCCGTAGGTGCGGCCGTGGAAGTCACGCTCGAAGCTGACGATCTCGGGCAGCTCGATGCCGCGCCGGTGGGCGTGCTTGCGAGCGATCTTGATCGCGCACTCGTTGGCCTCGGTGCCGGAGTTGGAGAAGAAAACGCGCCCGCCCAGGCTCGACTCGGAGAGCCGCTCGGCGAGCCGCACCATCGGCTCGGTGTAAAAGAGGTTGGAGGTGTGCATCAGGCGACCGGCCTGCTCGCGCACGGCCTCGACCACCGCAGGGTTGCAGTGACCGACCGAGCAGACCGAGATGCCGGTGAGGAAGTCGAGGTACTCCCTGCCCTCGGCGTCCCAGAGCAGCGAGCCCTCGCCGCGGGCGAACTCGACCGGCGCCCGCTTGTAGGTGCGCATCAGGTAGCGCTGCTCGAGCGCCTGCAGGTCTGTCAGGTTCACGACAATGCCTCGCGCTTCGCTCCCGGCGCGAAGAACAAGGGATGCACGCTTGGTCGCTCCGCGCTCATGGCGTCACCATCGTGCCGATGCCGGCGTCGGTGAAGAGCTCGACCAGCAGCGAGTGCGGGCGGCGGCCGTCGATGATGTGGGCCGCTCCGGCGCCGCCCTTGATCGCGTCAGCGCAGGCGGCGAGCTTCGGCCGCATGCCGCCGTCGATCTCCGCCAGCTTGGCCTCGACCTCGCCGACCGTCGCCCGGGCGATCAACGAGTCGGTGTCGGCGGGGTCAGCCAGCCAGCCCTCGACGTCGGTGAGGAAGATCGCCTTGTGGGCGCCGAGCTTGCCGGCGACCTTGCCGGCGGCCTCGTCGGCGTTGACGTTGTAGGACTGACCCTCGTGGTCCGAGGCCGAGGAGGCGATCACCGGGATGTAGTCGGCGGCGATGTGGTTGAGCACGTCGACGTCGACGTGGTCGATCGAGCCGACGAAGCCGACCTCATCGGCATTGGCGACCGGCGAGACGCGAAAGAGCCTCCCGTCCTCACCGGAGAGGCCGACCGCCGGCTGGCCGTGGGCGTTGAGGCGCTGGACGATTTCGGAGTTGAGCTTGCCGACCAGGACCATCCGCGCGATCTCGACCGTCTCCGCATCGGAGACGCGCAGGCCCTCGTGGAAGCGGACCTCGAGGCCGAGCCGGTCCATGTACTGGCTGATTTCGGGCCCGCCGCCGTGGACGACGATCGGGTTCATGCCGACGTACTTGAGCAGGACGACGTCGGTGGCGAAGGCCTCGCGCAGGGAGTCCTCGCGCATCGCCGCGCCGCCATACTTGATCACCACGGTTTGGCCGTGGAACTGCTTGATGTAGGGCAGCGCCTCGAGCAGCGTCTCGACGTTGACCCCGGCCGCCCGTGACTGCGGCGCCTGCTCGCTCATCGGCCTCTCCCTTCGCTCACGTCGTGTACTCCGCGTTGATCCGCACGTACTCGTAGCCGAGGTCCGAAAACCAGACATGGGCGGAATTTTCGCCGCGGTCGAGCCGCAGGCCGATCTCGGCCTCGCTCTGCTCGCCCGCCAGCTCGGCGTTCTCGATGTTCTCGGCGCCGATCTCCTCCAGGTCCTCGCCGGCCAGGGCCATGCCCGCGGCCTGGGCGATCCGGCCCCAGTTGGGGTCGCGGCCGAAGAGCGCGGTCTTGACCAGGGGCGAGTTGGCGATCGCGCGGGCGACTCGCTCGGCCTCGGCCTGGCTGGCGGCGCCGTCGACCTGGACCAGGCCGACCCGGCTCGAGCCCTCGCCGTCGGCGACCACCTCGAGCGCGAGCTGCAGCAGAACGGCTTCGAGCAGGCCCTCGGGCAGCGGCGCTCCCGCCGCGCCGGTCGCCTGCAGGAGCAGTGTGTCGTTGGTGCTCATCTGGCCGTCGACGGTGATCCGCTCGAAGGAGGCATCGCAGGCGGCGCGCAGCTCCGCAGCCGGATCCTCGACCACGGCATCGGTCTGGACGAAGCAGAGCATCGTCGCCATGTTGGGCTGGATCATGCCGCCGCCCTTGGCCTGGGCCGAGAGCGTGACACCGCCAGCGCGCACGGTGCAGCGCTTGGGCCAGCGGTCGGTGGTGAGAATGGCGTCGGAGAAGGCAGCGGCGCCCGCGGGTGAAAGCGCCCCGGCGGCCTCGCCGATCCCACCGAGCACCTGATCGACCGGCAGCGGCACCCCGATCACGCCGGTCTCGGCGACGGCGACGCTCTCCGGCCGCAGGCCAAGCTGCTCGGCAGCCGCGTCGCACATCGCCACCGCGTCGGCGTAGCCCTGCTCGCCGGTCTCGGCGTTGGCGTTGCCGGCGTTGACCACCGCGGCCCGGATCGCATCCCGCTGGCAGCGCTCGCGGCAGACCCGCACCGGCGCCGCCGCCGAGGCGTTGCGGGTCAGCAAGATCGACGAGGCGACGCTCTCGGCGTCGCACACGAGCAGGCCGACGTCGGTCTTGCCGCCGCCCTTGAGCCCGCAGTGGGCGGCGCCGGCCCGAAAGCCGGGAGCGAGCTGCGCCGGGTCGAGCTCCTCGACGTTCGCGGGCGGGTTGACCCAGCGCGACCTGAAGAAGCCATCACCCGGCATGCTCCGCTCCGCGTCCGCTGCCGGGGAAGTCATAGGAGCCCCTCCGTCTCCTCAATCCCCAGCATCAGGTTGAGGTTCTGCACGCCCTGACCGGAAGCGCCCTTCCAGATGTTGTCGATCGCCGAGAAGGCGATCACGCGACCCCGCTCCTCGACCGTGACGTAGACGTGGCACTCGTTCGTATCGCGCACGGCGCGCAAGTCGGGCGGGTGGTCGAGCACGCGGACGAAGGGCTCGCCCTCGTAGCGCTCGCGGTAGAGAGCCTGCACCTCCTCCTTCGCGATCGGCTCGGAGAGCTGGGCGAAGCAGGTCGCCAGCTCGCCTTGGTCGAGCGGCAGCAGGTGCGGGACGAAGGTGACGGGCGCGGGGCTGCCCAGAGCCGCCAGCTCCTGCTCGATCTCGGGCCGGTGCCGGTGGCCCTCGGTCTTGTAGGGGAAGGCGTTTTCGGTCATCGCGCTGAAGTGGACGGCGTCATCGCTGCTGCGGCCGTAGCCGGAGGTGCCCTGCATCGCCGAGATGTAGGCCTCGCCGATCAGGCCGCGCTCGGCCAGCGGCGCCAGCGCCAACAGGCTGGCGGTCGGATAGCAGCCTGGCGTCGCCACCAGTTCGGCATCTCGCAGCTGCTCGCGATAGAGCTCGCTGAGACCGTAGACGGCGCCCTCGAGCAGCTCCGGCGCGCCGTGCGGGCCGTACCAGCGCTCGTAGGTGGGCAGGTCGCGCAGGCGGAAATCGGCGGAGAGGTCGACGACCAGGGCACCGAGCCCGCGCAGTGCCGCCACCGCAGGAGCCGAGGCCCCGTGCGGGTAGGCGACGATCGCGGCGTCGACCTCCTCGATCTCGTCGAGGTCCAGCTCGGTCAGCTCCAGCGGCACCCGGTAGCGCGGATAGAGCTCGTCAAGCCGCTTGCCGGCATCGCTGCGCGAGGTAGCCGCGACCAGCTCCAGCTTCGGGTGATTCCAGACGATCTGGGCCGCCAGGGCGCCCGTGAACCCGGAGGCACCGGCCACCAGCACCCGCGCGACGGGGTCGCCATCGAGGCGCTGTTCACGCGTATCAGCCACGCAGAGTCCCTCCCAGCTTCTCCAGCCCGGCCTCGATCGCCGTCCGCTTGGCGGCGACCTCCTCGTCGGTGAGGGTGCGGTCGGCGGCGCGGAACTCGAGTCGCAGGGCGAGGCTCTTGCGCCCCTCTCCCACTTGCTCGCCTTCGTAGAGGTCGAAGACATCGGCGGCACGCAGCAGCTCGCCACCCGCGGACAGCACGGCAGCGCGCAGGTCCGTGGCGGCCACCTCAGCCGGCACGACCACGGCGAGGTCCTGGTGGACGGCGGGAAAGGTGGTGACGTCCTCGTAAGCCTCTTCGCCGGCCCCGGCAACGGCGAGGAGCGGCGCCAGGTCGATTTCGAAGGCGGTCGCGTCCTCGACGTCCCACTCCCGGCAGACGAGCGGGTGCAGCTCGCCGATCCAGCCGGCCGGAATACCGGCGACGGTGACACTCGCCGCCTTTCCGGGATGGAGGAACGGCTCCTCCGCCGGGGCGAAAGAGAGCGCGGTGCCGAGCTGGCCAGCAAGAGCTTCGAGCACACCCTTGAGAGTGAAGAAGTCGTTCGGCGTCTCCTCGCCCCGCCAGGACCGCGAGGGAGCGCCGACCGCAAGACAGCCGAACCGGTGCGGCTCATGATCGGGCGCAGCCCGATCCCCAACAAAATCCCCGCCCAAGGCGCCGACGGGCCTGAGACGTGTCGATATGTCACGTTTTCGGCCCGTCGACCCCTGCGCGGGGAGGTAGACGCGGCCGGACTCGAAGAGCGAGACGCGCTCGGCACCGCGGGAGAGGTTGCGCTGGGCGACGTCGAGCAGCGAGCCGAGCAGGGTCGTCCGCATCACCGACTGGTCCTCGGAAAGAGGGTTGGAGAGGACGACGCCGTGGCTGCGCGGGTCCTCGGCCGACAGGCGCAAGCGCCCCGGCTCGCCCGGATCGGTGAAGCTCCAGCCAACGATCTCGTCGAAACCGAGGTCACGCATCGCATCCTCAGCCCGACGGCGCAGGCGCTGCGCCCGGCTCAGACCGCCAACCCGCCCGGCAACCGCCGGCAATGTGCTCGGCAGGTGCTCGTCGAGGCCGTGGACGCGGCCGACCTCCTCGATCAGGTCGACCTCGCGGGTGATGTCGTAGTGGCGGTCGGGCGGCACGGTTACGTCGAGGTCCTCCCCGCTCTCCGCGACGCCGAAGCCGAGCCGCTCCAGGTAGGCCTTCTGATCGGCCTGGGAGATCGCCATGCCAAGCAGGCCCTCGACCCGCTCGCCGCGCAGGCGGATCGTCGGCATCGCCGGGATCTGGGCGGCGACGTCGATCGTGCCCGGCACCAGCTTGGCGCCGCAGAGCTCGACCATCAACCGCGAGGCGATCCTCTGCGCCCTCATGCAGAGCTCGGGGTGCAACTGCTTCTCGAAGCGCGAAGAGGCCTCGGAGCGCAATGAGAGCTTGCGCGAGCTGCGCAGGATGTTGGTGCCGTTCCAGTTGGCGACCTCGAGCAGGACCCGCGTCGTCTCATCCGAGACCTCGGAGACCTGGCCACCCATGATCCCGGCGATCCCGGAAGGCCCATCGCGATCACAGACGAGGACCGTCTCGGCGTCGAAGGCCCGCTCGACGTCGTCGAGCGTCTTCATCTTCTCGCCGTCGCTGGCAGCGCGCACGATCAGCGCCCCCTCCGGCACCTCGTCGAGGTCGAAGGCGTGCAGCGGCTGCGCGGTCAGCAGCATCACGTAGTTGGTGATGTCGACGACGTTGTTGATCGGCCGCTGGCCAGCGGCCACCAGCCGCGCCTGCAGCCAGGCCGGCGAAGGTCCGATCGTGACATCGGTGAAGACGCGGGCGGTGAAGCGCGGGCAGAGCTCGGGGACCTCGACCGTGACCGAGGCGTAGTCGTTGACCTCGCCCTCCCCCTCGGCCTCGGCGTCCTCGAGCCACGGCTCCTGGGCCAGCGGCGCGGCGCTGATCGCGTGCACCTCGCGGGCGACGCCGTAGACGCCGAAGCAATCGAGCCGGTTCGGTGTCACCTCCAGCTCCAGCACCGGCTCGGCCACCGGCAGCACCTCGGCCAGCGCGGTGCCCGGCACCAGGCCGTCGTCCTCGAGCACGAGGATGCCCTCGGGGCTCTCGCCGACTCCCAGCTCGGATGCCGAGCAGATCATCCCCGCCGAGCGCACGCCGCGCAGCTTCGCTTCCCCGATCTCCATGCCGCCGGGCATCGTCGCCCCGGGCAGCGCCACCGCCACCGTCTGACCGACCGCCACGTTGGGAGCGCCGCAGACGACGATCCGCTCGTTGTCATCACCCGTATCGAGTTTGCAGACCCGCAGCCGATCGGCGTTGGGGTGAGGCTCGGCGCTCAGCACCTTGCCGACGACGAAGTTCTCCGCTGAGGGCGGCCCGACCGCGCCGACCCGCTCGACCTCGGTGCCGGTCATCGCCAGCCGCTCGGCCAGCTCGCCGGGCTCAACGCCCGGATCGCAGTACTCCTGCAGCCATGAGTAGGGGACCCTCATGAGAACTGCTCCAGCACCCGCACGTCGTTGTCAAAGAAGCGCCTTAGGTCAGGCACTCCGTGACGCAGCATCGCGATCCGCTCGACCCCCATGCCGAAGGCGAAGCCCTGCACCCGCTCCGGGTCGTAGCCGTTGGACTCGACGAAGCCGAGCACGTTGGGATCGACCATGCCGGCGCCGCCAACCTCGATCCAGCCGATGCCCTTACAGAGGTTGCAGCGCGCGCCATCGGGCAGCGAGCCGGTTCCCTCGCACTGGTAACAGGAGACGTCGAACTCGACGCTGGGCTCGGTGAAGGGGAAGAAGTGCGGCCGCATGCGCGCCTCGCGGGCGCCGCCGAAGATCGCGCTGAGCATCTCGGTCAGCGTGCCCTGGAGGTCGGCGAGCGTGATCCCCTCGCCGATCGCCAGGCCCTCAACCTGATGGAACATCGGGCTGTGGGTGGCGTCGGAATCGCGCCGGTAGACCTTGCCCGGGGCGATCATGAAGATCGGCGGTGGCTGCGCCTCCATGCTGCGCACCTGCACCGGCGAGGTGTGCGTGCGCAGCAGCACCTCGGGGTCGGACTGGACGTAGAAGGTGTCCTGGAGCATCCGCGCCGGATGTCCGGGCGGGTGATTGAGCGCGGTGAAGTTGTAGTAGTCGTGCTCGACCTCTGGCCCCTCCATCACGCGGTAGCCGAGGCCGACCATGATGTCCTCGATCTGGCGCGTGGTGCGGGTGATCAGGTGTGTGTGGCCGACCGGCCGCGGCGGCGCGCCCGGCAGGGTGACGTCGACCCGGTCAGTCGCGAGCTTCGACTCCAGCTCGCCGGCGTCGAGCGCCTCGCCCCGTGTCTCGATCAGCGCCTCGAGCTGCTTGCGCGCCTGGTTGGCGCCCGAGCCGACCCTGCCCCGTTCCTCGGCGGGCAGCTCGGCGATGCCGCGCAGGATCGTCGTCAGCTCGGCCTTACGGCCGAGGTAGCGCACCCGCAGCTCCTCCAGCTCGGCGGTGCCGGGGGCGGCCTCGATCGCCGCCGACGCCTCGGCTCTGATCTCCTCGATCCGATCAAGCATCTGGCGCAACCTCCGGCATGGCGAGCGAAGATATCCGCTCGGCGCAAATTGCGGCAACGGCGGCAACGTTGAGCGACTCTGCGCCGCCGGGCCGCAGCGGGATCGTCAGCTCGGAATCGCAGGCGGAGAGCACCTGCGGCGGCAGCCCCTCGCGCTCGGCGCCAAGGCAGATCGTCGCCGCGCCGTCGAGGCCGCTCAGCCCCTCGCCGCCGTGGGCGACCAGCGCTGCCCGCGGCTGCGGCGTCTGCTCAACGCCCGCCCGGACCAGCGGCTGAGTGAAGATCGAGCCCATGCTTGCCCGCACCGCCTTCGGTGAGTAGGGATCGGCGCAGTCGGGACCAAGCACGACGGGCCCGGCGAGCAGCGCGTGAGCGGTGCGGACGATCGTGCCGACGTTGCCGGGATCGCCGACGCCGTGCAAGTAGAGGCAGGGAGAGTCGCCTGGCTCGCTCCAGCGTTGCGGCCAGATCCCAATCGCCCGCGTCCCGGAGCCCAGCGCTGAGACCGAGGCGAGCAGCTCGGGGGTGACCTCTTCCCCATCGATCCCGCTGTCGGGCGCGACCAGGACCGTCCGCGGCTCGACGCCGGCGGCCAGGCCCGCCTCGATCAGGTCCTCGCCCTCGCTGACGAAGAGCTGCTCGCGCTCACGATGCTTGCGATCGCGCAGCTTGCGCACCAGCTTCAGCTTCTCGTTCTGGGGGCTTTCGATCATCTGCTTGCTTTCTCGGGTCTCGGCTGGATTCTTCTGGTCGGCGGTTTCTTCTCCTGGAACAAAAAAGCGGGCCGTTAGACGGCCCGCCCGGGAAAGAGAGATGCTGGCTGCGACTAGGCGGCCGCACCCTCCCGGGCTAGCTCCACAAATCGGCGGAAGGCATCGCGGTCGTTGACCGCGATGTCGGCGAGCATCTTGCGGTTCACCTCGACTTCGGCCTTGCTGAGGCCGTTGATCAGTTCGGAGTAGCTCATGCCCTCCAGTCGCGCGGCAGCGTTGATGCGGGTGATCCAAAGACGACGGAACTCACGCTTGCGATTGCGCCGGTCGCGGTAGGCGTACATCCCCGAGCGCTGCACCTGCTCTTTGGCGAAGCGGTAGGAGGAATGCTTGCGGCCGAAATAGCCTTTCGCTTCCTTGAGGACTTTGCGGCGCTTCTTGCGCGCGTGGACTGAGCGCTTGACGCGACTCACTTGCCACCACCGAGCAGGTTGCGCACGGTCTTCACGTCAGACGGGGCGATCTCAACCGGCCGCGCCATCCTGCGCTTGCGCTTCGGCGACTTCTTCTCGAGGATGTGACTCGAGTACGCCCGACGACCACGGAGCTTGCCGGTGGCGGTCTTGCGGAAGCGCTTCTTGGCGCCCGAATGTGTCTTCATCTTCGGCACGGGGTCGCTATTGAAGCAGACGCGGGCCCGTGGACGCTTGTGTGGCGGGTACTGTGGCGCCGCATGCGCATCGTCTACGTGGTCGGAACCCGGCCAAATTTCGTCAAGACGGCCCCGGTGATCGGCGCCCTGCGCGAGCGCTTGCCCATGGGCCAGCACACGATCGTCCACACCGGCCAGCATTACGACCGCCTGATGTCGGAGGTCTTCCTCGAGCAGCTTGGCGTTCCCGCACCCGACCACATGCTCGAGGTCGGCTCGGGCAGCCACGCGCAGCAGACGGCGCGGGTGATGGAGCGGCTGGAGCCTGTACTGCTCGACGAGAGCCCGGACCTGGTGCTGGTTCCCGGGGACGTCAACTCGACCGTGGCGGCGGCGCTGACCGCGGCGAAGCTGCAGATCCCGATCGGTCACATCGAGGCCGGTCTGCGCAGCTTCGACCGCGCCATGCCCGAGGAGCTGAACCGCATCGTCACCGACCAGCTCGCCGACCACCTCTTCATCCACAGCCCCGAGGCGAACGACAACCTGCACGCCGAGGGCATCCCGGCCGAGCGCATTCACCTGGTCGGCAACACGATGATCGACACCCTCGTCGCGCTCGAGGAGCGCTTCCGCGCCGCCGGCGCGGCGGCGCAACTCGGCCTCGAGCCGGGCTCATTCGTCCTCGTCACCCTGCACCGCCCCGCTCTCGTCGACGGCCCCCTCCTGCCCGAAACGATCGAGCGCCTCGGCTCACTGGCCCGGGAGGTACCCGTCGTCTTCCCCGTCCACCCCCGCACCCGAGCACAGATGGAGTTGTTCTCCGCCGACCATCCGGGCCTGCTCCTCTGCGACCCCCTCGGCTACCTCGACTTCCTCTCCCTGCTGGCCGACGCCCGGGCCGTGCTCACCGACTCCGGCGGCATCCAGGAGGAGACCACCTACCTCGGCGTCCCCTGCTTCACCCTCCGCGCCAACACCGAGCGCCCAATCACCATCACCGCCGGCACCAACGAGCTCCTCGGTCTCGACCCATCCGCGATCGGCGCCATCCCGGAGAAGCTCGCCCAACGCCCGGCAACGCCACCGGAGCCCCCGCCCCTATGGGACGGCCACGCATCCGACCGAATCGCCGACGTCGTGACCGGGAAGGGCCTGTCTCAGTAGGTCGAAGCGTCTTGCACTTTTTCGGCGCGCGCTCGCGGCGACAGCAGACGCGTCTCCACCGAAAAAGTCAAGCGAAGACCTGCTGAGACAGGCCCTACGCCGCCGCGTCGTCAGCCGACTCTTCAGCCTCCGCGGGCTTCTCAGCAGCGGCCGCCGCTTTGCCGGGCGCCAGCAGCATGCTCATGTTGCGCCCTTCCTGCAGCGGCTGAGACTCGATTACCGCGAGGCCGTCGAGGTCCTCGAAGAGGCGCTGCAGCAGCGCCCGGCCCCGCTCGGGGTGGGCCTGCTCGCGGCCACGAAACATGATCGTGATCTTGACCTTGTCCTGATGGCGAAGGAAGCGCTCGACGTGACCCTTCTTGGTCTCGTAGTCGTGGTCGGCGATCTTCGGCCGCAGCTTGATCTCACGAATGTTGACCTGCTGCTGGTGCTTGCGCGCCTGCTTCTGCTTCTGCTCCTGCTCGTACTTGTACTTCGAGTAGTCGAGCAGGCGGGTGACCGGCGGTTTCGAGTTGGGCGCGACCTCGACCAGATCGAGGTCGGCGTCCTGGGCCCGTTTCAGCGCCTCGTTGATCTCGACGACCCCAAGCTGCTCGCCGTCCGCCCCGATCAGGCGGACTTTGGGCACGCGGATCCGCTCGTTGATCCTGGTCGTGTCGCGCTCTGGCGGGCGCCGATCGAACCTGCGTGGGACCGGCACTAGCGAAGTGAGTGGTGGAACATCAAGCGGACGAGGGATTGGGAAGCTGGCACGGGACGCTCAGCGGCGCGGGGTGTTTTGCGTGCCTGCGATCAAGTTGTCGGAGTATAGACAGAGCGCACGCGCTCGGCGAAGGCGGCGACCGGCATCGCGTCTAGCTCGCCTTCCTCATGGGAGCGCACGGAGACCGACCCCGCCTCCTCCTCGCGACCGCCGACGACCAGCATGTAGGGATAGCGGCCGAGCTCGGCGTCGCGGATCTTCTTGCCCACCGACTCGGAGCGAGCGTCGATCTCAACCCGCACGCCGGCTTCGCGCAGCTCAGCGAGGACACGCTCGGCGTAATCGTTGTGGCGGTCGGCGACGGGCAGCACGATCGCCTGGACCGGCGCCAGCCAAACCGGGAAGCGACCGGCGTAGTGCTCGATCAGGATGCCGGCGAAGCGCTCCAGCGAGCCGAGCAGGGCGCGGTGGATCATCACCGGTCGGTGCGGCTCGTCGTCGGCGCCTACGTAGCTCAGGTCGAAGCGCTCGGGCATCTGGAAGTCGAGCTGGCAGGTGCCGCACTGCCAGGAGCGGCCGAGCGCGTCGGTGACGTGGAAGTCGATCTTCGGCCCGTAGAAGGCACCGTCGCCGGGGTTGAGCTCGTACTCGCGCTCCTGACGATCGAGCGCCTCTTTCAGCGCCGCCTCGGCCTTCTCCCACTGCTGCTCGGAGCCCATCGACTTCTCCGGCCTGGTCGAGAGCTCGACCCGCACGTCCTCGAAGCCGAAGCGAGCGTAGAGCTCGTCGATCGCCTCGCAGATGTCGGCGACCTCATCGGCGATCTGCTCCTCGGTGCAGTAGACGTGGGCGTCGTCCTGGGTGAAGGCGCGAACCCGCAGCAGGCCGTGCAGGACGCCCTCGCGCTCGTTACGGGAGACGCGGCCGAACTCGGCCAGGCGCAGCGGCAGCTCTCGATAGGAGTGGCGTTCGGCGTCGAAGACAAGACAGGCGCCCGGACAGTTCATCGGCCGCAGCGCCAGTCGGCGCTCGTCGGACTGCATGAAGTACATGTCGTCGCGGTAGTTGTCCCAGTGGCCGGAGCGATGCCAGAGCTCCTCGTCGAGCACCTGCGGCGTGGCGATCTCCTTGTAGCCGCGCTTGCGCAGCTGCGCCTGAACCTCGCCCTCGATCAGGTGCAGCAGCGTGGTGCCGTTGGGCAGCCAGAAGGGCATCCCCGGCGCCTCCTCGCGCAGCATGAAGATGCCGAGCTGGGGGCCGAGGCGGCGGTGGTCGCGCTTCTTCGCCTCCTCGATCCGCTCCAGGTGCTTATTGAGCTCTTTTTTGGAGAAGAAGGCGGTCCCGTAGATCCGGGTCAGCATCTGGCGCTTCTCGTCGCCGCGCCAGTAGGCGCCGGCGAGCGAGCTCAGCTTGATCGCCTTGATCCGCCCGGTGGAGGGCCCGTGTGGGCCGCGACAGAGGTCCTCGAAGGGCCCGTTGCGGTAGAGCGAGACCGTCTCCACCCCTTCGTCGGCGATCAGGTCGCGGATCAGCTCGACCTTGTAGTCCTCGCCCTGGCCCTCGAAGATCTCGATCGCCTCGGCGACGGGGACGTCGCGGCGCTCGAAGGCCTCGTCGGCCTCGATGTGGGCGCGCATCGCCGCCTCTATCTTCTCCAGGTCGGCGTCGGTCACCTTGACCTCATGCGGGAAGTCGAAGTCGTAGTAGAAGCCGTTCTCGATCGCCGGGCCGATCGTCACCTTGGTGCCGGGGTAGAGCTCCTGGACCGCCTCGGCCATCACGTGGGCGGCGTCGTGGCGGATCAGGCCCAGCGCCTCGGAGTCGCGGTCGGTGAGGATCCCGATCTCCGCCCCGTCGGGCAGCGGGCCCGAGAGGTCACGCAGCTCGCCATCGACGCGAATCGCCAGCGCCGCCTTGGCCAGGCCCGGGCCGATCGCCGCTGCCGCGTCCGCCCCGGTGGCGCCGTCGCTCAGCTCGAGCGGCGTCCCGTCCGGGAGCTTGACCGTGATCTTTTGCGTAGCCGCCTCGATGCGGCCATCGTACCCGTGGCACGGTGACGGCTCCCGAGCGCCTCAGCCTGGCGCGTTTGACCTTTGTGGGGTTATTCCTGACAAAGGTCAAGAGCGATCAGCGCGGGGCGCCTTGGCGCGCCTGGCGCACGGCGATCAGCGGGCAGGGGCTTTCACCGTGAGCACCCGGCCGTTCCCACAGCGTGTAAGGCGGCACAACCCGCACGCGGCGCAGGCCGGCGAATGGTGGTCGCGTCCCACTCGATTCGGTGACGACAAAGCGAACGCCATGAGGTGGCTGTCCGCCGGCTTCTTCGGCAACGGCGATGCAAACGCGCCCACCGCGCAGCTCCCAGGAGATGTATGGGGTGCCGTGTTCGTCGGCGAGCAGCTTGCGCGAAGCGAGGACCAGGGTCGGGCCTTCGCCGACGTCGTCTCGCAGGCCGGTCAGAGCAGGTGAGTACGTGGTCGGCCCGACCGGGGCATTGGCAAGGGCCAGCAGCGAGCACCCAGCCGCGGCGACCAGGTACAGCCAGGCGACGGGACGGCGGAGCAGCGGCAACAAGATGACGAGGACGGCGAGCGGCGCCCCGACCTCGATTGCCTTCGCGGCGGTGTAAGGAGTGCCGCCGAGACGAGCCGCGGCATAGGCGAGCGCCGCGGCGGCGAGGCCGGCGATCAGCGCGCGCTCGCGCTGGCGCCAGCAAAGGGCCAACCCGTAGACGAGCAGGATCGTGGCGAAGGCGGCGCCGGCGTAATAGCCGAGCGCCGGCACGGCCCCATCCCCAGGGCTGAGGCGGAAATCGCCCGAGGGCCAGACGCCCAAGCCCTCGAAGGGTGAGATCTGACCGAAGAGGTTCCCCAGCCCCGGCCCGTTGGGGTCGAAGGTCTCGAAGCTGTGGAAATCGATCATGCGACCGACCTCGGGAGCGATCAGCACGGCGAAGACGCCGAGCCCGAGCAGCGCCGGCCGCAGGGGCAGCGAACGCTCGAGAATCGCCCAGACGATGAAGGCGACGCCGAGCCAGATCAGCCCCGGAAAGCTGTAGGTGTAGACGGAGCCGACCGCGAGCAGGGCGGCGGGGACGAAGCGCAGCGGCTGCTCACGCCATTCGGCGTTGCGCGAAACCTCCCGCAGGGCGAGGACGAAGGCGAGGAAGAAGAGGGCCTGCATCGTCTCCTTGAAGGAGCCCTGGGCAAAGTAGGAGGCGACCATGTAAGTGAGACCGAGAACCAAAGCCGCGGGAATGGCCAACCACGGCGGTTGCTCACGGAAAGCCGCAAGCGCGGTCAGCGAGGCGATCACAGCGACGGCGATCGTCAGGCCGGAGAAGCCCTGGACGATGCCAACCCCGAGGCCCTTGTTGAGGGCGACGACGATCGAGTGCGGGCCGAGCGGGTAACCCTGGCGCAGCAGCTGCGAGGGGTCGCCGTGGGCGAGCCGGTCGGTCGCCAACAGGTGCTGTGACATATCCGGGTTGAAGCTGGTGCCGAGGATGCCGAAGTGGCCTTCGGCGATGAAGGGAAGCGCCGTGGCGAGGAGCGCCACCAGGGCGACTGAGACCCCGAGCAGCAGGGCCCCTCCCCCATCCTGCAGTCGCCCCCAGAGGAACGCGACCGAGGCGACGACGAGCAGCAGCACGGCGATAGCCGAGAGCGCCCCATCGCCCGGCAACCGCACCGTCCCCCAGCAGATTGGGCAGAGCAGCGCCAGCCCCACCGCCGGCGAGAGCCACGACCAGCGCCGCACCCCACAGAGCGCAACCGCCGCCTGGCCGATCGCCAGCGACGCCCCACAGACGGCCAGCACGGCTGCATAGGTCCCGACCACGAGGCCGCGAGCCTAGAGGACACTCACGTCAGCGGCGGCGGAGTTCTTCAGCCGTCGCTGGGTTCTCGAGGCCGGTCACACCGCGAGCCTAGACTGCGGGCATGGCCTACGTCCCACCGGCCCGTCACTTGCTGCGCGCCAAGGACCTTGCTGACGCGCGTTACTTCGAAGCGCTCGAGGTCGATGACCTTGCCGCGGCGGCAGGCCTCTCGAAGGCGCACTTCAGCCGCGAGTTCCGGCGTGCCTTTGGCGAGCCACCACATGCCTACCTGCTGACGCGGCGATTGGAGCGGGCGGCGGCGCTGCTGCGCAACACCGATCGCTCCGTCGCCGACATCTGCCTCTCTGTCGGATTGCAGAGCATCGGCTCCTTCACCACCAGCTTCAGCCGCACCTTCGGGCTCTCGCCCACCGCATACCGAGCCAAGTTCCCGCCGGCCGCCAGCAGCGCCATGGTCCCGGGCTGCTTCGTGCGCGCCTACGCCCGTCCCCAACACCGCACGTTTCGAGAAGACAGCCCGAAGACGCCGGCCTAGCATCGCCGTCGACCTTTACGAACCGAAGCAAAGGAGACGACGATGTTCAGGATCGCCAATGCGCAGCTGTGGGTCCACGACCAAGAGGAGGCACTCGCCTTCTGGACCGAGAAGGTCGGCATGGAGGTGCGCGCCGACGTCACCCTCGCCGAGATGGACGGCTTCCGCTGGCTCACGGTCGGCCCTCCCGGCCAGGAGGACGTCTCGATCGTCCTGATGGCGATCCCGGGTGCGCCGGTGATGGACGAGGAGACCGGCAATCAGGTGCGCGAGCTGGTCAGCAAGGGCTTCGCCGGGACCGTCTTCCTCACCACCGACGACTGCCGGGCCTCCTATGAGGAATTGAAGGCGCGCGGGGTCGAGTTCAGCGAAGCACCGGAGGAGCGTCCCTACGGCATCGACTCCGGCTTCCACGACCCCTCGGGCAACAGCATCCGCCTGACCGAGGTGAAGCTGCCCGCCGGCGTCTGAGCAGCTTTCCAAGCACGGAAAAGGGCCCCCAAATGGGGGCCCTTTGTGTTCCGAAGGACGTGCCACCAGCGAGAATTCTCTTTCCCTGGCTCGTCGGTCCTCAAGCCTTAATCGGAGCTTCGGCATTAGAAACACCGTGCGGTCTGAAAAGTTGCACGGGCTGCATCGGCGCCGGCGCTGCTGAACTTGAGCCGTCGCCGCCCACCACGCCGCTGCTAGATTCAGGCGTCCCGGGCGCTTAGCTCAGTTGGGAGAGCGCCAGCTCGACAAGCTGGAGGTCACTGGTTCGAGCCCAGTAGCGCCCATTTTTCCGGGGAATGGCCGAATGTTGGACCTTGGAGCGCGAAAAACGGCGCCCGCCGCCCGTTTCTCTTGTGTGTCTGCGGTAAGCGAACACCGACAACTTCTGGGTTTCAGGTCACCCCAAGCAGGCGAATCGGCGCCGGGCGCAACCAACGAGGCCGCCTCCGCAAGCCATCCGGAGGAGCGCCCGCGCCGGGGCCTCGCCTCGCTGCTGCCCACACTCGACCGGGCAGCCCGCGAAGAGCGCGCCGAGGAGAAGGAACGTCGTCGCGAGGCGGATTCTCTCGAAGCGGCGATGCTGGCCTTCTACGAGACACCCGCCGGGAAAGCTCGTCTCGCTTACAGGCGTGGCCACCGCCTCTTTCAATATGAGCTCGAGATCGGCGAGCTGCCGCCAACGATCGTGCCCGGGCCGGCCGGCTCGCCCGCGCGTTTGACCACGGATCCCGTTGACATCCTCAACTCGGTGACCGTGGAGGGCTGGAAGCTCGTCACCGGCAAGTTCATCCAATCCGAGCTTCGGGGAGGCGCGGTGGGCGTCTACCTCTTCAAGCGCTCGCAGAAACGACGCTTGGCGATGAACGAGCCCTGGCGGGCTCCTCGAGCCTCTTCCTGAGCCCGTAAATCACTGCCGCCCTCTTACGGGTGGTCATGCGGCATGTGCCAACGGTGCGGCGAGAGCAAGTCCTCGGTCGCGGGCGGGCCCCATGAACCCGGTTCGTAAAGGTCGACCGGCGGCGGTTCGCGCACGATCGGATCAGCAATTTCCCAGAGCCGCTCGATCGCGGCCGAGGTGGTGAAGAGCGTGCGGTCGCCGAGCATGACGTCGTGGATCAACCGCTCATAGGCGTCCAGCGCCTGCGCCGGCCCGCCGAAGCTGTCGGCATAGCTGAAGCGCATCTGAGCCTCGCCGAGTTTCATGGTCGGCCCCGGCACCTTGGCGAGGAAGGAAGCGGAGATGCTGCCGGGCTCGCCCAGCTCGAAGGTGAGGTGGTCATGGCCAAACTGCTCCGCGACGTGACTGCAATCGAGTGGGAACATGCGGCGCGGCGGCTCGGAGAAAGCAATCGTGAGCATGTGGTGAGTCCCCGCCAGCCGCTTGCCCGACCGCAGAAAGAAGGGCACCCCCTCCCAACGCCAGTTGTCGACGAAGGCGCGCAGGGCGACGAAGGTCTCGGTGTCGGAGTCCGGCGCGACCCCCGGCTCATCGCGGTAGCCGACGTACTGTCCCCGCACCACGTCCCCAGGACGGAGCACTTTCATCGAGTCGAAGACCTTCTCCCGCTCGACCATCAACGATTTGGCGCTGAGCGAGACCGGCGGCTCCATCGCGACGAAGCTGAGGACTTGGAAGAGGTGGGTGACGATCATGTCGCGAAAGGCGCCGGTTTCCTCGTAGAAGCCACCGCGCATCTCGATCGAGAGCGTCTCCGGCACGTCGATCTGCACGTGATCGATGTGGTTGCGGTTCCAGACCGGCTCGAACATGCCGTTGGCGAAGCGCAGCGCCAGCAGATTCTGCACCGCCTCACGGCCGATGTAGTGGTCGATCCGGAACACCTGCTCCTCGTCGAAGACGCTATGGACCAGCGCGTCGAGCTCGCGCGCCGAGTCGAGGTCGCGCCCGAAGGGCTTCTCCATGATCACGCGAGCGTCAGCCCCCAGACCAGCCCGGCCCAGACCCTCGATCACCCCCGCCGCTGCCGCCGGTGGCAGCGAGAGGTAATGCAGCAGGGTCGCCTCGTGCAGCTCCTGCCGCGCCCGCACGATCGTTGCGCTCAGCTCGTCGAAGCCGTCGCCCAGCGAAGCGAACTCGAGCGAGCTGGCAAACCGCTCCCATGACTCGTCCGAAACCGGCCGCCGCCCCGAACCGCAGATCGCCTCATGTGCCAGCTCAACGAACTCCTCCCCCGAAAGCTCACTCCGCGCCGCCCCCACCAACGCAAACCGCTCCGGCATCAAGCCAGCCTGAAACAGATGAAAGATCCCCGGCAGCAACTTGCGCCGCGCCAGGTCGCCAGTCGCCCCAAACAACACGACCACCTGGTCGCGCGGAACCGTCGGCGAAACGACAGCGGGCGCCTCAAGGGTTTCGACAGCCATGCCTTCAGCCTTGCAAAGTGCGAGCGTCGAGAGGCGCCCACCGGAATCGAACCGGTGTAAACGGCTTTGCAGGCCGCTGCGTAGCCACTCCGCCAGGGCGCCAGGACGGCTAAGCGTAGCGAGGGGCCTTAGCCCTCGTAGTCCTCGACCGTGTCGGGGTCGCGAGGAGTCGCCTCGTCGGGATTGAGGCCGTATTGACGCAGGGAGCGGCGCTGGCGGAGGAAGTCCCAGGCGCTGTCGAGGCGGGCCTTGACCTCGTCGAGGCGGGCGCGCTCGTCGTCGCTGAGCGGCTCGGTTTCGCCCTCATGGCGATGGAGCAGTTGCTCCTCCTCCTTGACCAGCGCATCGATGCGCGAGAGGACCTGCTCGTCATCCATGGCGGTCAGGTTACCCGCCGGGGCGCCGCGCTAAGCGGCGTGCTGCTCAGGGCCCTGATCGTCGTCGATGTCGAGAATCAGGTTGTCGTCGGCGCTGCGGCGAACGCGGAACTCGAGCGGCGAGCGCTCCTCCAGCTCGCGCAGGAGCTCGACCGGTTCGTTGAGGCGCATAGAGAGGGTCGCGCGGCCCTCGGAGAAACGCTCGACCGAGATATCCGAGGTAGCGTCGATCTGGCCGGCGGCGTCCTCGAAGCCGACCAGCTGCGAGAAATCATCAAGTGGGCCGATCTCGACTTTGACCCGGCCCTGGAAGAGGTTCTGGGCTGCCTGCTCTACCGGGCTGGCACCGTTGGTGCTCGGCTCGGGCGTGCCGACGTCAGCCTGGACGTCGGTCAGCTCCTGGGCGCGGCGACCGACCTCAACCGCCTCGCGCAGCGCCTTCATCCGGATCCGCGTCGCCTGCCCCCGAGCCTGCGCCTGGATCTCCCCCAGCCGCGAGGAGACGGTCTCCAGCGAAGCGATGCTGCGGTCGTGGCGCTGGTTTGCCTCTAAAAGGCGCTCGTTGAGAAGGCGGATCTCGCGTTCGCGCTCGATCACCATCGCCGAGAGCGAGGAGAGCTCCTCCTCGGCGCGAGCCGCGGTGTCGGCTGCCTCGCGCCAGCGGTCCAGCGCCTCCTCCGCGTCACGTTCGGAAGCCCAGTTGCGAGCGTCGCGCGCGGCCAATGCCGCGTCTACGTCGACTCGGTTGTAGCCGAAAATCGCCCGCTTGAAGCTACCCATGCGCGGCACCGTAAAGGTGCCCTCGGACGCCACCCTGCGCCATTGCCAGCTCGAGTCGCGGCGCCTCGCGCCAGAGGTCCTCGAGCGCGTAACGCTCGCGCGCCTCGGCGGTGAAGACGTGCAGGACGCAGTCGAGGTAATCGAGCACGATCCACCCCGCCGCTTCGGCCACGTCCGAGCCACCCGGCAGCAATCCTTGCTCCTGCTTCAAGCGCAGCTTCACCTCGTCGGCAATCGCCCGCGCCTGCCGCTCGTTGCGCGCGGTGCAGATCGCCAGAAAGTCGGTGTAGGAGACGAGCTTGCGCATGTCCATCACGACGATCTCCTCCGCCACTTTCGAGTCGGCCAGCTCGGCCAGGCGCCGCGCCAGCGCCTCGGTGTCTTCGGCTTTCGCTTCGCTCACTTGTAGATCCCCTTCTCTTCGATGAAGCGTGCCACGGACTCGGGCACCAGGTAACGCAGCGGCCGGCCCGCTGCCGCTCGCTCGCGCACCGCCGAGGAGGAGACGCCGAACTGAGGCATCTCCAGCATCGTCGCCCGGCCGTCGTCGGCGCCGAGGCTGCGCATGACGGCCGCCACGTCGGCGTCGGAGATTCCGGCGCGCCGGGCGACAGCGATACGCGCCAGCTCGGTGACCCGCTGCGGCTCCCGCCAGCTCTCCAGCCCCACCGCGGCGTCGGCCCCCATCACGAAGACGAGCTCTTTATCGCCCTTGTCCTTTGCAAGCAGCTCCAAGGTCTCATACGTGTAGGACGGCCCCTCGCGCTCGACCTCGAGCGTGGAGACCGAGAAGCGCGAGTCGTCGGCGGCGGCGAGGCGGGTCATCGCCAGGCGCTGCTCGCGCCCCGGGTCATCGGCGATCCGCTTGTGCGGGGCGGTGCCGGTCGGCATCAGCACGACTTCCTCGAGCCCGAGCTGCCAGAGCGCCTCCTGGGCGAGGGCGAGGTGGCCGAGGTGCGGCGGGTTGAAAGCCGAGCCGAGGACGCCGATGCCGGCGGGGGCAGCGCTACTCACGCACTTGGCCGTCGCCGCGAACGACGTACTTGTAGGTCGTCAGCTCGCGCAGGCCGATCGGGCCGCGCGCGTGCAGCTTCTGGGTCGAGTTGCCGATCTCCGCCCCCATGCCGAACTCAAAGCCGTCGGTGAAGCGGGTCGAGGCGTTGGTGTAGACGACGGCGGCGTCGACTCCGGCCGTGAAGCGCTCCGACGCCTCCAGGGAAGAGGTGACGATCGCCTCTGAGTGGGTCGTGCCATGGGTGTTGACGTGATCGACCGCCTCCTCGAGTGAGTCGACCACCCCCACCGCCATCTTCAAGTCGAGGTACTCGGTGCTCCAATCGGCCTCGCTGGCAGCGCCAACCTCGACGCCCCCCGCGAGCTCGCGCACCCGCTCGTCGCCGACCAGCTCAACCCCCGCTCCGTGGAGGTCGGCAAGCACGCCAGGCAGGAAGCCCGCCGCCACGGCAGCGTCGACAAGCAGGGTCTCGGCCGCGTTGCAGACACCGGGGCGCTGCACCTTGGCGTTGTAGGCGATCCTGCGCGCCATCTCCAGATCGGCCTCGGAGTGAACGTAGACGTGACAGTTGCCTGCCGCCGCGTAGATCACGGGCACCGTCGCGACGTCCTTGAGCGCGTTCTTCAAACCTTCGCCACCACGCGGGATCAGTAGATCGACTGTGCCCTCCTGCGTCGCCAGGTCGGCCAACTCCTCACGCCCACCGCCGGCAACGAGCAGCACCGCGTCTTCGGGCAATCCAGCCTCGACCAGCGCCTCGCGCACGACCGCGGCGAGCGCCCCGTTCGAGCGCTCCGCATAGCTCGACCCCCGCAGCACGATCGCGTTGCCGCTCTTGATCGTCAGCGCCGCACAATCGATCGTCACGTTCGGCCGGGCCTCGTAGACCACGGCGACCACTCCCAGCGGCACCCGCAGCTTCCGCAGATCAAGCCCACTCTCGAGCGTCTTCCTTTCCAGCTCCTCCCCAATCGGGTCCTCGAGCGCAGCAACCGCCCGCACCCCATCGGCCATCGCAAGCACACGCTCCTCGGTCAGCGTCAACCGATCCCGCAGCGCAGCCGTCAGACCGCCGGCCCGCTCGTCATCGAGGTCAGCAGCGTTTGCCTCCAGAATCTCGCCCACCCGTTCCGTCAACAACCGAGCAGTCGCCTCAAGGGCCGCGTCCTTGGCGGCCGTCTCGGCACTCGCAAGCTCCCGAGAAGCTCGCTTCGCAGCGAGGCAGATCTCGCCAACGGATCTGGTTGTGGTCGCCATGCTCGGAAGGAAGGGTAGCTAGAGGGAGCCGGTGGCCCTCCGCCGAAGGCTCTGCGGGGACGCTCGAACCCAGGCCTACGACTCAGCTGCGCGACGGTCTTCGGAGGAGGGCCGCCGGCTCCCTTTGCTGCGCAACGGGCCTCACGGGGAGGGGCACCCGGTCCCTACACCAACACAAATCTGTCTCGGTGAATGACCTCATCGGCTGCATGGGGAAGTCGCTCTCGCACCTCGCTGCTCTTCAGCCCGATCACCGCCGGCAACTCCCGCGATGAGTAGTCGGCGATCCCCTTGCCGATCACCGCGCCGTCGACGGCTATCTCGACCGCGTCACCGGCGTCGAAGTCGCCGCTGACGCCGACCACGCCAACCGGCAGAAGGCTGGAGCCGCTCTCGCGCAGCACCCGCGCAGCACCCGCGTCAACGGTCAGCCGGCCGCGGACCGGCTTCGCGTACTTGAGCCAGAGCTTGAAGCTGGATGCCCGCCCCTGCTGGGCCGCGAAGCGGGTGCCGGTGGGTTTCCCCGTCGCGGCAGCATCGAGGGTGCCAGCGCTGGTGCCATTGCAGATCGTCGCCGGAATGCCAGCCTCGCTGGCCATCTCGGCCGCCGCGACCTTGCTGCGCATCCCGCCCGAGCCAAAGACCGAGGTGCGATCGCCGATCGCCATCTCGGTCAGCTGCGCGAAGTCGGTCACCTGCTCGATCCGCTCGGCGCTCGGGTCGAGTGACGGGTCCGCCGTATAGAGACCGTCGGTGTTGGTCAGCAGGACGAGAAGGCGGGCATCGAGCAGGATCGCCACCTGGGCGGCGAGGAAGTCGTTGTCGCCGAAGGTGATCTCGTCGGTGGCGGTGGTGTCGTTCTCGTTGACGACCGGGACCACCCCCCACTCGATCAGCCGTTGCAGCGTCTGGCGCGCATTGAGGTAGTTCGTGCGGGCGGCGATGTCGGCCGCCGTAAGCAGCACCTGAGCGGCGCGAGTGCCGTGCTCAGCGAGCCGGCTCTCGTAGGAGCGAAAGAGATCGCCCTGGCCGACAGCGGAGGCCGCCTGCAGCTCGTCCATCGCCCGTGGGCGGACCGGCAACCCCATCAAGCGCATGCCGCGAGCGATCGCGCCGGAGGTAACCATCGCCACCCGCTCGCCGTTCCGCTCCAGAGCGGCGACCTGCTCGCAGACCGAGTCGAGGACGTCGGCGCGCAGGGAGCCGTCGTCGGCAGCGACGATCGAGGAGCCGAGCTTGACGACGAGGGTCATGGAGTCAAGTCTATGAGCCGTCGTTGTCATCACCGGCGACCGGCGCTCGCCCTCAAGGGCACGCCGCGACACTGCCGAAAGAGCTACCAGTGAGCCGACCGCAGGACAATCGCCTGCCCTACCTGCCCGGTATCGACGCGCTGCGCGCGATCGCCGTCCTTGCCGTCTTCCTCTACCACGCCGGGGTCGACTGGACGCCGGGCGGATTTCTCGGCGTTGACGTCTTCTTCGTAATCAGCGGCTACCTGATCACCTCGCTGCTGCTCAGCGAGCGACGGCGGACCGGCACCGTGAAGCTTGGGCAGTTCTGGCTGCGCCGGGCGCGCCGCCTGCTGCCGGCGGTGGGTGTGCTGATCGCGGTGACGATGGTCGTCGCGGCGATCGTCGAGCCAGATCGGGTGGGAGCGCTGCGCGGCGACGCGATCGCCTCGCTCGCCTACGTCGCCAACTGGCGTTTCATCTTCGAGCACCAGCCCTACTTCGAGCAGTTCCAGCGCCCCTCGCTCTTCCGCCACCTCTGGTCGCTCTCGGTCGAGGAGCAGTTCTACCTCTTCTGGCCGCTGGCCTTCGCCGGCGGGATGGCCCTGCTGGGACGCAAGCGACTGCTGGTCGGCGTCCTCGCCGGTGCCGCGGCTTCTCTCGCCCTGACCTGGATCCTCTTCGACCCCAGCGACGCCTCACGGGTCTACTACGGCACCGACACCCATGCCGCCGGGCTGCTGATCGGGGTCGCGCTGGCGCTGGCCTGGAGCCCCTGGCAGCTGCGGCGGGCGACGCCGGGGCGCTGGTGCGGACCGGCGCTCGACGCTATCGGCGCGATCGCCCTCTGCTACCTGGTCCTAAGCTTTCTCCGCGTCCACGACTACGACCTCGCCCTCTTCCACGGCGGCTATCTCTGGCTGGCGCTGGCCAGCGCGGCAGTTATCGCCGTCGTCGCCCACCCCTCGGCCCGGTTCGCCTCCCTGCTCGCCCAACCGCCGCTGGTCTGGCTCGGCCTGCGCAGCTACAGCTTCTATCTCTGGCACTGGCCGGTGCTGGCGCTGACGCGTCCGGGCCTGGACGTCTCGCTACCTCGCGGCCTACTGATCCCGTTGCAGTTGCTGGCGGTGCTGGCGCTTGCCGACCTCTCCTACCGCTTCGTCGAGCTGCCCTTCCGCGGCAAGCGCAAGCTCTTCTCGTTGCCCGACGGCTGGCTGCGTGTCGGGCGCCCGGCGCTGGCTTTCTCGGTCGTGGCGATCATCGCCCTGGTCGGCTGGAGCGGCATCGTCTCCTCGAGCGGGTCCTCCGACTCGGCAGCCGCCTCAACCGCCGAGTTCGCCAAGGTCAACGCCAAGCCGGTGTCCTTCCACGAATCCCCGCACGGGGGCAAGCCACCCCGGATCGTTGCCTTCGGCGACTCGGTGATGATCGGCGCCAAAGAAAAACTGGCGGCTCGCTTCGGCCCGCGCTTCTCGATGAACGCCAAGCTCGGTCGCCAGGCGGACGAATTCGTTGCCCTGGCCCGGAAGCTGAAGCGACGCGGTGGCCGCGTCGACGCCCTGATCATCCAGATGGGCAACAACGGCCCTCTTTACGGCGATGAAATGGAGGACCTGCGCAAGGCGACCTCGGAGGTCGGCGAGCTCTTCCTGGTCACCGACCACGCCCCCGTCTCCTGGCAGGACGAGTCCAATCACGCGCTCGAAGAAGCCGACGAGACCTGGCCCCACACGACCCTGATCGATTGGGGCTCCGTCGCCGCCTCACACGAAAACTTGCTTTGGGACGGCATCCACCTGACGCCGGGAGGAGCTGGCGTCTACACCCGCACGATCGTGCACGGGGTGCGCGCGAAGCTGTCGGCCACAGCGAAGGCCGCGGCATCGCAGCCGTCGCATTAGCCGCCGAACATCGCTTCCTGACGGATCGCCAGGAGGACGTCACCCTCGACGCTGGAACGGCCCGTGACCATCGCCGAGAGGGCGTCCTCGAGGCCGGCGAGCACCCGCACCCATTCGGCGAGCCCGATGTGCACGGTCAGGGCAGCGTCGAGCGGCGCCGGCTCCAGCAACCGTGCGCGCCCCGCTCCGGCATCGACCTCGATCGCCCAGCGCCACGGCGAGTCCGGCGGCGGCTCGATCGCGTAGGGCTCCAGCTCGTAGGCGATCACGCCTTTGAAGCCGTCCGCGGCCGCCGGCTGGAAGCCGCGCGCCAGAGCCTTGACGAGCGCGCGCTGGCGGCGGGGGTCAACGAAACGACGCTCCAGCGCCGCGTCGTCGAGCCCCTTGACCATCGTCGCCAGGGCCTGGCGACCCCCACGTGCCGCCAACGCTCGCACCTGGCGCGAACGAGCCCGGGAGACAGCAGCCTTCTCTGGCTCCCTTCCCTCGAGCTCAGCGTGGGCTTCGGCCAAACCCCGGTCCGCCCAACCGATCCCATAACGCTCGGCGATCTCCTCGGCTTCGGCGAGGGTCGCAGCCGCCCGTGCCGGCTCTCGATCTCGGTGGAGCGCGACGGCGAGATCGATCCGCCCCAAGCTCCGCGCCCAAGCGATGCCGAGGGCATCGGCACGAGCCACCGCCTCGCGCAGCTCCTCGATCGCCGCGCCTGGCCTGCCGGCCAACAGCTCGAGTCGGCCGATATGCCACTCGGGGAGGTGCCCGAAGCCGAGGAGGGGCATCAGGCCAACGACGCGCCCGCGCAGCGGCTCGAGCATCGGGCGCAGCCTCTCGCCCGCCTCGCGGTCACCGAGGTTCGTCGCCGCGTAGGCCAGCGCCCAGATAGTCATCGGAACGTACGCGTCGGGGCGACGCATCGATCGAATGCCACCCTCCAAAAGAGCCCACATACGACGATGGGCAACGTCGAAATCGCCTTCGACCGCCGCTACGAAAGCGACGGCGGCCGAGCTCACCCCGCGGGGAACGGCGTTATCCCAGGCCTCCCAGACGAGGCGGTTTGAGCTTGTCTCGCCATCGAAAGCCCATTCGGAGATCAACAGGCCGGTCGCCTCGACCCCGATATGGATATCCGGTCGCAAGCGCCGCACAACCGCACCCGCGCGGCGAATGAGCTTCTCTCCCTCGACGCGGTCGCCGTGGTCGAGCATCCGCATGCCACGGTTGAAGTCAACCTCCCAGGAAAAGCGGGGACTGCCCAGGCGCCGGGCAATCTCCCCCGCCCGCTCGATCGCGCGGTCGCACTCGTCGGTTCGCCCGTACACGTAGTGAACGACCGCGATCCATTGCAGGACCCGGAACAGCAGGTCCTCTCGCCCACATTCCTCGGCCGAGACGAGCACGTCGAAGAACTCGTCGAGATCGTCGAGAGCATGCAAAGGGTCGGGGCTGTGGGCATACGAGGCCACCAACCGGGTGAAGCCCGCCAAGACCCGGGCCTCCGCGTCGCCGAGGCGCGAGCCAAGGTCCTCGGCTCGCCGTGCCAGCGCTGCCATCTCCTCTTCGTCGTCGGTGATCACCAGCAGGTAGGCGAGCCGGAAGATCACCCGCAGGGCGAGCTTGGGCTCGTCTTGGCCAAGCGCCGCCAGGGACTCGCGCAGCAGCTCGGCGCTGGCGACGTCGAGGACGCTGGTCTCCCAGCCGAAGCCGATGTCGCCACCGGAGAAGCCAAGCGCCGCATGAGCGAGGGCGACGGCGTCTCCGATCTCGCGCGCCGCTTCGGCGGCCGCGCGAAAGGAGCCACGGGCACGGTTCATGTCGGCGCAGAGCATCTCCTGCTCTCCCAGCTCGAGCAACGCCGCGGCGCGATCTTCGATTGCCTCGACCGGCAGCAACGAGAGGGCGCTCTTCATATGCGTCGCCGCCTGCTCGTGGTCGTGTGCCTTGGCGGCTGTGCGCCCCGCGGCGCGGTAAGCAGCAAGCGCGGGCTCCGGCCCCGCCAGTCCAGCCGCGAGACCATAGTGCCGAGCGAGCTCAGCGGGCTCCGCTGTGCGATCTTGCCGCAGGGCTTCGGCGATCGCCAGGTGCAACCTGGCTTTGGCCGCCTCACTAGTGCCGGCGATCAGCGCCTCACGAATGAGCGCATGAGGAAAGGCGACGGTCGGCTGGGGCGCCACGACCTCGTCGACGAGGCGCCCAGCCAGAGCCCCCGCGACGGCCCGCTCGGCCTGGGACGCGTCGAGCCCGGCGGCTTTGGCAGCAAGTCCGACCGGCGCCGCCGGCCCGATAATCGCGGCGGCTTGGAGCAGGCGCTCCGCCTCGGGGTCCAGCCGCGCCAAGCGCCCCTCGACTAGACCGGCGACCGCGCTGGGCACCGGCGCGTCCTCGAGCGTCCCTTCGTCCCCCAGCTCTCCCTGACCATCGAGGTCGCGAGCGAGCTCGCCTGCAAAGAACGGATTGCCCGAGGTTCTCGCCTGCAAGCGAGCGGCAAGCTGGGGCGTGATCGCCCGTCCCAGGCGAGCCCCGACCAGATCGGCCAAGCCCGAGGCGTCCAGGCCGGTCAGCGGCAGCTCGGTCAAGTCGCCGGTGCGGCGCAGCCCTGAGAGCACCTTGTAGATCGGATGGCGCCGGCCCATTTCCCGGCGGCGCGCGGTCACGACCAACGAGAGCTGGGAAAGCCCTCCGTCCAGCAGGTGCTCGAGCGCCTGCGCCGAGGCCGGGTCGCACCAGTGGGCGTCGTCGAGCACGACGTAAAGCGGCGACTCTCCCGCGGCATGCGACAGCACCGCACCGATGCCGCGAAAAAGCCGGTAGCGCGCGCCCTCGGCCGCAACCACCTGGTCAATGGCGGCGCGATCGGCCAGCGTCGCGTGCTCGCTGAGCTCAGGCACGAGGGCCGCCAGCTCAGCGCCGGCCGCATCGGCAAGGGCCGAACGCCAGGCGTCGTCGCCGGCGAGGGCAAGCTCGCCAATCGCCCTTACCCAGGGCTCAAAGGCAACAACCGCCTCGGGCGGACAACGGGCCAGGACCACCGTCGCTCCTTCCGCGTGAACCTCGGCCGCAGCGGCGGCGGCGTGGCGGGTCTTGCCGATCCCCGGCTCGCCCACCACCAGCGCGGCCCGCCGACCCGGCTGCGGGGAAGTCGCTTCGCGCAAAGCGGCAATCTCCCGATCCCGACCGATCAGTGGCTCGTCTGCGTAGGCAGCGAGCGCCGGCGGCAACCTGATTGCCGGCCGGCCCTTCGGCGCCAACAGCTCGTCTGCCCGGGCGGTTGCGTCCTCGGCCGGTCCGGCGGCGACGAGGCTGCGCCAGTCCAAAGTAGCCGCGCTCACCGGCAGCGGGACTCCCTTCAGCTCGTAGTCGCGCGCCTTCTCTATCCCGAGGCCATCCCGGGAGGCAATCAGCTCCCGCACCAGCCCTTGAACCAACACCTCGCCGGACCCCGCGGCGGAGGAGAGGCGGCTGGCGATCACCACCGTCATGCCGTGCAGATCGTCGCCATCGGAAATCGGCTCACCGGCCGCCACGCCGATACGAGCCGCGATGCCGATCTCGCCGTGCCTTCGGTCGAGGTGCTCGACCGCAGCCTGGATCGCGGCGGCAGCCCGCAGGGCACCCAATGCGCTTTCGAAGCTCGCCATCACCCCGTCGCCCAGAGTCTTCACCACGCGGCCACCGGCGGCACCAACCGCTTGCTCCACATCCTCCACATGAGCCCGGCGAACCACCTCCATTCGGTCGTCGCCGAGACGGGCCAGCAATGCGGTCGAATCGACCAAGTCGCTGAAGACGACGATCGCAACCCCACTCACGGTGGGTATTTTGACGAGAAAGGTAGAAAACGCCTGTTTAAACCACGCGGGTGCTAGCGGTGGCGCTTGGGCGGCGTGCCGTAGAAAAGCTCGCGATCGGCGAGGCTGGCCAGCAACATCGCGATAGCGACTGAAATCACATCGCCCAAACCCCAGGCAAAGCCTTGCAGGCCAAGTTCCCGCTGGACAAGGCCGACAGCGACCACAGACGCGAGGATCGCCAACCCGATGCGGACAAAACGTATCATCAGGTAAATAGTACCCGGAAGCCAAGGAACGTGGCGATGCCGACCGTGATCCAGCAGGCCTCGACCTGGCGCATCCGCATAGCCGGCCACTCCTCGCCACCGCGGTGCTCAGCGCGATAGACCATCAAACGACTGATAATCGATCCGATCCCGGCACCGACCAAAATGTCCTGAAGAGGCATACCGCCCCTCAAGCATCTGCGATCCGCGATTCTCCCCGCCTACGGATAAAGCTCGAACTCGTGCTCGCCGACGCGAACGTCGTCGCCGGGCTCGAAGCCGGCGGCGCGCAGGGCGGCGATCACGCCGATCTCGTTGAGGCGCTGCTCGAGGTAGGCGAGGGCTTCTTCGTTGCGGACGTCGTGACGCTCGAAGAGCATCTCGACCCCGCGCCCAGTGACGCGGAAGGCGCCATCGTCATCGCGTTCGATCGCGTAGCCGCCCTCACCCACTGGGCGATAGACACGGTGCTCGGACTCGAACTCATTCCCCGGCTCGGCCGCGTGCTCGAGGCGAGCCATCCCGGTCTCCGGCAGCGAGGAGAGAATTCGATCGCGCAGCACGCCGAGACCGTCGCCGGTAGCCGAAGAGATCGCCAGGACCATTGTGCCGTTTTCGCTCCACTCGTCGCTTGCCCCGAGCCGCTCGCTCCATTCTGCGACCGCCGCCGCGACCTCCTCGGCCGGCAGCAGATCACTCTTCGAGAGCGCGATCATCTCCGGAAGGCGGTCGAGACCGGCACCGTAGGAGGCGATCTCGCCACGAACCATCTCGTAGTTGCTCACCGGATCGCCCTCGAGCGGGGCCAGATCGACGAGGTGGACGAGCATCGAGCAGCGCTCGACGTGGGCGAGGAACTCGTGCCCGAGGCCGGCGCCTTCGGCGGCGCCTTCGATCAGCCCGGGAATGTCAGCGATCACCGCCTGGCGCTCGTCGTTTTCGAGCGTGCCCAGCACCGGCGAGATCGTCGTGAAGGGATAGTCGCCCACCTTCGAGTCGGCCCGCGTCAGTCGCCTCAGCAGCGAGGACTTGCCGGCGTTGGGCAACCCGATCAAGCCGACATCCGCGAGCAGCTTCAACTGCAGCTCGATCCAACCCTCTTCGCCGCTCGTCCCCTTCTCGGCAAACCGGGGCGCCTGCCGGGTCGAAGTCGTGAAGCGCTTGTTCCCGTGCCCCCCGCGCCCGCCATGCGCCACCACCGCCCGCTGCCCAGGCTCGACCAGGTCCACGCGGCTGCCATCAACGGCTTCCGCCTGCGTCCCAGGGGGAACCAGAACCTCCCGGTCATCCCCCCGCCCTCCATGCCGGTTCGACCCTTCCCCGTGCTTGCCACGCACCCCACGAAAGTGCTTGCTCCCCTTCAGCGCGCCAAGGTCCCGCCGCGACGCGTCGCAGACGAGCACCACATCGCCGCCGTGCCCTCCGTCGCCGCCATCCGGCCCACCCCGAGGCACGTGGGCCTCACGGCGAAAGGAGATGCAACCGTTGCCACCGGCCCCACCTTCGACCCAGATCTTCGCCTTGTCATACACAGGAGCTTGAGAGTAGTGCCGGGCTACGTCAGTGCCTGCCGGCCTGGGCCTTGCAGAAAGGGGCGGATGCCCCTCAGCAGAGGCTCAGCGACCACACATCGCGGCGCCAGGGGCGACCTGCTGCGCAACGGCCTCTGAGGAGGGGCATCCGCCCCTTCCCCAACTCCTAATCCTGCAGGACGGAGATGGTGCGGCCCTTGCGGGACGGCTTGAAATCGACCGTGCCGGGGCGGGAGGCGAAGATCGTGTGGTCGCGGCCCATGCCGACGCCGTCGCCGGGCCAGAAGCGGGTGCCGCGCTGGCGCACGATGATCTCCCCGCCAGTGACCTTTTGACCAGCGAAGACCTTGACCCCAAGCATGTTGGGGTTGGATTCGCGACCGTTGCGGCTTGAGCCGAGTCCCTTCTTATGAGCCATCGTCAGAATCCTTTTTAGCAGCCGGTTTTTTCGCCGCCGCTTTTTTCTCTTTGGCGGCTGGTTTTTTCTCTGCAGCTTTTTTCGCAGCTGGTTTTTTCTCAGCGGCGGCTTTTTTGGCTGGGGCTTTTTTCGCAGCCTCTTTTTTGGCAGCGGGTTTTTTCTCAGCCGGTTTTTTCGCCTCGGCAGTTTTTGTTGCTTGAGCCGGTTTCGCCGCTGCTTTTTTCTCGGCCGGTTTAGCCGCTTTCGGGGCCGCCTCTTTTTTAGCGGCGGGCTCGGCTTTTTTCGGCGCCGCCGCTTTGCGGCTACCGAGGCTGATCTCGGTCACCTCGAGCTTGGTCAGCTCAGAGCGGTGGCCGGCGCGACGGCGGTAGCCCTTCTTCGGCTTGTATTTGAAGACCTTGATCTTCGGCCCGCGCAGGTGCTCGGAGACGGTCGCCTCGACCTTGACTTTCTCCAGCTCTTTGCCGCCGGCGACGACCTCTTTGTCGCGGAACATCACTGGGCGCAAAGTGACCTTGGCGCCCTCTTTGGCATCGAGCCGGTCGACGAGCAGCGAGGTGCCCATCTCAACCCGGTATTGCTTGCCACCGGTCTCTATGACTGCGTACGTGTTCATTCGTCCTTACTGCCCTGACTTGAGCTTGACCTACCGCGACCGCCCCTGCGGCCGCGACGGCGACTGCGCGAGGGCGTGGATTCTAGCTGGGAGTCGTCTTCCTCGCCGCCAGCGCCGTTCTGCGACTCGCCTTCGGGCAGCGAGGCCACCGCGGCAGCCCGCTCCACCCGCTCGATCCGCACCAGTTTGCGTTCGCCGACGAAGCGACCGCCACCGGTGACGCTGACGATGTAGGAGTCGAGCCGGGCGACGGCGTCGTCGGCGTTATACATGTGCGGCTCGTCGATTTTGACCAGCACCTCCTCGCCGACCTTGAACGGCAGTGCCCTTTCCTCGATCGCCTCCCGGGTTCCGGTCTCGACAACCTCGAAGGTGTCGATCGGCAGCGCGTCGCCACCCTCGAAGTGGAATTGCTTGCTGGTCTTCTCCTCCAGCTCGGCCAGGCCGCTCTCGGGATCGATCAGCTCCGCCGCCACCTTCGGGTGGACCCGGACCAGCAGCGCCTCGGCGTCTTGAGCCCCCGCGGCTACATCGGGCAGGCGCCGCATCGCGTCGAGCGCCACCGTCTCAGCCGAGAGCACCACGCCTTCGCCCTCGCAGGTTGGGCAAGGCACGGTGAGGATCTCGCGCACGCCGTCGGTGACGTTCTGGCGCGTCATCTCGACCAGACCCAGGGGCGAGACCTCGACCACGTAGCTCTTCGACTTGTCGGCGTCGAGCGCTTTGCGCAGGGTCTTCAGCACTTTGTCGCGGTTGCGGGCCCGCGCCATGTCGATGAAGTCGATGACGATGATGCCGCCGATATCGCGCAGGCGCAGCTGCCGCACCGCCTCCTCGGCCGCCTCGGTGTTGACCCGCGTGATCGTCTCCTCGAGGCCGCCTTTTCCGCGGCCGGTGAAGCTGCCGCTGTTGACGTCGATCACCGTCAGCGCCTCGGCGTAGTCGATGATCAGGTAGCCGCCCGAGTTGAGGTCGACCCGCTTGCCGAGGGTCGACTCGATCTCCTTGTCGATGCCCCACTTCTCGAAGAGCGGCTTGCGCTCCTCGTAGAGCTCGACGCCGTCGACCAGCTCCGGCGCGGTGCGTTGGAAGAAGCTCGTCACCCGTTCGTGCTGCTTGGGCGAGTCGATGATCGCTTTTTCGAAGTCGCTGAGGAAGACGTCGCGCAGCACCCGCACCGGCAGGTCGGCCTCCTGGAAGATCAGGTCCGGCGCCTCGATTTTCTCGCTGCGCCGCTCGAGCACGTCGTTGAGCTTGTGCAGGTAGCCGATCTCGCGCACGAAGTCGGCCTTTTTCGCCCCGTGGGCGGCGGTGCGGACGATCAGCCCACCAGGGCCTTTGTAGGTGCGGTCGACCATCTTGCGCAAGCGGTCGCGCTCGGAGTCGGCAAGTCGGCGGCTGACGCCGACGCCGCTGCCCTGCGGCGCGTAGACCAGGTAGCGACCGGCGATCGAGACGTTCATCGAAAGCCGGGCGCCCTTCGACTTGAGCGGGTCCTTGACCACCTGCACGACGATCTCCTGACCAGGTTTGATCAGCTCGTCGATGCGGCGGCCTTTGCCGGTGCCGCGGCCACGCTTCGGCGCCTGTTCACCGTTGGGCAGAACGATCTCATCGACGTGGAGGAAGCCGTTGCGCTCGAGGCCGATGTCGACGAAGGCGGCCTCCATGCCGGGCAGGACGTTGTCGACCTTGCCCTTGTAGATGTTGCCGACGATTGAACGTCGGCCGCGGCGCTCGATGTAGAGCTCCGCTACGTCGCGTTTGCCGCCTTTCGTTTTCGACTCGAGGACGGCGACGCGGGTCTCGCCACGATCGGCGGAAACCAGAATTGTCTTTTTCATTGTGGAGTTAGCTCAGTTCAGTTAGGTACGCACGCCTGGCCCCTTCGCGGGATCACCAGGCGAACCTGCCTTTCTGGCTGAGGCGCGCTTGCATGTGGATGCTCTGCAGGACCCCTACCGCCAGGAAGGTCGCCAAAACAGACGACCCGCCGTAGCTCATTAGCGGCAAAGGAATCCCAGTGATCGGCATGATCCCCAGGTTCATCCCCACGTTTACGAAGACCTGGAAGAGCAGCATGGCGGCGATGCCACCTGCGACCAGGGTCCCGTAGGAGTTCTTCGAGAGCGTCACAATCCGCAGCGCCCGCCAGATCAGCAGGGCGTATAGGGATAGGACCAACGCGGCGCCGAGGAATCCGTAGCGCTCACCGATCACGGCGAAGATGAAATCGGTGTGCCGCTCGGGGACAAAGTCGAGCCGCGTTTGGGTGGCCCGATCGCCCCGTCCGGTCTTCTCCCCGGAGCCGATGGCGATCTTGGCCTGGTTTTGCTGATAGCCCGCGTCCGCGGGGTCCGCGCTGGGATGCAGGAACGAGGTGAGCCTCTGCTCCTGGTAGCCCTTCAATACCGGCGTCCCAACTGCGGGCGCCACGACGAGGACCGCCGCCGTCAAAACGACGAAGGCCGCGCCGATCACCGCGAAGTGCGTCCAGCGGACGCCCCCCACGTACATCACGGCGAGGGTGATTGCCCCGTACACCAATGAGGTGCCGAGATCCGGCTGCAGGAAGACGAGCGCAGCCGGTGCCAGGCCGAGGCAGAGGTAGCGCACCGTGCGCTGCCAATCCGACCCGTTCCTGGCGCCATCGATGACGAAACCGGCAAGGGCCAAGACGAGCAGCACCTTGCCCAGCTCCGATGGCTGGAAGCTGAAGAAGGGAAGTTCAAAGGAGCGCCGCGAGCCGCGCGCGGCGAAGCCGAAGACGAAGACGAGCGAGACGCTGACGCAGAGGAAGGTGTAGATGCCGACCCGCAGCTCGCGGAAGCGTGAGTAGTCGATGCGGGTAAGCAGATACATGCCGACGATCCCGAGCACGCCGTAGATCGCCTGCCGGTCGACGAAGTAATAGGGACTGCCGGGGACGTCATGCGTGGTCGCTTGGGCCAGCGTGAAGACGCTGAAGGCGACGAGGGCGGCAGCGGAGAAGGCCAGTTGGCCGTCCATGTAGGGCAGGCCGAGTCGCTCGGCGATGCCGGGATGGAAGGCAAAGGGCTCGGGCCGGGCACGGCGCGCACGGGTCGCGTACATCGTCGCCTCAGCCTTCGCTTTCTTCTTCTTCGGTGCTCGCGTCGTGGGCGAGCTCTTTGGCGAAATACGCTTCCAGGATCTTCCTTGCTGCCGGCGCGGCTGATTCAGCGCCGAAACCGCCTTCCTCCATCGTAACGAAGGTGACGATACGGGGATTGGGATAGGGAGCGAGGACGCCGTACCAGGACTGGTCCGCGTGCGGTGGCCGCTGCGCGGTGCCGGTCTTGCCGGCGACCGGGATCGGGAAGTCGCCAAAGACGGCAAAGGAGGTTCCGGCGCCGTTCTGGGCGGCGTCGTGGAGCCCTTCGAGGATCGCGGCGCGGTATTCGGGGTCGATGTGCACGTGGCGGCGCGGTTTGGGGTCGAATTCCTTCATCACGCGGCCGGCGGCGTCGTCCACCTGCAGGCCGACGTGGGGCGTGACGACGGTGCCACCGTTGGCCAAAGTCGCGTAGGCGATCGCCATCTGCAGCGGGTTGGTCTGCAGGTCGCCCTGGCCGGTGGCGAGCTGAATGTTGTCGCCGGCGGACCAGGGCCGTTCGGTGCCGCCTTCCTTGTAGAGCTGGTTGCGCCAGCGCTGCGAGGGCAACAGGCCTTCTTCGGCGCCGGGTAGATCGATGCCGGTCGGGCGGCCGATGCCGAGCGCGTGCGCCCAGTGCTGGAGATCGCCGGTGTTCCACATGCGGTAACCGAGCTCATAGAAGAAGACGTCCGAGGAGACTTCGAGCGCCGTGACCAGGCTGACCGTGCCGTTGGCCGCTTCGCCGGCATTTTTGAAGTGCTGGCCGCCGACGACCAGTTCACCGGGGTCTTCGATCGCTTCGTTCAACTGCAGGTTGCCGCTTTCCAGCGCCGCCAGTGCGGTTATGAGCTTGAAGGTCGAGCCCGTCGGGTAGAGGCCCGCGATCGCCCGGTCGGTCAGCGGCGCCGCTGGGTTGCGGTAGGTCTCGTTGACCTGCGCCTGGGTCAGCGGCCGGGTGAAGAGCGCCGGTTCGAAGGTCGGGAATGAGCCGAGCCCAAGGATTTCACCCGTGTGGACGTCCATCGTGATGAAGCCGCCCGGCAAGCCGCGTTCGGCCATCGCCGCTTCGCCGGCCTCCTGCACGTTCTGGTCGATCGTCAGCTTCAGGTTGTCGCCCGGCGCCGGCGGCTTGGAGACGAGCCGCCCATTCGGCGTCGGCTCGCCGAGGGCGTCGACCTGGATCCGGGTCAGCCCGGGGCGCCCGCGCAGGTAGCGGTCGTAGGTGTCCTCTACCCCGCTCTGGCCGATCTCGTCGCCCGGCACGAGGCCCTTGTAGCGCCGTTCCTTCAGCTGTTCCTCGTTGATCTCGCCAACCGAGCCGAAGATGTGCGCGCCGAGCGTGCCGTCCGGGTAGGCGCGGACGAAGACCCGCTGCACCTCGACCCCGGGGAAGCGGTCCTGGTTTTCCTGCAGGTAGAAGACGAGGTAGTGGCCGACGTCGCGGCGCAGGGTGACGGGCGCCGCCGGCGCCAGCTTCAGCTCTTCGTGCATGGTGCGGCGCACGCGGCGCAACGTGCTGTGCGTCAGCTCGGCCAGCTTCGCCAGCTCGGCGCGGCGTTCGGCCGGGTCCTCCGGAAGTTTGCGCGGGTTGACCTGCAGGGCGAGGCTGGTCCTGTTGGCAACCAGCAATTTGCCGTTGCGGTCGAGGATCTCGCCGCGCGGGGCGCTGGTGCGGAAGGAGCGGGTGCGATTGTTCTTCGCTTCGGCGAGGTACTTTTCGCCGTCGAGGACCTGCAGCAGCCAAAGGCGGAAGAAAAGGATCGCGAAGAGGACGACCGCGAAGCCGCCGAAGAGCGCGATGCGAAGGGCCAAGCGGTTGGTCATCGCCGGGCCCCGCTCGTCGGAACGCAGGTACATCAGACTCCCAAGGTACGCGGCTGTCGCCGCCGCCGCACCTTCGGCTCCTCGACCAGAGCCGGGCGCAGCAGGCGGCGCACGAGCAGGTAGAGCGGCCAACCGAGGAAGAAGGCGTAGACGCTCTTCAGCAGCAGGTCGCGGATGATCAGCGGGCTGACCGGAGCGTCGATACCGAGCATCAGCTGGATCACCGCGTAGCCGAGCTCGGCCGCCAGCGTCAACCCCATGCAGAGCAAAGCGGGCACTAGCGTGCTGTGGATCTCGAAGCGCTCGCGGAAGAGGCCGGCGAAGTAGCCGATGCCGAGCAAGACCAAGGAGGAGATGCCGAGCGCCTCGACCAGCAAGCAATCGAGGAAGAAGCCGATCGAGAAGCCGGCGACGGCGCCGGTGAGGCTGCCGCCGAGCAGGGCCAGGCAGACGACCAGGGCGGGCAGGATGTCGGGGCTGACGTGGAAGAGCTCGACCCGGGAGAAGAAAGAGAGCTGCAGGAGCACGCCGAGCATGCCGATCAGCGTGATGCGAACGACGATCTTCGGAGTGAGGATCACCCTCGGGAGCCCCCCGTCAGCACCTGGAGCAGTTCGAGGTTGCGCAGGTCTGCGAAGGGACGCAGGTCGACCTGTTCGTTCGCCTCCTGTTCGATCACCGAGGCCTTGGTGATTTCGCCGACCGGCAGGCCGGGCGGAAAGTGAGAGGCGATGCCCTGCGCACGCCAGCCCGAGGTGACGACCGACTGGCCGCCGTGGACCCGTTTGGTCGAGTCGATGAAGTCGAGGATCAGGTGTTCGGGATCGCCGACTTCGGGCTTGACCACGCCCTGCACGCCGGCCGGCAGGACCTTGCCGGCGATCGCGCTTTCGTGATCGGTGAGCAACATCACCTGTGAAGAACCCGGCTCGGTCGCGGCGATGCGGCCGACCAGCCCATCGCCGGAGATGACCGGGTCGTCCTCGTGCACCCCATCGCTGCTGCCGACGTCGATCGTGACGCTGGAACGCCAGAGCGTGGGCGAGCGCGAGATCACCCGGCCGGTGACGGGGTCGTACGCGGAGGCGGCGAGCACCGGGTCTTCGTCGAGTTCGACCAGCTTGCGCAGCTGCGCGTTCTCCTGGATCGCCTCCTGGCCGGCGACCGCCTGGGTGCGCGCTTTGTTCAGCTGCTGCTTGAGGCGGCTGTTTTCGCCCTTGGCGTCAAAGGTCTCGTCGAACCAGTCGACCAGGTCACGGGCCGGCTTGAGGGCACGGTCGGTTACTCCCTGCACCGGGCTGAAGATCGTGCTGACGCCGCGCTGCAGGCCGTTTGAGCCCTGCGCGTAGGTGATCGTCAAGAGCACGAACGAACCGACGATCAGCAGCGCGAGCACCGCCCTACGGCGGCGTACTTGCTTTCGATACACGGTGGAGACCTAAGTTTGAGGCTTGCAATGAAGGAGACCTAAGCAAAGTGCCTGGTCCCGGAATTCTGCTTGCTGGCGCGGTGAATGGTCTCGAACTCCTCTAGGGAGATTCCCGATCCCACCGCCACGCACGTCAAGGGTGACTCTGCCAGCTGGCAGGGCATCTGGCATTCGTCGCGCAGCCGCTGTTCCAGTCCTTGCAACAGCGATCCGCCGCCGGCGAGGGTGATGCCGCGATCCATGATGTCCCCCGCCAGCTCGGGCGGGGTGCGGTCAAGCGTGTCCTTGACCGCCTCGACGATATGGCCGACCGGTTCCTGGAGCGCCTCCCGCACCTCCTCGGAGGTGAGCTCGATCGTCTTCGGCAGGCCGGAGACGAGGTCGCGCCCGCGGATCTCAGTCCGCACCTCCTCCGGCAACGGCGAGGCGGAGCCGGCCTCGAGCTTGACTTCCTCGGCGGTCTGGGTGCCGATCGCCAGCTTGTACTCGTGTTTGCAGTGGTTGACGATCGCCTCGTCGAGCTCGTCGCCGCCGACCCGGATCGACTGCGAGACGACGATCCCGCCGAGCGAGATCACCGCCACCTCGGTGGTGCCGCCGCCGACGTCGACGACCATCGAGCCGGTCGGCTCGGCGACCGGCAGGCCGGCACCGATCGCGGCCGCCATCGGCTCCTCGATCAGGTAGGCCTGGCGCGCGCCGGCGGAGAGGCAGGCCTCCTCGACCGCGCGCTTCTCGACGCCGGTAACGCCGGAGGGCACGCAGACGACGACGCGCGGATGGGCGAAGCGGTTGGAGTGGACCTGTTTGATGAAGTGACGCAGCATCTGCTCGGTGACGTCGAAGTCGGCGATGACGCCGTCCTTGAGCGGCCGGATCGCGGTGATCGAGCCGGGTGTGCGACCCAGCATGCGCTTCGCTTCGGCACCGACCGCGTGCACCTGACCACTGTGCGAGTCGATCGCCACCACCGAAGGCTCCGAGAGCACGATGCCGCGACCGCGTACGTAAACGAGGGTATTGGCCGTGCCCAGGTCGACGGCCATGTCGCGACCGCCAAGCCCTCTGAAATAGCTGAATAGGCCCATGCGTGGAAAGGAGTGCTGCTCAGTGAAGATGATCCCAAACCCGCCTAAGCCCGTGTGCCGCCGCGTTCGTCGCTGGGTGAAAAATTCCGGGCGCGGCCTCAGCCGCGGCTGAAAAGCTCGGGCGCCAGCTCCAGGAGCAGGCCGACCGGCAGGCCGACTACGTTGGAGACGCTGCCCTCGATCCGCTCGACCAGGGTCGAGCCAAGGGTCTGGATCGCGTAGCCGCCGGAGCGTCCCTCCCACTCGCCGAACTCGACGTAGCGCTCCTTCTCCGCCGCGCTCAACTCCTTGAAGACGACGCTGGTTCGTTCCAGGCCGCTGCGCTCCTCGCCGTCGACCACTACGACGAGGCCACTCATCACAGTGTGCGCCCGGCCCGACATCCGGTCCAGGTAGGCGCGTGACTCGGCGGCCTCGGCGGGCTTGCCCAGCGCCTTGCCATCGAGGACCACGTCGGTGTCACAGGCGATTACGGTGCCGTCGCGGGCGACCGCCCGCGCCTTCATCCGCGCGTTCTCGAGCACCTCGAGCTCGGGGTCACCCCCACTGAGCTCGTCCACACCTGACACGACGACCTCGAACTCCACCCCAAGCTTGCGAAGAATCTCGGCTCTTTGAGGCGATCCGGATGCCAGGGTGACGTTCAAGCTGGAACCGGGGCATGGGCAGGGGGTGGAGCGTCTTGTACTTTTTCGTCGCTTCGCCTGGAGGCGTCAGCAACCGGAGGCTCCACCGAAAAAGTTAAGCGGAACCCCCTGCCCACGCCCCGGCCCGCTTAGCTCAACTCTGGGAACCAGATGCCGATCTCGCGCTCGGCCGACTCGTCGGAATCGGAGCCGTGGACCATGTTGAAGGTCACCTCAAGCGCGAAGTCGCCGCGGATCGAACCGGGGGCGGCCTCGACCGGGTTGGTCGCGCCGATCAGCTGGCGTGCGGCCGCGACCGCTTCGTGGCCCTCGAGCACAGCCGCCACCAGCGTGCCGCCGGTGATGAAGGAGACGAGCTCGCCGAAGAAAGGCTTGTCCGTGTGCTCTTCGTAGTGCTTGTTGGCGATCGGCTCGTCGGCCCGCATCGTCTTCAGCGCCGCGATGCGCAGGCCCTTGCGCTCAAAGCGAGCGAGCACCTCGCCGGTCAGGGCGCGCTGGAAGGCGTCAGGCTTTACGAGGATCAGCGTCCGGCTCACGGGCGGGGCTCCTTTGGGTTCGTTTTGCGGTCTTCTCGGGCTCCGCGTCCATCTTGGTGGTGGGAGCCTCTTGGGCTTTCGCCGCGGGGCGGCGTTGCGGCCGCTCGGCGGCTTTGCCCGATGCCTCTCGTTTCGTCCGCGCCTCGCGTTTGGGGCGCTCCTCGGCGCTCGTCCGGCGTCGCCGCTGCTGGCGCTCGGCGACCGGGGTCTCGCAGTAAGGACAAAGGGCCCAGCGGGGATCGACGGGCTTGCCGCAGCTCGGGCAGGGATTCTTGAGGCGGTGCTGACACTCCGGGCAACGCAGGAAGTCCTTCTCGACCGGGTATTCGCAGTTGGGGCAGGAGGCCTCGGTCAGCTGCCGCACGCGCAGCTCGGCGGCGCGGATCTCCAGCTCGCGTTCATGGGCGTCCTCGAGGAACTCCGGCGGGCGCACGATCGCGTAAACGGCGGTGCCGATGTAGGGGAAGAAGGAGCCGACCGTCGCGCAGGCGACCAGAAAGGGGTCTGAGATGCGGCGGCGGGCGTCGAAGTAGGTGTAGACGATCAGGGCAAGCCAGACCACAACGATCATCAGAACGAAGAGGGTGACGGCCAGGTTGAGGCCGCTGTTGGAGATGCCGAAGATCGCTAGTGCCATGGCTGAGGGCGCCGCCGGAGAAGGGAGCGGCAGTCTACTTCGCCGCCGCGGTCGCGAACCCTGTCGCGGCGGATGTTTGAGCTGGGGTCAGAGGAAAAGGCTCCCGAAGAGGTAGCCGAGGCCAAAGAAAACGAGGATCACCGCGGCGACGACCGCGGCGACCAGCGCCATCATCGAAAGCAATTCTGAGCTGGCGCTTTTGCTGCCCGAAGCCATCTGCTCAATCCTCGCACAGGGCGAGGGCGGCACGAGCCGGTGCGAGCAGGTAGTGAGAGCCGGTGACCAAGAGGACTCCCCCGGCGCGCTCGCGCGCCAGCCCACGGCCGCGGCGCAGCGCCACCGCCAGCTCGGGCTGTTGCTCGGCGGGAACCCCCGCCTCGGCGCAGGCGGCCGCGAGTTTGCCGGCGGAATGGGAACGGGCCCCCGGTAGCCCGCGGGCTTCAAATACAGCCGGATCGAGCTCGGTGCAGACGGCGTAATCGAGGGCCGGCGCCAGGGCGCGGATCATCGCGGCGGCGTCCTTGTCCGCGAGCGCGGCGAGGCAGGCGATCACCGGGCGATCGCCGGCGACTTCACCCAACGCTTCCGCCAGGACGGCGGCGCCGTCAGGGTTGTGGGCGACGTCGAGGAAGGTCAGCGGATTCTCTGAAAGGCGCTCGAGACGACCGGGGACGATGAGCTCCGCGGCGACCGCGGCGACCGCGGCCGGGTCGAGGGTCCCGAGAAACGCCTCGGCCGCATCACAGGCCAAGGCAAAATTTCGCCGCTGGAATCGCCCTGGCGCACGCAGCTCGACCTCATCGCCCGGATCCTCGGCGGCGACGATCAACTTCGCCCCGCGCTCGGCCGCGGTGCGACTGGCGAGCTCGGCCACCGCCGGACTGACCCGACCGCAGACGAGGGTCGTGTGGTCGCGCAGCACGGCGAGCTTCTCGGCCGCGATCTCGAGCTCGGTCTCTCCCAGCAACTCGGTGTGATCGAGGCCGATCGAGGTGAGCACGGTCACCTTCGAGGGAATCGTGTTGGTCGCGTCGAGCCTTCCCCCCAATCCCGCCTCGATCACCGCGACCTGGACCCGCGCCGCGACGAAGGCGACGAACGCCGCCCCGGTGGCCAGCTCGAACTGGGTGACGGCATCCCCCACCTCGAGGCCGCGGTTGACCGTCTCGGCCGCCTGCGCGGCGCGCTCGACGGCCTCGGCAAAGATGCCGGAGTCGACCTCCTCACCCCCGACCAAGACCCTTTCCGACCAGCGCTCGGGATGGGGCGAGACACAGGCGCCCGTACGCAGGCCATGGGCGGCAAGCAGGGCGGCGATCATCCGCGTCACCGAGGACTTGCCGTTGGTGCCGACGACGTGGATCGAGGCGAAGCGGTTCTGGGGCAGCCCCAGCGCCGTGTTGAGGCGATGCATCCGCTCGAGGCCGAGCTTCCAGCCCAGCGGCTCCAGCGAGTCCAAGTACCGCTGGGGGTCTATTCGGCGAGCTCCTCGAGCTCGGCCCGGTAGCGCTCCAGCTTGCTGCGCTCCTCCTCGACCAGCTCGGCCGGGGCACGGGCGACAAACTTCTCGTTGGCCAGCTTGCCCTCGGCGCGGCTGACCTCGGAGCGCAGCTCCTCACGGCGCTTCCCAAGCCGCGCCGCCACCGCCTCGGCATCGATGTCCGCTGAGGCAAGAACCCGGACGGGGCCGACGGCGGCGATCGGGTCGCCGCCGTTGCCGGCAAGCGCGAAGCGGCTGAGGCGGCCGACGAACTCGTGCGGGGCCTCGCCCTCGACCCGGGCCGAGAGCTCGCTCTTGGCGGGCACCTCGACCATGTCGCGCCAGGCGCGCAAGCGCCGGGTCAGCTCGATCCCGCGCTCGACCTCGGCTTCGGCCCCGGGGTCGAAGAGCGACTCTTCCACGGCGGGGAAGCCGTGCACGGCGAGATGTCCTTGGCGGCTCGGGTGGTAAGACCAGACCTCCTCGCTGACGAAGGGCATGATCGGGTGCAGCAGCGCCAGCGTCCGCTCCAACAGCCAGAGCAGGTTGGCCGAGACCGCCTCCTCGCCCTCATACAGCCGCGGCTTGGCGATCTCCAGGTACCAGTCGCAGAGCTCGGACCAGAAGAAGGCGTAAGCCTCGGCGGCGGCGTGCGCGAAGTCGTAGGAATCGAGCTTCTCGGTGACCGAGGCGATCGTCTGCTCCATCCGCGAGAGGATCCATTTGTCCTCGACGCGCTCCGCGACGGGCTTTGCTTCGACCTCGGCCGCGTTGAGCAGGATCAGCCGACTCGCGTTCCAGAGCTTGTTTGACAGGTCGCGGCCTTGTTGGACCTTGGCGTCGGAATAGCGCACGTCCTGGGTCGAGGACATCGCCAACAGGCCGAAGCGCAGGGCGTCGGCGCCGTGCACGTCGATCTCCTCCAGCGGATCGATGCCGGTGCCGAGGCTCTTCGACATGCGGCGGCCGTCGCGGGCCTGGATCACCGAATGGACATAGACATCGTTGAAGGGCACGTCGCCGGCGAACTCGAGCCCGGTCATGATCATCCGCGCCACCCAGAGGAAGAGGATCTCGCGGGCTGTGGTGAGGAAACTCGTCGGGTAGAAGGCGCGCAGCTCGGGTGTGTCGTCGGGCCAGCCGAGCGTGGCGAAGGGCCAGATCGCCGAGCTGAACCAGGTGTCGAGCACGTCCTCCTCCTGGCGCAGCTCGCCGCCGCAGGAGCCACAGCGCTCCGGCGCGGCGGCCGGGTCCTCGGCGACAAAGGTCTCTCCACAGGCGTCGCAGTACCAGACCGGAATCCGGTGGCCCCACCAGAGCTGGCGCGAGATGCACCAGGGGCGGATCTCGCGCATCCAATCGAGGTAGACGCGCTTCCACTGGCCCGGGGCGATCTTCACCCGGTCGCTCTCCACGGCCTCGATCGCGGGCGCGGCGAGCTCGTCCATGCGGCAGAACCACTGCAGCGAGATCAGCGGCTCGATTCGCTCACCGGAGCGGTGCGAGAAGGGGACGGAGTGCGTGTAGGGCTCTTCGCCGCTGAGGGCGCCCTCCTCGCGCAGCGCCTCGACCACCGCTTTCTGTGCCTCGGCGGCGGTCATGCCGGCGAAACGCTCCCCCGCCCCCGCGGTCAGCCGCCCGTCGGGACCGATCGCGACGATCTCCTCGAGCCCATGCTTGCGGCCGATCTCGAAGTCGTTGGGATCGTGACCGGGGGTGATCTTCAGCGCCCCGGTGCCGAACTCGGGGTCGACGTGCTCGTCGGCGATGATCGGCAGGCGCCGGCCGACCAGGGGCAGGACGCAGTGCTGGCCGACGAGGTCGCCGTAGCGCTCGTCGTTCGGGTTCACGGCGACGGCGGTGTCGGCGAGCATCGTCTCCGGCCGCACCGTGGCGACCGTGAGCACACGGTCGGTGCCCTCGACGGGGTAGTCAATCGAGAAGAGCGTGTCCTCAACCTCGCGGTTCTCGACCTCGAGGTCGGAGATCGCCGAGTGCGAGCCCGGGTCCCAGTTGACCATGTAGTTGTCGCGGTAGATGTAGCCCTTGTCGTAGAGCTGCTTGAAGACGCGGTAGACGGCCTTGACGTAGCCCTCATCCAAGGTGAAGCGCTCGCGCTCGTAGTCGCAGGAGGCGCCGAGCCGCTTGTACTGCTCGACGATCCGCGAGCCGTACTCCTCACGCCACTCCCAGACCCGCTTGACGAACTCCTCACGCCCCAGATCGTGCCGCGAAACCCCTTCGGCCTTGAGCGTTTTCTCCACCACCGACTGCGTAGCGATCCCCGCATGGTCAGTGCCCAAGATCCAGAGCGAGTTCTTCCCCCGCATCCGGTTCATCCGCACCAGCGCATCCTGCATCGACCCGTTGAGCGCGTGCCCCATATGCAGCGCCCCGGTCACATTGGGCGGCGGAATCGCCACCGAGAAATTCTCCTCCGGGGTGCCCTCGGCGGCCGGGTGGAAGTACCCGGCATCCATCCATTCCGAGAAGATCCGCGACTCGACCTCGGTCGGGTCGTACCGGGTGGTCTCCTCGAGTTTCTTGAGGCGGGCGGGGTCCACGGGGCGAGTCTAAATAGGCGGGGCCGTAGGGGTGGTGGTGCCCTCCGCCGAAAGCCGTCGCGCAGCTGAGGCGAATAGGCGCTTCGCGGCGTACCCGCCTGAGCTTTCCGCGGAGGGCACCACCACCCCTACCGCGCTCGACTAGCTCGACATCGATCCAAGCTTGTGCCGAGACGGTTTCGGACCAGGGAGCTTCTGGCGGGAAGCTACGTGGGACGTGGAGGGGTCGGGTGCCCCTCCAGCAAAGCTCAGGCAGGTACGTCCCGAAGTGGATAGTCAATCCAGCTGCGCGACGGCTTTGAGGGAGGGGCACCCGACCCCTCCCCTCCCTACGCAGATTCTTCGCTCAGTTCGTTCTCGATCCCACTGATGTCCTGAGGAGCCGCCTCAGTAACCAGCGTCGGCCGACGCCCTTGCTCGATCGTCTCCTTCGTAACTACGCACTTGGTCACGTCACGCCGCGAAGGCAGCTCGAACTGCACGTCCAAGAGCGTCTCCTCGAGGATCGAGCGCAGGCCGCGGGCGCCGGTCTCGCGCTCGAGTGCCTTATCGGCGATCGCATCGAGGCTGTCCTCGGAGAAGACGAGCTCGATCTCGTCGAACTCGAAGAAGCGCTGGAACTGCTTGGTCAGCGCGTGCTTGGGCTCGGTCAGGATCGTGATCAGGTCGGCGCGGCTGAGCTGGTGGATCGCGGCGACGACCGGCAGGCGGCCGATGAACTCGGGGATCAAGCCGTATTCCATCAGGTCCTCGGGCAGCACCTGCTCGAACCACTCGCCGGCGTCCTCCTTCTCCTCGCGCGAGGAGATCGCGGCGCCGAAGCCCATCCCGCGGTCGCCGACGCGGCGCTCGATCACCTTGTCGAGTTCAGCGAAGGAGCCACCGCAGATGAAGAGGATGTTGGTGGTGTCGATCGTGAGGAACTCCTGATGGGGGTGCTTGCGCCCACCCTGGGGCGGCACCGAGGCGGTAGTTCCCTCGAGGATCTTCAGCAGCGCCTGCTGCACGCCTTCGCCGGAGACGTCACGGGTGATCGACGGGTTGTCGGCCTTGCGCGCGATCTTGTCGATCTCGTCGATGTAGATGATTCCCGTTTCGGCCTTTTTGACGTCGTAGTCGGCTGCCTGGATCAGCTTCAGCAGGATGTTCTCGACGTCCTCGCCGACGTAGCCGGCCTCGGTCAGCGCGGTGGCGTCGGCGATCGCGAAGGGGACGTTGATGATCCGCGCCAGCGTCTGGGCGAGCAGCGTCTTGCCGCAGCCGGTAGGGCCGAGCATCATGATGTTGGACTTCTGCAGCTCGACGTCCGTGTCCTCGGACTGCGACATCTGGACGCGCTTGTAGTGGTTGTAGACGGCGACCGAAAGGGCGCGCTTTGCGGCATCCTGACCGACCACGTACTCCTGCAGGACATCGTGGATCTCACGCGGCTTGGGCAGGTTCTCGAGTTCGACCTGGCCGGTGGGCGGCGTCAGCTCCTCATCGATGATCTCGTTGCAGAGGTCGATGCACTCGTCGCAGATGTAGACGCCGGGTCCGGCGATCAGCTTCTTGACTTGGCGTTGTGACTTACCGCAGAAGCTGCAAAGAAGTTGCTCGTTCGAGTCTGTAGGCCGTGCCAGCGAAATCCCCTCCTTCGGGGCTGGTGGTTTGCCTCCCGGCTCGCGCTCCAAAGCTTAGACGGCAGCGCAAGTGGGCCCTGGTCGTGGGCTGGATTTACTCCGCCGAAGACCCCTCCCCTGCTCGTGACCGCAAAATTCCAGGCACGGCCGCTGTCTATCTTTGTGGGCAATGGCCGAGCAGTCGAGGATCGAACCGATCAAGACCGAGCAGTTGGAGCAATTGCTGCCGATGATCGCCGAATACCAGCGCTTCTACGAGGTCGAAAAGATCGACGAAGAGCGCAACCGCCAGTTCTTCACCCACTTCATCGCCCCCAGCGAGAACGATGCTCCTAGGCGCCTGGCGCAACAACGACCTCCTCGGCTACGCCTGCCTCTACTGGCACTTCACCTCCCTAGTGCCAGCCGAGACCGTCCTAATGAACGACCTCTTCGTCGCCGCCGAGGCCCGGGGCAAGGGCATCGGCCGAGCCCTCATAGAGGCCAGCGCAGATATCGCCAGGCAGCGAGGCTCCCACCACCTCGAGTGGGCCACCGCTCCAGACAACGCCACGGCCCGGCGCCTCTACGACTCCACCGGCGCCACCCGCAGCACCTGGATCGAGTACGAACTAGACCTTTAGCAACCAGAAGCTCTCTAGCGACTGGGCCTGATCGGGCTTCCAGGGGGAGCTCCGCAGGGACGCGGAGGGGTCGAGTGCCCCTCCAGCAAAGCTCAGGCAGGTACGCCACGAAGTGGATATTCAATCCAGCTGCGCGACGGCTTTGAGGGAGGGGCACCCGACCCCTCGCACGCTACGCAGTTCACCAAGCAGTTAGGCGGGGAGGGGCCCATCAGCAAGCCCCTCCCCGATGTATCCCTGCCTAACTGAGCTTCTTAGAACTTGACGATCGGAATGATCAGGATCGCGACGATGTTCGCGACCTTGATCATCGGGTTGATCGCCGGACCGGCGGTGTCCTTGTAGGGGTCGCCGACGGTGTCGCCGGTGACCGATGCCGCGTGGGCTTCGGAGCCCTTGCCGCCGTGAGCGCCGTCCTCGATCAGCTTCTTGGCGTTGTCCCAGGCGCCGCCGCCGGCGGTCATCGAGACCGCGGCGAAGAAGCCGACGACGATGACGCCGATCAGGAGGCCGCCGAGCGCGTCGACGCTGAGCAGGCCAACGATGACCGGTACGACGATCGGGATCAGCGCCGGCAGGATCATCTCCTTCTGCGCCGCCAGGGTGACGATGCTGACCGTCTTGGCGTAGTCGGGTTTTTCGGTGCCCTCCATGATCCCCGGGTGCTCGCGGAACTGCTCGCGCACCTGTTCGACCACCTGGCCGCCAGCACGACCGACGGCCTCGATCGCGAAGGCAGCGAAGAGGTAGACCATCATGCCGCCGATGATCAGCCCGATCAGCACGTCTGGGCTCGAGAGGTTGAAGAGGCCGTTGAGATCAAACCCTGCCGGCGCCTCTCCGGCCAATTCGCTCTTGAAGGCCGCGAACAGCACCAGCGCGGCGAGCGCGGCGGAGCCGATCGCGTAACCCTTGGTCACGGCCTTGGTCGTGTTGCCGACCGCGTCGAGCGGGTCGGTGACGTTGCGCACGTCCTCGGGCAGCTCAGCCATCTCGGCGATACCGCCGGCGTTGTCGGTGATCGGCCCGAAGGCGTCGAGGGCGACGATCAGACCGCAGAGCGAGAGCTGGCCCATCACGGCGATGCCGATGCCGTAGATGCCGGCGAGCTCGTTGGCGCCGAGAATCGCTAGGGCGATCACCAGCGCCGGAGCGGCGGTCGACTGGAAGCCCTGGGCAAGGCCCTGAATGATGTTCGTCGCGTGCCCTGTCTCAGAGGCCTGAGCGATCGTCTTCACCGGCCGGAAACGGGTCGACGTATAAAATTCGGTGATCACGAAGAGCAGCGCCGTGACCGCCACTCCAATCACGGAGCAGAGCCAGAGATCGGAGACGCTGACTGCATTTGCGCCGGCCTCGAGGCCGAGTCGCACCGGTTCCTTCATCAGCCACTCGGTGATCGGGTAGAAGGCCGCGATCGAGAGGATCCCGGCGGCGATCACGCCGGTGTAGAGCGCTCCCTCGACCCGGTCGGTTTTGGTCCGCACGAGCAGCGCCCCAACGATCGAGGCGACAATCGCGACGGCGCCGATCACCAGCGGGTAGATCGCCACCTCGCGCGAGAATTCACCGCCTGCGCCCGAGAAGGTGAGCACGCCGAGCAGCATCACGGCGACCGAGGTGACCGCGTAGGTCTCGAAGAGGTCAGCGGCCATACCGGCGCAGTCGCCGACGTTGTCACCGACGTTGTCGGCGATCACCGCGGGGTTACGCGGATCGTCCTCGGGGATACCCGCCTCGACCTTGCCGACCAGGTCGGCGCCGACGTCAGCGGCCTTGGTGAAGATGCCGCCGCCCAGCCGGGCGAAGACCGAGATCAGCGAGCCACCGAAGCCGAGACCGACGAGCGCGTCGACAGCCTCCTTGTCAGTGCTGCCGGTGATCACAAGGATGCCGTAGTAGCCGGCAACGCCGATCAGGGCGAGGCCGACGACGAGCAGACCGGTAACCGAGCCGCCCTTGAAGGCGACGTCGAGCGCCGGTGGCACGCCACCGCGAGCCGCCTCGGCGACGCGGGCGTTGGCCCGGACCGAGACGTTCATGCCGATAAATCCGGCCGCGCCCGAAAGGACACCGCCGAAGACGAATCCAATCGCGGTCTTGTAGTCCTGGAGCAGCCAGAGCACGATCGCAATCGGCACCGCGACGGCGGCGATGATCGTGTACTGGCGGTTCAGGTAGGCCTGTGCGCCCTCCTGAACGGCTCCCGAAATTTCCCGCATGCGCTCGTTGCCCGGTGACTTCGAGAGCAGGCGCTGGGTGATTATCAGTCCGTATACAACGGCCGCCCCGGCGCAGACGAGCGCGACGACGACTCCGTAGTCGGTCAAGAAACTGGTCAAGTTAGGTCCTCCGGCTGGTTTCTAAGCGGCGCGGGAGTCTATATATGCGCGCGGCGAAAAGCGCTCACAGAGCCGCTTAGCGGTCGCTGGGGCCCGTTAGGCCGGTTCAGCGCCCTGCGGGGCGGCGACGTAAGTGCGCTTCGTCTCGGCGACCGCGTCGCGGTAAATGTCCTCGATTGAGAGACCAGCGTCGAGCGCCTCGCGGGCGCGCTGAGCGCCGTTTCGGGTCGGCAGATCGACCTCTATGCCGAGCTGACTGCGCGCCGGCTCGGTCCAGGCAAGCACCTCCTCCAGGACGGCCGCTGCCTCGATCTCTTCTCCGCGGCGAAAGTCGATCAGCCTGCCGCTCATCCCGTGGCGGATCGCCCGCCAAAGGTTCTCCTCGATCTCGCGGTCGCGCAGCGGCGCTCCGGCACCTTCGTAGCCGTGTTCGTCGTAGGCGATCGCTGCCTGGGCGATGCAGGCGGAGATCAAGCCCGCCAGCGCAAAGGACTCCTCGCCGCGGGTCTGGGCGTCGCAGATGCGCACCTCGACCGTGCCGAAGGCGTGGTGCGGACGCACGCTCCACCAGAGCTGCGTCGACTCGACCGCGGAGTTGACCCGGCTCAAGAGACCAACGAAATCAGCGTAACCGTCCCAATCGAGGAACGGGCTGGGAACTCCGCAGCGCGGGAAAGTCCGGGTGAAGATCTCGGTGCGCACGGTGTGCAGGCCGCTGTCGCGACGATCGAGGAAGGGTGAGTTGGCCGAGACCGCGAGCAGCAGCGGCAGCAGCTCGCGCAGCCAGTCGCAGACGGCGATCGCGCGGTCGGCGCCGCGCACGCCCATGTGAACGTGCAGGCTCCAGGTGTTGTTGCGCTGGGCGACCCAGCCGAGCTCGTGGCGCAGGCGGTTGTAGTGAGGCGTGTCGATGATCCGCTGGTCGAGGTAGTTGGCCCAGGGATGCGTGCCGGTCGCCGCCAGCCCCAGGCCCATCCCCTCGACCAGGCCGAAGAGCCGGTCACGGCGCTCGCGCTGCATGCCCACCGCCTCGACAAAGCTCTCCGCCCGTCCCGAGCGAATCTCGATCTCAGACGCGATCAGCTCGCCGGCGGCCGACTCGGCGAGAACCGGGTCGTCCTGACAAGCGGCGTAGACGTCCTCGAAGCGGTGCTCGAGCTCCAGCGTCGCCGGATCGACGATCGCGAACTCCTCCTCTAGGCCGATCGTGAAATCGGTCGAGGACTCGAACGTCTCCCGCGCGCGGTCGAGGTCCAGGGACACGGAAGATCAGCTCAGGTCAGGTAGAAGTAGAGCGCGTAGAGCAGGTCGACTGCGGGGCTGGAGGTGTGCACCGTCACCTCCGGCGGCACCTGCAACAGCTGCTCGGAGTAGTTGAAGATGATCTTTACGCCGGCATCGACGAGGCGGTCGGCGACCGACTGGGCGGCTGCCGCTGGCACGGCGAGCACCCCAACGACGATCTCCTGCTCGGCAACCACCGATTTCAGCTCGGCAAAGTCGCGCACTCGGAGGCTGCCGACCTCGCTGCCGACGACCTCGGAATCGACGTCGAACATGGCGACGATCTGGAAGCCGTGGTCGGCGAAGATGTCGGAGCTGGCGATCGCCTGACCGAGGTTGCCGGCGCCGAAGAGGGCGATGTTGTGCTGACCCGAGGTGCGCAAGATCTTGCGGATCTCCGAGACCAACGACTCGACGTTGTAGCCAACCCCACGCTTGCCGAACTTGCCGAAACCCGAGAGGTCGCGACGAATCTGGGTCGGGTTGATGTGGGTGTACTCGGAGAGTTCCTGCGAGGAGATCGTCTCGCGGCCCATCTTGCGCGCCTGGGTAAGTACCTGCAAATAACGCGAAAGGCGGGCGGCGACACCCAGCGAGAGCCTCTCTCCGTCGACGATCAACCCGTTGGCCGCCGGGTCCTGCTCTTCGATCAAGGCGCTCACGTCTCCACAGTATCGAGCCTCGCGCGCACAGCTGCCTCGTCGAGGATCAACTCCGAAACCACCACCCCGTCGACCTCGACCACCGGGATCTTCTCCAACAGGCGTCGCAGCAGCAGCTCCTCGCTCTCAATATCGACCTCGTGCAGCTCGAAGCGGTAGCCCTCGTCATGGAGCGCGATCAGCGCCTCGATCGCTTCGGCGCAAAGGTGGCATTCAGGGCGAGAATAAACGGTGATCGTGTTCACGCCGCGGCCCGCTTCGGCGTCGCGAAGGCGTCATAGGCGAGGTAATCGGGGTAGGGGATCGGCTCGACGAAGCGAGCGGCCGAGCCGATCATCGCGGCGTTGTCGGTGCAGAGCGGGAGTGGCACCAACTTCAACCGCAGTCCCTGCTGCCCGCAGAGCGCAGCTACGGCGTCACGCAGCGGCCCGTTGGCGGCGACCCCGCCGCCAAGCGCAACCGCCTCCCACTCCCCCCGCTTCAGCGCTCGCTCGAGCTTGGCGACGAGCTGGCCGATGGCGGCGGCCTGGAAGCTGGCGGCGAGATCGGCTCGCCGCGCCTCGACCTGCTCGGGGCCAAGGTCCCGGTGAAGATAGACGAGCGCGGTCTTGAGCCCGCTGAAGCTGAAGTCGAGACCGGGGTCGCGCCTCATCGCCACGGGCATCTCGAAGGCCTCCGGATCCCCCTCCAGCGCCGCCTTTTCCACCGCCGGCCCACCCGGGTAGCCGAGCCCGAGCAGGCGCGCGACCTTGTCGAAGGCCTCGCCGGCGGCGTCATCGAGAGTTTGGCCAAGCAGCTCGTAGCCCTCGTGGTCGCGCACGCCGGCGAGCAAAGTGTGGCCGCCGCTGGCGACGAGGCAGAGGAAGGGCGGCTCCAGCGGTTCGGGCTCGAGGAAGTTGGCGGCGACATGACCCTGGAGATGGTCGACGGGAATCAGTGGCAGTCGCCTCGGCGCGGCCAAGGCCTTTGCCGTGCTGACCCCAACCAAGAGGGCCCCGATCAAGCCAGGCCCAACGGTGACCGCAATCGCCTCGATCTCATCGAGGCTCGTCCCCGCCTCAGCCAGCGCCGCCTCGACCACCGGCGCGGTCAGCTCGAGGTGGTGCCGCGAGGCGACCTCGGGCACGACGCCGCCGAACTGGGCGTGAGCCGCAGCCTGCGAGGAGATCACGTTGGAGAGGATGCGCGGCCCCTCGAGCACGGCTGCGCAGGTGTCGTCGCAGGAGGTCTCTATTGCTAGCAGTGGCATCGGGCGAGCCTAAGGCTCAGTCGAGCCACATGATCAGCGCGTCCTCGCCATTGTCCTGGTAGTAGCGCGGACGCACGCCGGCGGAGCGGAAGCCAAGTTGTTCGTACATCGTGATCGCTGCCTGGTTGGAGACCCGCACCTCGAGCGTGAACGGCAACCTGCCACCGCCCTCTTCGACCAGCTTGCCGATCAGCCGGCGGGCAACGCCGCGGCGACGCTGCTCCGGGGCGACGGCGACGTTCATCAAATGCCAGACCTGGTCGTAGCGCGAGCAGACCAGGTAGCCGAGCAACTGATCGCCCTCGGTCGCCGCCAGGCAGATGCCGGAGGGCTTGGAGAGCTCGAGCACGAACATCGCCAGCGACCAAGGCGTCGGAAAAGAGCGGCGCTCGATTGAGATCACCGCGGGCAGGTCGCTGTAGGCGAGCCGGCGGATCGCGCCGGCCGCCCCCGCCTCAGCCTGCTCTCTGGGAATCGTGTCGCTCACGCCATCGCTGCGCATCTGGAGGCCTCAGGTAAATCGGTTCGAGCGGCTCGTCGACGCCATCCGCCGCGAGGGCACAGATCTGCCGTGCGGCCACGTGGTGAACGGGGTCGGCGTCCTCGGGAATCTCTATCCCGCGACTCACCAGCTCTTTGCGAAAGCGTACCGCCCCGGAACCGGCAGCCCGCGGGGGCGCGGGTAGATCTCCAACCCGCTCGCAAAGCTCGCCGGGGGCGAGGACGAGCGGTTCCCAGAGACGCTCCCCATCCGCGGCATAGAGCGCGGCGAAGACCTCGCCACGGCGCGCATCGAGGACCGCCAGGCTTTCTCCCTCTCCCGACTCGGCCAAAGCACCACCGAGGGCGTCCAGGGTGCACACCCCAACCGCGGGAATTCCCGTGCTGGCTGTCAGCCCACGTGCGGTCGCAAGACCGATCCGGATGCCAACGAACGAACCCGGCCCTCGACCAACCGCGAGTCCTCCCACCTCCCCCCAACCGCCACAGGTCTCGGCCGCGCGCTCGACCCCGGCCAAGAGGGCCGTCGAGTGGCGCGGGCTGCCCTGCGGCGAGAGCCCGAGCCGCTCCTCATGCAGGACCTCACCGCCGCGCATCGCGCAGACGGTCGTGTCCACGGTCGCCGAGTCGAACCCGACGATCGCCTTCCCTCGAGCGTCCAGGTCAGCCAGTGACCCGGAAGACGAAGGAGCCGACCCGTTTGCCTTCGACGAACCAGCTGACGCGGTGCTTGCCGGGAATGTTCGATGTGATCTTGTTGACGTAGAGCGTGCCCTGTACGGCCGGCTGCGCTTTCGCGCAGATGTTTTTACCGGTCGGGAACTTAACGCAGACGCTGTAGTTGACGTCAGCCTTGAGGCTCTTGAAGAAGGCGCCCTTTTTGGAGCCCTTCGGGCACTTGTGTTTGGCCTTCGCGTTCTGAGAGACGCCGCAGGAAACGTAGTGCTTGTACGCAACCGCGCTCGCCGAGGAGGCAAAGGCGGCGCTTGCCAGCAGCGCGGTCCCCAGCAGCACCGCGGTCAGCGTCTTGAGTCCCTTCATCGAGCGTCCCTCCAGTTCGCGTTTCGGCTTTCGTTCGATGCTACAGGCACCATCCTTGAACACGGCTATTTGCGGGGAGATGCGGCGGGCAGCTCGATCTGGCGGCGATCGCCGCCGACGTGGGCAAGGCGCACCTGGATCACCCGCCTGTCCACCAGCCGCGGCTCGGCCAGCGCCGGCCACTCGATGAAGGCGACGCCGTCGGGCCCGAGGTAGTCCTCGAGCAGGGCGGGATCCTCGGCCTCCAGGTCCTCGAGCCGGTAGAGGTCGAGGTGGGCGACCGGCAGCCGGCCGCCCTCATAGCGCTGGCCAATGGTGAAGGTCGGCGAGGTGACCGGCTCCTCGACTCCGAGGGCCCGGCACGCGCCGCGGATCATCGTCGTCTTGCCGGTCCCCACCTCACCGCTGAAGACGACGACGTCCCCGGGCTCGAGCCGCGCCGCGAGCTCAGCGCCAAGCGCCTCGGTTTCGGCCGCGGAGCCGCTCTCGGTCAGGCGCCGCCTCCTCTGCTCTCGCTCATTCGCGCTCATGATCACCGGAGATCTTGCTCATTTGCTTCCGCGTCCGGGGTGGCTAGCCAAAAAAGTCGAGCTGGTCGGCGGGGACCTCTGGGGCTGTGTCCGCCTCGTCCGCGGGAGCCTCGTCCTCCGGCTCTTCGGCGATGACCGGCGGTCCCATCGCCAGCAGGCTGGGCAGCTTGGCGAAGTCCTCGCGCAGCTGCTCCTTAACCGCCGGCGTGCGCAGCGCCGCGGCCGGGTGGAAGATCGGAAAGAGGAACACGGTGCGACCGCCGAGCTCGTGGACTTGCGGCGCCCCCCTGACTTTGGTGATCCCCGCCGGGTTGCCGCTGAGCAGCTTGGTGGCGAAGTTGCCGAGCGTGCAGATCACCGTCGGCTCGATCAGCCGCACCTGCTCGAAGAGGTAGGGCTTGCAGGTCTCGATCTCCATGGGCTGCGGGTCGCGGTTGCCCGGCGGCCGGCTCTTCAGCACGTTGGCGATGAAGACGGCCTCGCGCGAGAGCCCGATTTCCTCCAGCATCTGGTTGAGCAGCTGGCCGGCGCGGCCGACGAAGGGCAGCCCTTGCCGGTCCTCTTCCGCCCCCGGCGCCTCGCCGACGAACATCAGGTCGGCGTTAGCGTCGCCGGCGCCGAAGACGGCCTTGGTCCGCGTCTCATACAGCGGGCACTTGGTGCAGCCCTTGACCTCGTTGAAGAGGGCGATCAGCTCCTCGCGCCGCTCCTCCGCGGCCGCCATCAGAGCTCTCTCCTCGCGCGCTTGCGCTTGCTCTCAGCCAGCCGCTCGCTCCGTGCCGCTTCGCGCTCACCGCGACGCGATTCGTCGGAGCGGACCTTGGCGCCGCGCGGTTGACGGCCAGCCGGGGAGACGCGGGAGAGCAGCCTCCTGGTTCGCGCGGAGCCGCACTCAGGACAGGCGAGCGAGGTCGTCTCGCTCGTGACCAGATCCTCGAAGCGCGCCGCGCACTCTTCGCACTCGAACTCGTAGACCGGCATCAGCCGGATCATCGTAGATAGAGAACCAGTCCCACGCGTGCGGCCGGGGCTCAAAGTTAAGATTTCCTCTTATAGTAAGAAATTCTTGTTTAATAACTGGCCCAGTCCCGGGAGCCATCTCCGGCACCCATCGAGAAAGGGTCATGATGGATCGCAAGCGGCGTCGCTCGGCAGGCCTCGTCCTTTTCACCACGCTCGCGCTGATCGCCATCTCGGCAGGCGTCGCCCACGCGGCCGTCTGGAGCATCGAAGAAAAATCGCTGACGGCCAAAGGGGTGACGGAAGAATCGACCTCGCTGCCGGAAAAACCGATGAACGTCTTCTCGGCCGGGCTGGGCATGGAATTGTTCTGCACCGGTAACGGAACGGGGAAAATCATCGCGGGCACCAAAGCCGTCGTCACGCTCAAACTCTTCAGCTGCACCGTCAACGGCGGTACCTGCACGCTCAGCGAAGGAACGGTCGTGATCAGCAACGCCCCAGCCGAACTGAGCGAAAACAAAGCCACCGGCGCCCTCTACGAGATCATCAAACCGGCAACCGAAAAAGGCACGCTTACCACGATCAAACTCAGTGGGGAAAAATGCGTCTTGCCCAAAGAAATCAAAGTCACCGGGACGCTCGCGGGCCAGATCGAAACCAAACAGGCGATCGAACAGCCGCTGAAATTCTCCCAAGCGATCAACGAAGCAGCCGGTGCATCGCTGCTCTTCAACGAAAAAACCGGCTCCTACAGTGGCACCGCGATCCAGAAGCTGAGTGGCACCAACCTGGGCAAGAAATGGGGCGCCTGCACGGCGTGCGACTACAGCCTCAAAGAAGGCTACGGGGACAACAACCCTGGCGCTCCCGGGGTCTGCAAAGAATGCGCGGGGGACCCGGTCGACATCGCCTCCGGCAACCTGACCGAGTCCCAGACCGACCTCAAAGTCGAGGGACGCGGGCCGATGCTGGGACTGACGCGTTCCTACAACGCGCAGCTCGCCGCCAGCCAGAAAGAAGCCGAAGTCGGCCCGTTCGGCTATGGCTGGACCGGCTCCTACAGCGCCTCGCTGACCGTGGATGAAAAAGCCGCGACCGCGACGGTCAGTCAGGACAACGGCAGCAGCGTCGTCTTCTACCTCAATGGCGGCACCTACGCACCGGCAGCCTGGGTCCAGGCGAAACTCGTCAAAGAAGGCGAAAGCTACATCTACACCCTGCCCAGCCAGGAAAAACTTGAATTCAGCAAAGCGGGACAGCTGACCAAAGTCACGGATCGGCACAAAAACTCGCTCACGCTGACCTACAAAGAAGGCAAGCTGGAAACGGTCAAAGACGCGGCTGGGCGCACGCTGACCTTCGTCTACAAAGAAGGCAAGGTCGAAAGCGTCAAAGACCCGCTAGGCAACCTCGTTAAATACACCTACGAATCGGGCAACCTGGCGACGGTCACGCTGCCGGGAGAAATCTCGCCGAACTGGAAATTCAAATACGACGCGTCGCACCGCTTGACCGAAATCACCGACGGGCGCGGCAACACGACCAAAAACGAATACGACGCCTCGAGCCGAGTAACCCTGCAGACAGAACCGCTCGAACGCAAACGCAAATTCGAATACGCGACTACCGGCACGATTAAAGAAACCACGATCACCGAGCCAAACGGCTCGAAAACCGTGCAGAAATCAAACGAAGCCGGCGAGCCCCTCAGCATCACGAAGGCCTCGGGCACAGCCATCGCCACGACCCGCACCTACGCCTATGACAATGCCCTGCACTTGGTCTCGCTCACAGACGGCAACAGCCACACGACCACCTATGGATACGACGCGGAAGGCAATCGGACCTCCGAAAAAGACCCGAACTCAAACGAAACGACCTGGGTCTACAACTCCACCCACGACCTGACCAAAGAAACCACGCCAGGCGGGGAGACGACCACGATCACCCGCAACGCGGCCGGGGACCCGGAATCGATCAAACGCCCGGGCCCAGGAGCCACGACCCAGGAAACGAAATTCGAATACGCCGAAAACGGTGACCTCAAATCGGAAACCGATTCCCTCAGCCGCAAAACGACCTTCGAATACAACACCAACGGCAACCGCAAAGCCGAAATCGATCCGGAAGGCGACAAGACGACGTGGGGGTACGACGAAGACGGTCGGCTGACTTCCCAGGTCAGTCCTCGCGGCAACGAAGAAGGCGCCAAAGCCAGCGAATTCGAAACCAAAACCGAAAGAGACGGGCAGGGTCGCGCGATCAAGATCACGGACCCCCTCGGGCACGAAACCAAATTCAAATACGACGCCGCCGGCAATCTCGAAGTCCAGACCAACGCAAACGGGCACGCGACGACCTACGCCTACAACGCCGCCAATGAGCGCAGTGAAGTCAAAGCGGCCAACGGCAACCTGATCAAAACCGCCTACGACTCAGAAGGCAACGTCAAAAGCAGGACCGACGGCAACGAACACACGACCACCTACGAACATAACCTGCTCGAGCAGGTCTCGGAAGTAATCGATCCGCTAGAACGCAAAACGGTCAAGACGTACGACCTCGCCGGCAATCTCAAAGAAGTCAAAGACCCTGAAGCCCGCACGATTACCTACACCTACGACCCTGGGGATCGCCTCAAAGAAATCAACTACTCCGATCCGGGCACCGCGGACGTCAGCTACGAATACAACAAAGACGACCTGATCACTGTGATGAAAGACGGGGCCGGCACCAGCAAATACACCTACGACGTCCTGAGTCGTCCCACGGAAACGGAAAACGGCAACAAAGAAATCGTCAAATACGAATACGACCTTGCCAACCAGGTGACGAAAATCACCTATCCCAACGGCAAATCGATCAGCCGCGGCTTCGACAAAGCCGGCCGCCTTGAAAAAGTGACGGACTGGCTCGGCAAAGAAACCAAATTCTCCTACAGCCGTGACTCGTTCCCCAAAGCGACGACCTTCCCGACCGCTTCCGAAAACAAAGACGAATACGAATACAACCAGGCGAACCAGCTGACCAAAACGACGGTGAAGAAAGGGGCGACGACCCTGGCCTCCATCGCCTATGCCCGTGACAATCTCGGCCAGCTCAAATCCGCGACCCAGACCGGGCTGCCCGGCGCGGCCAAACCGGAATACGAATACGACGAAAAGGAGCGGCTGAAAAAAGGCGCGGGAACCGCCTTCGAATACGACGCGGCGGACAGCCCGATCAAACTCGGCACCGCCACGCTCAAATACGACAAAGCCAGCCAGCTCGAAGAAGGCGGCGGGACCAAATACGCCTTCGACAAACTCGGCGAGCGGATCAAAGCGACCCCCGAAAAAGGGCCGGCGACGACCTATGGCTACGACCAAGTCGGCAACCTGATCTCGATCACCCGCAAAGCCGAAGGCGAAGTCAAAGAAATCAAAGACACCTACGCCTACGACGGTCGCGGTCTGCGAGCGACGGAGACGATCGGCGCCACCACGACTCACATGGTCTGGGACGCGGTGGAAGAGCTGCCGCTACTGCTGGCCGATGGCACCAATAGCTATCTCTACGGACCGGAAGGGCTGCCCTTCGAGCAGATCAACTCGAAAGAAGAAGCAAGCTACCTTCATCACGATCAGCAGGGCTCGACACGAGCGATCACCAACGCCAGCGGAGAAGTCAAAGGCACCTTCACCTACTCCCCCTACGGTGCTACGGAAGGCACAACCGGCACCGCCACCACCCCGCTCGGCTATGACGCCCAGTACACGAGCGCGGACACGGGGCTGATCTACCTCAGGGCCCGGGTGTACGACCCGGCCACTGCCCAGTTCATGAGTGTCGATCCGCTGAGCTCGACGACCGGCGAAACCTACGGCTACGCCCTGGACAATCCGGTCAACTCCGGGGATCCAAGTGGCAAAGCCATCCCGGCGGTGCTGTCGATCCCGGTAATAACCGGCTGGCTCAACGCGCCAGTCCTGCCGGCTGGACGACGATGCCGGTGATAACCGGCATGACGATGGTGATGACGCCCTTCGGCCCGATGTACACCCCGCTGTTCACCTGGATGACGACCCCGCTGTTCAGCTGGGTGACGATGCCGATCTTCAACTGGTACTCGATGCCGGTTCTCCTAGGCCCCCCGGTGCTCCTGCCGCCCATGCCGCCCCCGCAAGGGCCGGCCGTGCTCGTCCTGGACGAGGACGGCAACGTGATGCCACAGAAGGGCGGCATCCTGGGCGAAGAATGTGAGTAAGCGGCCCCGGGTTAAGGCAGCGGCTCCCAGTCCCACGCTTTCGCCGAGGTCAGGCTCTCCTGATCCAGGTAGTGCTTGAGCACCGCCAGCTCGCCCGGCTCAATCGCGTAGACGTGGTCGGGTTCGGGGAAGTGGGCGGTGCGGACCTCGTTCACGTACTGGTTCATGCCGGCGACCATCTGGTTGTGGATGTCGGCGTATTGCTTGACGAATTTGGCCATGCGGCCGGTGGTAATGCCAAGCAGGTCGTGGAAGACGAGGACCTGACCGTCGGCGGCGGGACCGGCGCCGATGCCAATTACCGGCACCTCGAGCCGCTCGACGATGGCCTCGGTGACGGCGGCCGGGACGGCCTCGAAGACGATCGCGAAGCAGCCCGCCGCCTCCAGAGCCAAGGCCTCCTCGGAGAGCTTGATCGCGCTTTGGGCCGTCTTGCCCTGGGCCTTGTAGCCGCCGAGCGCGGTGGCGGTCTGCGGCGTCAGGCCGACGTGGCCCATCACCGGGATGCCGGCGCGGACGATCGCGCGGGCGCGCTCGACCGAGATTCCCCCAGCCTCCAGCTTCACCGTCTGACAGCCGGTCTCCTTGACCAGGCGCATCGCGTTTTCGACGGCGGACTCGTTGCTGGCCTCATAGCTGCCCTTGGGCATGTCGCCGACCATCAGCGGCGTCTTAAGGCCGCGGCGCACGGCTTTGCCGAGCACGAGCATCTCCTCCATCGTCACCGCCTCGGTGCCGGCATGGCCGAGCACCACGTTGGCGGCGGAGTCGCCGACGAGGACGACGTCGGCGCCGGCCTCCTCGGCGACCTTGGCCGAGGGGAAGTCGTAGGCGGTAACCATCGCGATCGGTTCGCCCTTGGCCTTCATCTCCATCAAGCGCGGCAGGCTGACCGGGGGGCGATCAGCCGAAGGCGGCGCCGTGTGGGAGCGAGCGCCGGAGCTCATCAGGCCATCTCCGCCTGGGATGCGTGCGTCGGCTCAGCCAGCAGCACCTCTGGGTGGCTATCGACGGCGACGATCTCGTTCTTCTCGCCGACGTGGACGACGACCGGCGAGTAGGTCTCGAGGTCCTTCTCGTCATAGGCGCCAAAGGTGCCAACGATGATCTTGTGACCGGGGCGGGTCAGGTGCGCGGCGGCGCCGTTGACCTGCATCGTGCCCGAGCCGGCCTCGCCGTCGATCACGTAGGTGACGAAGCGGGCGCCGTTGTCGACGTCCCAGACGTGGACCTGCTCGTTGGTGATCAGGTCCGACGCCGCCATCAGCTCGGTGTCGATGGTGATGCTGCCGATGTAATCGACATCGCAATCGGTCACCGTCGCGCGGTGGATCTTTGACTTGAGCATCTGCCTCTGCATCGGTTCTCCCCTCAGCTCATTTGCTTTGAAGTTGTGGTCGCGGCTCTACAAGGACGTTGTCGATCAGGCGGGCGCTGCCGACCTGGGCGGCGACCGCGATCAGCACCGGCCGGTCGCCCAGCTCGGTGACGGGCGAAAGGTCTTCGGGGTCGCGCGCCTCGAGGTACTCGGGCTTGATCCCGGCGCTGCGCAGCTCGGCGCTAGCGGCGTCGAGGCCGGCGGTGAGGCCGGCGGTGCGGGACACGGCCTCAGCTGCCCGCAGGGCCGACGAGAGCGCCACGGCGCGCTGGCGCGCAGCGACGTCGAGGTAGGCGTTGCGCGAGCTCATCGCCAGACCGTCGGCCTCGCGCACGATCGGCAGCACCTCGATCCGCAGCGGGAAGTCGAGGTCACGGGCCATGCGACGGATGACCGCCGCCTGCTGCGCGTCCTTCTGGCCGAAGTAGGCGACGTCCGGGTCGACGGTGTTGAAGAGCTTGGCGACGACCGTGGTGACACCGCGGAAGTGCTCGGGGCCCCGCCGCTCGGGATCACCGTCAAGGACGCCGGTCAACTGCCCCTCGACCGCGACGTAGGTGGCGAAGCCCTCCGGGTAGATCTCCTCGACCGGCGGCGCGTAGACGTAGTCGGCACCCGCTTCGGTGGCCAGGCGCAGGTCCCGCTCCTCATCACGCGGGTAGCGGTCGAGGTCCTCTCCCGGCCCGAACTGGGTCGGGTTGACGAAGAGGCTCAACACAACCGCGTCGCACTCCGCACGGGCGGCGCGCAGCAGCGAGAGGTGTCCCTCGTGCAGGTAGCCCATCGTCGGCACCAGACCGATCGAGCTGTTCTCGCGGCGCAGCGGTGTCAGGGCAGCGCGCAGCTCATCCTTGCCTCGAAGGAGCGTCGCTTCGCCTTTTGAGCGCGGTTGATCGACGAGTTCGATGAGATTCATTGGTCCATGCCCTTGGGGTCACGGCCGTCTCGGAAATTATAGGCACGCTTTCGGGGGTCCTTCGCGCGGATTTCGTCACAGAAGCGGATTTGCGCAAATTGGCGCGAAAAGCCGCCACCGCCCCCAGCACCGCCGCGTAGATCGCCGCCGGGCCGCCCAGCGTGAGCAGCGTCTCCTCAATCGGGATGCCGGCGATGTGAGCGCCCGGCATCGCCGTCTCAGTCGTAGGTGACGAGCGAGAGGCGCTCGAAGTGGAGGATGTCGCCGACATCCTCGTCGCGACCGTTGGTCGGCACCACCGTGACGCTGAACTCGGACCCGCCGGCGTCGACTACGCGCTTGACCGCATCCGTTACCTCCACCGCCAACATCTGCCGCGTCAGGTGGTGCGGGGAGCGGTAGTCGAAGGGATGGATTGGCCCCGCCGGCACCTCGCAGTGGCCCTCGTCACCGAAGCACGGTCCGTGCCCGAACACGTAGAAGGACCCGGCGTAGCCTGCCTCGGGGTCGAGTGGCGTCGCCGGCGTCGCGTCCGGTGCGTCGAAATAGACCCGACCCTCGTAGGAGTCACCACGATGACCGACGCCGTGGAACTGCAGGTCCGCTCGATAGAAGGCAGGCTGCCCTTCCCAGACCGGCACCGCGAACGGTTTGTCACCGGGGGTCGAGTAGCGCTCCATCAGGGTTCGACCTCGCGATGTGCGGTGCTAGCGGCGTAGTCATAGCCCAACGCATGGGTGTCAAGAACATCGCCGACGGTGAGATCGAGCCCACCGCGAAGGATCTTTCCCCAGATTCCCGGCCGCGGGCCCTTGCTCGAATGTAAGACCTGCCAGAGGTACCAGAGCCGGTCGACCATGGTGTGGTGCGCCCAGAAAAGTGGGTCATAGGCCGCGATCGCGACCATTCCCATCGATCCACCCACCCATCCGTGAACTCGGTTGTGGAGCTTGTCCTCCAGCTCCCTGGAGAAGTCATCGAAGCTTTCGAGCTTGAGAATCCTTTCCACTTCCTGTCGAGTCGGCAAGCGCCCCGGCGGATCGGGTTGGCGCCAGGTGCTCGTGGACCAACCACGAGCGCTGGTCGCTTCGGCAATCAACGGCGGGAACTCGGCGCCGGCCAGCGGGTTCAATTCGCCGCTCATGTCCTCGTATGCCGGCGGAATGCCACCGCTGTCGCGCGAGGCCGGCCAGTCCCACCAAGGCAGGGTCGCGGCAGGGACTTTGGTCTGCAGGGCCAGCTCGAGTCGGTAGAGATAGGCGCGGTGCCAGGGCAGGAAGAGATTGTCGTATCCGCTTTCCGGCGAGTGCTCACATTTGTTCTTCGGCGCTCCGTGCAGTTCCGCCCAGAACCAGAAACCGTTGCTGTCGCGCAATTTCTTGATCGCAGCAAAACCGTCGCGCAGCGCCTGCAGCTGATCGGGACGCAGCTTTTCGACGCTCTTGCGGTGACGAACTCGGGGCGTCGTCAAAATCGGTGAGCGGAGTGGCGTGGCCAATGTGCAGCGAACCTACTTTGGCACGCTTTGATTTGTCAAGTATTACTAAGCAATCACACTGACGCGTCGAAATGTGACTACGAGGGGGTCGATTTTCCAATCGGCTTAGCCGGTACGCCCGCGGCGATGGTTCCGGGTGGCAAGTCCGTCGTGACGACTGAATTGGCCCCGACCACACACCTGTCCCCCACCGTGACGCCGCTGGTGACGACACAGTTGACTCCGAACCAGCAGTTGGAGCCAATTTTGACCGGACCCTTCGTCGTGAACCCCTGCTGGGTGATCGGGGTGTCCGGGTCATCGAAACGGTGAGCCGAGTCGCCGATGAAGCAGCCGTTGGCGAACATCGTGTGGTCGCCGATCTCGACCGACTCGAGAGCGGCGAGCATCGTGTTGCGGTTGAGGAAGCACCCGGCGCCGATCAAGATCCGCGCCTCGGGTGCCAAGGTCAACCAGCAGCCAGGCTCGAGCAGCGTTCCTTCGCCGATCCGCAGGCGCCCCTCGTCAAGCGCCTCCAGCGCCTCACCCTCGAGCGGTTCGCGGATGTAGAAGCCGCCACGGGCGGCGTGCCGCGCCAAGCGCCAGCGCCGCGCCAAGCGCCGATTGCGCTCGTACCAACGCCTCTTCGCCCACCAGATGCGCCACCCCGTCTGCTCCACCCCACAACCCTAAGCCCGCCAGCCGACGGGCCGAAAACGTGTCTATATGTCACCTTTTCGGCCCGTCGGCGGCATAGACTGCGTCCGTGGCTGATTTGCGCGGTGGCATCGACCTCGGCGGGACGAAGATCCAGACGGCGATCGTCGATGCCGCTGGCGAGGTCAGCGGCGAAGCGCGCCACCCCACCCCCACTTCAGGCGGCCCGGCGGACGTGGCCGAGGCGATGGCCGCGGCCCTGCGCGAGGCCGCCGACGCGGCGGGGGTCGAGACCGCGGATCTGCAGGGAGTCGGTGTCGGCTCTCCGGGTGATGCCGATGGCAAGACGGGCGTCGTCAGCGGCGCCCGCAACCTGCCCGGCTGGGAGGGCAGCTTCCCGCTCGGCGAGGCGCTTGCCAAAGCGCTCGACACCGAGGTTCGCATCGGCAACGACGTCCAAGTCGCGACCGAAGCCGAGTTCCACCTCGGCGCCGGGCGCGAGTTCCAGAGCCTGATCGGCGTCTTCTGGGGCACTGGCGTCGGCGGCGGCATCGTCCTCGATGGGAAACCATGGCTCGGCCGCGGTGCCGCTGGCGAGATCGGCCACATGGTGGTCAAGCGCGGTGGCGCCAAGTGCCCTTGCGGACGCAAGGGCTGCATGGAGGCCTATGCCGGCCGCTCGGCGATGGAAGCCGAGGCGCGCCGCCAGCACGAAGAGGGGCACAAGACCGACCTCTTCAAGCTGATGGAGAAGCACGACAAAGACCGCCTAACCAGCGGTATCTGGCAGCGGGCGCTCGACCATGGCGACCACCTCGCCGAAAAGCTGATCGACCGCGCGATCGAGGCGCTCGGCACCGGCGTCGCCTCCGCGGTCAACCTGCTCGACCCGGAAGCGGTGATCATCGGCGGCGGGCTCGGGGTGCGCTTTGGCGAGCGCTACATGGATCCCCTGATGGAAGAGATGTCCAAGCACCTCTTCGTTGATGAGCGCCCACCCGCAATCCGCGTCGCCTCGCTTGGTGACCTCGGCGGCGCGGTCGGCGCCTCCCTCCTCTTCTCCTCCTAGACCCGGCCCTCAGCCTGGCGGCGCGAGCGGGCGACCGCGTCGATGATCACCGCCGCAAGCAGGACGCCGCCGGTGATCATGAACTTGACCGACGATTCCAGCGCCAGCAGGTTCATGCCGTTGGAGATCGAGCCGATCACGGTGGCGCCGAGCAGAGCCGACCAGACGCTGCCGCGACCGCCGAAGAGGCTGGTGCCGGCGATGACGGGTGCCGCGATCGCTTCCAGCAGCAGGTTGCTGCCGCCGGAGCTCTGATTCACCGCGAGCAGGCGCGAGGCGGCCAGGATGCCACCGACCGCCGCCATCGAAGAGCAGAGAACGAAGGCGATCACCCGGATCTTGTCGACGCCGATACCGGCGCGGCGGGCCGCCTCGGCGTTGCCGCCGACAGCGAAGAGGTGGCGGCCGAAGACGGTCCGCGTGGTGAGGAGCTGGAAGCTGATCACGAAGGCGAGCAGGATCAGCAGGGCGAGCGGCAGGCCGCGGTCGGAGTTGAGGATCGCGACGGCGACAATTACGACCACGGCGACGGCGACTATGCGGGCAAGCAGCAGTGGGGTCGGCTCGGTAGTCACCCCCGCAGCGAGGCGTTTGCGGTGCCCTCCTAGAGTGACCAGAGCGAAGACGGCGATCGCGATCGCGGCGAAGATCCAACCGACCGCCGGCCCGTAGAAGGTGTTGGCGAGGTCGGTGATGCCGGAATTGCTGAGATTGACCGTGCCGGTTTTGCCCAGCACGAGCAGGAGGGCGCCCTGCCAGGTCAGCAGCCCGGCCAGGGTGACGACGAACGAGGGGATGCGAAAGCGGGTGAAGAGCAGCCCCTGGAGCAGGCCGATAGAGGCGCCGGCGAGCACCCCAACCGCGATCGCCAGCGCTGGATCCCAGCCCTGTTTGACGTTGAGAACCGCCATCACCGCGGCGGCGAGACCGCTGACCGCACCGACCGAAAGGTCGATCTCGCCGATCAGGAGCACCATCACGACGCCGATCGCGATCAGGCCGACAGCGGTGATCTGGAGGAAGAGGTTGGTGAGGTTGGCGGCCGAGAGGAAGCGTTCGTTCTGGACGTCGAAGATGATCCAGATCACCGCGATCGCCAGGATCACCCGCAGCGAAGCGAGATCGCCCTGGAGGAAGCGCCGCATCAGGTCGCGCGGCGAGGTCTCCTCTGCCCCCGCCGCCTCCGGCGAGGCGACGTCAGGATCACCCACCCTCACAGCTGCCTCTCCTGCTCGGCGGTGTCGGCCGTGGCCCCGGTGATCGCCCCGACGACCTGCTCCTCGGTCGTATCGGAGGTCTCGTAGATCCCGGACCGTCGCCCCAGGCGCAGGACGAAGATGCGATCGGCGACGGCGAAGACATCGGCGAGGTTGTGGCTGATCACGACCACGCCGAGGTTGCGCTCGCGCAGGCGTCGGATCAGATCGAGGACCTGTTTGGTCTGAACCACGCCGAGCGCCGCTGTCGGCTCGTCGAGCATCACCACCTTCGGCTCGCCTAGGAGCGAGCGAGCGACGGCGACCTGCTGGCGCTGACCGCCGGAGAGCGTGCCCACCTCGGAGCGAACGCTGGGGATCGTCACCGAGAGCTGCTCGAGCAGCTCGTGCGAGCGCTGCTCCATATCGATCTCGTCGAGGGCCCTAACCGAACCCACCCCGCCGACCGTCTCCTCCTGGCCGAGGAAGAGGTTGGCGACGACGTCGAGGTTGTCGCAGAGGGCGAGGTCCTGATAAACGGTCGCGATCCCCAGCTCGGTCGCCGAAGCGGGGCCTCTGATCGTCGCCGGGCTCCCTTCGAAGACGAATTCGCCAGAGTCGACGTCGTGGATGCCGGAGATCGACTTGACCAAGGTCGACTTGCCGGCGCCGTTGTCACCGACCAAGGCGAGGACCTCCCCCGCCCTGACCTCCAAGTCGACTCCGTCAAGCGCCTGCACGGGGCCAAAGCGCTTGCTCAGGCCCCGTGCTGACAGGATCGGATCGCTCATTTGACTTGCGTCTATTCGATGCCGGCTTCTTTACAGGCGGCCTTGTATGGGCCGGTGCAAATTTCCGCCGTTGGCCAGAATTCGTCTTTGACGATCGTGTCGTTGATGTTTTCTTTCTTCACCGCCACCGGTTTGAGCAGGACCGACGGCACTTCTTCTACTTCGTTGTCTTCTTTGGCATTGACCAGGCCGGAGGGGATTTTTTTGCCTTCGGCCAGGGCAACGGCCATTTCGGCCGCGTCGTGTGCCTCCGGCGTGATCGCCTTGTAGACGGTCATGAACTGTTCGCCGACGAGGATGCGCTGGATCGCTTCCAGTTCGGCGTCCTGACCTGTGGTCGGCTTTTCTTCCGGCTTGATGCCGGAAGACTTCATTGCCGCGATCGCACCGCCGGCGGTCCCGTCATTCGCTGCGTAGACCGCCGCGAAGCCGTTCTTGCCGAGCGCCGTGATCGCCTGTTCCATCTCGTTCTGCGCCTGGTCGGGGCTCCATTCCGGCGTGTCGTATTCCTTGGCGACGTTGGTGCCTTCTTTTTCGAACACTTTTGTCGCGCCGGCCTTGAACTGGGCCGCGTTGGGGTCGGTAGGAGAGCCGTTGATCATCACGATCGGCCCCTTCGGGCTGCCTTCTTCCTTCAACTTTTCCAGCAGCGTTTCGGCCTGCAGTTCGCCGACCCGTTCGTTGTCGAAGGAGACGTAGTAGGCAACCGGAGCGCCGAGGACGAGGCGGTCGTAGCTGATGACCGGGATGCCTTCTTCCTTTGCCTTCTTCACTATCGAGCCGACGGCGGTTGCGTCGACTGCATCGAGGACGAGGACATCGGCACCCTGGGTGATAGCCGCTTCACCCTGTGACTGCTGTTCAGAGGTGCTCTGGTTGGCGTTGCTGTAGATGATTTCGCAGTCTTCGCATATTTCTTCGACCTTTTCTTCGAATTCAGGTCGATCATGCGCTTCGTAGCGACTGGTCTTTGACTCAGGCAGGAGGAGTGCGATCTTCGGACCGCCTCCGCCGCTGCTACCGCAGCCAGCCGCGACAGCAACCACCATGAGAAAGAGGCCAAGTGCGATTCCCGATCGCACCGGAACTGATTTGGACATAGAGCTCTCCTTTCCGCCCCTGCCCATACCCGCTTACCGCGAATACCACGCCTAACGGTACCGCGCACCGACGATAAGCACCACCGGTTTTATCTATCGCGACGCTACGCCGCGACGGCTTCGCGCCGCCTGCGCGAGGCGCGCTTCGGCTTCGCCGGCTCCGGCTCGACCAGTTCGGCGAGGAAGCGGCCGGTGTAGGAGCCCTCGACCGCGGCGACCTGCTCGGGGGTGCCGGTGGCGACGATCTGGCCACCTTCCTCTCCCCCCTCCGGGCCCAGGTCGATCAGGTGGTCGGCGGTCTTGATCACGTCGAGGTTGTGCTCGATCACGCACACGGTGTTGCCGGCGTCGACAAGTCGTCCCAGCACCTCGAGCAGGCGCTGGACGTCGGCGAAGTGGAGGCCGGTGGTCGGCTCGTCGAGGATGTAGAGGGTGTTGCCGGTGGCGACCTTGGAGAGCTCGGTGGCCAGCTTGATCCGCTGCGCCTCGCCGCCGGAGAGCGTCGTCGCCGCCTGGCCGAGGCGGATGTAGTCGAGGCCGACATCGTGCAGGGTGCGCAGGCGGCGGGCGATCTTCGGCACGTTCTCGAAGAACTCGACCGCCTCCTCGACCGACATCTCCAGCACGTCGCCGATGTTCTTGCCCTTGAAGCGAACCTCGAGCGTCTCGCGGTTGTAGCGCTTGCCGTGGCACTGCTCGCAGGGCACGTAGACGTCGGGCAGGAAGTGCATCTCGATCTTGATCTGGCCGTCGCCGCGGCAGACCTCACAGCGCCCACCCTTGACGTTGAAGCTGAAGCGCCCCGGTTTGTAGCCGCGCGCCCGCGACTCCTGGGTCTGGGCAAAGAGCTGGCGGATGTGGTCGAAGACGCCCGTGTAGGTGGCCGGGTTGGACCGCGGCGTGCGCCCGATCGGCGACTGGTCGATGTTGATGATCTTGTCGATCTGACTGAGCCCGTCGATGCCGTCGTGGGCACCGGGCCGCAGCTTCGCCTGGTGCAGGCGGTTGGCGACGGCGTGGTGCAGGGTCTCGTTGACCAGGGTCGACTTGCCCGAGCCGGAGACGCCAGTGACGCAGCAGAAGACCCCGAGCGGGACGGCGACGTCGACGTCCTTGAGGTTGTGTTCGCGGGCGCCCCGCACGCGCAACGTCCCAGTTGGCTTGCGTCGCTCCTCCGGTACCTCGATCCTGCGCTTGCCGGAGAGGTATTGGCCGGTAAGGGAGGCGGCATCGCGGGCGACCTGTTTTGGCGTGCCGGCCGAGATCACATGGCCCCCGTGTTCTCCCGCTCCCGGGCCGAGGTCGACCAGGTGGTCGGCGGCCATCATCGTGCCCTCGTCGTGCTCGACCACGATCACCGTGTTGCCGAGGTCGCGCAGGCGGTCGAGGGTGGCGATCAGCTTCTCGTTGTCGCGCTGATGCAGGCCGATCGAGGGCTCGTCGAGCACGTACATCACCCCGACCAGGCTCGAGCCGATCTGGGTCGCGAGGCGGATCCGCTGCGCCTCGCCGCCGGAGAGCGAGCGGGCCGAGCGGCCCAGCGAGAGGTAGCCGATGCCGACGTTCTCGAGAAAGGCGAGCCGTTCGGAGATCTCGCGCACGATCAGGCGGGCGATCGCCCGCTCGGTCTCGGTCAGCTCCAGCGCCTGGATCCACTCCGACGCCGCCCGCGCCGACTTGGCGCTGAAGTCGGCGATGCTGATCCCACCCACCTTGACCGCGAGACTCTCGGGGCGCAGCCGCGCGCCTTTGCAGTCGGGGCACGGCTGCTCGGCCATGTAGCCCTCGATCCGCTCGCGGTTGGACTCCGAGTCGGTCTCTTCGTAGCGTCGCTCGAGGTTGTTGACGATGCCCTCGAAGCGCACCTTGTAGGAGCGGCGGCGGCCGAACCGGTTGGTGTAGGAGACCTGGTGGCGCTCGGAGCCGGTGCCGTAGAGAAAGACCTCTTTCTCGAATTTCTTCAGCTTCGACCAGGGCTTGTCGGGGTCGACCTCATAGGCCTCCGCCACCGAGGCGATCAACCGCTTCCAGTAGGCGGTGATGCCGCGATTCCAGGGCTGCAGGGCACCCTCGGCGAGCGAGAGCGTCGGGTCGGGCACGACCAGCTCAGGATCGATCACGCGCTGGAAGCCGAGCCCGTGACAGCGCTCGCAGGCGCCGTGGGGTGAGTTGAAGGAGAAGATCCGCGGCTCCAGCTCCGGGATCGAGGTGCCGCAGTTGAGACAGGCGAACTGCTCGGAGAAGAGCAGCGGCTCGGGCGTGTCCTCGCCGAGCAGCTCGACTTCGACCAGGCCGGCGGCAAGGCCCGCCGCCGCCTCGACCGACTCCGAGAGGCGTCGCCGCAGATCGGACTTCATCACCAATCGATCCACGACCACGGCGACGTCGTGTTTGTATTTCTTGTCGAGGACGATCTCCTCGTCGAGCCGGCGCAGCTCGCCGTCGACTTTGACCCGCGAGTAGCCCTCGAGGCGGAACTGCTCGAAGAGCTTGCCGTACTCGCCTTTGCGCCCGCGCACGACCGGCGCCATCACCATGAATTTGGTCCCCTCCTCGAGGGTCATCAGGCGATCGACGATCTGCTCCTGGGTCTGGCCGGTGATCTCGGCGCCGCACTCGGGACAGTGCGGAATGCCGATCCGCGCCCAGAGCAGACGCAGGTAGTCGTGGATCTCGGTCACCGTGCCTACCGTCGAGCGCGGGTTGCGCGAGGTCGTCTTCTGGTCGATCGAGATCGCCGGCGAGAGCCCCTCGATCGAGTCGACGTCGGGCTTCTCCATCAGGCCGAGGAACTGGCGCGCGTAGGCCGAGAGCGACTCGACGTAGCGCCGCTGCCCCTCGGCGTAGATCGTGTCGAAGGCAAGGCTCGACTTGCCCGAGCCCGAAAGCCCGGTGATCACGATCAGCGCGTCGCGGGGAAGCTCGACGTCGATGTCCTTGAGGTTGTGCTCCCGTGCCCCGGATATGACGATGCGGTCTGAAGCGGCCACTTATGGCGATTCTACGCAGACGAACAGATGTTCCCCCAAGAACCCCGCAACGTCCGCCTTTCCTCAGGCGCTATGCCCGCACGGGGGTGAGCTCCGGTGAGTTCGCCCTTATAGGGGCATATGCAGCCCAAACGACGAACTCACCATCAGCTGGCGGAGATTGCACGAGAACAATATGGGGTGATATCGCTGGGGCAATTGCGCCAGCTTGGCTATGCCAAAGGCACGATCAAGGAGATGATTGAGACCGGGCGGCTGTTTCCGCTCTTCCGCAGTGTCTATGGAGTCGGCCACGAAGCAATTCAGCAACATGGACAATGCCTGGCCGCGGTGATGAGCTGCGAGGAAGGCGCCCTGTTGAGCCACCGATCGGCCGCCTGGCTCTGGGGCCTGACGAAGAGATTTGCGACCCCGATCGAACTAACGGCGGCGAGCCCTAGACGAACCCGCGAGAAGATTCGGGTGCACAGCGCCAAAGCGCTCATTGAGTGCGATCGCGCCACGTGCGAGGACATCCCAGTTACCGCCGTGCCGCGCACCCTCCTGGACTTCGCCGTTGTCGATCCGTACTTCCTCGGTCAGGCGATCGCCAATGCCTATCGTCTCGACTTGCTCGACCTCATCGCTATCGACGCTCTTATCGAGCGCAGTCGCGGGTTCAGGGGCGTGGCGCGACTGCTCGGTGCATTGGAGGCCTACCGCACACCCGCTTTCGTCCGCTCGAGATTGGAGCGACGCTTCTTGCAGATGATCAAAGATCGCGGCCTGCCTCGACCCTCGATGAACTTCTTTACGGAGGGCTATGAGCTGGATGCGTACTGGCCCGCGGAGCGCTTTGCGGTCGAACTCGACACCTATGACCACCACGGAAGCCCTAAGGCCTTCGAGGAGGACCGCTTTCGGCAGGAAAGCCTCAAGCTGGCAGGCATCGAGCTGACCCGCATTACCGGCGCCCGCCTCGACCGTGAACCAGACAAGGTGATGCGCCGCCTCGCTCGCCTCCTAGCCCAGCGCCGCGTCCAGCTGGGCCAGGTCACCTCTCAATCCTGAGTTCGTCGTTTTAGGGGCATATGCGGCCCAAACGACAAACTCAGGCTGGTGGTGACGAGCCTACGGGCTAGCTAGTAGAGCGCGGTGGCTAGGCGGCGGCGGTAGCGGATCGCCTCGGGGTCGCCGGGGTCGAGTTCGCTGAGGATGCCGATCACGGCGCGGCGGAGTTGCTCGCGCCTGCTCTCGCGCTCCTCATCACCGACGCCGTTCGCGCGTTCCTCGAGAACGCCGAGGAGCAAGTCGAGCGCAGTCTCCCTCTCGCCCCGGTCCAGGGCCTCAAAGGCCTCTGTTGCCACGCCGTCCTTCACGAGTCCGATGCGGGCGGCAATTCCCTGGGCGGCAAAGTCCTCCCCATGCCCCTCTACTGCGGCTAGGGCATCGTCCTCCGCCCCCCGCTCGAGTCGCACACGAGCGAGCGCGACGGCGACGTCGGCGCGGCGGGGCTCCAGTTCGCTCGCCTCGCGCAGGGAGAGCTCGTCACCGGCGGCGAGCAGCTCGTCGGCGCGCGAGGGAACGAGGCCATCGAAGAGCGCTTCGACTTTCGCCTTCGGCACGGCCCCGACGAATTCATCGACGACCTCGCCGTCGCGGAAGGCCTTGACCGCCGGGATCCCCTGGACGTCGAAGCGCGCCGCCAGGGCCTGATTGGAGTCGACGTCGACCTTGGCCAGCAGCACTCGTCCGCCGCGACTCGCCTCCGCGGCTTCAAGGGCCGGCCCCAGGGTCCGACAGGGCCCGCACCACTCGGCCCAGAAGTCGACGACGACGGGGGTCTGCCGGGAGAGCTCGACCACGTCACGATCGAAGGTCGCTTCGGTTACGTCAACGGCCATGCCCGCAGAATATGCAGACCCGAGCGCCGGCTACGCCTGGGTTGATTAAGCGTCCTTGCGTATTTCGCAGACCGCGCTAGCGTCGTTATCGGGCGGGGTCAGCAACCGAGGAGGAAAAATGTCCAACGTCGATGCCGCCCGGGCCAGCTACGAGGCCTTTTCCCGTGGCGACCTGGAAGCCCTGAAAGAGATGTTGTCCGAGGACGGCACCTGGCTTACCTCCGATGAGCTGCCGCTTGGCGGTGAAACCAAGGGCCGGGACGCGATCCTGGGGAACTTCACCCAGATCCCCAATTACTGGTCCTCGTTCAGCGTCGAGCCGGAGGAGTTCATCGACGCCGGCGAGTGGGTGATCGTGAGGGGAACGCAGCGAGCAGGCCACGATGGCGACAGCTTCGAGGCGCCCTTTGCCCACCTGATGAAGTTCGCCGACGGCAAGATCGTGCGTGGCGAGTTCTACGCCGACAGCGCTAAGGCAGCGAAGGTCCTGGCCTGAGGGCCAGCGGGGGTTGTCAGGCCCCCGCGCGCATCCCGTCGAGGTCGCGGCGCAGCTCCCTGAGCTCGTCCCGGAGTCGCGCCGCCTCCTCGAAGCGAAGGTCATCGGCGGCGGCGAGCATCTCCTCCTCGAGCGTGACGATCGTGCGCTCCAGCTCATCTGGATCGGCGAACTCGCCGGCCTTCTTGCCACGGCGCTTGCGCGGTGCCCGGTCCTCCATCGCCAGGAACTCGCTCATCTCCGAGATTCCCTTGCGCACGGTCTCCGGCGTGATTCCGTGCTCCTCGTTGTAAGCGAGCTGGATCGCCCGGCGGCGGTCGGTCTCGCGCATCGCCGCCTTCATCGCGTCGGTCTCCTTGTCCGCGTACATCAGCACCCGCCCGTTGACGTTGCGAGCGGCGCGGCCGATCGTCTGCACGAGGCTGGTCTCGCCGCGCAGGAAGCCCTCCTTGTCGGCGTCGAGGATCGCCACCAGCGAGACCTCCGGCAGGTCGAGCCCCTCGCGCAGCAGGTTGACCCCGACCAGCACGTCGTACTCGCCGAGCCGCAGGTCGCGGACGATCTGGATCCGTTCCAGGGTGTCGATCTCGGAGTGCAGGTAACGCACCCGCACCCCGTACTCGAGCAGGTAGTTGGTCAGGTCCTCGGCCATTTTCTTGGTCAGGGTCGTGACCAGGACACGGTCGCCGGTCTCAGCGACTGCCTTGATCTCGTTCATCAGGTCGTCGATCTGATTGCGGGTCGCGCGCAGCTCGATCTCGGGGTCGACGATCCCAGTCGGGCGCACGATCTGCTCGACGGTGCGCGTCGCCTCGGCCCGCTCGAAGGGGCCGGGCGTCGCCGAGACCATCACCAGCTGCGGCACCCGCTCGAGGAACTCGTCGAATTTGAGCGGTCGGTTGTCGATCGCCGAGGGCAGGCGAAAGCCGTAGTCGATCAGGGTCTGCTTGCGCGATCGATCCCCCTCGTACATGCCGCCGATCTGCGGCACGGTCTGGTGGGACTCGTCGACGAAGACGACGAAGTCGTCGGGGAAGTAGTCGATCAGCGTGTGCGGGGGGCTGCCCTCGGGCCGGCCGTCGAGGATGCGCGAGTAGTTCTCGATCCCAGAGGTGAAGCCGATCTCTTTCAGCATCTCGATGTCGTAGGCGGTGCGCTGGCGCAAGCGGTGCGCCTCCAGCTGCTTGCCTTCCTTCTCCAGCTCGGCGGTGCGGCTGTTGAGCTCATTGCGGATTTCATCGACGGCGCGCTCCAGCGTCTCGTCCCTGGTCACGTAGTGCGAGGCCGGCCAGACCGAGACGTGGTCGATCGTGTCGAGGATCTCGCCAGTCAGCGGGTCGAAGTGCTGGATCCCCTCGATCTCGTCGCCGAAGAGGGCGATCCGATAGGCCGACTCGGCATAGGAGGGCATGATCTCCAGCACCTCGCCGCGGACCCGGAAGGCGCCGCGGCCGAGGACCGAGTCGTTGCGCTGGTATTGCATCTTCACCAGCTTGCGCAGCACCTCGTCGCGGTTGATCTCCTCGCCGACTTTGAAGAGCTGCATTTTTTCGTTGTAGACCTGGGGCGAGCCGATCCCGTAGATGCAGGAGACCGAGGCGACGATGATCACGTCGCGGCGGGCGAAGAGCGCCGCCGTGGCCGCGTGGCGCAACCGATCGATCTCATCGTTGATCGAGGAGTCCTTCTCGATGTAGAGGTCCTGCGCCGGGACATAGGCCTCGGGCTGGTAGTAGTCGTAGTAGGAGACGAAGTACTCGACCGAGTTGTCGGGGAAGAACTCGCGGAACTCGTTGCAGAGCTGCGCCGCCAGCGTCTTGTTGTGGGCGATCACCAGCGAGGGGCGCTGCACCTCGGCGATCGTCGCCGCCATCGTGAAGGTCTTGCCGGTGCCGGTCGCGCCGAGCAGCGTCTGAAAGCGTTCCCCCGCCCCCAGCCCCTCGGCCAGCCCGGCAATCGCCTTGGGCTGATCGGCGGTCGGCGTGTAGGCGGGGTTGAGCTCGAACTCGGGCACGCGCTGACGATAGCGAGCGCAATACACTGCCCCGCCGATGACCCGCTCCCAAAAGGCCCTCGCCGGCTTCTTCGGATTCGCCGGGACGATGCACTTCGTCATCCCGAGCAGCTATGAAGCGATCATGCCGCCCTCACTGCCCCGTCACAAAGAGGCGGTCGTGATCAGTGGGGTGGCCGAGATTGCCGGCGGTGCCGCGGTGCTCGTGCCCTCAACGCGGCGCTTCGCCCGCTGGTGGTTGCTGGCGCTGCTGATCGCGGTCTTCCCCGCCAACGTGCACATGGCGATCAATCCGGAGCAGGTGCGGGGGCTCGACTTGAACCGGATCCCGCGCTGGGCCCTCTGGGCTCGGCTGCCGTTGCAGCCGCTGGCGATGGTCTGGGTCTGGCGCGCGACTCGCGACTGATCCGTATATAAACGTGCGGTTTTGTCTGCGAATGTTTTTGGCTGTAGCCCTTCTGTCTTCGCAGACAGAGAATCGCCGCCATGAAACCACGCGAACGTTTCGCAATTAATCTGCGTAAGGCGCGCAAGAAGAAGGGGATCTCGCAGGAGGAGCTCGGCTTCCGCTGCGACCTGCACCGCACCGAGATCTCCCTGCTCGAGCGCGGCGGCCGCGAGCCCCGCCTCGGCACCATCGTCAAGCTGGCCGGCTCCCTCGACACAACACCCGAACAGCTCTGCGAGGGAATCACTTGGCAGCCAGCCAAGAGTAAGTTCCAAATCAAGAAGTAGGAGCCCCCCCGGACGCGGGAGGCGGTCGCGAGATCGCCGGTGCCTATGAGCGCGGCCGCCCGGGAGCGGAGGAGGCGGCGTTCCGGCTAGGGCAGGAAGCCTTCGAGCAGTTCCTGGGCGGGGCCGAGGATTCCTTGCGCTTGATCGAGCAGGGATTCAGCATTGTTGATCAGCTCGATCGCCCGGTCGAGGGGGATGTCGCGCAGCGTTTCCCGCAGCGGCCCGGCGAGCACTGGGCTGAGGGCGCCGGCTTCTTCGGCGTCGTCGACCGCCCGCAGCAGGCCGGCGCGGACCGCCTTCGCCAGCTGCGCGTCGGTGATGTCGTAGCGCTCGGTGAAGTGTTCGCGTTCCTCCGGCGTGGCCAGGGCCCGGGCCAGTGTCTCGCGACTGACCCCGAGCTGACAGGCCGCCCCGTCGAGAGCGGAGAGCGTGAACTGCTGGGCGATCTCCTGAAGGCCTTCGGGATTGGTCCAGGCGCGGTGCTTGCACGGGTCCTGGGTCTTCTCCGGCGTGTAGGAGGCGCCGCCGGCCGCGAGGTAGACGCCAACCAGGACGACCGCGGCCACGATCGCGCAGCCGACGAGGATCGCCCCTCGTCGTTCCCCACTCATAGCTCAACCCTCCGCGCCAAGCCGATCGGGAGCAGCGAGAGCAGGCCGATCAGGGCCGCGATGCCGAAGGAGGGGCTGAAGGCGTGGGTGGCGCCGCGGTTGAGCTGATCCTGCAGTTCTTCGCGCAGCTGCACGACTTCTTCACGTTCGCCGGGATCGTCGGGCAGCGGTTCGAAGGCTGGGCCGATCGTCGGCACCTTGCCCTTCTCTTCGTCGAGGCGGTCGCCGATCTTCTGCGCCAAGTCGATCTTGAGCAGCGGCGACACCTTTGAGTCGAGCACGACCGCTGTGCCGGCGTCGATCGCGTCGTGGCGCTGCTGGGCGATGTCGTGGGTGAAGATCGGCGTCACCGCGAGGATCCCGATCACCACCCCGGCGTGCCGGGCGGAGATCGTCCAGCCGCCGTGGATCGCCTGCGGGGCGCGCCCTCCGAGAGCCGTCTCGGTCAGCGCCGAGAGCACCAGGGCGAGGCCGATCCCGATCATCACCTGCGGCGGCAGGGTCAGCGCCACCTCCGCCTTGGGCAGCAGCGCCAGGCCACCGAGGCCGCCGGAGATCAGGATCGCTCCGGCCGCCGCGCGGGCGCGAGCGCTCGACACCCAGCCGTTGACGCGACTGCCGAGCAAGGCGCAGAGCGGCATCACGCTGACCACGATCGCGGCGCCGATCGGGCTCAGTCGCCAGCCTTCGATCAGAAGCAGGACGAGCAGGAAGAGAGCCCCCGCGATCGCCGCCGAGATCAGGGCCAGGGCTAGGTTCGCCAGCAGGTGCGGTCGGCCCGTCTGTCGCAGCTCGGTCGAGAGCACCCCCGTCGCCGCCTCGTGGCGAGCGACGGCGAGGATCGGCACCGCCGCCGCGATTGCGATCGGGACCTGGATCAGGAAGATCGACTGCCAGGAGACGAGCTCGGTGAGCAGCCCACCAACGGCGGGGCCGAGCGCCGCTCCAGTCGCCCCCGCCGTTGCCCAGATCGTCGCCGCGCGGCGCTCCGAGCCGACCGTTGCCGGCAGCAGCTCCAGCACCGCGGTGACCGCGGCGGCGCCTCCCAGCGCCTGTATGCAGCGTGCCGCGATCAGGGTGCTGAGGTGCTCTGAGAGCGCACAGGCAAGGCTGGCACCGGCGAAGACCGCGAGGCCGATCGCCGCCGCCCTGCCGGGCCCGAGGCGGCGCGCCAGGTGCGCGGCGGGCACGGCGGCCAGCGCCATCACCAGGTTGAAGGAGACCAGGACCCAGCTGACAGCAGCGACGCTGGCATCGAGTTCGCGGTAGATCTCCGGCAGCGCCAGGACGACGATCGAGGAGTCGGCCAGGACCAGGCCAACGGCGAGCGCCAGCGCGGCGACGCGCGGTCGCGGGGCCTCACTCATCGGTAACCCAGCTCTTTCGCGTATTCGTCGCGGTAGGCCCGCTGCTTGTCAAGCACCTCTTCGACGTAGGCCCTGGTTTCAGGGAAGGGAATCTCCTCAATCTGCAGGCCGCTGCCGCCCCACCTGTCGGCGTTTGCGGGACCGGCGTTGTAGGCCGCCAGCGCGGCGACGACATCGCCTTCGTAGCGGTCGAGCAGTTCGCGCAGCAGGAACGTCCCGTAGCGGATGTTGATTTCGGGATCGCTGAGGTCTTTGAGACTGAACGTCGTGCCGCCGCTGAGTCGCTCGATTTCGTTGGCGGCTTCGGGCGTGATCTGCATCAGACCCCTGGCGCCGGCGCTGGAGGTGCTGTCGCTGAACTTCGACTCGGAGTAGATCACCGCGGCGATCAGCGCCGCGTCGACGTCCTTTTCGCGCGCCTGTTGGCGGATCACGTCCTCATGGCGCAGGGGCAGGGTCAGCTCCTGGATCGCCTTGTTGATCGTCCCCTCCAAAACCACGCCGGCGACGATAACGGCGAGGAGCACGGCGGCGCCAATTGCCAGGCGGCGCCTTCTCCGTTTCCTAACCGAGCGCGTGAGGCCCCTGCTCATCCATTCAGCTTCGCGATGAGAGCGGACAGGCGCTGCTCCAGATCGGCGATAGTGCCGTCGTTCTCGACCACGTGCTCGGCGCGAGCGGCCTTCTCGTCCTGGGCCAGCTGGCGCGCCTCGCGCTCGCCGACCAGGGCGTGGCCGCGAGCCTCAGCGCGGGCGCGGCGGACCTCGTCGGAGGTGACGACGGCGACGGTGGTGTCGAAGACGGGCTCCATCTCTGACTCGAAGAGCAGCGGCACCTCGACCACGGCAATCTCGACTTCCGCGTCGAGCGAAGTGAGCCAGCTGCCGATCCGTTCGCCGACCAGCGGGTGGATCTGCGCCTCCAGCCATTTCAACTGCTCTGGGTCCGCAAACACGATTTCGCCGATCTTGCTGCGGTCGACGCGGCCCTGGGGGGCGATCTCCGCGCCCCAGCGCTCAATCAGCCTGCCCAGCAGCGGTTCGGAGTCGAGCAGCTCATGCACGACCGCATCGCTGGAGATCGTCGCCGCACCAAGTCGCTCAAAAGCAGCGAGCGACTCGGACTTTCCGGCCGCGATGCCACCGGTCAACCCGATCGTCAGCGGCACAAGGAACTAGGAGTCGGAGGATTCCTCAGCGGGCGACTCGGCGTCGTCGGCGGATTCTTCCCCACCGTTCTCGCCGGATTCCTCGCCAGCGGCCTCGTCGGTGTCATCCGGAGAGTCCGGTCGCTCCTGCACCGATTCACCCTCCTGCTCGGCCTCTTCGGCCTCCTCAGGAGTCTCAGCAACCGGCGTCTCGGAAGCTTCAGGCGCAGAGGGCTCAGTCTCAGTCTCTACGGCCCCAGCCTCTGGGGCCTCGGACGCCTCGTCCGCGGGTAGCGCCGTAGGGGGTACCGTCTCCGAGGAAGCTTCAGCTACCGCAGGAGGCGGTGGGCCCCCTGCGGCGTCAGGCCCCGCGGCCGAGCCGTCAGAACCCTCAGCCGCTTCGCCCGCAGCTTCCTGAATCTGCTCTCCCAAGCCCTGCATTGGCATCCGCTGCTCCTCGACCTGCTTGATGCTGAGCGAGAGGCGGCGGCGCTCCTCGTCGATCTCGAGGATCTTGACGTCGAGCGTGGCGCCGGGCTCAACCACCTCGCTCGGGCTCTCGACGTGGTGGTCGGCGAGCTCGGAGATGTGGACCAGGCCCTCGACCCCGGGCAGGATCTCGACGAAAGCGCCGAAGGCGACGACCTTGGTCACGGTGCCGCCGAGCACGTCGCCGGGCCGGTGGGCGCTGATCACGCGCTGCCACGGGTCCTCCTGGGTCTGCTTCAGACCGAGGGAGATGCGCTGGCGATCGCGGTCGATGTCGAGCACCTTGATCCGCACGGTGTCGCCGATCGCCACCACCTCAGACGGGTGGTTGACGTGGCTCCAGGAAAGCTCGGAAATGTGGATCAGGCCGTCGATGCCGTCGAGATCAACGAAGGCGCCGAAGTCGACGATGTTGGAAATCTTGCCTTCGACCACCTGGCCCGGCTCGAGGCGGCCAAGGATCTGCTCGCGCACCTCCTTGCGCTCTTCCTCGAGCACGGCGCGGCGCGAAAGGACGACGTTGTTGCGGCTGCGGTTGAGCTCGATCACTTTGCACTCGAGCGTCTGACTCATGAACTCATCGAGGTTGTGGACGCGGCGGATGTCGACCAGCGAGGCGGGCAGGAAGCCGCGCACCCCGAGGTCGAGGATGAGGCCGCCCTTGACGACCTCGATCACGTTGCCCTCGACCGGTTCGCCGGACTCGGCCGCGGCCTCGATGCGGCGCCAGGCCTTCTCGAAGCGGGCGCGCTTCTTGGAGAGGATGAGGCGGCCGTCGGAGTCTTCCTTGGTGAGGACGAGCGCGTCGACCTCCTCGCCCTGCTCGACCTCGTCGGCCGGATTGACCGACTTGCGGATCGAGAGCTCGTGCGAGGGAATGACCCCCTCCGACTTGTAGCCGATGTCGACCAGGACCTCGTCCTTGTCGATTCGCACGACCTTGCCCTTGACGACATCACCCTCCTCGAAGGAGACCATCGTCGCCGCGTAATTGGGGACGATTTTGCCGTCTACTTCGAGCAGCAGTCCGCCGGAGCCCTCGACGGGGGTACCGGTCGGAGTCTCAGAAGCTGGGGTGATGGTCGTATCGGTCACGGACACAGCGGCGCATGATTGCAGGTGAGTACGCTCTGCGTCGTGCCGACCCGAGCGACCAAACGCGGCGACGAGCGCACCCCGCTCGACGGCAACCATGACGTGCTGATTTGCGGCGCAAGCTTCGCCGGCCTGGCGGTCGCGCGCGAGCTCTCCGGCGCCGGTGCCGACGTGCTGATCATCGATCGCTATGAGATCGGCGAGCGACAGACCTCGGCCTGCGGCATCCCCACTGTGTGGATGGAAGAGCTGGGACTGATGGACGCCGAGCGGCAGCGCTTCGACTCGCTGCTGATGCACACACCGCACGGTGACTCGCGCTTCCGCCTCCCCTTCACCTTCTCCACCTTTGACTACCGCGAGCTCTGTGCGCTGCTCTGGGAACAGTGCGACGCCCGCTTCGAGACGGCCAAGGTGAACGGCCGCGCCCAGCCAGCCAACGGCGACGGCGCGATCGCGATCGACACCGACCGCGGCGTGATCACCGCCCCGCTGGTCGTCGACGCACTCGGCTGGCGCCGGATGCTGGCCAGCGGCGACGGCTACCAGCCGCCGGACGCGCCGCTTTCGCGTGGGCTCGAGGTACACCCGCACGGAAGTGGCGAGGACCTGGAGATCTGGATCGACCGCCGTTACGTGCCCGCCGGTTACGGCTGGAGCTTCCCCGCCCGCGACGAGCTGCGGATCGGGGTCGGCTCATTCGACCCACGCTTCCACGTGCGTGAGACGACCGAGCTCCTCGCCGAGGACCTTGGCTCCGAGCGGGTCCGCTACCAGGGCAACTGGATCCCGCACAAGCTGCGCAAGGGCACCGAGGGCGGCATCTTCTTCGCCGGCGACTCGGCCGGGCACTGCCTGCCGCTGAGCGCCGAGGGCATTCGCACGGCGCTCTACTTCGGGATCGCCCTGGGCCGCGAGCTGCGCGGCGTCCTCGAGGGCTGGCAGGACCGTGAGGCAGCCGCCTCCCGCTATGCCGCCTTCAACGACTCGCACGAGTGGAAGTTCCGCTGGATGCTGCGGGTGCAGAAGCTGGTGCCGAAGATCCCGCCGCGGCTGCTCGGGCCAATGGTGCGGCTGCTCGGCGCCAGGCGCTTCATCGATTGGTCCTTCGGCCACTACCTGGAGATCGCGCCGTCGGAGTTCGCGCGCGGCTCAGCGCACGACCAGAACGGTGCCGGCCAGGAGCAGGGCGACGCCGATGACGCGCTCCGGGGTGAGCGCGACCTGGTCGAGGCCGAATAGGCCAAGCCGGTCGATCACCACCGAGGCGGTGAGCTGCCCGGTGATCGTCGCCGCCGCCACTCCCCCAGCCCCAATCGCCGAGACCGCGATCAGCGCGTTGGTGACGTAGACGGCGCCGAGGAGACCGCCGAGCAGGTAGTACCAACTGACGTCAAAGGTCGAGCTGATGCCGCCCGCCTTGCCGCTGAGCAGAACGATCGCGGCGAGCGCGATCGTGCCGATGCCAAAGGAGACCAGCGCCGCCGGCAGGCTGCCGGTAGAGCGACCGAGCCCGGCGTTGATCGGCGCCTGCAGCGCAATCAGCCCGCCGGCGCAGGCCGTGAGCAGGACCGCGACTCCCCTATCCATTGGTGATCTTTGCCTCCGGTGTGTGTTGCATCGATACGAGCGGGCCGATTTGAACCGTCCCGCTGTCATATCAGTAGCCCGAAGGGACTATCGAACCGATGCCGCCACCAGCCGAGGGCTTCGCCGCCCGCTTCGTCGTCGGCCCGGCCCTGCGCACCCAGCCGGACCGCCGCCTCGTCAAGCTCGTCCGCGAGGGCTATGAGAACGCCTTCGAGGAGATCGTGCGCCGCTACGGCAAGCCGCTCACTCGTTATGCCGCCGCGATCGTCGGGGGACGCGCCGAGGACGTCACCCAGGACGCCTTCTCGAAGGCGCTGCTGGCACTGCGGCGCGACGGCAAGGAGATCGAGCTGCGCCCGTGGCTCTTCCGCATCGTCCGCAACACCGCATTGAACGAGCTGCGCGACCATCCGCAGTCAGCCGAGGCCCTGGCCGAGGCGATCGCGGCTGGCGCCAGTCCCGAGGAGGAGATCGAGCGGCGCGAAGAGCTGGCGGACCTGATGCGGCGCCTGCAGGCCCTGCCCGAGGCCCAGCGAGCGGCGATCGTGATGCGCGAGCTGGAAGGGCTGAGCCACGACGAGATCGCAGCCGCCCTGGGACTGAGCGGCGGCGGCGCTCGTCAGGCGATCTTCCGGGCGCGGCGGGCACTGCGCGACAGCGCCGGCATGTTGCTGCCCCTGCCGCTGCTGAAGACGCTGATGGCCGGGGCGGCGAGCGCGCCGGTCGATGCAGCCGCGGGCGCGGCCGGCATCGGCGGAGTCGCCGGTATCGGCATCGCCACCAAGGCGACGATGGCCACCGTCCTTGTCGCCGGCGCGGTCGGCGCCGGGGTCGCGATCGACCACAGCCATCGGGCGAACTCACCACCGTCGGCCCGGGCCGACGGTGTCGTAGCTGACGACTTCTTGGGGACGGGCTCGGGAGGGGCAGCGTCGGGCACGGCCGCGACGGAGCCGGGGGATGACTCCCGTGGCTCGGGCGGGCGCGGTCGGGGAGGCGAGGCCGAGCCGGGTGACGATCGCGGCGGTCAGGGTCATGGCGGCCGCTCGGGCGACGACGGAGGCGGAAGCCACAGTGGTCACGGCGGCGGGTCGGACGGCAGCGGCTCGGGCGACGATCGCGGCCCGGGTGGCGGCGGACACACCGAGCCGGGCGACGATCGCGGCGGCAGCGGATCCTCGGGGCATGGCGGAACCGGCAGTGGCGACGATGGCCGTCAGTCCGGGCGCGACTCAAGCGGCTCTTCTGGATCCAGCGGTTCCTCCGGTGGCTCGTCGGGGTCGGGCTCGGGAGGCTCATCGAATGGAAGCGGCTCGTCGGGATCAGGCAGCTCCGGCAGCCCGGGCGACGACGGAGGCTCCAGTGGGAGCTCGGGATCTGAAACGAGCGGGTCTGGCTCCGGCGATTCGTCAGGATCGAGCGGTGGAACGGATTCGAGCAGCGGCTCGGGCTCCAGCGGTGGCTCAGGCGACTCGAGCGGCAGCGATTCGTCCAGTTCCGGCAGCTCGGGTGATTCTGAAGACGGCAGCGGGTTCTCCTTGCAGACCGAATCCCCAAGCTAGGAGGAACCATGAGACTCGCCCACCGACTAACGACCTGTGCGATCGCCGTGCTCGGCACGCTCGCGCTGCTCGCCCTGCCGGGGGCTGCCGCGGCCAAGGACGGGAACCACGACCGCATTCCCGATCGCTGGGAGAAGCATCACCACCTCTCGACCAGCGTCAACCAGGCCTTCCGCGATCAGGACCACGACCACCTGCGCAACCGCGCCGAGTTCCTCGCCGGGGACAACCCGCGCGACCGCGACAGCGACGGCGACGGGGTGATGGACGGCAACGAGAACGCCGGCACGATCACCGCCTTCGAGGCGACCACCGGCCGGCTGACGATCTCGCTCTTCAACGGCGACTCGATCAGCGGCCTGGTCACCGACGGGACCCGGATCAAGTGCGAGGACGAGCACTCGCCGGACACGACCGTGCGCGCCCGCCATGGCGAGGAAGAGCCGGGCGACGATCGCGGAGGCCACGGCGAAGAGCCCGGCGACGACAACGGTGGCAACGCCGAAGAGCCGGGTGATGACAACGGCGGCGCGGCCGGCGGTGACAACTCCGGCCCCGGCTCGTCCAATTCCGGTCGCGGGCCAAGCGGTCACGACGACAACGGCACCGGTGCCAACTGCACCAGCTCGGATCTGATTGCCGGCGCGACGGTCGAGGAGGCCGAGCTGGAGCTCGAGCACGGCGTAGCGACCTTCGAGGAGGTCGAGCTGGCCGACTGAGGGTTCGGCTACTTGGCGTCGAGCCAGTCTTTGCCGACGCCGATGTCCACCTCGAGCGGTGGGTCGAGCTGGTAGGCAGCGCACATCTCGCGCTCCACCAGCTCGACCGCGCCGTCCATCTCCGATGGCGGGCCCTCGAAGAGGAGCTCGTCGTGAATCTGCAGCACCAGGCGGGTCTCCAGGTTCGCCTCACCCAGCGCTCGCTGGCAGCGCACCATCGCGATCTTGATGATGTCGGCGGCGGTGCCCTGGATCACCGTGTTGACCGCGAGCCGCTCGCCGAGGCGACGCGTGTTGGGGTTGCCGGAGCGCAGCTCGGGGATCGAGCGGCGACGGCCGAGCAGGGTGACGACGAACCCCTCCTCCTGCGCCCGCTCGACCACCTGCTCACGGAAGGCGCGCACCGCCGGGAAGCGCTCAAGGTAGCGCGAGACGAATTCCTCGCCCTCTTTGCGCGGGATGTTGAGCCGGTCGGCGAGGCCGAAGCCGGTCAGCCCGTAGACGATGCCGAAGTTGACCATCTTCGCCTTCGAGCGCTGGCCGACGTCGACCTCCTCGCGGGAGATGTCGAAGACCTCGGCGGCCGTCGCCGCGTGGACGTCTTCGCCCGCCTTGAAGATCTCTTTCAGCACGTCCTCGTCGGCGACGTGAGCGAGCACCCGCAGCTCGACCTGACTGTAGTCGGCGGAGAGCAGGCGGGCGCCTTTCTCGGCGACGAAGCAGGCCCGCACGGGGCGGCCGATCTCGGTGCGAATCGGGATGTTCTGCAGATTGGGGTTGGTGCTGGAGAGGCGGCCAGTAGTGGTCGCGGCCTGGTTGAAGGTTGTGTGGACGCGGCCGGTGTCGGGGTCGATCAGGTCCGGCAGCGAGTCGAGGTAGGTGTTCTTCAGCTTGGTCAGCTCGCGCCAGGACTCGATCTTCTCGACGATCGGGTGCTCGTCGCGGATCTGGGCGAGGACACGGGCATCGGTTGAGAAGCCGGTTTTGCCCCGGCGCTTGCGGGTCAGTCCGAGCTCCTCGAAAAGGATGCGGCCAACCTGCTGCGGAGAGCCGATCGTGAACTCCTCGCCGGCGAGCTCATAGATCTCCTTTTCCAGCGTCTCGATCCGCTCGCCGAAACCGGCGCCGACCTCGGCCAGGCGCTGAGCATCGAGTTTCAGGCCCTCGCGTTCCATCGCCGCCAGAACGTGGACCAGGGGGAGCTCGATCTCCCCCAGGAGCTTGGTGAGACCAAGCTCCTCGACGCGCGGCCGCTGAGCATCGGCGAGCGCCGCAACGAGGCGCGCCTCCTCCGCGGGCTCGAGCCCGGCCTCACCGTCGCCGTCCGCGTCGAGCGAGAGCTGGCCGTCGTCTTCGTCCTTGACCGGCGCCGCGTCGGCGGCGATGCCGATGCCGGCGTCGGCCGCGAGCTCGGTCAGCTCGTAGGTGCGCCGCTGCGGCTCGAGCAGGTAGGCGGCGAGCATCGTGTCGTGATCGAGGGTGAGCGCCGCGCCCTCGCGCGCCGCGGCCGCGAGCAGTCCGTGACGCCCACCGCCGAGCGACTTGGTGTCGTGGGCGACCACGCCGCGTCCCGGCAGCGCCACCGCCAGCTCATCCAGGGTCGAAGCGCCGGTGACGATCCGCTCGCCGTCGGCGGCGGCCCACTGCTCGCCGGCGATCGCCAGCGCCAGCGGCCCCTCCCCATCCCTCAGGTCGGAGGGCGCGCCCTCAACCGCCTCGACCTCGAGCTCGGTCTCGACCTTGCGCCCCGGCACGATCTTTCCCTCCGGCAGGGCTTCTTCGAGGCGCTCCAGCACCGCGCGCAGCTCGAACTCGCGCATGAACTCGCGCAGGGCACCGCGGTCGGGCTCTGAGCCCATCACTTCGCTCAGGTCGACCCCGGTCTCGATCTCGTACTGCAGCGTCGCCAGCTGCTTCGACATGCGGGCGTCGTCGGCGTGCTCAACCAGGTTCTGCTTGCGCTTGGCGCCGGAGATCTCGTCGACCGCCCCCAGCACCGCCTCGAGATCGCCGAACTGCTGCAGCAGCTGGGTCGCGGTCTTCTCGCCAATTCCGGGAACGCCGGGGATGTTGTCGGAGGTGTCGCCGCGCAACCCCATCAGGTCAGTGATCAGCTCCGGCGGCACCCCGTAGCGCTCGCGCACGGCCTCGACGTCGTAAACCTTGGTCTCGGTGATCCCGCGCGAGGTGCTCATCACCCGCACCCCCTCGCCGACCAGTTGATAGGCGTCACGGTCGCCGGTGACGACCATCACCGGGATCCCCTCTTCACGCGCCTGGCGGGCAAGCGAGGCGATCACGTCGTCGGCCTCGAAGCCTTCGACCTTGACGTTGGTGTAGCCGAAGGCCTCGACCAGCGGCATCAAGTGCGGCCACTGCTCGCGCAGCAGGTCGGGCCTCGGTTTGCGCTGGGCCTTGTAGAGGTCGTAGGTGACCTCGCGCCCCGACATCCCCGCGTCCCAGGCCACGATCACCCCCGCCGGCCCGTGCTCGTCGATGATCTTGACCAGCATCGAGGCGAGCCCGTAGATCGCGTTCGTCGGCCGCCCGTCGCTGGTCCCGATCGACTCCGGCAGCGCAAAGAACGCCCGGTAGGCGAGCGAGTTCCCGTCGATCAGGAAGAGCTCGTGCTGCGGGTCATCGAGTTTCTTGTTCGCCATCGGCGCCCACTCTATGAGGCCGGGAGGCGAGCACTCGCTAAAGAGTGGCGGTTAGGGCCGTTCTTCCGAGAACTCCGCATGGACGAGGGTGGCGCGCACCTTCGGTCCGGTGAGCGCGACGTTGGCCTCGCCGGGAAAATCGACCGTGAGATTGCCGGTCCAGCGGTTGGCCGGGGTAGCGTCGCGATGAAAAGTGGCGCTGCCGGAGAACGGAGTCGGTGGCGAAAGAGTCGCCGTTTGCAGATCGTCGGCGAAGGCAAAAGCGCTGCCGGGGATCGCCCTCCCCACCACGTCACGGGTGATGGCGATCTTCCCCTTCCGCTCCTTGATCGACGCTTCGAATCGCGCTCGGGCCCCCTGCCTGTTCTTGTTGAACTGCAGCGCAATCCTTCTTTCCCCGTTGTGCCGGAAAAGACGTAGCCGCGCGCCCCGGGTGCCATACCCGCCCGTTTCCCCCTGGCTCACGCCGCCGCAAACCAAATTCAAGATCGGCCGGATCAGGAGGTGAGCGCTGGTGGTCTCCGCTTCGGTGTACTGCTCCTCCCCCCGAAATTCAAACGTGCCCTGGTAGGTGCCGGCGTCAAACGGGATGGGCTTTTTGTCACAGTCGGAGCTTTCCTGTTTCACCACTCCAGAGGGATGAAACTGAAGGTCGATATGCCCCAGGCTGCCCAGGTCAGCGCGGATCGCGGCTGGGGTCACGGTGGCCGGCGCGAAATAGGTCACGGCCCCTTTCCTGCCACCGACGAACAGGATCACGTCGCCCTTCCCGTCCACCCGCCGCGAAAAGGCGTAGGCGAGAATCTTGTAACCGTTGCTGGCGTCGACCTTGAATGCCGCCGTCAACCCTGGCGCGTCAGCCCCAGCCATGGAGGCCAGGACGGCGAGCGCAACCAACGCACAGGTGATCGCGCTCGACACGACACGGAGCTTCCGCCGAGCCATGACTCGCGCTACTTCTGGTCGCCCGCGTGGGCGGTGAAAGGACGAGACACGAAGGCCGCGGCGCCACCGTTTTGAGGTGCGAAGCTGACGTGGACCTTGAGCTGCAGGTCATGTTTCTTCAAACGAACCCGGGCGGCGCGTGAGAGAGAACAACGCAGGTTGTCTACGGATGACACTGACTTGTTCACCAAACAAGCCTGGCGGCGACCCTTGGGGGTCTGGAGCGTCGCCCATTGGGTTATCGAACCAGGGCCCGAAGGGACGAGACGCGTGACGAGGACCCCATGTTCAACGGCAAGCTTCCTGAGCTCGATCACCCCGGGTGCGGGCGGATTCGGAAGGCCGGTTGTCACTGGAGCGACCGAGGCGGCCGTCGATTCTTTCGAGCCTCCGCCCGATTCTTCTTCCCCGCCTTCTTCTTCTGGGGGTTCATTGTCAGATAGCCAGGCTTCGGCTTCGGCGCGGCGGCCGGCGATGAAGGCGAGGGTGGTGTCGACCCCGTATTTGTCTTCTTTGATTTCTTCGGCGTCGTATTCGGGGCGGCCGTCGGAGATTTCCATGGCCTGCCAGGGGGCAAGCAGATCGGCGGTGTTTTCCGCCAGCCCGTGGGGGTCGAGCGCCGCGATCGCGTCTGTCGTGTCGCGCAGCGCTTTCCAGTAGGAGCGGAAGCATTCTTCGTCTTCGAGGCACTTGTTGAAGAGAATCCCGCCAGGCCCGTCGAAGGTGACTTCGCGCCCGGGAGTTTCGACGTCGATCGTTGGGATCCAGGCCTGATCGGTGCCCCAGGGCAGCATCTGGAAACGGCCGGTGGGTTCGCTGAAGAGGTAGTAGTTATTGGGCCGCAGGCCAGCCTGTGACGGTTCGGTGTGACCCGAGTACCCATCCCAGTGATCGATGTACTTCTCGACCGCCCACATCTTCGTCATCTCGGCGAGGTCGACGTTGGGCGCCACCTTTTCGGACCAGGTTTCGCCTTCTTCGAGGTCTTCGTTGACGGCCACGATCAGCGCTTCGAGGTCGGCGATGTTGTCTTCGGGGCCTTCGTCGACTTCGAAGCCCACTTCGCCGCCCGGGAACACGTCGTCGCCTTGCTCTCCCTCGTACAGGTGCTGGGTTTCGTCATCGAAGGTGCCGAAGATCCGCGCCAGAGCGATGTCGTCGAGGTTTTCAAGGTCGAGGTAGACACCGATGTCGTTGCCGTTGAGGCGCACGTAGGCAAAGCCGGTCCGCGAAGCCGGCACGCCCGCCGCGCGGAAAGACGCGTAGGCGAGAGTCTCGTGAAGCATCGAAGGGTCCTGGACCATGTTGTTGAGGGTCATCTTGCGCAGGCCGAGAACCGCGTTCGCCGCTTTGAACTTGAGCTTGAGGCCGGGCTTTTCGCTGAGTTTGCGGAACGAGCCGCCGACGCTGCCCTTGAGCCGCACTTCGACCGGCCGCGAGGCGATGAACGGGCTCGCTTCTTCCCCCGCCGGCGTCCCATCACTGCTTTTCGTCATCGAGAAAGTGCCTTTGACGTACTCGCCGGGTTCGGCTTCCAGTTTCGCTTCGGCTTCCGCCGAAAGCGTCAGGTCGATGAAGAAGACCGTGCTCGGGTCGTAGATCGTGGCCGCTTCGTCGGCCTGGGCCATAGGGGCACAGGCTGCGGCGAGCATCGCGAGGGCAAGGACAAGACTGGAAAGTCGGCGGGTCGTCATGCAAGTAGAACGCTTGAGAAGCCAATTTCTACCGGCCGGGCGGCGGGCAACGCGAATCTGATTCGATAGCGGCCATGGCAGTCAGCGCCCAATACAGCGTCACGATCCGGGTCGAGCTCGATGCGCGGCAGGAGCCGCTCGGCAAGCTCACCGCCTCGATCGCCGAGGCGGGCGGGCAGTTGCAGGGCGTTGACCTCGTCCCCGGCGCCGGTGGCGAGGGCAAGCGAGTCCGCGAGTTCACGATCGATGCCCAGGACCGCGAGCACTGGGAGCGGATCCTGCGGGCGATCGGTGGCACCCGCGGCGCTCGGGTGCTCGACTACGTCGACCGCACGATGCAGATGCACCGCGGCGGCAAGATCTCGGTCGAGAACAAGTACCCGCTGAAGACCCGCGACGACCTCTCGATGGCCTACACCCCGGGAGTCGCCAGGGTCTGTCAGGACATCCACGACGACCGCAGCAAGGCCTTCGAGTACACGATCAAGAAGAACACTGTGGCGGTCGTCTCCGACGGCAGCGCCGTGCTCGGCCTCGGCAACATCGGCCCTGAGGCGGCGATGCCGGTGATGGAGGGCAAGGCGATGCTGTTCAAGGAGTTCGCCCAGGTCGATGCCTTCCCGATCTGCCTCGACACCCAGGACACCGAGGAGATCATCAAGGCGGTCGAGCTGATCGCACCGACCTTCGGCGGGATAAACCTCGAGGACATCTCGGCCCCGCGCTGCTTCGAGATCGAGGACCGGCTGAAGGAGACGCTTGACATCCCCGTCTTCCACGACGACCAGCACGGCACCGCGATCGTCACCATGGCGGCACTCTTCAACGCGCTGAAGATCACCGGCAAGCCGATCGAGGACCTGCGGGTGCTGATGGTGGGACTCGGCGCCGCCGGGGTAGCGGTGACCAAGATGATGCTCGCCTCAGGCGTCACCCACATCATCGGCTGCGACCGCCAGGGCGCTCTCTCGACCAGCCGGGCCGATTACGAGTCGGGTGAGATGAGCGGGATCAAGCGCTGGTACGCCGAGAACTCGAATCCCGACCAGCTGAGCGGCGGCCCCAACGAGGTGATCGAGGGCACGGACCTCTTCATCGGCCTCTCCGGCCCCGGCCTGATCGAGGCGGAGTCGCTGGGCAAGATGAATGACGACGCGATCGTCTTCGCGATGGCCAACCCAACCCCCGAGGTGATGCCCGAGGACGCCGCCCCCTACGTGCGGATCATGGCGACCGGGCGCTCGGACTACCCCAACCAGATCAACAACGTGCTCGCCTTCCCCGGCATCTTCCGCGGCGCCCTCGACGCCGGCTCGCCCAGCATCACCGAGGAGATGAAGCTCGCCGCCGCCAAGGGCATCGCGATGGCCGTCAACGAGGAGGACCTCTCCGAGGACTACATCATCCCCAGCGTCTTCAACCGCGAAGTCGCCCCGAAGGTGGCGGAAGCCGTGGTCGAGGAGGCCAAGCGCGAGGGCATCGCCCGCTTCAACGAAGAGACTGGGACCTTCTCGACCGTGGAGGTCACCTAGCCAGTGAGGGTCCTCGTCACCGGAGCCAGCGGTTTCATCGGGTCGGCGCTCTGCGACTCCCTGCTGGTCCGGGGCGACACCGTCGTCGGCCTGACGCGCGACCCGCAGCAGGCACGCTCGACCAACCCCAGCGTCAACTGGCACGCCTGGGAGCCGCTGCTGGAACGGCCGCCGGAGGCGGCTTTCGAGAACGTCGACGGGGTGATCCACCTGCTTGGCGAGAAGATCAACCAGCGCTGGACCCCGGAGGCCAAAGAGCGAATCATGGAGAGCCGCCGGACCGGCACCCACAACCTAGTCGGCACGATCTCCGCCCTGCAGCAGAAGCCGAAGGTGCTGGTCAGCCAGTCGGCGATCGGCTTCTACGGCGACCGTGGCGAAGCGATGGTCGACGAGTCCACCCCCGCGGGTGATGGCTTTGACGCCGAGGTCGTGCGGGAGTGGGAGAAGGCGGCGCGCGAGGTCGCAGCAACCGGCGTGCGCCTGGCAATTGTCCGCACCGGCCACGTGCTCGACCCGCGCGGGGGCTTCCTCGGCCCCCAGCTGACTCCCTTCAAGCTCGGCGTCGGCGGCCCGCTCGCCGGGGGCGACCAATACGTCTCCTGGATCCACATCGCCGACGAGGTCGGCATCCTGCTCTGGGCGTTGGAGAACGAAAAGGTAAACGGCATCGTCAACGCCACCGCGCCGCACCCCGTGACCAACAAGGCCTTCTCCAAGGCGCTGGGCAAAGCGCTGGGGCGACCGGCAGTGATCCCGATCCCCGGCCTTGCCGTCGACCTTATGTACGGCAAAGAGTTCGGCAAGGTTCTTCGGGGTGGACAAAGGGTGATTCCGCGACGGGCTCAGGACCTTGGGTACCGGTTCGAGCACCCTGAGCTCGAAGAGGCGCTGGAAGACTTGTTCTAGCGGGGAGGGTCAGGCGCCTGACCCTCTCTACGGCTCGTTCAGTTCTTCGCGGAGCTGCTGGCGTAGGGAGCCGGAGCCGGTGGAATCAATGAGCTTGAGGAGGCGCGACATCGCTGCGGTGCCAGAGCTCTCGGCGATCCAGGGGATCTCGGCTTTTTCCAGGATGGGGTGTGTGAAGCGGGACACTTGGGGATTGGGGGCTTCCAGGTAGGCGACGGCAGTCGAGTCCTGGGTGGCTCGCCGGGCGTTGGAGCCGACGGTTGCCAGGTTGAGCTTCCGAGCTTCGTGGGGACTGGGCAGACACACGGCCTGAAGCTTTAGGTCACCGGCCTGCCCGCCATGCCGCTGAAGCTCTCGCTGCGCTTCCGCGCACAACGGAGCTTCGACGTACGCGGTGACAGTGGCTCCATCGGCAACACCTTCGGCTTCGCCGCAACCCGCCGCCCCCACCAGCGCAACACAAGCTCCGACGCCGAACGCTGCTTGCACGAGCAGCTTTTTTGCCCGGCGAGAGACGGGCCGCCCCCCGTTACCCAAAGAAGACCTCAGCCTCCGCGTACAGCGACTTCGGCACCGTCTTCAGCTCTCTCGTCGCTTCGGCGAGGTCTACGAGTTGAATGTCAATACCTCGAAGGGCGGCCATCTTGCCCCATTCGCCGGCATCGACCGCATCGATTGCGTGGAGGCCAAATCTGGTCGCCAGCACCCGGTCGAAGGCGGTCGGGGTGCCGCCGCGCTGGACGTGGCCCAGCACGGTCGCCCGGGCCTCCTTGCCGGTCCGCTGTTCGATCTCGCCCTCGAGCCAGTGGGCGATGCCGCCGAGGGCGACGTGGCCGAACTGGTCGAGCTTCTCGTTCTTTGTCTCCGGCCTGCCGCCGATCGGCTGGGCGCCCTCGGAGACGACGAGGATCGGCGCGAAGTGGTGCTCGAAGCGGCGGCCGACGAACTCACAGACGCGGTCCAGGTCAAAGGGCTGCTCGGGGATGAGGATCACGTTGGCGCCGCCGGCGAGGCCGGCGTGGAAGGCGATCCAACCGGCGTGGCGGCCCATCACCTCGACGATCAGGACGCGATGGTGGCTATCCGCGGTCGTGTGCAGGCGGTCGATCGCCTCCATCGCGATGTTGACCGCGGTGTCGAATCCGAAGGTGTAGTCAGTGGCGCTGAGGTCGTTGTCGATCGTCTTCGGCACGCCGACGACGCGCAGCCCGTGCTCGGCGTGCAGGCGTGAGGCGGCGCCGAGCGTGTCCTCGCCGCCGATCGCGATCAGGCCGTCGACGCCGTCCGCCCCGAGGTTGGCGATTAGCTGCTCCGGGCCTCCGCCCTGCTTGAACGGATTGGTCCGCGAGGCACCGAGGATCGTGCCGCCACGGGGCAGGATGCCGCGCACCTCGGGCACCCCCAGCGCCTGACTGTCGCGCTCCAGCGGGCCGCGCCAGCCATCGCGGTAGCCGACGAACTCGTGGCCGCAGTGTTCGACCCCCTTGCGGACGATCGCTCGGATCACCGCATTCAGGCCCGGGCAATCGCCGCCACCAGTGAGCACGCCAATACGCATCAACCCAGATTAGCCAGTCCACCCCTTGCTTAATTCGTCGATCTCTCGCCTCTTGAGACCATGCGCACATGGTGTGGCCCCGCGGGAGACGACCACCCCGAATCGCGGCCCACCGCAGCAAGCCGTAACTCAAAAGACAAGGAACCATCATGAGACAAACACTCAAGGCGTCGAAGCAAGTGGGGATCTTCGCGCTCGCACTTGGCGTAATAGCCCTCAGCGCAACCGTGGCGCAAGCCGAAACCGGCGCCTACTGGGAAGTGGGGAGCACGAAAATCGAAGGCTCCAGTGAATTATTACCGAAACTCAATCTGAAAAAAGACACATCGAACATCGTCCTCTTATTCACCATTGCGAAATCGAAAATCGACCTCGAATGCACAGAAATAAAGATGGTTAATGGGCTACTGCACAAATCGGGAAAAACAACTGGCAAACTCGACTTCGGCAACTGCATCACCAAATTCAACGGCGCCGAAGCCCTGTGCAAGCCGCATTCACCTGGCGCTGCCGTGGGGTTAATAGAAACCAATGCGCTCATCGGCTTACTCAAGTTACACAAAGAAAGTGAAATCAAAGAAGACCTGCTGGAACTGTTCCCAGCAGAAGGCGAAACCTTCGCAACCCTTGTACTCGGGCCGACGGGAAAAGAGTGCCTATTTCTCTTAGACGAAAACGCAATAAAAGGCAGGCTCTTCTTCAGGGATTCTCAAAAAGAACTCTTGGTCAACAAGATAGAACACTTATTCGAAGAACAGAAAGCGTTAAGCAAACTGGTGATCTTGGGCTCTGCCCCGGTAACCATGGACGGTAGCTTCCTGGCTTTCCTCGTCGGCTCACACGAAGGGCTGAAATGGAGTGGCCACACCGCCTAAACAGAAAACAAGAGCTTGAACCCTTGGCTCACCACGCGGGCCGCAACTGCGGCCCGCGTGGCCGTTTTAGGCGCTAGGTTGTGCCGACCCGAGTTGTGCGAACCCCGAAGGGAGCAGCGATGAGCGACGAGGTGGATCTGAAACCAGTCCGGCAGGCGATGCAGCAGACCTGGTCGAAGGGTGACTTCTCGATGGTGGCGACCGTTGTGATGCCGGACGCCGAAAGGCTGGCGGAGTCGCTCGACATCGTGCCGGGCGAGCGCGTGCTCGACGTCGCCTCCGGCAGCGGCAACGCCGCAATCGCCGCCGCGCGGCGCGCCTGGGGCAACACCGTCAGCAGCGACTTCGTCCCCGCCCTGCTCGAGCGCGGCCGCGAACGCGCCGCCGCCGAGCGGCTCGAGATCGAGTTCGTCGAGGCCGACGCTGCCGACATGCCCTTCGCCGACGCCGAGTTCGACGTGGTGATGTCGATCTACGGCGCGATGTTCGCCCCCGACCAGGCCAAGACCGCGTCCGAGCTGCTGCGGGTCTGTAAGCCCGGTGGCCGCATCGGCATGGCCAACTGGACCCCCGAGGGCTTCGTCGGCCAGATGTTCATCGCGACCGCCAAACACGCGCCACCGCCGGTGCCGATCTCACCGCCGGTGCTCTGGGGCACCGAGGACCACGTCCGCGAGCTCTTCGGCGACGGCGTCTCCGACCTCGAGTTCGAGCGGCGCACCTCGGTGCAGCGCTTCTACTCCGTCGACCACTGGCTGGAGATATTCCGCACCTACTTCGGCCCGACGATGCTCGCCTTCGAACGCGTCGGCCCTGAGGGAGAAGCGGCGCTGGAAGCGGACCTGCGCGCACTGCTGGAGCAGAACAATCGCGCCGGCGACCGCGCGCTCGTATTGGAGTCTGAGTACCTCGAGATAGTCGCGACGCGGGCGAGCTAGCCAAGCAGGTCAAGGACGCAGGGAGCGTGGCGTGCTTCGCACGCGAGCGACCGAGGACGCCGAGATGCGCCGGCTAGCTCGGCCGCAGGATGCGGATCGAGGCGCCGATTAGCAAGATCGCGAAGAAGATCAGGCCGGCGACGCCGCCGCCTTGGCCGAAGACCGCGTAGCCCACGGTCGTCGTCGCCAGGGCGAGAAAGAGTGTGATCACCATTCCCATGCGGCGCGCATCCTATCCGTTCGCGCGGCTGCGGCCTCAGCCGGCCAGGGCGGTGCGCGTTTCGCGCAGGAACTCGCCGACCGACTCGGCGGGACCGCCGGCCCCATCGGTCTCCCCGGCGGCGCGCACGAGGCGACTGCCGATGATCACCCCGTCGGCGATCTCGCCGACCTGGGCGGCCTGAGCCGGCGTGCCGATGCCGAAGCCGACGGCGACCGGGACATCGGCCTCGGACTTCGTCGCCGCGACCAGATCAGCCAGCTCCGCCGGGATCTCGTCGCGCTCGCCGGTCGTGCCCACGGTCGAGACCACGTAGACGAACCCCCGCGCCGCAGCGCAGATCCGCGCCCGCCGCTCGGCCGGCGTAGTCGGCGCCACCAGCGGCACCAACGCCAGCCCGGCGGCGGTGAACGTCTCCCGCACCGGCTCAGCCTCCCCAAGCGGCAGATCCGGCACGATCGCCCCAGCCGCCCCGGCCGCCAGTGCCTTCTCCGCAAACACCTCAGCCCCGCCGTGCGCAAGCACCATGTTCGAATAGACCATGAAGACCACCGGCACCCGCTCCGAAATCGCCTCACAGACCTCCAGTGCGGTCTCCAAAGTCGCCCCGCCTTCGAGCGCCTTCGTCCCCGCCGCATGAATAGTCGGCCCATCGGCAAGCGGATCAGAAAAGGGAACCCCAAGCTCCACCAAATCGGCCGATTCCGCGTAAGCCTCAGCGACAGCGAGCGAGGCTTCCCGATCTGGGTATCCAGCCATCATGTACGGCATCAGCGCCGCCCGACCTTCGGCTTGCGCCCCGTGAAACGCAGCGGCGATTCGCTCGGCTCCTGGGGATGTCGTGAGCTTGGGATCCAGGGGGTCGTTCGACAGAGCCTCCCCGCTGTTGCTCCGGCGAATGACCCCCTGGGTCCTCCCCTCCCCGCTGTTGCTCTGGCGGGTCACCCCCCGAGCCCCTTCTCGAGCACCTCTGCGAGATCCTTATCGCCTCGCCCCGAGAGGCAGATCACGTCGTAGCCACCCTCGACGTCGCTGTTCTCCAAAAACCATGCGATGGCATGCGAAGACTCAAGCGCCGGGATGATTCCCTCGAGCCTCGACAGCTCGCCGAACGCCGCCAACGCCTGCGCGTCGGTCACCGAGAAGTAACTGGCTCGCCCGCTGTCGCGCAGCCAGGCGTGCTCCGGCCCGACGCCGGGATAGTCGAGCCCGGCGGAGATCGAGTGGGCCTCGACGATCTGGCCCTCCTCGTCGGCGATGATCGAGGAGAGCGAGCCGTGCAGGACGCCGGTGGTGCCGGCTCCGAGCGAGGCGCCGTGGCGCCCGGTCTCGATCCCCTCCCCCGCCGCCTCGACCCCGACCAGCGCCACCTCGGCATCGCCCACGAACGGGTGAAAGATCCCGATCGAGTTGGAGCCGCCACCGACGCAGGCGATCACCCGCGAGGGCAGCGCCCCCTCCGCCGTCAGCGCCTGCTCGCGCGCCTCGTCGCCGATCACCCGCTGCAGGTCGCGCACCAGCGCCGGGTAAGGCGCCGGGCCAACGGCAGATCCGATCACGTAGTGGGTCGTGCCGACGTTTGCCACCCAGTCGCGGATCGCGGCGCTGACCGCCTCCTTCAGGGTGCGGGCGCCGGCCTCGACTGGCACCACCTCGGCCCCGAGCAGGCCCATGCGCTCGACGTTGGGTCGCTGGCGGCGGATGTCCTCAGAGCCCATGTAGACGATGCATTCGAGCCCGAGCAGGGCGCAGGCGGTGGCGGTGGCGACGCCGTGCTGGCCGGCGCCGGTCTCGGCGATCACCCGTGGCTTGCCCATTCGCTCGGCGAGCAGCGCCTGGCCGAGCGCGTTGTTGATCTTGTGGGCGCCGGTGTGGGCGAGGTCCTCGCGCTTGAGGTAGACGCGGCGGCCGGCTCGGGCCGAGAGACGGTCAGCGAGGTAGAGCGGCGTCGGCCGCCCGACGAAGTCGCGCTGCAGCAACCGCAGCCGCTCGTTGAAGGCGCTGTCCTCGCGGACCTCGTCCCAGGCCGCGGTCAACTCGTCGAGCGCCGCGATCAGCGTCTCAGGGACGTAGCGCCCGCCGTAGGGGCCAAATCTCTCCTCAACCGGGCTCATGAAGAAGCGACGCCAGCGCCCTTGGCAGCCTCGAAGAAGGCGGCCATCGCGGCGTGGTCCTTGCGTCCCGGCTCAGCCTCCACGCCGCTTGCCACGTCGACGGCGTAGGGATGCGTCAACTCGATCGCCGCGGCGACGTTGTCGGGCCGCAGGCCGCCGGCGACGATCGCCGGCACCTCGGAGCTGTGCGCGCGAAGCAGGCCCCAGTCGAAGCTTTCGCCGGTGCCGCCCCAGAGGCCCCGGCCCTTCTTGTCGAAGAGGTGAAAATCGGTGCGGTAAGCCTCGGCCGCGTGGATCTCGGCGGCGCTCGAGACGTGGATCGCCTTGATCACCTTGACCCCGGTGCGCCGCGCCACCTCGGCGCAGAACTGCGGCCCCTCGGCGCCGTTCAGCTGCACCATCGAGAGGTTGGCCGCCTCGACCGCCTTCGCCACCTCCTCCAGCTCCGGGTTGACGAAAACGCCCACCACCTCGCACTTGCGCCGGTAGGCGGCGGCGATCGCGACCGCTTCCTCCGATGCGCAGGCGCGGGGGCTCTTCGCGTAATGGATTAGCCCAATCGCCCAGGCACCGAGCTGGACCGCCTCGGCCGCGTCGTCGAGGTTGGTGATTCCGCAGATCTTTACTCGCACAACCCTCAGAGTACGGGACCCGCGCGCCAGTCCTTCGCGCGGGCCCCGTGATGACGGCTCGGCCTATTCGGCCTTTGCCGGACGTACCCCGAGAGTGACCGTCACGTGCTTCGTTTCGTTGTCGCCGCGGAGGACGGTCAGTTCCATCTTGTCGCCCGGTTGGGCGGAGTTGACCGCGTCGACAACTTCTTCCATCGAGCTAACGGGCTTGCCTTCGACTTCGGTGAGGATGTCGCCACCGAGCCGCACCGGCGCGCCTTCGATCGTCGCTTCGGTGTCGCCGCCTTCAAGGCCCGCCTTGTCGGCGGGACTGCCCTTGACGACTTCGTTCACCAGGACGCCTTTTTCAACAGGAAGTTTCAGTGCCTTGGCCAGGGCCGGGGTGATGTCGCCGCCGCTGATGCCGATGTACGCGTGCTGGACCTTGCCGTTCTTCTCGATCTGTTCGACCACTTCGCGCGCCGTGTTGATCGGGATCGCGAAGCCGATGCCGACGTTGCCATCGCCGCTGCCCCCGGTCTGGATCTGCGAGTTGATCCCGATCACGCTGCCTTCCGAGTCGATCAGCGGACCGCCGGAGTTGCCGGGGTTGATCGCCGCGTCGGTCTGGATCACGTGCGAGATCGCGAAGCCGTTGGGCGCCTGGATCTGACGCTGCAGGGCGGAGACGATGCCGGCGGTGACGGTGCGGTCGAGGCCGAAGGGGTTGCCGATCGCGACCACCGGGTCGCCGACGCTGACCTTGGAGGAGTCACCGAGCGAGAGCGGGTGCTGCTGGCTTGCCGGCACTTCGACCTTGAGCAGGGCGAGGTCGGTGGCGGGATCGGTGCCAACGACTTCGGCTTCGTGCTCGGTGTCTGAGGAGCCGAGCTTGACCTCGACCTTGGTCGCGCCTTCGACCACGTGGTTGTTGGTGACGATGTGCCCTTCGTTGTCGATCAGGAAGCCGGAGCCGGTGGCGACACCACCGCCGCTCGATTCGCCTTCGCCGAAGGGGTTGAAGGGTGAAGAGGAGCTTTCTTCCGGCGCCAGGGTCGATTCGATGAAGGCGACCCCCTGCCCGTCATGGCGGTAGATCTCGTTGACCGCGTTGGTGTCACCGCTGCTTTCCTTGCTGGAGGAGGTCGAGGCGGTGATCGGCGCCGGGATCGTCGTCGTGGTCGTGTTCTTGGCGTCGACCAAGCCGGTGGCGAGCGCGATCGCAAAGAAGACGGCGACAACCGCGCCGCCGAGGAGGGCCGAACCGAAGTGTGTGCTTAGAAGTTTCTTCATCGTGGGAGCACTGTAGGAGCGCTCCCTCAGCGATTCCTAAACGGCGCGCAAAACCGCTTTAAATTCGCCGCGGCTCTTTTAGGCGGGTTGCGCCGCTAGGGCAGAAGGTGCTCGCGGGTGCCGTCATCGGCCCCGGTCAACTCGCGCGTCTTCGCCTCTGGGTCCGGCGCGCTCATCAGGGCGCCGCCGATCAGCACCGCGTCGACGCCCACCCGGTCAAGCTCTTCCAGCTCCTCACGCGAGGAGATGCCGCTCTCGGCGACTACGGTCTTGCCCGCGGGCACGTCGGTGATCAGCTCGTAGGTGGTCGCGACGTCGACCGTGCCCTCGTCGAGGTCGCGGTTGTTGATCCCGATCACGTCGACGTCTAGCTCCAGCGCCCGCTGCAGCTCCTCGCCGTTGTGGACCTCGACCAGGCAGTCGAGGTCGAGCCCCCTCGCCTGCTCGTAGAGCTCGGCCAGCTTGCGGTCGTCGAGGGCACGGACGATCAGCAGCACCGCGTCGGCCCCGTTCACCGCCGCCTCGAAGAGCTGGTAGGAGTCGACGATGAAGTCCTTGCGCAAAATCGGCAGGTCACAGGCGGCCATCGCCTCGCGCAGGTCCTGCAGCGAGCCGCCGAAGTGGCGCTCGTCGGTAAGCACCGAGAGCGCCGCGGCACCGCCGCGCTCATAAGCCTGCACCTGCCCGGTCACCTCGGCGTTAGCGGAGATGTCGCCGGCGCTGGGCGAGCGGCGCTTGAACTCGGCGATCAGCGAGAGCCCCGGACGCACCAGCGCCTCACTGAAGGGCCGGTCCTCCCCGCGGGCAGAAAGGCGCGACTCGAGGTCCGCCTGCGGGACCTGGCCGCGGCGCTCTTCCACCCCTTCCCTCGCTACCGAGATCAGCTGCTCGATCATCGTCACTTGAGAGCCGAAGCCTAAACGGCAGCCGCCATGGTCGCCGCGATCAGGCGATCGAGCAACTCGGCCGCCGCGCCGGAATCGACGGTCTCCCCGGCCTTCTCGACCCCCGCGTCAAGGCTGTCGGCGGCACCACCGACATAGATCGCGGCGCCGGCGTTGAGCAGGACGAGGTCGCGGCGAGGGCCCGTCTCGCCGGCAAGAACTGTCCGTGAGGCGGCCGCGTTCTCCTCCGGCGTCCCACCCGTCACCTGCTCCAGATCCGCCATTGCGAAACCGAAGTCAGCGGGTTCGACGTAGTGCTCCGCGGTGCCCCCGTCCTTGACCTCGATCACCCGCGTGCGAGCGGCGATCGAGATCTCGTCGAGACCGTCCTCGGCGGCGACCACCATCGCCCGTTCGCTGCCCAGCCCGACCAGGGCCTCGGCGATCGTCTCCTGGTAGTGACGGTCGGAGACGCCGAGCAGCTGGCGGCTCGCCCCGGCGGGATTGGTCAGCGGCCCGAGGAAGTTGAAGATCGTGCGCACGCCGAGCGCCTTGCGCACCGGCACCACGTGCGCCGTCGCCTTGTGATGGCGCGGCGCGAACATGAAGCCGAAGCCGACCTCGTCGATGCAGCGGGCAACTTGCGCGGGCTCGAGCTCGATGTTGACCCCGAGGGCTTCGAGCAGGTCGGCGGAGCCGCACTTGCTGGTGGCGGAGCGGTTGCCGTGCTTGGCGACGGCACAGCCGGCCGCGGCGGCGACCAGCGCCGCCGTGGTCGAGACATTGAAGGTCAGGGGCCCGCCACCGGTGCCGGCGGTGTCGACCAGGTCGTGCCGCCCGGTCTCGACCGGCGTCGCCAGCGCCCGCATCGTCCGCGCCAGGCCGATCAGCTCGGGCACCGTCTCCCCCTTTGCCCGCAGCGCGATCAGGAAGGCGCCGGTCTGCACCTCGCCGGTCCGTCCCCCCATGATCTCGGCCAGCACCGCCGCCGCGTGGTCGGCGGTGAGGTGGTCGCCATGGCAGACCGCGTCGATCGCGCGGGTGACGACGTCGTTGGTTGCCGCCACCTCACCCATCGGATCCGCCGTTGCCGAGGAAGTTGGCGAGCAGGTGCTTGCCCTGCGGGGTCAGCACCGACTCGGGGTGGAACTGGACGCCCTCGGCCGGCAGCTCGCGGTGGCGGGCGCCCATCACGACGTCACCGAGCCGGGCGCTGATCTCGAGCTCGTCGGGCAGTGCCGGGTCGGCGACCAGCGAGTGGTACCGGCCAGCGACGAACGGGCTCGGCAGACCGGCGAAGATCGTCCGCCCGTCGTGCTCGATCTCGGCGTCCTTGCCGTGGATCGGGTCGCCCTGAACGGTGCGGCCGCCAAAGGCCTCGACCAGCGACTGGTGACCGAGACAGACGCCGAGCACGGGAGTGCCCGCCTCGGCAAAGCGTCGAACCGCTTCTTTGGAGATTCCCGCCTCAGCCGGGGTGCAGGGGCCCGGGGAGACGACGAGGCGTTCGGCGCCGCGCCCGAGCAGCTCGTCGACGCTCGCCTTGTCGTTGCGCACGACCTCGAGCTCGGCCCCGAGCTCGCCCAGATATTGGACCAGGTTGTAGGTGAAGGAGTCGTAGTTGTCGATGACCAGGACGCGCATCTGCTCTCAGGCCCAGTCTGGCTGTTCGCAGGCCAGCTCGACGGCGCGGAAGACCGCCTTGGCCTTGTTGACCGACTCGTTGTACTCGTAGGCGGGCTTGGCGTCGGCGACGGTGCCTCCCCCGGCCTGGACGTGGACCTGGCCGTCCTTGATCACCACGGTGCGGATATGGATCGCGGTGTCGAGGTCGCCGTTCCAGGAGAGGTAGCCGATCGCGCCACCGTAGGAGCAGCGCTTGACCGGCTCGAGCTCGTCGATGATCTGCATCGCCCGCACCTTGGGCGCGCCGGAGAGCGTGCCGGCCGGCAGCGCCGAGCGCAGCACGTCCATCGCCCCCACTCCCTCGCGCAGCTTGCCCGAGACTTGGCTGACGATGTGGAGCACGTGCGAGTAGGTCTCGACCACCATCAGCTCGTCGACCTTGACCGAGCCGTACTCGCAGACGCGGCCGAGGTCGTTGCGGCCGAGGTCGACCAGCATCACGTGCTCGGCCCGCTCCTTGGGGTCGTTGACGAGGCGCTCGGCGAGGCGGCGGTCCTCCTCCTCATCGGAGCCGCGCGGGTAGGTGCCGGCGATCGGCCGAGTCTCGACCCGGCCCTCGATGACTTTGACCAGCGGCTCGGGCGAGGCGCCGGCGATCTGAAAGTCGCCGAACTCGAGGAAGTACATGTAAGGCGAGGGGTTGACCGCGCGCAGGCCGCGGTAGATCGAGAAGGCCTCGACCGGGGCCGGCGCCGAGAAGCGCTGCGAGGGGACGACCTGGAAGGCGTCGCCGGCGTGGACGTACTCGACGATCCGCGCGACGGCGGCTTCGAACTGCTCGCGCTCCATGTTGGATGTGAACTCGGGCGGCTCGCTGAGGGCCGGCGCCGCCGGGGTTGGGACGGCGCCGCGCAGACGCCGGCGGGCGTCGGCGATCGTCGCCGCGGCGCGCTCGTAGGCAGCGTCGACGCCGCCCTCGTCGTCGGCAAAGGCGCAGGCCATGATCGTCAGCTCATGGCGCAGGTGGTCGAAGACGAGCAGCAGGTCGGTGACCATCAGCGCCATGTCGGGCAGACCGAGGGTGTCCGGATTGGGCTCGCCCAGCGGCTCGACCGTGCGCACCAGGTCGTAGCCGAAGAAGCCGACGGCGCCACCGCTGAAGGGCGGCAGGCCCTCGACCGGGGCGGGCTGGAAGCGAGCTAGGTGCTCGGCGACCGCGGCATAGGGATCCGTCACCTCGCGATCGGCGGCGCCGCCCTCGCTGAGCACCCCGTCGCTCCAGCGCAGGACCGAGCGGGGGCGGAAGCCGACAAAAGAGTAGCGGCCGACCTGGCCCTGCTCGGCGGACTCGAGCAGGAAGCAGGGAGCGCCCTCGGGCTCGCCGGCGCGCAGCTTGAGGAAGGCCGAGACCGGGGTCTCCGTGTCGTCGATGAAGCGAGCGCAGACCGGCACGACGTTGCCCTGCTCGGCGAGGGCCCGCGCCTCCTCCAGAGTCGGCGTCAGCCGCAAATCAGACTCAGCCGCGACGGCCATTGAGCACTTCCATCGCGGCGGACTGCGGGACCTCGCGGGAGGCGAGCAGCACGGCGAGGTGGTAGAGCAGGTCAGCGGCCTCTTCGGCGACGCGCTCGTCCGTCTCTTCGCGGGCGGCGCGCACGACCTCCTCAGCCTCCTCCTCGACCTTTTCGCCGATCAGCTTTGGGTCGTCGAGCAGCGTCACGGTGTAGCTGCCCTCGGGCCGCTCGGCGGCGCGGCTGCGCAGCGTGCGCTCCAGCGTCGCCAGCGCCTCATGCGCGACCGGAGCGGGCTCTCCCGGCACTGCCGGCGCATCAGGCTCGGTCGCGGCGGAGCCGCCCAGCTCGCGGTAGAAGCAGCTGCGCTCGTTGGTGTGACAGGCGGGCCCGGTCGGCTCGACCAGGGCGACGAGCGCGTCCCCATCGCAGTCGTAGCGCAGCTGGCGCAGCTTCAACACGTTGCCCGAGGTTTCCCCCTTGCGCCAGATCTCCTCCCGCGAGCGGCTGTAGAAGTGCAGCTCTTTGGTCTCCTCGGTGAGGCGCAGTGCCTCCTCGTTGGCATAAGCAAGCGTCAGGACCTCACCGGTGATCGCGTCTTGGGCAACCACTGGGACGAGTCCTCGCTCATCGAATTTCACCGCCTCGAACATCGGGCAATCGTAGTTGGCTATTCGATGCCGAGCCGGTCGAGCAGGCCCTCGTCCCTGCGCCAATGGCCGCGGACCCGGATCTTGAGGTCGAGGTGGACCTTGGCGCCGAGCTCTTTTTCGAGCGAGCGGCGGGCGGCGGTGCCGATCTCGGTCACCTTGTTGCCGCCCTTGCCGATCAGGATGCCCTTCTGCGACTCGGTCTCGGCCCAGACCTCGGCCGCGACGACGACTAGACCGTCCTCACGCTCGTCGATCTCCTTGACCGCGACCTCGACCGAGTGGGGGATCTCCTCGCGGGTGCGGTTGAGCACCTGCTCGCGGATCAGCTCGGCGAGCAGCAGCTCGCTCGATTGATCGCTGTGGTCTTCCGGTGGATAGAGGTATGGCCCCTCGGGCATCAGCTCTCCGAGCCGCTCGATCAGGACATCGAGCCCCTCACCGCTGCGGGCGCTGATCGGGAAGACCTCGTCAACGCCCTCCAGCTCGGCCGCCGCGGCCAGCACCGGCACCAGCTCGTTGGGGCCGAGCTGGTCGATCTTGTTGACGGCGCAGATCGTCGGCAGCTTGGTGTCGGCGCCGAGCAGGGCGCGAGCGATGAAGCGGTCCCCAGGGCCGACTCCCTCCTCCCCGTTGATCAGCATCAGAGCCACGTCGGAGTCGGCCAGCTCGCGCTCGACCCGCTTCTGCATGCGCTCGGTGAGCACGTCGCGGGGACGCTGCACGCCGGGCAGGTCGATCAGTACCAGCTGGCGCTCCGCCGCGGTGTCGGTGTGGATGCCGCGGATTGCCCGCCGCGTCGTCTGCGGTCTCATCGAGACGATCGCGACGCGGCTGCCGACGATCGCGTTGACCAGGGTCGACTTGCCGACGTTGGGCCGGCCAGCGAGGCCGATGAAGCCGGAACGGCTCATGCCAACCCCTCGATCACGCGAGCTTGCAGAGCCAGCATCTCGCCCTCGTCGATTTCGTGGTCATAGCCGCAGAGGTGCAGGACGCCGTGGACCGCCGCCTCGGTCACGTCCGAGCAGTGCTCGGGGCAGATCGCCACGTCGCCGAGCTCGCGCGGGCCGGCGATCGGGTCGAGTTCATCGATCGGGAAGGCGAGCACATCGGTGGGGGCATCTTTATCCCGATGCTCGCGGTTCAGCTCTCGGATTCTCACCTCGTCGACCAGCTCTACCGCCAGGTGGCCCTCGTCGATACCGGCCGCGGCGAGAGCAGCGGCGACCGGATCGCGCAGCTCGACCGGCACGTCGGAGAGATCGATGCTTGACGTTCCCCCAGTCACGTCGGAGAGATCGAGGCTCAAGGGCGCGGCGTCGGGCCGTGTTCCGCCCTGGCGGCGCGCTCACGGTTGCCGTGAGCGTCATAGGCGGCGACGATTCGCTGGACGAGCTTATGGCGGACGACGTCCTCACCGCCGAACTCGATGAAGGAGATGTCCTTGACCTCATCGAGGATGTCGCGCACGGCGATCAGGCCCGAGCGCTGGTCCTTTGGCAGGTCGATCTGAGTGACGTCGCCGGTGACGACCATGCGCGAGTTGAAGCCAAGCCGGGTGAGGAACATCTTCATTTGCTCGGGGCTGGTGTTCTGCGCCTCGTCGAGGATCACGAAGGAGTCATTCAGGGTGCGGCCGCGCATGAAAGCCAGCGGCGCCACCTCGATCACACCGCGCTCGAAGTAGCCGTTGACCCGGTCGGGGTCGAGCATGTCGAAGAGGGCGTCGAAGAGCGGCCGCAGGTAGGGGTCGACCTTGGCCTGGATGTCGCCGGGCAGGAAGCCGAGCCGCTCTCCCGCCTCGACCGCGGGCCGGGTGAGGATGATCCGCTGCACTTCGCGTTCGGCCAGGGCCGAGGCCGCCATCGCGACCGCGAGGAAGGTCTTGCCGGTGCCGGCCGGGCCGACGCCGAAGGTGATCGTGTTGTCGCGGATCGAGTCGACGTAGCGCTTCTGGTTGAGCGTCTTCGGCGCCACTTTCGTGTTGCGATGGCGCCAGACGACGTCCTCGAGGATCTCGGCCGGGCTCTCGTGCGCATCGAGCGCGCCGGTCACCGCTTCGATCGTGCCCGGCGCCACTTCGTGACCCTGCTCGATCAGCTCGACCAGCTCATCGACGACAGTGGCCGCCATCTGCACGTCGGCGGGTTCCCCATCGAGAGTGAGAACGTTTCCGCGCAGGTGGAAATCGCAGTCGAGGTGGCCACGCAGCTCGCGCAGGACCGCGTCCTCGGAGCCCGCCAGCTCGGCGGCGACCGTGTTGTCGAGGGTGAGCTGCCTACGCGCCAAGCCGCTCACGCACCGCCGCACTGACCCGCTTGCCGTCGGCGCGCCCACCGAGCTTGGGCATCAGCGCCGACATCACCTGCCCCATCTGCTTCTGCTCGCTGGCGCCGGTCTCACTCACCGCGGCGTCGACCAGCTCACCCAGCTCGGCGTCGGAGAGCTGCTGCGGCAGGTAGGCCTCGATCAGATCCGCCTCGAAGCGCTCAGCCCCCGCCTGCTCCTCGCGGCCCGCCTCGGCGTAGGCGTCAGCCGCCTCGACCCGCTTCTTGCGCTCACGCTGCAGGACGGCGATCTCATCGCCCTTGCCCAGCTTGGCGTCCTGCTGCAGCGCGTCGACGATCAGGCGCAGCGCCGCCACGCGCTCGCGCTCACCCGCCTTCATCGCGGCCCGGGTATCCGCCTGCACCTGCTCGAGAACGCTCATCCGGCTTAAGGGTAGCCGCCCCACCCCCCGGCCCGGAGCCGGGGGAAGGGCGTGCCGACAGCTCTAGTGGGTTATGAACAGCGAAGAGCCGGGTTCGACCATTCGGTACAGCAATGAGTAGGTCGCATTGAAGGGGCAAGACGGACTGCTCAACGCCGTGACCCTCGCCATCACCGTTTCGGTCGAGAGGAGCGGGTATTTACCTTCTCCACCTCCGGGGCCACCCGTGACCGTGAATTTCATCGTGGTCGTGTTGTAGGTGCAGGTGACTTTGACCGAGCCGGTGCAATTGGCGATCAGGGTCGGGGTGCCGCCGATGACGAAACTGCCGTTGCCACCGCTGGTCGCGGTCACTTCAGCGCTGTAGCCGGTTTCGATTTCTTTCGGTGGCAGCAGCGTGCAGCTGTTGCCGGCCGGAGCACAGCTGAAGCTGTTCCACTTCGCCACTTCGCCGACCAGTGCGCCCGACGTTTCTTTCAGCGTCGCGGCCACTTTCCCGGTTGGGCAGCTGACGGTGAAGAGCCCCGGCATCACGAGTTTCGAGCTTTCGGTGCCGGTGATGGTCGCCCCCTTGAAGTTTTCGAAGCTGAGGGCGTAGGTATTCGCTTTCGAGCATTTTTCTTCGTTGACTTTGCAGAGCTTGGTCGGTTCCGCGGAAGCGGAGCCGACGGCGAGAAAAGCCGTGACAACGAGGGCCAGTCCCAGGACGAGACCGGTCGATTTGAGCAACTGCATATTCCCTCCTCCAAATGCATGACTTGACTGGAAGAGGAGGCGCCTCCTCGCCCCGACCTAACCACCCGGGGCAAACATAGTCAACGCGGTTTTTCGATACTTGGCCGTTCGTCCGGTAGCTGCACCGGCTCGACCGGGCCCAGAGGCATCTGCAGGAAGCGGGTGCCGATATCGCGGAAGGCACCGGAGTCGCCGGTGCAGAGGAAGCGGTAATCACCCTCCCCGTCGGGCACCCGGGCAATTCCGGCGCGCTCGAGCGTGCGCTGGGCGGCGGCGGCAACCGCGTGGCCACCGCTGACGAGCCGGACGTCGCGACCGAGGATGCGCTGCAGCATCGGGGCGACCAGTGGGTAGTGGGTGCAGCCGAGGATCAGGGTGTCGACCTCGGCCCGCTTCAGCGGCTCGCAGTAGCCGCGAGCCATCTCCATCACTTCTCCGTCGAAAGGTGAGCCCTGCTGGATGAAGGGCGCCAGGTCGGGTGCCTCGACTTCGGTCACCTCGAGCGCCCGCCCCTGCCGCTCGAGCGCGCGGCGATAGGAGCCGCTCTGCACCGTGTTCGGCGTGGCGAGCACGCCGACGCGCTCGTTGTCGGTGATCGCCGCGGCGATCTCGGCCTGGGGCTCGACCACCGGGACGACCTCCACCCCATGCTCGGCGGCAACTTCGCGGGCGACGTCCTCGCCGATCGCCGTCGCCGTGTTGCAGGCGATCACCAACAGCTTGGCGCCGCTGCCCAGCAGCAACTCGGCGATCGAGCGGATCCGATCCCGCAACTGGGTGGTGTCCTTGGTGCCGTAGGGGAACCACTCGGTGTCGCCGAGGTAGACGTAGTCCTCCTCGGGCAGCGAGACGAGGCACTCGTGCAGGACCGTGAGGCCGCCGACCCCCGAGTCGAACATCGCTATCGGCAGCGAGGCGTCTATAGGAACGGCTTGTAAGCCATGAAGAAGATCGTGACGACGACGATCAGGCCGGCGAGCCCTCCCACCTTGCTGAGCCGTTCGCTGACCGCGTTGAACTCGTCGCTGAGCGTGTCGCCTGCTTTCAGATCGCGCTCGGCCAGCTCCCTAGCCTTGCGCGTCTGGGGCTTGAAGAACGCTCCCTGAAGGGCGAAGAGCGAGATGATCGCCAGGTAGCCGACGCTGATGAATGCCGTGCTCGCGTCCCAGTCGCCGTCGGTCTGCAGGTATATCCCCGCCACCAGCAGGACGATCATCCCCGGCGTGACGAGATAGCGATCGACCTTCTGCACGCCGGCGATGATCGCCGGCGTGGCACGGGGGTGCTGCGGCGCGACGGAGAAGAAGAAGCCGTAACCGAAGGTCGGCCCGAAGGCGAGAACCACGGCCAAGATGTGCAAGAAGAGCGCAATCTTGTAGCCGGGACTGATGATCGTCGCGAGCTCCATCGGCGGCAACATATCGCTACGCCCGGAGCAACAACGCCGCCCAGTCCCCCTGCAAGCGCCGGTCCCTCTCGACCAGACCCCATGCAGCGAACGCCGCGGCGATTTCGTCCAGCTCGCCGGGGAGTAGCCCGGAGCAGACGAGCGTCGAGGGAGTCGGGAGAGGGCTCGACAGAGCCTCCCCGCTGTTGCTCTGGCGAGTCCTCTCCCGACTCCCTTCACCCTCGAGCTGTTCGGCGATGACCCTCAGCACCGGGGCGGTCATGTTCGCGACAACGGTCGGTGCAAGCTCCGGAAGGCCCTCGCGGAGGTTGCGGTGTTCCAGCTCGAGGCGGACGCCGTTGACGGTGGCATTGGCTGCGGCGGCCTCGATCGAGGGATGCTCGTGGTCGTAGCCGTGGACCGGGTCCCAGCCGAGCTTGGCGGCTGCGATTGCCAGGACGCCGGAGCCGGTGCCGAGATCGGTAAGCGGACCACTCGCCTCTCCTGACTGCTCCAATTCCAAGAGGAATTCGAGGCAGAGGCGGGTGGTGGGGTGGGCGCCGGTGCCGAAGGCGCGGCCGGGGTCGACTACGAGGTCGATCGTGCCCTCGCGTGGCTCCTCCCAGGAGGGGCGCAGCCAGAGGCGCTCGCCGACGAGCAATGGCTTGTGGAAGTCCTGCCAGCGGTCCGCCCAATCGTCGGGGACCTCGGTCGCCACCACCTCGACCAGGCCATCGCCGGCGGCGACTTCGATTTCGCCCAGCTCCGGCAGCTCGCCCTCGCCGCCGTAGATCGCGTACTCGACGTAACCCGGGCCGCGCTCCTCCTCGACCCCGTTCGGCGCCAGCACGGTCAGCTCGGCGAGGACGATCTCAGCCTGCTCGGGCGAGCAGCGAACCGCGAGCCGGATCAACCGAAGGCCCGGCGCATGCGGGAGAAGAAGCCCTCGTCGTCCTGGCTCTGCGAGCGCAGGTTGCGCGGCTCGAGCGTCTCCTCGAGCTTTTCGGCCAGCTCGCGCTGCTCCTCGGAGAGCTCGCTGGGGATGATCACGTGGACGACGATGCGCAGGTCACCGGGTGGACCACCGTTGGCGCCGGGCAAACCGTGGCCACGGAGGGCGAACTGGGTGCCGTGCTGGATGCCGGAAGGGAGCTCGATCTCGCGCTCGCCCTCGTGGCTGGGGATCTTGACGCTGACACCGAGCATGGCCTGGGGGGCCGAGATCTCGACCGCGTGGACGAGGTCCTGTCCGCGCATCGGCCCACGCCGCACCTCGAAACCGAAGGCGCCGCCGAAAACCGCCTGGAAGATGTCCTCGACTGAGTTGAAGCCGGCGCCACCACCGGGAGGGAAGCCGCCGCCGCGCAGGCCCTCGTGGCCGAAGCGGTCGTAGACCTGACGCCGCTCGGGATCGGAGAGGACCTCGTAGGCCTCGGCCGCCTCCTTGAATTTCTCCTCGGCGCCGGGGTCGTGCGCGTTGACGTCGGGGTGCAGCTCGCGGGCGAGCTTGCGAAAGGAACGCTTCAGCTCGGTCTCGGAGGCGCCGCGCTCGACGCCGAGGACCTCGTAGTAATCGCGTGGCATTAGAAGAGAGTGTCGCGGTTAGCCGTCGTAAACGGTCTCGCAGTAGCGGGAGAGCTCGCGCGCGGCGCTGCGCACCGAGGCGATCGCGGTCGCGTAATCCATGCGCAGCGGCCCGACCACGCCGACGGCGCCGAGGTTGCGATGGGCGAGGCCGTAGTTGGCGGCGACGACGCTGACCGAGCGCAGCTCGGGCCGTGGGTTCTCGCCACCGATCCAGAGGAAGACCGAGCGCTGGTCGAGCGCCGAGCGCAGCATGCCGAGCAGCGTCGCCCGCTCCTCCAGCGCCGTCATCAGCTGGTCGACCCGGGGCAGGTCGCCCGAGTGCGCTTCGGAGAGCAGTCGCGAGGCGCCCTCGGTGTAGAGGGTGTCAGCCGACTCCTCGCTCTCCAGCTCGGTGAAGGCGGGAGCAAGCGCGCCGATGAACTCGGCCTCGACCGGGCCCAGCTCGGGATCGGCGAGCTTGCTGACGATCATGCGTGCGCCGAGGCCCATCCCGGCCAGCGACTCGTTGAGGTAGCTGGACGCCCACTCGACCAGACCGGGATCGACCCGGCCGCCGAAATCGAAGACCCGCTTGGCGACGGCCCCGTTGGAGGCAATCGCGACCACCATCACCCGGCTCGGCTGCAGGCGCAGCACCTCGACCCGGTGGATCGTCGCCGCCACCGTCTCCGGCGGCGCCGTGACCAGCGCCATCAGGTCGGTCACCTGCGCCAGCGCCGTTGTCGTCTCCCGCATCGCCGCATCGATCTCCCGCCGCAGCTCCAGCTCGACCGTGCTCTCAGCCGACGGCCCCCCGGCCTCCATCATCAAATCGACGTGCCGCCTGTACCCCATCTCCGTAGGCACCCGCCCCGCCGAGGTGTGTGGATGCGTCAGGTACCCGGCAGCCTCCAGCGCCGCCAGCTCCGCCCGCACAGTCGACGGACCCCATTCAACCTCAGCGAGCCCCGCAAGCTCTTTCGACGGCACGGGCGTTCCGGACGCCAGGTACGCGTCCACGACGAGCTCGAGGATCAGCTCCTGCCGAGGCGAAAGCATGCTCGAAGTCTAGAAGGGCCGGCGGGTGCGCCTGCCGGCGGCTTGTACTTTTTCGGCACGCACAAGTGGCGCCAGCAGTCAACTCAACACCGAAAAAGTTGAGCCGGCAGGCGTACCCCGCCGGCCCTACCCAACTACGACTTCCGCCTCGGCATTCCTGATCGTCTGGTTCTCACCCTGGGCCGCGACCGTGTCGACCACAACCGTGTCGCCGTCGACCGACTTGACCGTCCCACTGACGACGATCTCGGTCTCAGTCGCCCCCATGCCGCGGAACTGAACAGAGAGCCTTTTCAGCGCTCGCGGATCCCCATCGGCGAGTGCGGCGTTGGCCTTGGCAACCAGGCCCATCATGTAGAGGCCGTGCAGGATCGGCCCCGGAAGGCCAACCGCCTTGGCGAACTCGGCGTCGATGTGAATCGGGTTGAAGTCGCCCGAGGCGCCGGCGTAGCGGTGCGTCAGGTACTTGTCCGGAGTCACCGTCAACTCGGGGATCGAGTCCCCCACGTTCACATCAGCCACTTCAGACCCCCCTCACGATCAGGGTCCAGGTGCCCTTGACGACCTGATCCCCGTTTTGGTTGACCGCGTTCGTCTCGAAGATGTAGAAGCCCTTGCCGTCCTTTTCCGAGATGTCCAGGCACTTGGCCGTGGTCGTGATCTCGTCGCCCGAGCAGGCGGGCTCGCCCCACTCGAATTCCTGGCCACCGTGCACCATCGCGGCGAAGTTCATGCCGACCTCAGGGTCGAACATCGCCGGGCCGACAGCCGGTGAGCTGTAGACGACGGCGAACATCGGCGGCGCCACCACGTCGCGGAAGCCGGCCGCCTTGGCCGCCTCGCGATCGAAGTGCACGGGATTCTCAATCCCCAGCACCCGCGCGTACTCACCAATCTTCTCCTTGCCCACCTCGTAAGTCGTAGCGGGCCATTCCTTGCCAATCGCATCTGTCTTTACGCTCATGGTCGCGGCAGTCTAGAGACGCTTCCAAAACCTGGTCGCCTGGCCAGTTTCGGCAAGCTGGCGCGGTCGGGCACCCCTGTCGGCGGCTTGTACTTTTTCGGCAATTCCTTGCGGCGTCAGCCAGGAGGCTCAACACCGAAAAAGTTGAGCCGACAGGGGTGCCCGACCGCGCCTACTCGTCGATCTCGAGGACTGCCAGGAAGGCCTCTTGAGGCACTTCCACCCGCCCCACCGACTTCATCCGCTTCTTGCCCGCCTTTTGCTTCTTCAACAGCTTCTGCTTGCGGGTCACGTCGCCGCCGTAGAGCTTCGCGGTGACGTCCTTGCGCAGCGCCTTGACCGTCTCGCGGGCGAGGATGTTGGAGCCGATCGCGGCCTGCACCGGGACGTCGAAGAGCTGGCGCGGGATCGTCTTTTTCAGCCGCCCGACCAGTTTCTTTCCCTGCTCGTAGGAGAAGTCGCGGTGGACGATGATCGAGAGCGCGTCGACCTTGTCGCCGGCGAGCAGGATGTCGACCTTGACAAGGTCGGAGGGACGGTTGCCGATCGGCTCGTAGTCGAGTGAGGCGTAGCCCTTGGTCGAGGACTTGAGCAGGTCGAAGAAGTCGAGCACGATCTCCCCCAGCGGCATGTCGTAGCGGATCTGCACCCGCACCGGGCTCAGGTAGTGCATGTCGACGTGGGTGCCGCGGCGCGTCTGGCAGAGCTCCATCACCGCGCCGACCTGCTCGGTCGGGCAGATGATCGTGGCGCGGATGTAGGGCTCTTCGATCGTCTCGATCGTGGCCGGGTCGGGCAGCTCGGTCGGGCTGCGCACCTCGATCTCCTCGCCGTTGGTGAGGTGCACCTGGTAGCGCACGTTCGGCGTCGTAGCCAGCAGGTCGAGGCCGTACTCGCGCTCCAACCGCTCGCGCACGATCTCCATATGGAGGAGACCGAGGAAGCCGCAGCGGAAGCCGAAGCCAAGCGCCTCGGATGTCTCCGGCTCCCAGGAGAGCGCGGCGTCGTTGAGGGCGAGCTTCTCGAGCGCGTCGCGCAGGTCTTCGAAGCGATCGGTGTCGATCGGAAAGAGGCCGCAGAAGACCATCGGACGCACCTCGCGATAGCCCTCCAGCGCCTCGCCCGCGGGACGGTCGAGCGCGGTCAGGGTGTCGCCGACGCGCAGCTTGGCGACGTCCTTGATGCCGGTGATCAGGTAGCCGACGTCGCCGGCCTCCATCCCCGCCACCTCGGTCATCGCCGGGCGGAAGAAGCCGAGGTCGTCGATGTCGGCCTCGGTGCCGTTCTGCATCGCCAGGATGCGCCCGTTCTTGCGGAAAGCGCCGTCGACCATCCGCACGTAGGCGACGACGCCGCGGTACTGGTCGAACTCGGAGTCGAAGATCAGAGCTCGCGCGGGGGCTTCGAGCTTGCCCTCGGGCGGCGGCACGCGGGCGACGATCGCCTCCAGGACGTCGACCACCCCCTCTCCCGTCTTGGCCGAGATCGGCAGCGCGTCGCCGGAGTCACCACCGAGCAGGTCGGCGATTTCGGCCGCGACCCGCTCCGGCTCGGCTCCCGGCAGGTCGACCTTGTTCATCACCGGGATCAGCTCCAGCCCGTTCTCGATCGCCAGGTAGGTGTTGGCGACGGTCTGCGCCTCGACCCCCTGGGCGGCATCGACGACGAGCAGCGCGCCCTCGCAGGCGGCGAGGCTGCGCGAGACCTCGTAGGAGAAGTCGACGTGACCGGGGGTGTCGATCAGGTGCAGGTGGAAGGTCTCGCCGTTGGCGGCGGTGTACTCGACCCGCACCGCCTGAGCCTTGATCGTGATCCCGCGCTCGCGCTCGAGGTCCATCGAGTCGAGCATCTGCGCCTTCATTTTCTTCGGATCGACCGCGCCGGTGATCTCGAGGATGCGGTCGGCCAGGGTCGACTTGCCGTGGTCGATATGGGCGATGATCGAGAAGTTGCGAATGTGGTCCATCGGCGGGTCAGGAGTATGGCGACTATCCCGCTCGGCGAGGCGCCGCCAATCCAGCCGCGAGCAGAGCCCCCGACGGCGCACGAGACGCTCGCCGGCGAGCTAGGGGATGTAAATGACGGCAGCGCGACCAGCAGTGCAAACCGTCGGGCTGCTGCCGTTGCACGTCACCGTGTAGGTCAAGCCGGTTGTCGGGCTGTAGCTGGAGAAGGAACCGCTTTGGCCACTCGCGTAGTAGTCACGGCTGACGTTCTCGACGAAGGGGCAGGAGGCGCTTCCCGCTCCGTAGGCCGATCCGCAGTAGCGCGCGTCCGCGGGGATCTGACCGGTTTCATCCGCCGTGCCTGGTTCGCCAGCACTGCCTGGCTCCGGCCTCGATCCGGACGTCGTTGAACCATCTTCCTTGCGCTCGCGAAGTTCGCGATGCAGCGCCTTTATTTCAGCTTCCTGACGGGCGTTCTGCGCGGCATCGTCGCGCTGGCGTTCCAGTTCCGCCTCGGAGATGCCGCTGTCGCCGCAACCGGCGATTCCGAACCCCACGAGGCAGACCACGAAAGTCATTGCCATGGCCTTCATCGCGCGGCATGCTATCCAGAAATATTCATTGTTTGGGACAGTTGAACCGATCGGGAGCCCCGGTGAGGTGAAAGACCACGGTCGGCGGCTTGCGCAGGACCACGGTGGCGCCGGGGCCGGCGGTCCAGGCAGTCGACGGCGGATAGGGCGGCTTGCCGGGTTCGATGCGATCGCGGCTGGTGACGACGTAGTCGTAGTCGCCCTCACCTAGGAGCCGGCGCCAGGCTCGACACGTCGTGGGCGCGGTAAAGCCGCCGTGGGGCTCCTCTTCGCCGATGAAGTCGACTTCGTTGCTGAGGTCGCGGCCGTAGAGCGGGTACTGGCGAGTGCTGGTGGTGGCAACGCGAGCGTTGGAAATGCCCTGAGCCCAGGCGAAGGCCGCGTTGAGACCTGGCGTGGTGAAGCTGGGATCGGCGTAGCGATGCTCGAGATAGCGCCGCTGGATCGGATAGCCGACGGCGATCACGATCAGCGCCAGCACCCCGAGTGCTGACCAAACGGCGGTCCTCCGGCTCCCCAGGAGAGTGCCTTTGACTTTTGTGGGGTTATTCCTGACAAAAGTCAAGCCCGCGCCGACCTGGGCCAGGCGGTTGCGGAGGGGCGGGGCGGCCGGAAGCAGCGCGAGGCCGAGGATCAGGGCCGGGGCGAGATAGCGGAGTCCGGATTCGAAGCCGCGGGCCATGCCTTCGGGACCGGACGCCGAGGTCGGCGCGACCAGCCAGGCGAGGAGGGCGGCCAGGCCGACGAGGGCCGCGACCCGAAGGATTGGCTCGGAGCGACGACCGAGGCAGAGAACGAGGCCGGCAAGCACGAAGGCCAGCGTCAGCGGCCAGACCGCGGTGAGGCCGTCGTGCAGGCCGGGGAGAAACCAATCGGACCAGACCGAGCCGTCGGTGAGGTAGCCGAGGACACCGTGGGCTTCGCGGCCGCCCAGGGCCTGTTCAGGCGCGGGCAACGTGATCGGGCCCAGGTGCTTGACCCAGGGCAGTGGATTGCCGGTGTGGACGAGGTTACGCAGGTACCAGTAGCCGCCACCCGCGAGCGCCGCGAGCGCACCCGCGACGAAGGCGGGCCAGCGATTGCCTCGGGGAGCGATAGCCGCCACGCCCACCACGAGCACTCCGGCCGGCAGAAGGAAGTTGAGCTTCGTCCCGGCCGCCAGTCCCGCCGCCAAACCGATGACCGCGACGGGGCCCAGGGCGAACGCAGTTCTACTTGCAGAGCCGGAACTTCGTTCGCCCTGGGGCACGGCAATTGCCACCGCAGAGAGCAGGAAAAAGATCCCAACGAGATCGTTGCGAGCCTCCCCCGCCTGGTCGTGCAGAGCAGGGATGCTGAGCGCGATCGCCGCCAGCGCCAGCGACCAGGGGCCGACCCGATATGGACGGCCGATGCACCAGGCGGCGATCAGACACCCGACGAACCAGCCGAGGTTGAGCAGCGGCGAGAGGATGTCGCGCCCGAACGCGACCATTCCGATGGCGTGCACGACTTCAGAGTTAGCCGGATAGAACCAGGCCAAGAACTGAGGGGCGATGAAGTGAAGGCTCCAGGTGTCGCCGCTCTGGAAGAATCCGGCGGCGAACGGCCCGTGGTACCAGGTCGAATCGAACCCGGTCATCCCGGTCGAGAGGCGGGTCTTGACGCCGAATGCGAAGTGGATGACTGCGATGGCGGCGATGGTGAGAGCGATCAGCGACGGCAGCGAAGGACCGAGGGGGGGTCCCTCCGTCTTGCTGGGTTTTTCGCCTTTGAGTGGGGGGCTCTCGCTGAGTGGTCTGTGCGAAAAACGAGGCGCCGCTGCGTCGGAGGGACCCCCCCTCGGTCCTCCCAGTCCGAGCCTGAGTCCCGCACAGAGGGCGATCACGGCCAGTGAGTAGGGCCAGACCTGGAACCAGCCGAAGCTTCCTAGGAGCTCGGCGGTCCAGAGCAGGCCAGCGAGGGCGAGGACCGTGGTCGCAAGGACGGCCGTTACGCCGTCGAGCTCGGGAGCTAGGCGGCGACGCACCGACGTTGCGCCCAGCCAGGCGAAGCCGATGATCAGGACCAGGTCGACGGCGCCGAGGAGGTAGCGCCCAACGCTCAGCATCTAGCGCCGCCGCAGCAGCCGCATGATCTGCTCCAGCTCGGCGATGCGCAGCAGCTTCGCCATCGCCACGTAGACCAGGCCGCCGAGACCCAAACCGATGCCGAGCGAGACGATCTGGCCGAGGAGACCGCGGCCAAGGGCGTTGTCGAGCAGGTCCCAGACGCCAAATGCGACCGCGGCCAGCGCCGCCGCCGCGATCGTGATCTTGATTCCCGTCGCGAAGAGCTGCCTCAGCTCCAGGCCGTCGAACTCGCGCCGCAGGACGATCGCCTGCGCGATCACCGCCGCGATCGTGCCGATTCCGGTGCCGGCGACGATGCCCCCGGTGCCGAAGGGCTTGTAGAGGACAAAGGCGCCGAGGGCGGAGACGACGAGGTCGACACAGGCGAGACCGGTCGCCATCCAGGGTCGTTGCAGGCTGAAGAAGGTGCGCGTCTGCAGCAGGTAGATGCCGTTGGTCGGCAGCGAGAAGGCGAACCAGAAGAGCGCAGTCGCCACCAGCGTCGTCTGCTCAGGGGTGAATTCACCGCGCTGGTAGACGAGTCGGATCATCGGCACCGAAAGGACGAGGATCGCCGCCGCCGCCGGCACCAGGACGAAGAGGATCTGGCGCATGCCGTTGGCCATCGTCGCCCGCAGGTTGCCGATCTCACCGCGAGAGGCGAAGCGGGCCAGGGTCGGGAAGAGAACCGTCGCGATCGCCACCGAGAAGATCCCCTGGGGCAGCTGGTAGAGGCGGAAGGCCTTGTCGATCGCCGCCGGCGACTGGTCGCTGACCAAACTGCCGAAGATGCTGTTGATCAGCATGTTGAAGTTGATCAGGCCGAGGCTGAGCGTCACCGGCAGCATCAGCAGCAGCACGCGGCGCACGTCGGGATTGCGCCATTCGAAGCTCCATTCGAATTTGAACGGGGTGTTGCGCAGGTCCCAGGTTGGGATCAGCAGCTGGACCAGGGTGCCGACGAGGATGCCGATCGCGTAGGCGTAGATCCGGTTCTGGCCGTGGAAGGACGGTGCCAGCAGGACGGTGACCAGGATGATCGTCAGGTTCCAGAACAGCGGCGAGATGGCAAAAGCCCCGAAGCGGTCGTAGCTGTTGAGGACACCGACGACCACGCCGCTGATCCCGAGCAGGATCAGGATCGGGAAGAGGACCTGCGAGAGGGTGATGGTGAGGTCCATCAGCTCGCGGTTGCCTTTGAAGCCGGGAGCGAAGATCGGCATGATCACCGGCGCGAGCAGCACGAAGAGGGCCGTGATCGCGCCCAGAACGAGGGTGATCAGCAGCAGCAGAGTCGAGGCCAGGCGGAACGCCTCGCGGTAGTTCTTCTTCTCCAGCTGCTCGGTGAAGATCGGCACGAAGGCCGGCTGCAGGGCCGCGTCGGCGAAGAGGCTGCGGACCAGATTGGGCACCTGGAAGGCGATCGTGAAGGCCGACATCGGCCCGTAGACGCCGTAGTAGGAGGCGGCGACGACTTCGCGGCCGAGGCCGGCAACGCGCGAGGCGGCGGTCGCAGCTGAGAAGAAAGCGGTGGAGCGGGCGATGCGACCCGCCTGGCGCCCAGGCGAGGGGTTTTCGCCGGGTTCCTCCCCCGGTGCGAAGGCCTCCGCCTCGCGCACGGCGGTGTCGTCGGCGAGCGCCTTCGCGTCGCGATCGGGACTGTCGGGTGCCGTGGGCGTCTCCAAGCTCGTTCTCAGTCGCTATAGTCGGCGGCCGCCCAAGGGGGCCAGGCGCCCCACTCAGGCACACGACTCATGGCCAACATAGCCTCACAGAAGAAGCGGATCCTACGCAGCGAGCGCGAGCGCACGGAGAACCGCCTGCTCACCAGCACGGTGAAGACCTACTTCCGCCGCCTCGAGGCCGCGGTTGAGGCTGGTGACGCGAGCAAGATCGAGGCCGAGCACAAGACCCTCGTCGCCAAGATCGACAAGGCGATCCAGAAGGGCGCCATGCATAAGAACACCGGCGCCCGCAAGAAGTCCCGAGCGTCTCGCGTAGTCGCCCAGGCGTAGGCCGCTGCAAACTGGCGCATCTCCGCGTCCTCGCTCGGTCATGTGCAGAGCACACTCCCTCGCTCGTCCTTGATCTGCTTGGTTTTCGCGGCCTTCAGGCTGTCATCTGCCGGATGACGAGCGTGAGCGCCAGCTCGTCGCCGTAGTCGGCGCCGCCGCGACACCAGACCTCGAGGTCGGCCAGAGCCATCGTTGCCGCGTGCAGCTGGTCGAGGTTCGTCCTGCCGAGGCGGGCGACCAGCTGCTTCGCGGCGTAGGGGTGCATGCCGAGGCCGGATTCCACCCGCTTGATCGGCACCCCCTCCTCGATCTGAGCGGCCGCCGTGCACGCCTTGCGCAGGCGCGAGGCAAGTCCATAGATCAGGCCGGTGACGTTCTCGCCTTGAGAGATCAAGCGCTCCGCGAGCGCCGCAGCCTTGGCGGGGTTGCGTTCCAGCAAGGCGTCGGAGAGCGTCCAAACAGCCGCTTCGGAGGTGTCGGAGACCATCGCTTCGAGGTCCTCCGCGGTAACGGCGCCACCTTCCCCCGCCCACAACGCCAGTCGCTCCAGCTCGTTGCGCAGGCGAACCGGGTTAGCCCCCATGCGGTCAACCAGCGCTCGCGCCGCCGCCGGCTCCAGGGCAAAGCCCAGGCGTTTCGCTTCGCCGACGAGCTGGCGCGGCATCTCCCGCGGCTTCGGCGCCTCGAACTCGTGGATCTCGCCCTGCGCTGCTTTGACCGCCTTGCTCAGCTTGGCGGGAGCTTTGGCGCGGGCGATCAGGACCACGGTTAGATCGGGGGGCAGAGCGCCGATCGCGGCGACGACCGGATCAAGCTGGCGATCACGCCAGCGCTCGACCCCGTCGGCGAGCAGATAGCGCCGCGTCTCGGTCAGCGACATCGCCGGGATCGCCATCAGCAACGCCTCGTGGTCGGGTCCCCCCCGTCCCTCGCTCGGCTCGAAGACCTCGAGCGCGCCGGCACCGCCGTCACCTTCGGCCCGCGCCCGCAGGCGCGCTCGCGTGGCATCGATCTTCGCCTGGTCAGTGCCGGCGATCAGGTACAGCGATGAGAGCGAGTCGGCCATCGCGGCCGAGTCTAGTCGCGGGCCTGGTCCTTACTGGCCGCTGTCGGCGGCTTCCTTAGCCGCCGCCGGATTGCTCGGAGCAGCGGGGGGCGACGCCGGGGCAGTGGCTGGAGGCGGGCTCGTCGCGGCGACGCTCGAGTCGTGCTGTGCCTTGACGCTGGCGCTTTCACCCGACTTCGAGCCGGACGAAGAAGATTCGCCGCTGCCGGCAGATTGCGGTCCCCCCGATTTGGCCGAGGCGAGGCTCGCCGAGCGGGTGCTGTCGCCCGTCGCCTTGGCGTTGCCCGCGGCGGAAGAGCTGTTGTTGCCGGACGAAGTCGAGGTCGAGGTCGGTCCGGAGGGCGGAGAGACAACCGGCGCGGGTTGAGACGTGATCCCTGACCCCGGCTGCGAGATCGACCCGTCGCTGCCAGTGCCGGAGGGCGAACCGGCGCTCACCCCACGCGAGCCGTCGAGGTTGGCTTGGCCGGCGAAGCGGCTATGCCCTCCCTTCCCACGCCGCGCTTGGGCGCCACCGGCGGCAGCAGAGGACCCACCCTTTGCCGCGGGCACCGCGGCGGCAATCGAGGCCGGATGGGTCAGGGCCACACCCGGTGCGACCGTGGCCTTCCCGGGGGCGCTCGGCAGCGGTCCGCCGACCACAGCGGGCCAGCCGATCTGGGAGATGAAGATGATCAGCCCGAGGCCAACCGCCCCGACCAGAGCGAGCAGGGCGATCGAAGTCCGTCGCAGTCTCAGCAGCATGCTGCCACCGGCTAGGCCGACGCCGCCGAGAGACTGCGAGACGCTTTGTCCAACCTTAGAAGGCACCTTCACGACCATCGTCCTTCCGACATGAGAAGAAAAGACCCAAGGGCGACAAACCCCAGTTTCGATTCGATGATTCGTTTAGTCGCCCGCCGCGACCACGAAAGAATCCTGATCCGCATCTATCTCTATCTTGCCAGCTTCGTCGGTGCGCAGCGTCAATATTTCGTGCGCGGCGAGCTCAGCAAGCGTGCCGGGAGTCGGATGGCCGTACGAATTTCCCCCTCCGACCGAGATCACAGCGAGGCTCGGATTCGTTCGATCGAGCAGCGCACCCAGCCCTGGATCGTCACTGCCGTGATGGGCAACCTTCAGCACGTCGATCGGCCCCGGGTCGATTGGCACTTCGCCCGCCTCCGCGTCGGCGGTAAGCAGCATCGAGAACTCGCGCCAGCGGGCGAGCAGGACCAGAGCCTGGGAGTTCGGGTCGGCGGCACCCAGTGGTTCCGCCAGCAGCTCGGCCGGAGGCCAGAGAACTTCGAGCCGCAGGCCGCCTGAGCGAATCGTGTCGCCGGCGGCGAGGCGGGTGGGTGCCGACCCCGCCGCGCTTGCCTCGGTGCGGAGCTGAGGACCGAGCCGTGCGTAGAGCAATTTGCCGATCGGGAAGTCGCCCAGCAATTCCTCGATACCGCCGGCGTGGTCCGCCTCTTCGTGGGTAACCACAGCGAACCCGAGCGCCCCGACGCCCTCCTCGTCCAGCTTGCTTGCCAGCCCGTCACCCGGCGGTCCTCCGTCGACGAGCACGGGCGCTCCGTTGGCCGGCTGCAGCAAGATCGCGTCTCCCTGGCCAATATCGAGGACGGTTACGCGCAGGCCGTGAGGCGGCGACGCGGACTGCGCGCCGGACTTTGACCACCCCAGCCCCACCAAGGAGACGAGCAGGAAAATCGCCAAGGCGCTGATCGCTTTGCGCTTAGGTGGCGCGGGGCGACGCAGTGAGGCGATCCGGCGGCGGCGCAGCCAGGCGGGGATCCCTGCCGCTGCGACCGCCAGGAGCGCATAGGAGACCACCAGGCCGCCCAGCCCCAAGTTGATCCGCAGGTAGGCCCAGCCCGGCCGGCCGCACCAGCCTGCAACCGTGGCGATGTAGGCCAGCAGCGGGGCGGCGAGCGCGTTGGGAATCGCGGCGGGAAAGCCCGGCACCTGCGCGCCGATCGAAACCAGCATGCCCAGCCACATCGCTGGCGCGACAGCGGGCAGGGCCAGCAGGTTGGCCACCAGCGTCATCGTCGAGAACGCTTCGAAGTGGAAGGCGATCAGCGGGGCCGTGGACAGAGTTGCGGCGACCGTGACCGCGGCACCCTCGGCCAGCGCGCCGCGCCAACCGCCGCTCCCGATGCGAGTGGCGATCGCGCCGTGCAGGGGCCTGGCGAGGGCGAGGATGCCCAGCACCGCCGCAAAGCTGAGCTGCCAGCCGACATCGGCCGCGATCCCGGGGTCGATCGCAAGAGTCACGACGGCCGCCACGACCAGGGTGTAGAGCCGAGAGCTGCGCCGCCCCGCGAGTGTCGCCAGCAGGCTGAGCGCACCCATCACCCCCGCCCGGACGATCGAAGGCCCACCGCCGGTGAGCGGCACGTAGACGGCGATCCCGGCCAGGACCCAGAGCAGGCGCGTGCGCAGCGGGATCCCAAGCGCCGCCAGCAAGGGCATGACCAGGAGCGCCAGCAGGGCCACGTTCTGACCCGAGACGGCAAGCAGGTGGCTGAGCCCGGCGCGACGAAAGTCTTCGACCGTCGAGGCGTCGACGTCTTCGTCGTCACCGAGGACGAAACCGCGGGCAAGCTCAGCCTCTCGATCGGGCATGCCGCGGCCGAGGGCGTTAGCGGCACGGGCGTGAATCGCGTCGCGGTGACCCAGCGCCAAGCCCGTCACCGCGACAATGCCGAGGACGACGAGCCAGGTCGGACGGGCTGCTAGGGCTGCAGGCGCGAGCGCAGCGCCTCCATCGTCGCCGGCCCGATGCCGCTGACCTGATCGAGTTGGTCGACCGAGGAGAGGCCGCCGTGTTCGTCGCGGAACTCGATGATGTCCTGCGCGGTTACTGGCCCGATGCCGTCGATCGTGTCGAGCTGCTCGACGGTCGCAGTGCCGAGGCTGATCGGACCGTCTTCGTCCGTTGCGCCGACCCCCGCGAGCGGACCGCCCCCCGGCGCTCGCTTCGGCACGACCACCTGCTGCCCGTCGGCGAGCCGGGCGGCGAGGTTGATCGCTTCCAGCAGCGCCCCACTGGAGGCGCCACCGGCCCGCTGCACCGCGTCGGTGACCCGCGCCCCCGCTGGCAGCCGGTAGACGCCCGGCCGCGCAACCGCCCCGGTGACGTCGACCACGATGTCGCCCCCGGCACCACTGTCCACCGTCAGCCCCTTGCCGCTACCACCCGAAGAGAACGATGCCACAGCGCCATCGCTATCGCCCTCCGCCCGGATCGCCCGTGCGCCGAGCAACAGCAGCGCAACAGCGACGGCGCCGTAGACGGCGATCTGAGACCGGCTCAACTCGGGCATGAGCCGAACCGTGAACGAAGGCGGCGCGCGCGTGGCGCGCAAAATCAAACGCTTGCGCTACAGATCTTCGTCGTCGTAGCCCGCGACCTCTGCCAGCTGGTCGCTGTAGAGCTCCGAGGCAGCTACGGGCGGCGACTGCACCGAGACGCAGGCGAACTCCTCGCCGCCGTCGTTGGCGATCGCGTGCTCGGTCGCCGGCGGCACCAGGATCAAGTCGCCCTCGGCGACCTGCTGGGTGTCCCCGGCAACGGACATCGTGCCGGCGCCGCGCACGACCACGTAAGCCTGCTCGGCCTGCTCATCGGAGCGCAGCGTTTGCTCAGCTCCCGCCGGAAGCTCGATCCAGGTGACGGAGAGGTTGCGCGAGCCCAATTCACCCGCATCCATCAGCACGCGGGTGCGCAAGCGGTGCCATTCCTCGACCGATGCCTCTGAGTGTCTCCTCACCAGCACGGCGGCTTTGTACCAAAAATGATGGCGGCGTCAGTGACGCGTCAGCGAACGACCAGGTTGACCAGCTTGCCCGGGACGACGATTTCCTTGATTATTTTTTTCCCGTCGAGGAAGCGCGCGACCTTCTCGCTCGCCCGCGCAAGCTCCAGCAGCTCCGCTTCGCCGGCCTCCGACGGCGCCTCGATACGGTCGCGCAGCTTGCCGTTGATCTGCACGACCAAGGTGACGGTCTCACTGCTGAGCAGTTGCGGATCGGCCTCTGGCCAGGGCTCCTCCCAGACGCGGCCGCCGCGCAACCGCTCCCAGATCTCGGCCCCGAGGTGCGGCGCGAAGGGGAAGACGAGCGAGGCGGCGGTAGCGGCGGCAAAGCGCACCGCGGCGGTCCCCCCCGGTTGGCCGTAGAGGCCGTCCTTGAACCGATAGGCATCGTTGATCAGCTCCATCACCGCGGCGATCACGGTGTTGAACTGGAAGCCGCGCTGGAAATCGCGAGTTGCCTTGTCGATCGCCCAGTGGGCCTTGGCCAACAGGGCGCGGGCATCGCCCTCGGTGGCGGCTGCGAGGTCGTCCTCATCCTTCCCCTCGACCTCCTCGCTCAAGCGCCAAAGCCGCGAGAGGAAGCGGTTGACCCCCTCGACCCCCTCGTCGACCCAGTCGGCGTCGCGCTCGGGCGGGCCCATAAAGCAGATGTAGGTGCGGGCGGTGTCGGCGCCGTAGCGCTCGACGTACTCGGCCGGGCTGACCGTGTTGCCGCGCGACTTCGACATCTTCGCCCCATCGCGGGTGATCATCCCCTGGGCGAAGAGGTTGGCGAAGGGCTCCTGCACGTCGAGCACGCCGCAATCGGCGAGCGCCTTGGTGAAGAAGCGCGCGTACATCAGGTGCAGGATCGCGTGCTCGACGCCGCCGATGTACTGGTCGACCGGCAGCCAGTGGGTGGCGGCGGTGGCGTCCCAGGCGGCCTCGGGGTTGCGCGGGTCGAGGTAGCGAACGAAGTACCAGGAGGAATCGACGAAGGTGTCCATCGTGTCGGTCTCGCGGCGCGCCGGCGCGCCGCACTTGGGGCACTCGGTGGCAACCCAGTCCTCGGCCGCGGCCAGCGGGCTCTTGCCCTGGGGGGCGTAGTCCTCGATCTCCGGCAGCTCGACCGGCAGCTGCTCGTCGGGCACCGGCACGATGCCGCACTCATCGCAGTAGACGACCGGGATCGGCGCGCCCCAATAGCGCTGGCGCGAGACCAGCCAGTCGCGCAGGCGGTAGTTGATGGCGGATTCTCCCCGCCCCTCCTCATTCAGCCAGGCGACGATCTCCGCGTAGGCCTCGCGATTGCCCTTGCCGTCGAAGCGACCGGAACCGGTCATCGGCCCGTCGCCCGGGTAGGGAAGGCCCTCGTCGTCGCGGGCGACCTCGGGATCCTCGCCCTCGATCACGCGCTTCAGGGGCAGGTCGAAGGCCCTGGCGAACTCGTAGTCGCGCTCGTCGTGGGCGGGGACGGCCATGATCGCGCCGGTGCCGTACTCCATCAGCACGTAGTCGGCGACGAACATCGGGATCTCCTCGCCGTTGACCGGGTTGACGACGCTTCGCCCCAGCGGCACGCCGGTCTTCTCACGGTCCTCCGCCCCGCGTTCCTCGGCCGACTCGCGCGCGGCTTTGTCGACGTACTCGCGCACCGCCGCCTCGGCCGGCGTGCCCGCCACCAGCCGCTCCAGCTCCGGATGCTCCGGAGCGAGGACGAAGAAGGTGGCGCCGAAGAGCGTGTCTGGACGGGTGGTGAAGACCGGGAAGTCGAGGTCGACTTCCTCGCAGCGGAAGCTCACTTCAGCCCCCTCGGAGCGGCCGATCCAGTTGCGCTGCATCGTGATCACGTGCTCGGGCCAGCTCTCGAGCAGCTCGAAGTCTGCGAGCAGGCGCTCGGCGTACTCCGTGGTCTTGAAGAACCACTGCTCGAGCTTGCGCTGCACGACCTCGGTGCCGCAGCGCTCGCAGCGGCCGTCGACGACCTGCTCGTTGGCGAGCACGGTGGCGTCCTTGGGGCACCACTGGACCGGCGCCTCGGTGCGGTAGGCGAGCCCCTGCTCGAAGAGGCGGAGGAAGATCCACTGCGTCCAGCGGTAGTACTCGGGCGTGTGGGTCGCAAGCTCGCGCGACCAGTCGATCGAGATGCCCCACTCGCGGAACTGGCGCTGGAAGGAGGCGATCGAGCGCTCGGTGGCGACGCGCGGCGGCTCGCCGGTTTTGATCGCGTTGTTCTCCGCCGGCAGGCCGAAGGAGTCGTATCCCATCGGGTGGATCACCTCGAAGCCGTTGCGGCGGCGGAAGTGGGCGATCGCGTCGCCGACCGCGTAGCACTTGAGGTGACCTACGTGCGGTTCGCCGGAGGGGTAGGGCAGCATCTCCAGCACGTAGGACTTCGGCCTGGAGTCGTCGTAACCGGGCTGGCCGGGGTTGGCGACCTCCCAGGTCTTCTCCTCAGCCCAGACCTGCTGCCATTTGCGCTCGATCTCCTTGGGGTCGTAGCCGGCCACGGCGCGATCTTACGAGCGCGGCCGCTTCCGACGCGGGCCGGGTTTATGCCACGGGAGAAAGGGCCGTGAGAATGTGGGGCCAGACGTAGACCTCGATCGTCGCCGCTAGAAGCAGAGGGGGGATCGCGATCGCCACCGTCACCACGGTTGCGGCGAGCAGCTGGTTCCACTCAGCGCGGCGGCTGGCGATCAGCCAGGCCGCGAGCGGCAGGAAGAGCGCCGTCAGCTCGATCAGCGCGTGCGGCAGGACGCTGAGCAGGAGCAAGCCCATCGGGATGTGGAGCTGGAGGGCGATCGTGCCACCCTGGAAACCGAGATAGAGCGCCTGGGTGGAGAGCGAGAAGAGCGTCACCGCGCAGACGAAGAGGATCGCCAGCTCACCCGCCTTGACGTGGATCCAGCGCGAGAAGCCGGTGCGCTGCTCGGCGGCGATTGGCATCGAGGCGCCGGCGATGAAGCCGGCGACGCAGGCCGTCGCGTGCAGGGCGAGGACCAGCGAGTTGCGCCAGAGGATCGGCAATAGGTCGCCCGGGTCGGAAGGTTCGGTCAGGCCCGGCAGGTGGATCGGCGTCAGGTCCGGGGTGAGCAGGCCGGCGACGATCCAAACCGCCCCAAGCAGCGCCAGGGCAATCGCCAGGCTGAGTGCCAGCCAGCCGCGCAGGACAGACCAGTGCCCCTCGCGCCAGGCCTCCAGCGCGACGCGCGTGTCCTGCATGCCGTTGGCGAAAACATGCTGGTTGGCCGTGCTCATCGCCCTTGCATCGGCAGTAGAGCGTGATGAATTGAGTCAGGTCGCTCGCAGCAAGAGGAAGATTCCGAAGGCGAGCGCCATCGCGCCAAACGACCAAAACCAGATCCTGGCGTAGGCACCGAAGAGGCCGTAGTTTCGAGCTCGGCCTCCCGTCACTTCTTCGGCTTCGAGGTCATCCTCGCCTCCGGCCGATTCCGTCGGCTCATTCACCGCCGTCCCTTCGAGCAGGGCCCGCGCCGCGTCAGCCTGGTCGGCGCGGACCAGGACTTGCTGGCCTCCGCCGCCCGGGTTCAGCAAGCCATACCCCAGCTGCGGACCATTGACGCCCGTCTGCTGCACGATGCCCGCGATCCCGGCCGTGTCCAGCAACCCCTTGATCATGTCGGCTTCGGCCCTGTCGCTGGCAAAGGCGACGCTGACCAGCTCCGAGCTTTCGGAGGCGTCCGCTGTCATTCCGCGCTGGGCCTCACGATGGAGCTGAGGGGGCTCGAACCCCTGACCTTCGCGCTGCCAGCGCGACGCTCTTCCAGCTGAGCTACAGCCCCGAGGAACTTCTCTACCGCAGATTAAAGCTGATGCCCGCGCTTTGCAGGCGCTCCAGCAAGGCGTCGCCCATCGCCGTTGCGGTCGTCACCTGACCCGAGCTTTGCGGCAGCTCGTCGAAGGCCAGGCAGAGCGCCGACTCGGCCAGCATCTTGGCCGTCTCGTCATAGCCAGGATCGCCGCCGGCGACCTCGGTGAGCACCCGCTTGCCGCCGCCTTCGCCGACGAAGGTGACCTTGAACCAGCTTTTGGCCCGCACCTCATCGCTCGGCCCTTCGCCGGGCGAGCGCTGGGATCGGAGCAGCAGCTTGCGGGTCGGCGGCAGCTGGGCCAGGACCAGCGCGACCCCGATGCCGCCGGTCGTGGTGGCCACCGAGGTCAAGTGTTTAGCGACGACGTTGTGGCCGTAGCTGAAGTCCGGGCCATAGCGCTCGAGGGCGGCGGCGGAGCGGCGCACGACCGGGCCGTCGATCGTCGGCAGCGGCACGACCCAGCCACCGAGCCCGCTGTCGCGGCGCGGACGGGGCGAGGCCGAGCGGACCCGCCGCCCGGCGGGACGCTGCTCGCGCTGGCGGCGCTGGCGCGCGGCGCTTACCGTCTGCCGCGCCCGGCCGAAACCGTTGATCGCCGAGGCGAAGGTGCCGCCGGAGAACTCGGCGCCCATGCTCACGTAGCCGTTGACGGTCAGCGGCACTCCCTCGGGCAGCTGCTTGACGGTGAAGTAAGCACCGAGGTCGTGCGGAATCGAGTCGAAGCCGCAGCAGTGGACGAGCCGGGCGCCGCTGCGCTGCGCCTGCTCGTGGTAGCCGAGCCAGATCCGGTCGACGAACTCGGGCTCGCCGGTGAGGTCGACGTAATCGGTTCCGGCAGCGGCGCAGGCGGCGACCAGCGGCTCTCCGTAAAGGGCGTAGGGACCGACCGTGGTGATGACCACACGGGCCGCCCCGGCAACGCGGGCGAGCGCGTTCGAGTCGGCGGCATCGGCCAGCAACAGCTCCGGCGCCGGCACGCCCTCCGCCGCCACCGCTTTGAGCGAGGAGGCGACGGCCTCGAGCTTGTCGCGGTTGCGGCCGACCAGCGCCCAGCGCAGGCCCGCCGGTCCGTTCTTGGCGAGGTAGCGGGCGGTCAGCCCGCCGGTGAACCCGGTCGCTCCGAAGAGAGCGAGGTCGTATTGCCGATCCGCCACCCGCCGCATTATTACGGCATCTCCACCGGGGGCTACGGCATCGGCACGGCGAAAATACGGTGGTTTCACTGATGCGACGGCCTGATTTCGAACCTACTGTCGAGCGTGCATTCGAAAAGCACACGAACAGGAGGAAGTTCAATGCAGCTCTACGGAATTCTTCGTCGCAATGGCTGGGCATCGGCCGAGGACCTGCAAGTCGCCGGCGCGCGCTCGGCTGAAGTCGGCGACACCCCCGGCTCCGGCGTCCGCTGGATCCGCAGCTACGCGCTCGCCGAGGAGAGCGGCGAGGTGGGCACGTTCTGCGTCTATGAGGCCGAGAGCCCCGAGGCGATCCGCAAACACGCCGAAGACGCGGACCTGCCTTGCGACGAGATCATCAAGATCGCGGACACCGTGATCGTCCGACCCGATCCGGTGGCGGCCACGAGCTGAGAGACCAAGGCGCCCGGCCAAGAAACCAGCCGGGCGCCCGCCGGAACGGGCCTAGACTGAAGACCCCATGAGCACACGGACACCGCTCGTCGGCCGGGCGACCGAGCTTGCCCGACTCAGCGAAGCCGCCGAGCGTGCCCGCGACGGGGCCGGCTCGATCCTGCTCCTCGCGGGTGAGGCCGGCGTCGGCAAGAGCCGGCTGGCCGGAGAGGTCGCCAAGCCGGAGGACCTGATCTTGCGCGGGGCGGCGAGCGGCGGCGCGACCACGGCCTACGGGCCGATAGTCGACGCACTGCGGGAACGACTCCGCGTCGATCCCGACGCCCTTGCCGAGTGCGGCCCCCTCCTCTCCCACCTGGCGCTGCTGTTGCCCGAGCTGGGCGACGCCGCCGAGGAGGCCGAGCGGGCAACGATCTTCGAGGCCGTGCGCTGCGCCCTCGCCCACCTCAGCGGCGAGCGGCTCGCGATCCTCGTCCTCGACGACCTGCAGTGGTCGGACGAGACGACCCTCGAGCTGCTCGCGGCACTGGCGCCCTCCCTGGCGGAGATGCGGGTGCTGGTGATCGCCGCTTACCGCTCCGACGGGCTTTCTCGCGACCATCGCCTGCGCTGGCTGCGCAACGAGCTGCGTCGCAACGGCGGGCTTGACGAGCTGGCGCTGGAGCCGCTCGACCAAGCGGCGGTGACCGAGCTGCTGGGTGAGCTCTTGGATGAGCCGCCCTCGCGCTCGCTGGCGCGCACCGTCCACGACCGCACGATGGGATCGCCCTTCTTCGTCGAGGAGCTGGTCGCCGCGCTCACCCTGCGCGACTCACTGGTGAAAGGCAAGCACGGCCTCGAGCTGGCCGACGACGAGCTACCCGTTCCCGACACGATCAGGGAAGCGGTGCTCGTCGGCGCCTCCGAGCTTTCGCCCGCGGCTCGCGAGGCGGTCGAGGTCGCGGCCGTGGCGGGACAGCAATTCGATCTCTCCTTGGCGGCGGAGCACACGCCCGGGCCCGGGCTGGCGGAGCTGATCGAGGCGGGCATGATCGAGGAGACCGAACCCGGGCGCGCGGCCTTCCGCCACGCGCTGGCGCAGGAAGCGCTCTACGCCGAGGTGCCGTGGACCCGGCGGCGCGAGCTCCACGGTCAGCTGGCCGAAGCGAGCGAGGCCGCCGCGGCACCCGGGCTCGAGGTCGCGACGCACTGGCTTGGCGCCGGCAACACACCCCGGGCACGCGAGGCGCTCGTCCGCGCCGCGCGCGAGTCGGAGCAGCTGCGGGCTCACCGGGACGCGGCGCGAGCGGCGCGGCAGGCCCTGGAGCTGTGGCCGGAGAACGAAAGCGAGGGGCCGCGCGAGGAGACCCTGGAGCGCCTCGGCCGCTGCGCGGAGCTGGCCGGTGAGCTGGCCGACGCGGCAAAAGCCTGGCGCGAGCTGGCCGCGAGCCACGACCGGGGTGGCGATTGCTGCGCCTTCGCGAAAGCGCAGCGACGCCTCGCCGCCGTCCAGGACCTGACCGGCGAGCGGGACTCGGCCTTCGCCTCGCGCCGGCTCGCCGCCGAGGCGTTCGCCGCGGCGGGGCAGCCCGCCGACGCCGCGCTGGAGCACCTGGCGATGGCCGATCACCGCCGCTGGCGGGCCAGCTACGGGGAAGCGATCGAGCTGTCCTCGCTCGCGATCGAGGAGGCGGACGCGGCAAAGCGGGTCGACCTGCGAGCCCGCGCGCTCGGGCTCCGCGGCGTCGCACAGGCGAAGGGCGGGCAGTTCGAGGACGGGCTCGAGTCGGTCCGGACGGGGCTGGGGTTGGCGCTGGACGAGGACCTGACGCCCGTCGCCGCCGAGCTCTACCAGCGGCTCAGCCTCGTGCTCTACGACGGAGCCGATTACCGCCAGGCCGAGGAGGCGCTCGACACCGCCCTCGGGCTTTGCCGCACCGACGGCAACGCCGGCACCGAAGTCGCCTGCGTCACCTGCCTGATCTACGTGCTGCGCGAGCGCGGCGAGTGGCAGCGCGCGGAAGAGATGGGGCGCGAGCTGATCGACTCGGGAACAGCGGTCTGGGTGGCCGAGGGACTGCTCGGGGCGATCCACGCCTTCCGCGGCAAGCTCACCCCCGCCCGGCGCATGCTCACCGCCTCGCGCGCGGTCTCCTCCTCGGTCCGCCACTACAACATGTTCATCGACTCGACCACGAGCCTGGCGATCGTCGCCGCCGCCGAAGGCCTCGACGACGAGGTCGGCAGGTACTGCCGCGAGCTGATCTCCCGCTGGGAAGAAAGCCAGGACCACCACTACGCCGTCTGGGGAATGCGCTGGGCGGCGAGCTGGTTTGCCCGGGCCGGCGACCGCGGCGGTGCCAACACCTGCGCCGAGGCGCTGGGGACGATGGCGTCCGATGCGGGGCACGGCGACGCCCTGGCGGCGCTGGCGCAGGCGATCGGCGAGCTCGCCCTGCTCGAAGGCGACGAGTTGGCCGCGGCCGAGCACCTCTCGCGCGCGGTCGAGCTGCACCGGGCGCTGGCGATCCCCCACGAGCGTGCCCAGGTCGAACTGCGCGCCGGGGTTGCCCTCGCCGCCGCCGGGCAGCGGGAGGAGGCGCTGGAGCGTCTCTGCGACGCCTACCGCAACGCGACCAAGCTCGGCGCCCGGCCGATCGCCGCCGAGGCCGCGCGCGAGGTCGCCGAGATGGGCGAGTCGGTGGCCCAGCGGCTCGGCAGCCGGGCGGCGACCGCGGCCGACGAGGTCAAGCTGACCCGCCGCGAGCTCGAGGTGCTGCGCCTCGTCTCGGTCGGGCGCACCAACCGCGAGATCGCCGAGGAGCTCTTCATCAGCCCGCGCACGGTCGACATGCACGTGCGCAACCTGCTCGGCAAGCTCGACTGCCGCTCGCGGATGGAGGCAAGCCACCGCGCCGGCGAGCTCGGCCTGCTCGCTTAGGCGACGCGCACGGACACTAGGGTGGCCGCCATGGGGTGGGGGTCGGACGCCGTCAAACGTTTCCGCGTGTACCTCGACCGGACACTTTTCCCAGCCGCGCCAGAGAAGAGCTCCGGACTCGGGGGCTGGGAAGCGGGCGTAATTCTGATCTCGCTGGTGGCGCTTGGCGCCATTCTGCAGCTGTTTCGGCTCGGTCCCTCGACCGCGCTCAACTCCCTCTGGGCGGAGGACGGGCGGGTCTTCCTCTACGGCGCCATGAATCACGGCTTCTTTGACGCCGTCAGCACCCCCTACGCCGAATACCTCGTCGTCATGCCCCGATTGATCGGCGAGGTCGGGGCAATCGTCCCCCTGCATGACGCGGCCCTGGCCATGAACCTCACCACCGTGATCGTCATCGCCCTCAGTGGCCTGACGATCTGGTTCGCCAGCGCCAGCCTAATTCACAGTCCGTACCTGCGTGCGCTGCTGGTGGCGCTGATGGTGCTCTGCCCGGTGAGCAGCATCGAAACCGTTGGCTCGCCGACGAGCGTTGCCTGGTACACGAGCTTCGCGGTCTTCTGGTTGTTGCTGTGGCGGCCGAGGGCGACCTGGAGCGCCGGCCTCGGCGGGCTGCTAATCCTGGTCACCGGCCTGAGCACGCCCGCCACGCTCTTCTTCATCCCCATCGCGGTGCTGCGGGCGATCGCGATCCGCGGGCGCCGCGATGCCCTGATCGTCGGCTCCTTCGCGCTCGCGGCCGCGATTCAAGTGCCGGCGATGCTCTTCAACGACGAACAGGTGACCAACTCCCTCTGGACGGGAAGCATCGTCTCCGCCTTTCTCCAGCGGGCGGTCGACGGCTCGATCCTGGGGCTCGAGCTCAGCGGCTCGACCTGGGTCGACTGGGGATGGCCGTTCCTGATCGCGATCGTCGCCGCCCTCGTCATCTACCTCGCGGTGATGTCGCTGCGCTCCTCTTCCGGGCGCCTCTTCGCCGCAATCGCGGTCGCAACCTCAGTGGTGATGTTCCTCGCCTCCGCCTACACGCGCGCAATCGGCGACGTGATCTCCTGGCACGCCGGCGTCTACAACAACTACGGCGACCGCTACGCGATGGTCCCGGCCCTGCTGTTGGTCAGCGCCGTTCTCGTCTTGCTTGACTCTCACTACAGGTCGTCGCGGTACAAGCTGTCGCGGGGGCGACCTCCGATCCTCGCGCTCGGCATCGCCGCGGTCTTGCTCCTCTCGCTGATTACCTCCTTTGACATCCGGGGCGTAATCGGTCGCGGCGGGCCACCGTGGGACGAGAGCCTTCGCACCGCGACGGCAAAGTGCGAGAGGAGGGACCTCGCCGAAGTCCTCGTCTACACCGCGCCAGAAGGCTGGTCAGTTCCGGTTTCCTGCGGCAGCTTGGTCTCTGGGGATCGATAGGCCTGCCTCGCGCTTCATGCGAAAAGAACCCGGCGGCTCCCCGCCGATGCGGTGACCTCAACCGAGCGGTTCCGCCAGCTCGACAATGATCCCCTCGGGGCCGCGGACGTAACAGAGCCGGTAGCTGTTGCCGTAGCTCACCAGCTCACCGACGAGCTCGGTGCCGCGCTCGCGCAGGCCGGCGACGGCGGCGTCGACGTCGTCGACGACGAAGGCGAGGTGGCGGATGCCGGGTACGTTCGACGGCGCCTGAGGATCGCCCTCGGGACTCGCCGGCGAGTGAAACTTCACCAGCTCGATCAGTCTCCGGCCGTCCTGGCTCTGCAGCATCACGAGCTCCGAGCGGACGCCGTCGAGCCCGACGATGCGATCCGCCCTCTCGTCCTCGACTTCGCCGCCGCCCTGCACTTCGAGCCCGAGCTCGACGAAGAACTCAGTCGCGGCCTCGAGGTCGTCGACGACGATGCCGACGTGGTCCATCCGTTGAATGGTCATTTGTGTTTTCCCGGGTGGTGCTTCTTTTTGACCCTGACGCATTTGCCGTGCTTCAGCCTCTTCCCCTTTTTGCATTTCTTCCTAACCGGGGGCGGCGTCGTCGGCTGAGGCTTGGCGGTCTTGATCGCTTCAGCTTCGATCCGCACTGTGCCGAAGACGCCGGAGGCCGGCGTTTCGGCGAAAGCCGAGAGAGAGCAGGAATCGGAGCTCGCCGGTGCGGTAAGCGAGATCGACACCGGCGGCGTCGCGGTTTCCAGGTTTTCCGGGACGCCCGGAGTTTCGGCGCCGCGAATGCAGTTGAGGCCCGCCGAGATCAGAATCGGCTGCACCGGCGTCGCCGTATAGGTGACCTTGAAGGAGACGGGATCGCCGACCGCGGCGGGTTCGAGAAAGGGAGCGGGTTCGGGCCCGGTTTCTTCCGCCGCCCCGAGCGAGACGGCTTCCGTCGCCCCGGCGGCAGCTCCCGCACCAGCCGTGGCCGCGAGCAGGATCACCAGCGTCATCACGGACACGGCCAACCTCACGCGGAGAGGATAACCGCGTGCCGTGCCTGAATTAGGCGACCGGCGAACCGGCACGGTGGCTGGCGAAGAGGTCGTGCACCAAGCGGACCGCGATCGACCCCTCCCCCACGGCTGCGGCGACGCGGTTCATCGAGCCCTGGCGAACGTCACCGACGGCAAACACCCCAGGCATCGTGGTCTCCAGGGAAAACGGCCTGCGATCGAGAGTCCAGGCAGGGTCCTCACCAACCTCGACTCCGGTGCGGATGAAGCCGCTGTCGTCGCGGGCAATCTCCTCGGGCAACCAGTCGGTGTTGGGGCTGGCTCCGATCATGAGGAAAAGCGCGTGGGCATCGACCTCCTCGACCGCGCCATCTTGATCGCGTAGTCGAAGCCCCTCCAGCCATTCCCCTCCCCCGCCGCCGACGACCGTGGTTTGCAGCCGGACCTCGATGTTCGGTGCAGCTTCGACCTGCTGGATCAGGTAATGCGACATGCCGGCGGCGAGCGAGTCCCCGCGAACGACGAGGGTGACCAGCCGCGCGTATTCGGCCAGGTGCAGCGCAGCCTGACCGGCCGAGTTTGCGCCGCCAACGACAAAGACATCGCGGCCCCCCATCGCCGGCGCCTCCGCCGCCGGACCGCCGTAGAACACCCCGGCGCCCTTCAGGGCCAGGGCCTCGAGCTCATCGAGATCGAGCTGGCGATAGGCGGCGCCGGTGGCCAGGATCACCGCGCGGGCGCTGACCTCGGGAAAGTCGGTGAGACCAACGTGAATACGGTCTCCCTCGCGCCGCAGGCCGGTCACCTTCTGCATGAAGGCAAAGCGCGCCCCGAAGACCCATCCCTGCTCGTAGGCTTCCTCGGCCAGGCGACGCCCGCTGATCCCGCGGGGGAAGCCGAGGTAGTTGCGGATCAGTGAGCTGAGCGTCGCCTGCCCGCCGATGCCGCCCTGGTCGATGACAATGGTGCGGAGTCCTTCGGAAGCTCCGTAGACCGCGGCCGAAAGCCCCGCTGGGCCGGCGCCGACGATGAGCAGATCGAAGTCGCGGCCCTTCGGATCGACGGGCCCACCGGCCGCGACCGTCAACTCGGCATTGCTCGGATCGGCAAGGACCTCCCCGTTCGGAAAGACCACGAGCGGCAGCGCCTGGTCGGCTCCGACCCCGGCGACGAGCTCGCGCCCTTCGGCGGAGTCGGCCAGGCAGAACGTGTGCGGGAGCGCGCACTTGCCCAAGATCTCGCGCAGTTCGTACGCTCGTCCCGTCCACGACTCGCCGATGACGTGGACGGTGTGCGTGGCCACCCTGCGGGCATGCGACCACTCGAGCAGGAAGGTCGAGATCGATTGGTGGAAGAGCTCATCCGGCGGACGGATGGGACGAATCAGGTAGTAGTCGATCTGACGCAGCGCCATCGCGGCGAAAATTGCCTCGCCGGTATCGCCCACGCCCCAGCTGTCGTAGTCGATCAAGAGGCCGCGTTGCGCATGTGGATGGCGTTTTCGCACGCGACCCAGGAACTCGCTTCCGGGCGCACCGTCGAGTGAGTCGCCGGCGATGACGAGCGCCACGTCCTCGCCGGCGTCCGCCAGCCGGGCGAGCTCCGCCTCGGCCTCGGCAGCTGAGGCGAGGCAGACGATGCGGTAGCTGCGCTCGTAGCGATCGCGCAGCTCACCTTCGACACTGCGGAGCGACTCCGGGTTCTCATCGACAGCAAGCAGAGCGGGACGGGACACGCGCCAACCGTACTTCGATCCGGGACCCATGTCGACCGGGGAAGCCGGCCGCACCGACTAACTAGAGTCCCGCGCCAATGTGGCTCTCGCGCCTAGCGGTCGACGTCACGCCGCTGCGCGAGTCACGCGATTTCCGCCTCCTCACCGCCGGCTCGCTCGTGACCGGGCTGGGCACGCAGGCGACCCTGGTCGCCCTCCCCTACCAGGTCTATGTCACCACCGGCTCGGCCTTTCTCACCGGGCTGCTCGGGGCCGCCGAGCTGGGCCCGCTGATCGTCGCCTCCCTCTTCGGCGGTGCCCTTGCCGACCGCTTTGACCGGCGCACGATGCTGCTCCTCTGCCAGCTGGCGCTGGTCGCGCTCGCCGCGGCGCTTGCGCTCGCGGCTTACGAGGGCAGCCCCGCGGTCTGGCTGCTCTTCGGGCTGGCGGGATTGACCGCCGGCGCCTCCTCGGTCGAGCGGGTCGTGCGCGCGGCGATCGTCCCCAACGTCGTGCGACCGGAGCACCTGCGTGCGGGCCTCGCGACCACCTACGGGCTCTACCAGCTGACCCAGGTGGTCGGCCCGGGCGTCGGCGGCCTGCTGATCGCCGGCTTCGGCATCGGCACTCCCTACACCGTCGATGCCGTCAGCTGCCTCGGCATGGCGGCGGCGGCGGCGGCGATGTCAGCCCAGCCGCCGCTCGGCAGCGAAGAGCACGAACCGGTGCTGCGCTCGATCCGCAGCGGCCTCTCCTTCGTCTTCAGCCTCAAAGCGCTGCTCGGCTCCTTTGTGATCGACCTCTCGGCGATGACCTTCGGCATGCCGCGGGCGCTCTTCCCCGTGCTCTCGGTCAGCGTCTTCGGCGCCGGCGCCGCTGGGGCGGGGCTGCTCACCGCCGCCGTTGCCCTCGGCTCTACCGTCGCCGCGCTGACCACCGGCTGGCTCAACCACGCACGCTTCCTCGGCCGCATCGTGCTCGCCGCCGTAGCCGCCTGGGGCATCTTCGTCGCCCTCGCCGGGCTCTCCAGCTCGATCTGGATCGCCGCCGGGCTGTTCAGCCTGGCCGGCGCTGCCGACAGCGTCAGCGCGGTCTGCCGCAGCACGATCTCCCAAACCCTCACCCCGGATCGGATGCGAGGCAGAATGAGCTCGGTCTTCAGCCTCGTCGTCGCCAGCGGACCGCGCTTGGGCGACATCGAGTCCGGCACCGTCGCGGCCCTGACCTCGGCCCAGCTCTCGGTCGTCTCCGGCGGCCTCGCCTGCCTCGCCTCGGTCGGCCTAATCGCCTTCGCCTTCCCCCAGCTCGCCGCCTACGACGGTGAGCTGATCGGGGCCGGCGCCGTCGGCGCCGAGGACATCGCCGAGCAGGCCTCGGGCGCCTGAGAGGGCCTGAGGGACCGGGCGCCCTCCGACCGCGGGCGACCCTATTGTTGCCGGCCCTTTGTACGACGCCTCTCAGCACCTGATCAACGGCGGGGCGCGGGCCCGATCGCTTCCGGATTGGCCCGATGCCCGACCGCTGCGCTCCTGGCAGCGGGAGGCGACCGAAGCCGTGCGGGCCCACCCCGCAAACAGCTTCTTGGCCTCAGCCACGCCGGCGGCCGGGAAGACCACCTTCGGCCTCCATATCGCCCACCGCATGCTGAGCGCCGGGTTCGTCTCGCGCGTCGTCGTCGCCGGCCCGACCACCCACATCTGCCGCCAGTGGGCGGCCGATGCGGCCCGCTACGGCATCGACCTCGAGCCGAACAGGCCCAACTCGGACGGGCCGGAGTCGGGCGACTTCCACGGCGTCGCCGTCACCTACCAGACGATCGCGGCCGGACCGGATACGCACCGATCGGCCGCCGCCCGCCGGCCGACCCTGCTGATTGCCGACGAGCCACACCACATGGGCGATCTGGCGGCCTGGGGCCTGCGGACCCGCAAGGCCTTCGATGGTGCCCGCTTTCGACTGCTGCTCTCGGGCACGCCCTTTCGCTCTGACAACTCGGCGATCCCCTGGGTCACCTACGACGATGATGGCCTCAGCCAGGCTGACTACACCTACGGCTACCCGCAGGCGCTGGTCGACCGGGTGTGTCGCCCGATCACCTTCCTGCCCTACGACGGCGAGATGGAATGGGTCTCGGACGGTCGGCTGCGCAGCGCCGACTTCGACCTCGCTCTGCCCGCGGCCGAGGCGGCCCGGCGACTGCGTACAGCCCTCAGCCCGGAGGGCGAGTGGATGGGCGAGGTGCTGCGCGACGGCGATGCCAGGTTGAGCGAGGTGCGCGCCGACGGGCACACAGACGCGGGCGGCTTGGTGATCGCCTCCGATCAGGATCACGCGCGGGAGATCGCGGCGCGGCTCGCTTCCGTTTCAGGGGAGCAACCGGAGCTGGTGATGAGCGATGAGCCCGGCGCCAGCAAGCGCATCGCCGATTTCGCCTCCTCCGACCGGCGCTGGCTGGTCTCGGTCCTGATGGTCTCCGAGGGTGTCGACATCCCCCGCCTGCGGGTCGGCGTCTACGCGACGGCGGCGCGGACCGAGCTCTTCTTCCGCCAGGTGGTCGGCCGCTTCATCCGCACCACCCCGGGGCCGGGCCGCCAGATGAGCTACCTGCTGATGCCGGCCGACTCCCGCTTGAAGGCGCTCGCCCACGAGATCGAGCTGGAGCGCCGCCACGCGCTCGAGCTCTTGCCAGACGCCGAGGAGGAAGAGAGCGAAGAGTTCGATGACCCCGATCTAGAGCGGGGCGAGCCCGGCGGCGGCTTTGCCGCCCTCAGCTCGGGCGACGCCGAACTTGACGAGGCGATCATGAGCGAGACCGCGCTCCAGCTCTTCCCCACCGATGACCCCAAGCCAGCGAAAAAGGTGGCCGCGCTTCCCAAGTCCCAAGCCGAGCCGAGTGACGCCGAGCCCGAGCGAGAGTCGGCCTACGCCGCCCGCGAGCGCCTGCGCGGCGAGCGCAGCCGCCTGGTCGCCAACGTCGCCCGCCGCACCAACAAATCGCACCGCGAGGTCCAGTCCCGCATCAACCGCGCCACCGGGGTCCGCTCGGTCGCCAACGCCACGATCGGGCAGCTCGAACGCGGCAACACGATCCTGCGCCGCGACCTCTCACGGTAGGCCTAGCCGGTGAGAGCGACCGAAAGGCCCGGCTGACCACCGTCGTCGCGGACGATTTCGATCGTGGCAGAGTGCGGCCCGGCCGTCGTCGGCGCGAAGTCCACCCCGAGCTGCAGCTTCGCCCCGGGCTGGAGGGTGAAGTGGACTCCTTCGGGGCCAGCTCCGGTGAGGCTGAAGGCGGAGGAGCCGACGATCCGAGCGACACCCGACACGACTCCACCCTTGCGCCCCCGCGGCAGATTGCGGATGGCGAGGTTCCAGTGCCGCTGTCGACCCAGCTTGGTCGGGGCGAACTTATGGCTGGTCGAACCCAGCTGCAGCGTCCCTGGGCTGAGCGGCGGTGCCGGCGGTGCTTCGACGACAACCGTGCCCAGTTGCGCCCGCGACTCCTGCCCGATGTCATCCCGGGCCACGGCTTCGACGAGGTATTCGGCGGCCTGCGGGCCCGCGTTGGCCGGCGCATGGAAGATCCCTTCGAAGCGATTGAAGTCGGTCGCCTGCAGCGCCACCTCGGTGCTGCCGCCACCCTGGACAGGGGTCACCGTCACGAAGAGTTCAGAGAGAGCGCGATTGTCACCCGCCTCGACGCGGATCGTCACTTCACCGCCTTCGGCCGGCAGGTAGTTGGGGAAGAGCTGCGTTTCGCCGATGTAGGGCGGTTCGTCGAACTGCGGCGCACCTTCCACATCGAACCCGGCGACGGTGGTCGCCGAGTAGTTGTTGGCGTCGTCATAGGCCTGGATTTCGAGGCTGTAGCTGATCGGCGATTCGCTGTAGTTGGCCGGCGCTTCGAAGGTGCCATAGAAGTTGCCCGCCGATCCCTCAAAGAGCTGGAACGCCTGGAGGGAGCCATCGGAGCCGTAGATCACCGCGTTGACGATCTGCACGGCACTGTCGTCCGTGACTTCCGCGCTCAACTGGACGAGACCACCTTCGTAGGAGAGGTTGCTCGGAGTCGCCGCGCCACCGGCGATGTCCGGAGGCGTGTCTTCGGCAGCCGCGGGACCGGCGAGCGCCAGACAGACGGCCATCACCCCCAACATCGATGCCAACAAGATCCGTCGGAGCCTCGCAGCACGCAAGTTCGTCATTCGCTCTCCCCTTCGGTTAGAAAATTCCCCTGCGCAGACCTTAACCGCGTTCGAGGGGGAGGCGTCAAGGATGGTCCGGCCTAACCTCCTGGCCGGATGACGCCGCTCTCGTAGGCGAGGACAACCGCTTGGACGCGATCGCGAAGGTCGAGCTTCGAGAGAACGGCGGCGACGTGGGTCTTGACCGTCGACTCGGCGAGGACCAGCTCCTCGGCAATCTCGGCGTTACTTAGCCCGCGCGCCACCAGAAAAAGAATCTCGCGCTCACGCGGGGTCAGCGCCGCCAGCTCGACAGGGCCGTCGAGCGGCGGCGTCGGACGGCGGGCGAACTCCTCGATCAGGCGACGGGTCACCTCCGGCGCCAGCAGCGCCTCACCGGCGGTGACAACTCGTATTCCGGCGATGAGCTGATCGGCCGGAGCATCCTTGAGGAGGAATCCGCCCGCTCCTGCCCTCAGCGCTTCGAAGACGTACTCGTCGAGGTCATAGGTGGTGAGGATGAGCACCTGGGGCGCCGAGCGGCCGGCGCGGATTCGCCGAGTCGCCTCGATGCCGTCCAGCCTCGGCATCCGAATATCCATCAGAACGAGGTCACAGCGAGTGCGCGCCGCGGCCTCGGCGGCCGCATATCCGTCGCCCGCCTGGCCGACTACGTCGATGTCGGACTCGGGTTCGAGCAGCTTCACGAAGCCGGCCCGGACCAGTTCCTGGTCGTCGACGACCAGGACCTTGATGCTCAACCCTCCACCCGCCGTTCGATCGGCAACTCAGCCCGGACCCGGTAGCCGCCCTGCGGCGCCCGCCCGGCCTCGATCCGCCCCCCATACATCAGGGCCCGCTCACGCATGCCGATAAGACCGTGGCCCGCGCCGTCGGCCCCGACTGCCGCCGCCGATCCCTGGTCGACCACCTCGACGCCGAGCTTCCCGTCGGACCAGGCGAGCGTTATCGCGACGGTTGCGCCTGGCGCGTGCTTGCGAGCGTTCGTCAGTGCCTCCTGCAGGATCCGGTAGGCACTGAGGTCGAGGCCCGAGTCGAGGTGGACCGGCGTTCCAGTTTCATGGAATTCCACCGCCTGCCCTGCCGCCCGAGCCTCCCGCAGGAGGTCGGGAACGGCCGCCAGGCTGGGCTGCGGCGCAAGGCGCTCCGCGGCGGGGACCCGCAGGATCCCGAGCAGGCGGCGGAGCTCGCGGAGTGCCTCTCGACCCGAGCTCTCAATCGCCTCCAGAGTCTCACGCGTCCGCTCTTGACCGGGCTCGAGAACCCGCCGCTCGGCCCCTGCCTGGACCACAATGAGGCTGACTGCGTGGGCGATCACGTCGTGGAGCTCGCGGGCGATGCGGGCGCGTTCGTCGGCCGCGGCCGCGGCGAGGTCCCTCTCACGGTCGCGCTCCAGGCGGCTCGAACGCTCACGCAGGAGCTCGACCAGGGCTTGTCGGTCGCGCAGCGTCCGCCCGAGGACGATTGCGCCCGCCCACCAGAGCAGCGCCGGCAGCCCGCTTCCCACCGCCACACCCCCAGCCGCGAGGCTGATCGCCGTGCCCACTACCAGTGCGGCGAAGATCCCGATACCCACGTGGAACGCGCGCCGATCGGCATGGAAGCCAAGGGCGAAGCAGGCGACCACGCCCGCCGCGAAGGGTTCGAACGGGGGTTGGTGGGAGCCGTGGTAATAGAGCGCCACCCAGACCGCCTGCACCGAGAAGACCGCGGCGAGGGCAAGCGCCGGGCGGGAGCGGCGAAACAGAAGCGGGATCGAAACGGCCACGAGGAACACGGCGTTGGCGAGATGCGCTCCCTGGAAGCCGGCGCTTTCATATGCGGTGCCCTGCGAGGCCGCGCCGAGCGCCAGAAGGGCAAACGTCGGGGCCACGTCGAGCAGGCGCCTACGCGTTGCCGTGGACATCGCCACAAGCTAGACGGAGCGTCCTCCGCTTGCATCCTCCCGAGGGCGGGAAACCGGGCTCTCGCTCTCCCTCTCGAGAACGAGGTGAATTCGATCGCGCGGCCGATGCGCAGGGGCGCGGCGGAGCCTACGGTGGCCCCTCGCAACCGATCGAAGGAGGCAAGACGTGCTGAAGCGTTTCTTCGCCCTGGCGGGGCTAGCCGCCGTTCTGGCAGCCGGCCTCTGGGCCGTCCTCGCCGAGGCGGCGCCCGAAGGCTCCATCACCCTGCTGGCAAAGCTCGACCCCCATTCGCTGACGACATCCAAGGGCGGCCACAAAAGGCGCTCGCCCGGCGAGACGATCGTCTTTTCGACCGCGCTATCGCGGAACGGCAAGCCCGCCGGTCGAGGAGAGTTCGTGCAGACCATCGTCGACCCCAGGTTCCGCGGCATCTCGTTCCGGGCCGACCTGCTGCTGCCGACTGGAACGATCGAGCTCCTCGGATCCGGCCTCAGCAAGCGCCCCCCGGGCGGGGCGGCGCCAAGCAGCGAGACCGAGATGGCGATAGCGGGCGGCACGGGTGACTACGCCGGAGCCTCGGGAACGGTCCGACTCACACCCGTCGGCAGGTCCACACAACGGCTGGAGGTCGACCTCGCCAAATAAGTGTGATCCGCAGTCGGAGTTGGCGGTCAGGATTTGTGATGCCGATGCGCTTTTTTCACCCTCACGCATTTCGGCTTGCCTTTGACGGTCTTCTTTTTGAAGCCCTTTTTGCAGTGCAGCGGCTTCGGCGCAGCCGTCGGCGTGGAGCCAGTGCCCGCGCCGGCGCTGCCGCCGGTGTTATTTCCGCCGCCACCCGCTGGCTGTTCGCCGCCACCGCCGCCTTCTTCGCCGGGAGGGTTTTCTTCTTCCTCGCCAGGAGGTTCTTCTTCTTCGCCAGGAGGTTCTTCTTCGCCAACGGGTTCGCCCGCTTGCGTCTCGACCGCCCCCGCATCGCATTTGACCTTGCCCCCCGCGCCCGGGCGCGGCTGGCCGCGCTGGTCTTCGTGGACGGTGCAGGAGGCCGCCGGGACCGCCCCGATCGCCGAGCCGCCGGCACCCGGCATCACTGTTTCAGTAGGCCCGCCGTTGTCGGCGAGCGCGGCGAGCAGTGGGTCGGCGACTTTGCCGGGGCAGGTGGTGTCGTTCCAGGTGACGTTGCCGCCCTGGTCGACGATGTCGATGTAGGTCGGGAGGTAGCGCTGGTAGCAGTTGGCGTCACCGGCGAGGTTGCTGCCGTTGTTGGCGACGATCGAGTTCTTCATATAGATCGCTGAGCCGCCACTGTCGTAGCGACCGCCCGTGTCGATACCCGCACCGACGCCGCGTTCGCTGCCGCTCGCGTTGTGCGCCGGGTTGGCGGAGGCGCCAGAGAGCCCCGCTGCTCCAAGGCCGTTGCCGGCAATCGTCACGTGTGTGAGGATCACTTCGGAGCCGCTCTTCGCCCCTTGGGACCAGATGCCGCCGCCGTCGCCACCCCAGCCGCCGACGCCGCCGCCGAGGGTTGAATCGGCGCCCCCTCCACCGGCTCCCCCGGTGCCGCCGTCGCCGGTCCGGTTGCCGTAGATCGTCACGTTCGTCAGGTGCACTGGCGAATAACCGCTGTAGCCGCCGCCGGTGAGGAGGCCGCCGCCGCGACCGCCGCCGCCGCCGGTGCCGGCCCGGCCGCTGTCCGCGAAGTACCCATATTTGCTCGGGCCACCGCCGGGGCCGGAGCCGCCGCCGGTGCCGCCGGCCCCCGTGCCATTGCCGCTGATCGTCGAGTTGGTCATCGTCAGGCTGCCGCCGTTGTAGATCCCGCCGCCGCCGGCCAGCAAGTCGGAGTAATAGCCCGTGTTCTTCTGGTACTGCAAGCCGCTGTTGCCGCCTTCACCGCCATCACCGCCATCGCCTGGGCTGAATTCGTTGACTTCTCCAGTGCCGATCGCACCGGTTCCCCCTTCTCCGCCCCGCCCGGTGAAGTTGCCGCTGATCGTCGAGCGGTCGATGGTCAGGCTGCCCGCGTTGTAGATGCCGCCGCCGTCACCCGAGGCCCCGCCACGCCCACCGTCTCCGCCGTCCGGGAAGTGGCCGATCGCATTGACTCCCTGTCCGCCGTCACCGCCCCTACCGCCGTCTCCGGTGAGGTTTTTGCTGATCGTCGACTGGCTGATCGTGAGGTTCGCGCCGGGTTCGTTGAAGATGCCGCCGCCCGAACCTCCCCTGCCGCCGCTTCCACCGCTGCCCTCAAGTGGGCCGTTCATCCCCAGGTCGCCTTGGCCGGTCTGATTTTCGGTCACCACCACGTGTTCGAGGGTCAGCGAGCCCTTGTTGAGAATCCCACCACCATTGCCGACGACGTTTTCCGTGTAGAGACTGGGAGCGAAGCCGCCGTCCGGCGTATGCCCTTTGGTGATCTCGAGGCCGACCAGCTTGACGATCGCGGAAGCTTTCACTTCCATCACCCGGTCGCTGCCGCCCTTGATCACCGTCCCGGTGGGATCGCTCGCGTCGCCGACGATCGCCATGTTGCCTTTGTTGACGACGAGCTGGGGGCCCAGCGTGACCGTGTTGGCAGGGAGGTTGATCGTCGTCGTCGGGCTTTCGACGCTGCCGCAGCCGTTGCTGGTGCCCGCTTCGACCGCTTCGATCACGCTGCGCAGGCTGCAGCCGCCGCTGTCCCCGGTCGAGCCAACGGTCATCGCAGCGCCCGCCGTCGAGCAAAGCGAGAGTGCCGCGAGCATTGAGGCCGCGATTGACGCCAACCAAAGGCGAAATACCCGAGTGATGATCTGCCTCCCTAGTAGCCGATTGCTCGCGGCATCCTGGCAGGCCAAGATCGAACCTTCAACCGCCCGCTTTTCCGTGCGAGTGAGCTAACCGCTGATCAACGCAGTCACCGGAGTCAAGCGCCGTTCGGTCGAGCCGTCACCCAGCTGCCCAAAGTGGTTGTCACCCCAGCACTCGACCAGGGGACCACCGAAGAGAGCGCAGGAGTGAGCGCTGCCGAGATTGCCGCCCGTCGCGAGCCCAAGCGCACCCGCCACCCCAGCGACCGCAACCGGCGCTGAATGCTTCGCGACGGAACCGTTGCCGAGCTCTCCCACGCGGTTGTCGCCCCAGCAAACCAAGCCGCCGCCCGCGACGATCGCACAAGAATGCTGGACTCCCGCGGCAACCTGCGTGGCTCCGCTGACGCCGCGGACTCGAACCGGCGACTTGGTCTGGGCCGTGCTCCCGCTTCCCAACTGGCCGGCGCGATTGTCTCCCCAGCAGAGAAGCCGGCCACGGCGAACCACGGCGCAGGTGTGCTGACTGTCGTTTTCGGCGAGATTGCCCGGAATCGCCCCGCCGCCAGCCGCAACGTCGCGGGCACCGACGACACCGCGAATGGTGACCGCGTGGTCAGTCACGTACCCCAGCTGGCTGTGCGGGTCGTCCCCCCAGCACTTCACCCGGCCGTTAGCGACCAGCGCGCACGAGTGGCTGCCGCCCGAGGAGATCTGGACCGCGTGAGCGAGGCCTCGCACGAACACAGGTGTGCGCCGTGGGCGTTCACTGACATGGCCGTTGCCAACCTGGCCGTCAGCATCATCGCCCCAGCAGACGACCCTGCCTGTTCTCAGCAGCGCGCACGAAAAAGCGTCGCCGGCAGAAACGCTTATGGCGTTGAAGATGCCGGCGACTTCCACCGGGCTGGCCCTATTGCCCAATGTCCCGTCGCCGAGCTGCCCGGCGTAGTTATTGCCCCAGCACTCGACCCGGCCGTCGGCCAGCGTCGCGCAGCTGTGGGCCGCGCCGGTGGCGATCGCGGAGGCACCCGCGAGCCCCAGCACTCCCACCGGCACCGCGCTGTCAGACATCGCGCCGTTGCCGAGCTGACCCGAGGCGCCGTCCCCCCAGCACTGCGCCGAACCAGTCGGCAGGACCGCGCAGGTATGGCCGCCGCCCGCAGCGATGAGCGGCGCCGCGGCAGAGGCGGTTCCTGATCCGCCGCAGAGCACGATCATGAACGCGATTGCCGTGGCAATCCGCCCGCCGGTCATTTTCAGCATCAGCATCCCCCCGTTGAAGCGGTCCGTAGGCGCGGAATCCTATCCCCGAGGCAAATGGAGATTCCGGTGGACGGTCGCCTTCCCAATCGACGCCTCCGCACCGACGAGGGAGGGAGTGATCGCCAGGACGAGCGGCGCCGCCAGCAACGGAATGAGGGTCGTTCGCTTACACATCTGCGCCTCCACTTGATTGCTGGGCCGGCGACCGTCCACCGGAATCCCCAGCCTACCAAATTTTAAGTAGATCGCAAGCAGATCCCGGCTGCCCGAGTCGAACCCAGCCAGGAACTACCCTCAACCCGCAGCTATACTCGCCGTCTCGCGCGGCTGTAGCTCAGCTGGCTAGAGCGTCTGCTTGCCATGCAGAAGGTCGTGGGTTCGAATCCCATCAGCCGCTTCGCGAAAGCCCGCTCCAGGCGGGCTTTCGTCGTTCAGGGGGCGGGACGATCGGGTGGCTCTTCTTGCGTTCGCTGGGTCTCCACGCGAGTGCTGGCTTGTGCCCTCGCGCGCTCGCTTTGCCCCCGGCGATAGGCCTCCTCGAGCATGCGGGATGCCATGTCCCGGCCTCCGAGGCCGAAGGCGAGAGCGGCGCCCAGGGCGACCGCACCCATCAATGCCGCGTAGGTGATGACGACGATGTCGGTTGCGATCCGCAGCTGGTTCAAGATCATGAAAACGGCGATGCCGAGGACGAGCGCGGGAATTGCGGTCGCCATCATCTTTCCCATCGGGGCATCGCCCCAGGTGCGCTCGGCGAGCTTCGCCAGGCCGCCGGCTATCGGTATCGCCAGCACAGCGATCAGGATCGCGACGACGACGTTTGGCAGGTAGTTGAAGACGTCGGCGACGAATTCGTTGAGAGCAGCCACGCCCAGCGAGCTGATCGCGATCGAGAGGGCCCCGAGGAATATGAACCAGAAGACCACACGGCCGATCACATCGGAGGGCGAGACGTCAGGCATCACCCTCTGTACGTATTCGCCGCTCGCGCCTGACCGGACCGCCCGGTCAGTGCCCGCCTTCTCCAAAGCCAGGGCAATCAACTTCTGCAGTGCCTTGGCCACGAGATAGCCGATCAGCAGAACGATCAAGAAGCCGATCAACCGAGGCAGGAAGCCGATCAGGTCATTGAGCGCCTGTTGAAGGCTTTCTGAGATCTCTACGGCGCCAATTTGCATGAGGATGTTGATCCAATTACCCAGGTTGCGGTCCTCTAACTCAGTAGAAAACCCCTAACCCTCGACGGCGCCGTTGTCCATCGAAGAGATGACCCCCTAGCCAGACAGGTGGGCTGCTACTCGCGCAGCTCGGCGAGCAGGCCTTTGAGGTCGAGCGGGCGCGTGTACATCGTCAGCTCGCCTCCCTCGTCTCGCGGCCACTCCTCTCTCGGCCGGTCCCAGTAGAGCTCGACGCCATTTAGGTCTGGGTCGTTGAGGTAGAGGGCCTCGCTGACGCCGTGGTCTGAGGCGCCGGTGAGAGGGACGCGGTTGTCGATCAAGCGCTGCAGAGAGTCGGCAAGCGCGCGTCGGGTCGGATAGCGGATCGCGAGGTGAAAGAGGCCGGTCGTGCCTGATGCCGGTGGCGAGCCGCCCTTCGACTGCCAGGTGTTGAGGCCGATGTGGTGGTGGTAGCCGCCAGCGGAGACGAAGGCGGCTTCATCACCGAAGCGCTGCTGCAGCTCGAAGCCGAGCACGTCGCCGTAAAAGTCGAGAGCGCGGTCGAGGTCGGCCACCTTGAGGTGGACGTGGCCGATGTCGACGCCAGGATCGATCGGCCGCTCAGCCGCCATCGAGCGCCTCGTTGACGAGGCGATCGGCCTCGGCGTTGTGCTCGCGGCGCACGTGGCGGATCGACCAGCTGTCGAAGCCCTGAAGGGCCTTCTTCACCTCGCCATGAAGTTCGCGCATTGTCGCGTCCTTGACCTTGTATTCGCCTTTGACCTGCTTGACGACCAGCTCAGAGTCGCCGACCAGCTCCAGCTCGCTGGCGCCGAGGGCGGCGGCGCGCTCGATGCCGAGCAGCAGCGCCTTGTACTCGGCGACGTTGTTGGTTGCGCGGCCGATGCGCTCGCCGTGCTCGGCGAGCACCTCCCCCCCGTCGTCCTGAATCACGGCGGCGATCGCCGCCGGCCCCGGATTGCCCCGGGCACCACCGTCAACGTTGACGACGAGCTTCACCGTCGCCTCAGCCAACCACGACGGCGCGGCTGCCCGGCAGCGCCATAGACAAGCTGCGAACCCTCCCCCAGGGCAGCGTTCCAATGCCGGGCAGCGCGGTCGAGCTCCTCGACCTCGTCTCCCTTGCCAATTTCAAAGACGCGGCCATCGGTGCAGTCGACTGCCCATTGGTACCAGCAAAGCTCCCAGACAACGGTGATCCGGACCTGACTCGACGACCCCGCCGCCGCGCCGACCGAGGCGCGCGGCCGGCCCAGGCTGCGGGCCAGGCCCGCGACGGTGCGGCCCGCCACGCTGGCGTTGAAGCTGACGACGGCCTGTTCGAGACGCCTGTCAACTGTCTCGACCTCGCGTCGTCTGATGTTGGCCCCCGGAGCAGCGGGATCGCGCTGATAAATGCTCACCCGGCAAAGCTAGTCCACACCACCCCCGGCGGTGCGAATCAGCCTGCGGCTGAGACGACTTTTTCGGCCAGGTGCGGCGGAACCTCTTGGTAGTGGTCAAACTCGACCTCGTACTCGGCGCGGCCGCCGCTGATCGAACGCAGATCGGGGGCGTAATCGAGGACCTCCGCCATCGGCACCTCGGCCCGCACCTCGGTCGCCGACCCTTTCGGCTCCATCCCCAGGGGATGCCCACGGCGCGAGTTGAGATCGCCGATCACGTCCCCCACAACGTCCTCCGGGCAGCTCACCACCAGCCGAACGATCGGCTCCAGCAGCACCGGGTTGGCGGCCTCCATCGCCTCCTTGAAGGCCATCGCGCCGGCGATCTTGAAGGCCATCTCCGAAGAATCGACGTCGTGGTGCTTGCCGTCGACCAGACGCACCCGCACCCCTTTGACCGGGTAGCCGGCGACGGTGCCGTGCGCCATCGCCTCTTCGATCCCCTTCTCGACGGCGGGGATGAAGCCGCCGGGGATCGCCGCCCCCTTGATCCGGTTGACGAACTCGAAGTCGACGCCGTCCTCGCTGGGCTCGATCTCGATCTGACAATCGGCGAACTGGCCGCGACCGCCGGACTGCTTCTTGTAGCGCGCGTGGGCGCTGGCGGGCTGGCGGATCGACTCCTGATAAGGAACGCGCGGCGGGTGCAGCTCGATCTCGACCCCGAAGCGCCGCTTCATCCGCGCCACGATCACCTCGACGTGGACCTGGGTGAGGCCGGCGATGATCTGCTCGCCGGTCTGGGCGTCGCGGTGGACGTCGAGAGTCGGGTCTTCCTCGGTCAGCCGCCGCACCGCCGCGGCGGCCTTGTCCTCATCACCCTTTGACTTCGCCTCATAGGCGAAGGCCATCACCGGGTCGGGCAGGCTGAGCGGGGCGAAGGCGATCTCCTCGGCGGCGCCGCAGAGCACGTCGCCAGCCCGGGTCTCCTTCAACTTCACCACCGCGCCGATGTCCCCCGCGCCGAGATCGTCGCAGGGGCGCAGCTCTTTTCCCAGCGGCTGGCCGATCTGGCCGATCCTCTCTTTCTGCCCACGGGTGACGTTGAAGGCCTGCGAGTCCGAGCTGAGGGTGCCGCGGCAGACGCGGAAGAGGTTGACCCGTCCGGTGTAGGGATCCGCGAGCGTCTTGAAGACGTAGGCGACGAGCGGGCCCTCCTCGTCGGGCTCGATCTCGATCGCCTCACCCTCCGCCCCGGTTGCGGGCAGCGCGCCCCGCATCGCCGGCGAGGGCAGGTCCTCGACCAGCGCCTCCAGCAGTCGCCCGGTGCCGAGGTTGCGGGTCGCGACCCCGCAGGTGACGGGGAAGATCCGCCCCGCGGTCACCCCCTGCTTGAGCACGCGGACGATCTCGTCGTGGTCGATCTCCTCGCCCTCGAGATAGCGCTCCATCAGCTCGTCGGAGCTCTCCGCTACCTCGTCCATCAGCTTCTCGCGGTACTCCTCGGCCTGGGGGCGCAGCTCCTCCGGAATCTCACCCTCCACGGCCGCGCCGGGGCCGACGCCGTCGTAGGTGAACGCCCGCTGGTCGATCAGGTCGATCACGCCGCGCACCTCGTGCTCGGAGCCGATCGGGATCTCGGTCGCGACGACGTGGGCGCCGAACGACGCCTTCAGCGAGTCGAGGACGGCGAAGAAGTCGGCGCGCTCGCGATCGAGCATGTTGACGAAGACCAGCCGCGCCAGCCCCTCGGCATCGGCGCGGCGCCAGAGCCGCTCGGTGTGCACCTCGACCCCCATCACCCCGTTGACGACGACCACCGCCGCGTCGGCGACGCGCAGGGCGGCGATCGCGTCGGCAACGAAGCTGGGCTCGCCGGGCGTATCGATCAGGTTGATCTCGCGGCCGCCATGCTCGAAGCAGGCCAGCGAAGCGTTGATCGAGAGCGAACGCTCCTGCTCGTCGGGCTCGTGGTCGGAGACCGTCGTCCCCTCAGCGACCGTGCCCAGCCGCTGCACCGCGCCCGCCTCGAAGAGCATCGCCTCGTGCAGGCTGGTCTTCCCGCACCCGCGGTGTCCAATCAAGGCGACGTTACGAATCCGGTCTGCGGCCTTATGAGACACAGATCCAAGTTACCCGCCGCTCCGCGCAGCGCAACCGGGTTAAGTACGGGAGTCGGCGCTGGAGCTAGGCCGGCTGCATGCCGGACTTCAGCCGCATCACGGCCTTGGTGTGCAGCTGGGATACGCGCGACTCGGTGACGCCGAGCACCTCGCCGATCTCGCGCAGGGTGAGGTTCTCGTAGTAGTAGAGGGCGACGACGAGCTGCTCGCGCTCTGGCAGCGAGGAGATCGCCTCGGTCAGGCGGTCCTTGACCTCGCTGCTGGCCAGCGACTCCTGCGGGTCCTCGGCGCGAGGATCGGAGATCGTGTCGAGCAGGGAAACCTGGTCTCCGGAGGAGTCGGAGACGGTCCAGAGCTCATCGAGCGCGTAGACGGAGGAGTTGGCGATCTCCAGCAGCGAGGTCTGCAGTTCGTCCTCGCTGACTTCGAGCCGGGCAGCGAGCTCGGCCTCGCTCGGCGCTCGCTGCAGCTCGTGCTCGAGCTTGGCTTGAGCGGCCTCGATTTCGCGGGCGCGCGAGCGAACCGAGCGCGGCACCCAGTCGAGCGAACGCAGCTCATCGATGATCGCGCCGCGAATGCGGGTCATCGCGAAGGTCTCGAATTTGATCCCGCGCTCGGGCTCGTAACGCTCGATCGAGCCGATCAGGCCCATCAGGCCGTAGGAGATCAGGTCGGCGTCATCGACGTGGGAGGGCAGCCCGGCGCCCAGCCGGCCGGCGACGAACTTGACCATCGGCGAGTAGGCGACCACCAAGCGCTCGCGGGCGGAGGCGTCCCCTTCCTGCTTGTAGCGGCGCCACAAATCGCGCAGCTCCACCTCTTTTACGCCGGTTTCCATCTAATTCCCCTGCATCCTATGGCCTTGGCAAGTCGTCGCCGCCGATTTCGGGGTCGCTGACAAGTTGTTACCGCTCATGCCCGCGGATGCGTAGCCGCGTACGCGTCACGGAGGCGAGCCGCATCGACGCGAGTGTAGACCTGCGTGGTCGAGATCGAAGCGTGGCCGAGCAGCTCCTGGATCGTTCGCAGATCGGCGCCCCCCTCGAGCAGATGGGTGGCGAAGCTGTGGCGCAGGGCGTGCGGCGAGACACCGCCGGCCAAGGCCGCCTCGCGCACCCAGAGGCCCAGCCGCCGGGTGACGTCGGAGTTGGAGAGGCGACGACCGCTCTTGGAGAGAAAGAGAGCTTGCTCGCGCGGATCGCCAGCCAGCGCCTGGCGGCCGCGCTCCGAGTAGCGGCGCAGGGCTATCTGGGCAGGCTCGCCGACGGGCAGCAGCCGCTCCTTCGAGCCCTTGCCCAGGACCCGCAGCTGCTCGGTCTCGAAATCGAGCGAGTCGAGGTCGAGGTTGACGATCTCCTCGCAACGCAGGCCACACGAATAGGCGAGCTCGAGCATCGCCCGGTCGCGCAGCTCCAGCGGCGTCCGTGCCGGAATCCGCTCGAGCAGCCCGCGCATCTGCTCGGCCGAGAGCACCCGCGGCAGCTTCTCCTCCCGCTTCGGGCTGCTGACCAGGTCAGCCGGGTTCTGCCCCACCCGCTCGGTGCGGACGAGGAAGTCGAAGAGCCCGCGGATCGAGGCCAACTTGCGCGCCACCGTCGCCGGCGCGGCGCCTCCCGAGGAAAGCGAGGCCGCGTAACGCCGCACGTCCCGATGGCGAATCTCACCAGGCGTCTGATCCCCTACCCACTCAACGAACTGCCCGAGATCGACGGCATAGGCCCGCCGCGTCCGCTCGGCCATGCCGCGACCGTTCAGATCCCGGTCGTATGCGCTCAGCGCCTCAGCCCAATCCACAGGGTGGAATTCGGGCTTGCTGGATTACGTCCTGCGAAGAGGCGCTAACCGATGAAGATCGGCGTTCCGACTTCTACTTGGGGGTAGAGTTCGATCACGTCGGGGATCGACATCCGCACGCAGCCATGCGAGGCGGCGGAGCCGAGCGATTCGGTCTCTTCGGTGCCGTGGATCCCCGCGCCTTCGAAGATCGCCATCCAACGTGCCTTGATCGGATCGTCGGGGCCAGGCGGGATCACCTGACCGGCCAGATCCCCGGCCCAGGCGGAGTCGGGCACGTGCCAAGAGGGGTTCACCTGCTTTTCCTGGATTTCGTAGAGCCCTTCGGGCGTTTCAAGGCCTTCCTGGCCGACCGCCACGGTGTACGTTTTCGCCAGCTTCAGGTTCTTCCAGAGCCGCAGGGTGAAGGTGCTGCGGTCGAGGGTCAGGTAGGACGGGTAGGCGGAGGCGACTTCCTTTGTCGTCACCTCCGGCTTCGTGTAGTGAGTGCGCGCGGCGATCGTATGGTCGGCGTTCGCGTTCAGGACCGCGGCTTTGAGCTGACGGGTGAGCAAGTTGTCGCGCAGCTTGCGGCCATTCTTGGCGGGAACGACTTCTAGTGAATCCGCGCTCGGTTCTACGCTCGCATCCTGTGCTTCGAGGTCGACTTCGCTGGCCACGTGACGGACGAAGCGATTGATTGCCGGCTGGGAGTAGGAGACATCAGCGGATATCTGCTTGTCGAGGTTGCCGCCGGTGACGTAGCGGGCCAGGCGCCCGGGGAAGCCACCGTTGTCGCTTTCGTCAAGCGCTTTTTCCACGGCCGCATCGATGTTGGCGTGCACCTCGAGGCGCTTGACCGGGAGCTGCCAGTGTTCGCCGTCATAGCCGACCCGCAGCGAGTGCCGCAGGGGGCCGATCAGCTGTCGCTGCACCGCCCGCTTCGCTTCGGCTTCGTCCATGCCGCCGACATCGACGCCACCGATCGTCACGCCATCGGCAATCTCGTCCTTCTGCGAGCTGTCGTAGGCGTAACCGACGCCCACGAGGACGAGCAAAAGCACCGCGACAGCGCCAAGGGCGATCTGCGCCTTACGACCCATTACTCCCAAATCCTACGACCGTAGGCCGACGGGCTGGCCGAATTTCGTGGGAGGCGGCGGATATGTTTCAGCAATGCCGCCCAAGGCCAGCAAGGACACGATCCGCAAAGAAGTGTGGAAGGCGATGGATCGCGAGGGTGTTTCCCGCTTTCCCGGCGCCGAGGGGCGCATCCCGAATTTCGCCGGAGCGAAACTGGCGGCGGAGAAGCTCGCCGGGCAGCGCCTCTGGCGGCGCGCCCGGGTGATCAAGGCCAATCCGGATTCGCCGCAGACCTACGCCCGCCGGATGGCGCTTGAGGAGGGCAAGATCGTGATCATGGCGGTGCCGCGCCTGCGCGACCCCCACCCCTTCCGCGTGCTTGACCCGAAAAAGCTTTCGAAAAAAGCGGTGAAAGAGGCGGCGACGATCAAGGGGGCGCTCAAGCACGGCCGCGTCGTCGCCCTCGATGAGCTGCCCGAGATCGACTTCGTTCTCTGCGGCTCGGTCGCGGTCAACCTCAGCGGCGCCCGCGTCGGCAAGGGCGGCGGCTATTCAGACCTCGAGTACGGGGTGCTGATCGACGCCGGCAAGATCGACAGCCACACCACGGTGGCGACGACGGTCCATCCCACCCAGGTACTGCGCCGTCACCTGATGATGACTTCCCACGATCTGCCGGTCGACGTGATCGCGACGCCGCGGGCCGTGATCGAGGTCGAGCGCCAATACGAGCGCCCGCGCGGAATTCTCTGGGACCACCTGCAGCCGCCTCAAATTCGTGAGATACCCATACTTGAACGTATGGGCTATGCGTGACGACTACGGCAACCCAGATCCCGACTGGCTGAAGATCGACTGGCGGCAGCACCTGCACCGGGTGCAGCTGCCGGGCGCTGAGGTCAACTACGCCGAGATCGGCGAAGGCGACCCGATCGTCTTCATCCACGGCATCTCTGGCTCCTGGCAGAACTGGCTCGAAAACCTGCCTCACTTTGGCCGCAATCAGCGCGCGATCGCCCTCGACCTGCCGGGGTTCGGCGCCAGCCCGATGCCCTCCTGGCCGATCGACATGCCCGCCTACGGCCGTCTCCTACACGACTTCTGCGAGGAGCTCGGACTCAGCAAGGACGTGACAGTTGTCGGCAACTCGATGGGCGGCCTGGTCGCCGCCGAGGCGGTGCTTGGCGAGCCGAGCCGCTTCAACCGGCTGGTGCTGGTCTCGGCGGCGGGTTTCATCAACACCTGGCTGCCGCACCAGCGGGGGGTGGCGACTTCTCACGCCTGGGACAGGTTCGGCGCCCGCGTCGGCGCCCTTGCCCGCTTCAGCGTCACCCACCCGATACCTCGCTGGATCAACTTTCGCTTCGCCATGCGCTACCCGGGCCGCCTGCGCAAGGAGCTGCTCTGGGAGCAGGTCAACGCTGGCGTTCCCTGCCCCGGCTTCACCGACGCCCTCGCCTCGATCCTCGAATACGACGCCCGCGACCGCCTCGAAGACATCCAGATCCCGACGATGATCGTCTGGGGCTTCGAGGACTGGGTGATCTCAGCGGCTGCGGCGCTGAGCTATCACCGGCGCATTCCCAAATCGCGCCTGGAGATCTTCGAGCACACCGGCCACGTGCCACAGATGGAGCGGCCGGAACGGTTCAACCGGGTTCTCGATGAGTTCATCGACGCACAGCTGGCGCCAGGGGATTCCGCTTAACTTTTTCGGTGGAGACGCAATTGCTGGCGCCGCAAGGAATCGCCGAAAAAGCACAAGACGCTCCACCCCCTGTCGCCAGCTGTCAGCCAGTGACCGCGCCGCGAGCAGCGGAAGAAACGGTTGCCGCGTACTTGCTCATTACACCCGGGCCGAATGGAGATTTGGGTGACTCGTAGGTGGCAACGCGGGACGATATCTCCTCGTCCGAAAGGTCCACGTCGATGCGGCGGTTGTCGATGTCGACGGTTACCTGATCGCCCTCCTGGATCGCCGCGATCGGGCCGCCCTTCGCCGCCTCGGGAGCGACGTGGCCGACCATCAGGCCGCGGGTGGCGCCGGAGAAGCGACCGTCGGTGATCATCGCCACGCTCTCGCCCAGCCCCTCGCCGACGATCGCGGCGGTCACCTGGAGCATCTCGCGCATGCCTGGCCCACCGACGGGACCCTCATTGCGGATCACGACGATGTCACCCGGGTTGATCTGCTGGTCCTTGACCGCACGGAAGCACTCCTCTTCTGACTCGAAGACGCGCGCCGGGCCGGTCTGCTGGGTCCGCTCGGTGCCGGCGAGCTTGACCACAGAGCCTTCCGGCGCGAGGTTGCCCTTGAGGATCGCCAGCCCGCCTTCGGCGCTCTTCGGATCGTCGAGCGGGCGCACCACTTCCTGGCCGGGTGCTTCGGTCGCCTCGGCGGCGATCTCACCGATCGTCTGGCCGGTGACCGTCAGCGCGTCCCCGTGCAGCGCCCCCGCATCGGCGAGTCGCTTGAGGATCACCGGCACGCCGCCGGCGGCAAAGAGGTCGGTGGCGACGAAGCGCCCGCCCGGCTTGAGGTCGGCGAAGAGCGGCGTCGCCCGTGAGATCCGCTCGAAGTCATCGATCGTCAGCTCGATGTCGAGCTCGTTGGCGAGCGCGATCATGTGCAGGACCGCGTTGGTCGAGCCGCCGGAAGCGCAGACGCAGGCGATCGCGTTCTCCAGCGAGTCGCGAGTGATCACCTTGCTCGGGGTGATGTCGTCGACGAGGACCTTCAGCACCAGCTCGCCGATCCGCTCCGCGACCGTGCCCTTGCCCTCGTCTTCGGCCGGCACCATCGCCGAGCCGCCGGCGCTGATCCCCAGCGCCTCAAAAGCGCAGGCCATCGTGTTGGCGGTGAACTGGCCGCCGCAGGCGCCGGCTCCAGGGCTCGCCACACCCTCGAGCTCGTTCAGTTCCTCGTCGCTCATGTCGCCGGCGTTGTGGGCGCCGATCGCCTCGAAGATGTCGAGGATCGTCACGTCGCGGCCGTGCCAATGGCCGGGGGCGATCGAGCCTCCGTAGAGCAGCACCGACGGGACGTCGAGCCGGGCCAGGGCCATCGCGCAACCGGGGATCGTCTTGTCGCAGGCGCAAAGCGCGACGATCGCGTCGAACTGGTACCCGCGCGCCATCAGCTCGATCGAGTCGGCGATCACCTCGCGGCTGACAAGCGAGGCCTTCATCCCCTGGGTTCCCATCGTCACCCCGTCGGAGACGGCGACGGTGTTGAACTCCATCGGCGTACCGCCGGCGGCGCGCACCCCCTCCTTGACGTGCTCGGCGAGGCCGCGCAGATGGAAGTTGCAGGGCATCGCCTCGGTCCAGGTGTTGGCGATGCCGATCGTCGGCCTGCTCAGCGCATCGTCATCGAAGCCGATGCCCTTCATGTAGGCGCGCGAGTGCGCCCGATCGGGCCCGTCGAAGACGACGCTCGAACGCGGTCGCGGGAGATTGGTGGTCGTGGCGCCGTTTGAGCTCATGGCCCGGAATCTACCGGGCCTCGTTGAGCGAATACCGGGGCGATCACCCCGGTAATGCTTCATCGAAGCCCGAAGACGTCGACCGGGCCCGGGCCGGCGCCGATTTCGCGCAGGCCCTGGGCCACGGCCTCCGAGGCAACTTGCCGGGCCTTGCGCGCTGCCTCGAGCGGCGTCTCCCCATGCGCGAGGAAGGCCGCGAGAGCTGAAGAGTGCGTACAGCCAGAGCCGTGGGACGCTCCATCGGGGTGGCGTTCTCCCGGAATCTCAGCCGCTTCACGGCCATCAAAGAAGAGGTCGACGGTGCGCTCGCTATGGCCGCCGGTGACCACGACCGCACGGGGGCCAAGGGCGACGATCTCCCGCGCCAAGTCCTCCTGAGTCTCGTGGTCGGCCGCACCGGCCAGCACCCGGCCCTCGGGGATGTTCGGTGTGACCACGGATGCCAGGGGCAGCAGTCGCTCGACCAGGGCCGCGCGAGCGTCCTCATCGAGCAGCACGGCGCCGCTCTCGGCGACCATGACGGGGTCAACGACGACTGGCGCCTCGCCGACAAAGCGCAGCGCCTCGACCACCGCGTCGACCGTCTCGGCAGTTCCCAACATGCCGATCTTGACCGCATCGACGCCGATGTCTTCGGCTACCGCACCGACCTGGGCAATGATCATCTCCGGCGAGATCGCCTCGATCGCCTCGACGCCAACCGTGCTTTGAGCGGTGATCGCTGTGATCGCGGTCATGCCGTGCACCCCGCAACGGGCAAATGCCTTGAGGTCGGCTTGGATCCCGGCGCCGCCGCCGGAATCAGAGCCGGCAATCGAGAGCACGGCGGGTATGCGGTCCGCTTCCACGCCGCCCAGCCTAGACACCCGGAACCGCCAGCAACGTGCGCGAGTAGGCACCGACGAGAGAGCAAGAGAGATAGCCGAGCGCCTCGAGGGTCGCGAGGGCGGAAGCCGCTTCGGCGCCGGTCAAGTCGAGGGCTACGGCAACCGCGTCACAGGTCGTCTCGCCTTGCTCAATCGCGATCAACACCTCGCGCAGCTCGGCCTCAACCGGTGGGCCGGTCCGCTCCGCCCTGCGCACCCCCGGACCCAGGGTCGCGTCGAGCACGTCCTGGGCATCGCGGACAAGGCAGGCACCACCGGCGAGCAGGTCATTGGTGCCGGCCGAGCCACGTGAAGTAACGGGACCGGGGACCGCGCCCAAGTCCCGGCCCAAATCAGCGGCGAGGTCGGCGGTGATCAGCGAGCCGGAGCGCCGTGCCGCCTCGACGACGACGGTCATCCCCGCCATCGCCGCCATGATCCGGTTGCGCGCCGGAAAGGTCCAGCGCCAGACACCCGTCCCCGGTGGCAGCTCGGAGACCACCAAGCCGCGCTCGCAGATCCGCCGCCAAAGCGAGCGATGGGAGCCCGGGTAGGCGATGTCGGCTCCACAGCCGAGAACGGCGACGGTCGTGCCGCCCTCGAGCGCGCCGCGGTGCGCACAGGCATCGATGCCGAAGGCGAGACCGCTGACGACGATCAGGCCCGCCGCGGCGAGCTCCCGGCCCAATTCGCGGGCGATCCCACGGCCATAGGCGCTCGCCCGTCTTGCACCGACCACCGTCACCGAGCCGTCCGGCTCCAGTTGCTCCAGCAGGACAGGATCGCCGCGGCCGATCAGGGCCCAAGGTGCATCGGCGGCGTCGTGCAGCCCGCTTGGATAGCGCGGATCGTGGCGACAACAGGCCCAACATTCGGCAGCGATCAGATCGGCTCGTAGTTGCTGCTCGGGCACGGCTTCGACCTGGGTGAGAATCCGGGCCGCCACCTTGGGCGCCGCGGCATCGGCCAAATCCTCGTTGGAGAGGCGCAGGAGTTCGGGCGAGCGCGAGCCGATCGCCCCGGTGGCAACCCGCTCGATGTAGGGGGCCAGATGGGCGAGCAGGCGCGAGCGCCGCAGACAATCGAGGCAGGCGCTTGGCTCCGTCACTCGATGTCCCTGCGACGCAGCTGCAGCGCCTGCGCCATCTGCTCACGGCCAATCTCCTCGTCCTCCGCGAGATCGGTGACCGTGCGGGCGAGGCGTAGAACCCGGTCGTGCGCACGACCGCTGAGGCGGCGACGCGAGTAAGCCTCGGCCAAGAGGATCGCCGCGTCCTCGGCCAAGGCCGATTCGCGCAGCTCGGCCGGGGACATCTCGGCGTTGCAGCGTCCAGGGCCGAGGCGGTGTTCCTGCCGCTCCCGCGCCGCCGTCACTCGCTCGCGCACAGTGACCGATGGCTCCCCGGGCGGACCGGAGATCTCGGCAGCGGAGGGCTGGCGTATAGAGGCCATCACATCGATGCGATCGGCGAGGGCTCCGCTCAGGCGCGCCTGGTAGCGCTGCGCCGCCAGCGGCGCGCAGGTGCACTCGGGGTCAGTCTCACCGCGTCCACAAGGGCAAGGATTCGCCGCGGCGACGAGCATGAAGCGACAGGGCAACCTGCGCCATGCCCCGGCCCGAGCGACCGAGACCCAACCGGTCTCCAGTGGCGCCCGCAGCGCCTCGAGCGTGTCGCGGCGGAACTCGCATAGCTCATCGAGAAAGAGCACTCCGCGATGCGCGTTCGTCGCCTCACCGGGACCCGGCGGGTTGCCGCCGCCGACCAACCCGGCGGGACTGATCGTGTGGTGCGGCGAGCGAAATGGTCGACCCTGCGGCCCCTCCGCGCCGAGCCGGCCGCAGGCGCTGGCGATCCGCGCTACCTCCAGCGCCTCGCCGGGCGCCATCGCCGGCAGGATCGAAGGCAGCCGGCTCGCCGCCAAAGACTTGCCGGCGCCGGGGGGACCGACCATCAAGAGACTGTGGCCGCCAGCGGCAGCGACCTCCAGCGCGAAGCGAAGGTGGCGCTGGCCGCGTAGGTCGGCGAGGTCCGGACGCTGCCCCGCCAGATCGACGCCAAGGGCCATCGGCTGTGGCGACGGTGGAGACCAATCGCCGACCGCCAATCCGGCAACTTGGCCGAGGCTCTCCAGGCAGATGACCTCGACACCATCGACCAGGGCCGCCTCTCCCCCGTTCTCTGCCGGCACAAGCAACCGCTCGACCCCGCGCTCGCGAGCGTCCTCGGCAATTGCGAGCACGCCGGGAACCGCCCGCACCGATCCGTCAAGCGCGAGCTCGCCGACCATCGCCATTGGCGCCAGTCGGTCCAGGGCGAGCTGCTCGGAGGCGACGAGCAAGGCGACGGCGATCGCCAGGTCAAGCCCGGGCCCTGCCTTGCGCAGGCTCGCCGGCGCGAGGTTGGCAACGATCCGCCGCAGCGGGAACTCGAAGCCGCAGTTGACGATCGCCGCGCGGACCCGCTCACGCGCCTCGCGTACGGCGGCGTCCGGCAGCCCGACCACGGAGAAGGCGGGAAGCCCCTTGTGGACGTCCACCTCAACCCGTACCGGCTGGGCCGAGATGCCGTCGAGGGTGAATGTCTGCGCCGTGGCAAGCACTGACCGCGACGCTACGGAGAGCAAACCGACCTGTGGTGCGCAGATCGAGCCAAAAGAGCGACGCCTTCCTCAACCATGGCGCGCACCACCGCGAGGCGGCCCATCCCGGCCCTATCGTCGCCCCCGATGACCACCCACCGACAGCGCATCGGTCGTGCCGCCGAGGACCTCGTCGCGGCTCGCCTCGCCGCCGCCCACTGGGAGATCGTCGAGCGCAACGCCCGCACCCGCTACGGCGAGCTCGACATCGTCGCCCTCGATGGCGACACCCTCGTCTTCGTCGAGGTCAAGGCCGGCCGCGAGAACGCGACCTTTGGCCCCGAGCGCCCGGTCCTCTCAGTCGATCGCCGTAAGCAGCAGCAGGTCCGCCGCCTCGCCACGGCGTGGATGAGCGAACGACGGGCCGCCGCCCGCTACGAGGAGATCCGCTTCGACGCGGTCGGCGTCTGCTTCACACGCGCCGGCCGCGTCGCCGACATCGAGCACATCGAGGCAGCTTTCTAGTCGCTAGCCCGCCAGCTCGAGCTGGGAGTACGCCACGGACTGAAACGAGCGGCGGTGCAGAGGCGAGATGCCGATGCGCTCGATCGCCTCGCGGTGCTCGGGGGTCGAGTAGCCGACGTGCTCCTCGAAGCCCCAGCCGGGGTGGCGCTCGGCGGCGAGACGCATGTAGCGGTCGCGAGTGACCTTGGCGATCACCGAGGCGGCGGCGATCGCGGCGCTGGTGCCGTCGCCTTCGATCACGGCGCGATGAGGGACGCTGCACTCGCGCAGCGAGAAGCCATCGACCAGGCAGGTCGCCGACGCGTCCGGCCGCAGCCGTTCGAGCGCGTTGGAGAGCGCTTCGATGTTGGTCACGTGCAGGCCGCGGTCGTCGATGCCCCGGGCGCTGCGGATAACGACGCTGACGCGCTCGGCCGCGCGCAGGACACATGGAAAGACTTCGGCCCGCTTCTCCTCGTGCATCTGCTTGGAGTCGTGCAGGCCGGCGAGGGCGCGGCGGTCGCCGTGAGAGAGCGTCTCGTAATCGATCAGGACGGCGGCGGCGACCAGCGGCCCCGCCAGGCAACCCCGCCCCGCCTCATCGGCGCCGGCGACCAGGCGCGTCCCCAAGCCCCTGTCGAACGCGAACAGCCGGCGAGTCCGAGCCAATCTCCGCCGGTGGAGCTTTGATGTTTTTGAGGTTGTCATCGAGCGCCTCGACCGAAATTAGCGCGAGGCCGGAGAGGGCGATGGCCAAGCGGGACGGTCACGAGGAGGCTCCCGCGTAGCAGCGCTGCGCGGGACGCCGACGAGGGGCCGTATCCGCGCGGCGTCACTCGCCCTCACCCGGGCCGCGATAATTTCGGTCGCGGCGCTTAGAGGATGCCGATGCGATCTGGCGGCCAGTAGGTGGCAAAGGCCTTGCCGATGATCCATCCCTTGGGGACGGGTCCCCAGAAGCGGCTGTCGTCGCTTTCGCCACGGTTGTCGCCCATCATGAAGTAGTAGCCGGGTGGAATCTTGATCTGTTTGGGCAAATTGCAGGCGGGAGACGAGCCGCAGGGGCGGATGTAGGACTCTTCGGTCTTCTCCACGCCGTTTACGACCGGATGGCCGTCGCGGACGCTGAGCGTGTCGCCGGGACCGGCGACGATCCGCTTGATGAAGTTCTGGCTCGACTCTTCCTTGGTCGGCTTGGGGCAGGACATGCCGACGTTGACCGGCTCCTGGCCTTTGACCGTGACGCCGCATTCGGTGCCGGTGTCGGCCCCCTTCGGCGGGTGGAAGACGACGATGTCGCCCGGGCTGGGATCGGTGAAGTGGTAGAGGAAGCGGTTGACGAGCACCCGCTGGCCGACGTCGAGCGTCGGTTCCATCGACTGCGAGGGAATCTGGTAGGGCTTGATCAGCCAGGCCTGGATCGCCAAGGCAAGGCCCAGCGCCAGCGCGACGATGACGACCAGCTCTACGAACCCGCCGCCTCGACTTTTCGGCTTCGGGATCGAGAGTTTCAGGCCGAGTCCTCGCCGGAGTCGCCGGATTTCTCCTCCGGCGTCTCATCTTCGGCCTTGTCAGCCGCGGCGTTGTCCTCGGTCTCCCCTGCCTCGGGCGCCTCGGCGTCCGTCTCGGCCGCCGTCTCACTCGTCGCCTCAGCCTCTGCGGCCGGCTCCTCAGAAGCCTCGGCCTCAGCAGCCGGCTCCTCGCTGGCCTCCGCCTTAGGCTCCTCTGCCTCGGCGGGCTCCTCAGTCTTCTCCTCGGCCTCAGCCTCCGGTGCAGCGGTCTCTTCGGCCTCGGGCGCTGCCTCGCCGGCCTCCGCCTCCGTCGCCTCGGGCTGGGCCTCGGCGTCTTCCTGTGCCTGGCTCACGCCCTCGGCATCCGTCGCCTCGGGCTCAGCCGCCGCGGCCGGGGCTGAGATCAGCTCCTCGTCGATGCCCCAACGACGCTCGGCGACGCGGGCGGCCTTGCCGATGCGACCGCGCAGGTAGTAGAGCTTGGCCCGGCGCACGTCGCCGCGAGCGGCGATCTCGAGTTTCTCGATCTTCGGCGAGTGCAACGGAAAAGTTCGCTCGACGCCGACGCCGAAGGACTGCTTGCGGACGGTGAAGGTCTCGCGCACTCCGGAGCCCTGCCGCTTGATCACGATCCCCTCGAAGACCTGGGTGCGGCGGCGCTGGCCCTCGACCACCTGGAAGTGGACGCGCACGCGATCGCCAGGATCGAAGGAAGGCAGACCCTTCCTTACCTGACCGCGCTCGATGTCTTGGATGACGCTGCTCATGCGAAAAAAGACCGCCGGGCCCAGACCGGGCTCCGCGCGGTTGCGGAATGGTAGCTACTCCGGGTTTTTTTCGAACTGCTCCGCCCGGGCCCTGCTCTGCTCGAGGCGCCATTGCCGAACCCGCTCATGGTTGCCCGAGAGCAAAACCTCGGGCACGTCCCAGCCCCGGTAGTTCGCCGGTCGGGTGTAGTGCGGGTACTCGGGCATGCCCTCGAGCAGTTGGCTAAAGGACTCCTCGACCGCACTATGGGCGTGCCCGAGCGCCCCCGGCAGCTTGCGCATCAACACATCGGCGAGGACCATCGCCGGCAGCTCACCCCCGGCCAGCACGTAGCGGCCGATCGAGACCTCGTCGTCGGCGAAGTGCTCGTGCACCCGCTCGTCAAAGCCCTCGTAGCGGCCGCAGAGCACCGCCAGGTGCGGCTCCTGGGTCAGCTCGTCGGCGAACTCGTCATCGAGCAACCGACCCGTCGGCGTCAGCAGGACCTTGCGTGGGTTCTCGCCGCGCTGGTAGGCCGCCTGCAGCGCCGCGTCGACGACGTCGACCCGCAGCACCATCCCGGCACCGCCTCCGTAGGGCGCGTCGTCGACCTGACCGGCGCCCAGCGGGGTCGAGTCGCGGTAGTTGATCAGGCGCAGCTCGTTGCCTTCGCCGAGCGCATTCTGTACCGAGCGCTGCGACTGGAACCAGTCGAAGGCCTCAGGGAACAGCGTGAAGATGTCGAGCTTCACGGCGCGCGAACGCCGCTCAGTCGAGGATGTCGACGATCACCCGTCGATCCAAGCGCACAGCGGCTGCTTTGGCAATGGTGCGGATCGCATTGGCGACGCGGCCACCCTTGCCGATCACCCGGCCGAGGTCCTCCTCGGCGACGCTGATCTCATAGACGAGGTCGCCTTCCTCTTCGAGCTCCTCGACCACAACGGCGGACGGGTCCTCAACCAGCGAGCGGACGAGGAACTCCAGGAGCTCCGTCATCGACTAGGAACCCGAGGCCGGGATGCCCTTGGTCCGCAGCAGCGTGGCGACAGTCTCAGAAGGCTGGGCGCCGTGCTCGATCCAGTGACGGGCGCGGGCCTCGTCGAGCTCGATCGTGGAGGGCTCGGTCTGCGGGTTGTACTGGCCGATCGTCTCGATCGTGCGACCGTCGCGCGGCGAGCGCTTGTCGGCGACGACGATGCGCCAGATCGGGTTCTTCTTCGACCCGACTCGTCTAAGTCTGATTCGGACTGCCATGGGCCGCGGAAGGTTAGCGTCTTCGCACCTTTGGGCGCGGCGCTCCCCCCATCATCGCCGCCAATTGCTGCTGATCGGGCGTCTTGCCGGAGGCGACGTGGCGCATCAGCTTGCGCATCTGCTCAAACTGCTTGATCAGCTGGTTGACGTTCTGCGGCCTCACCCCGGAGCCGTTGGCGATGCGTTTGCGGCGCGAGCCCTTGATGATTCCGGGATTGACCCGCTCCTCCGGGGTCATCGAGAGGATGATCGCCTCGACCCGGTCGAGTTGGCCCTCGTCGACTTCGGCGTTCTTCAGCTGCTTCATCGCCCCCATCCCGGGCAGCATGCCGAGGATGCCGCTGAGCGGGCCCATTTTGCGCACCTGGCGCATCTGCTGAAGCATGTCCTCGAGCGTGAACTGGTTGCGCCGCAGTTTCTGCTCGAGGTCGAGCGCCTGCTTCTCATCGATCTGCTGCTCGGCTTTCTCGATCAGGCTGAGCACGTCGCCCATGCCGAGGATGCGAGAGGCCATGCGGTCGGGGTGAAAGCGGTCGAACGCCTCCAGTTTCTCGCCGGTGGAGGCGAAGAGGATCGGCTTGCCAGTGACCGCCTTGACCGAGAGCGCGGCGCCGCCGCGGGCGTCGCCGTCGAGCTTCGACATCACGACGCCGTCGAACTCGGCCGCCTCGGCGAAGGACTCGGCGACGCCGACCGCGTCCTGGCCGGTCATCGCGTCGACCACGAGCAGCACGTCGTGGGGCTGGATCCGCTTGCGGATCTTGGTCAGCTCCTCCATCAGGTCGGTATCGATGTGGAGGCGACCGGCGGTGTCGACGATCAGCACATCGCGGCGCTCGGCCTTGGCCTGGTCGAGGGCCCAACCGGCGATCTCGACCGGGTCGGCGTCGGTGCCTTTCTCATAGACGTGGGCGCCGACGCGACCGCCGACGGTGACGAGCTGGTCGACCGCGGCGGGCCGGTAGACGTCGCAGGCGGCAAGGGCGACGTCCTTCTTGCCGTTCTCGCGCAGGTAGCGGGCGAGCTTGGCGCAGGCGGTCGTCTTGCCGGAGCCCTGCAGGCCGGCCATCAGGATCACGGTCGGGCCGTTGTTGGCAAAGGCGAGCTCCGAGCCGACGCCGCCCATCAGCCCGGTCAGCTCCTCGTTGACGATCTTGACCACCTGCTGGCCGGGATCGAGGCTGCCCATCACATCAGCGCCGAGGCAGCGCTCCTTCAGCGTCTTGGTGAACGATTTGACGACTTTGAAGTTGACGTCGGCCTCGAGCAGGGCGAGGCGGATCTCGCGCATCGCCGCGTCAACGTCGGACTCGCTCAGCTTGCCGCGCGAGCGGACATCGGAGAGCGTCGCCTGCAGCCGGTCTGAAAGCTGATCGAACACAGCACGCTCAGCTTACGCAACCAAGCCGGCGTTGCTCGGAAACCGGGATTCACCGGTCCGCGCAACGCCGGCCGGAGGGCCTATCCCAGGCCACTCCATTTCTCGCCTTCTTCCCCGCCACCAAGGCTTACCGTGCTGCTTCCGCCCAGTGTCGCCGCTGCCCCGCCGAACGTCACCGAGTAGGACTGAAGCTGCAGTAAATGTTCCACCGCTTCTTCTTCGCAGAACAAGGTGTTGCATTTCAGCACCAAAGAACCGCTGAGAGCCTGCGGACCAGGCAGAGAAGCACATTCTTCTGCGATGTTGATCGTGGCCAACGTGCTACCGGTGACGGCCGAGACCGATACCCGAGTCCCCACACCTTTTTCGAAAGGGAGCAGCGAAAATTTGACGTTGCCTTCAATTGGTTCTTCGGGTTTACAGCCGCCGGCTATGACTTTGTTCACCACCGTGGTGCATTCGGTAGCCAGAAGTTTGGATTGGCCAGTCCCACCGGCAAACAGTAAGCCATCGCTGAATTCCATTTTCTGGCATTTGACTTCAAAGGGAAAACCGAACACAGTCCTCGCCACGGTCAGCGTTTGGTCGACTTTGCCACCAAGGCGCCGGGTCGTGCTGACCTGAACCTGGATGGATCCGACGAGGGAGGCCGGGTGGCCCTGATATTTGAGCCCACTGCTGAATAATTCGGTAGAGGCTTCTTCGATCGTATGGGTCGCCAATTTGGCACCACACGCAGCGTCGGTGCATTTGAACACAACGAAGCCTTCTACAGGCGTTTCGTCGGACAACGGACATGCTTCATGGAATTTCAGAACGAAGAAGACCGATCCTTCGGCGGGTTTAATCGAATGGTAGAAGGCTCCGCCGTGTTCCGTGAGCGTATCGACCACTTTTGCCGTGATCGGTTCCGCGGGCGTACATTCTTTGGATTCCACGCCGTTCAGAGCGGTGGCGCATTTGGCGAGACTCAGTAACCCGGTCGCGGTAGCTTCCGATGTCAATTTCGATTTTTCCAGTTGCACGCTGGAGCAGGTGATTGTCGTCCCTTTGGCGGGGACCGAAAAGGCCAGCGTTTTACTTGTGCTGAAGCTGATTTCGTTTGTTTTTGAGGTTTCCGTTCCTAAAATTCTCCACTGGCTGCCCTGAGCGGTGGTCGCCAGGCTCACCGTCAAGCATGCCGCGATCAGAGCCACGCGCATGGCGCAGCCCAAGAGATGTTTACTTCTCATGGGTACCTCCCGGTTAGTTACGTGGCGGGAGAATCGCAGTCGATTCCTGCCGTGTCTACTCGGCGAGGAGGGCGTTGGCGAAGTCGGTGGGGTCGAAGGGGCGCAGGTCCTCGAGCGTCTCGCCGGTGCCGATCAGCTTGACCGGGATCTGCAGCTCGTCGGCGATCGCGAGCACGATGCCGCCCTTGGCGGTGCCATCGAGCTTGGTCAGGACGACGCCGTCGACCTCGACCGCCTGGGCGAAAATCTTGGCCTGGCGCAGGCCGTTCTGGCCGGTGGTGGCATCGATCGAGAGCAGGGTCTCGTGTGGGGCGCCGGGCATCTGCTTGCCGATCACACGGCGCACCTTGGTTAGCTCGTCCATCAGGTTGTCCTGCGTGTGCAGGCGGCCGGCGGTGTCGATGATGACGACGTCGGCGCCGCGGGCGCGGGCGGCTTCGACCGCATCGAAGGCGACCGCGCCGGGGTCAGAGCCCTCCTCGGAGCGGACCAGTTCGGCGCCGGCACGGTTGGCCCACTCGGCTAGTTGCTCCGCTGCGGCAGCACGGTATGTATCTGCGGCTCCAAGGACAACAGAGAGACCAAATTCCTTTGATATATGCCAGGCGATCTTGCCGATCGTCGTCGTCTTGCCGGTGCCGTTGACGCCGACCATCAGCAGCACCGCCGGCTCGTTGCTGAGGTCGATTGGAGCGCGGGCGGTGCCGGCAACTTCTGCGAGCAGCTCGATCAGGCGTGCCTGCACCGCCTCGCCGTCGGCGGCGACGGCGCCGGACTCGACCTCGTGCTCAAGCCGCTCGACCACCTTGGCCGTGGTCGGGGCGCCGGCGTCGGCGAGGATCAGCGCCTCCTCCAGCCGCTCCCAGGTCTCCTCGTCGATGCGCTCGAAGAAGCTGGAGGAGAGCTCCTCGGTGAGCGCTTTGCGGCTCTTGGAAAGGCTCTCGCGGAAACGGCGGAAGACGCCGCGACGCTGCTCCTCGGGTTCAGGCGCCGCGGAGGCGTTCGCGTTCGCGCGCGAACCGAGGTCGAGTATCTCCTGCCAGCTCGTTGCCATCGACCGGGGAGGCTATCCCGGCGGCGGCCCGAAGCTCCTCCACGGCCCCCTCGATGTGATGGCCGATGCGGTCGACGTCGCCGAGCGCCTCGCTGTCGCCGAGCAGACCGAAGCCGATCGCGCCGTTGTAGGAGATGATCGCGATCGCCAGCGCGTGGCGGTGAGCGAGGAAGCCGACCGGGTAGACCTCGACCAGCTCGCGACCGCGCACGTAGAAGGGAATCTGCGGGCCCGGGAAGTTGGTCACCAGCAGGTTGAAGAGGCGGGTCGAGAAGTTGATCGCCGCGGTCGGGCCGAGCAGCAGCGGCGGGGCGAAGTCACGGAACCAGTCGTTGAGACCCCAGATCGCCTCGGCGCCGAGCGGCTGCTTAGAGGACTTGAGCGCGTCCATCGCAGTTGTGACGAAGCGCAGGCGCTCGACAGGGTCGGCGATCCCGACTGGCAGCGGTCCCCGCATCGCGGTCAGTTTGTTGCCGAGCTCACCGTGCTCGTTTTCCATGCGGATCGAGACCGGCACCAACGCCTGCAGCTCGACCCCGTCGGTCTCGAGACCGCGCTCGAGCATCCAGCTGCGCATCGCGCCAGCGGTGACGGAGAGCGTGACGTCGTTGACGGTGGCGCCGAGGGCGTTCTTGATCGTTTTGAACTCGTCGAGGTCGCAGCGGGCGCCGTAGAAGCAGCGCTCGGCCGAGATCTCGACGTTGAGCGGCACCTTGGGCGCCGGCTTGGCCAGGTTCCAGGTCACCTCCCAGAGACCGATGACGCCATCAGCCGCACGTTTGCGCGCGCGCCCCGGGTTGCGGAAAGCGGCGGAGAGCCAGCGTCCGAGGCGTACAAAGGCATGCCCGAAGCCCCGCACCGCCTCGCGGACCAGGCCGACGCGTGAGGGCGCCCGCTTCGGCTCCCAGGGCGCCGGCTCCGGCACCGGCTCGGTGGTCGGCTCGACGTCGAAGAGGAGGACGCCGATGTCGACGGCGGAGATGCCGTCGGCCATCGCGTGGTGAGTCTTGTAGACGATCGCGAAACGTCCGTTCTCCATGCCCTCGACCAAGCAGAGCTCCCAGAGCGGCCGCGAGCGGTCGAGCGGCGGTGCGAAGGTCTCGGCGACGGCCTCGCGGAACTGCTCTTCGCTGCCCGGCGCCGCCAGCTTCCTGCGGCTGACGTGCTCGTGCACGTCGAACTCTGCGTGGTCGATCCAGAAGGGGCGGCCGAGCCCGAGGGGCGGATAGGAGAGGCGCTGGCGCAGGCGGGGCAGCAGGTGCAGGCGACTGCGGATGCTGGCGATGAACTCCTCCTGCTCCGGCGGCGTGCCCTCGCAAACCAGCACGGCCCCGATCGCCATATGACCGTTGCCCTTCTCATTCGACAAAAACGAGGTGTCGAACGACGTCAATCTGTCCATGTGACGCTGCCCCACGGTCCCTCCTTTCCTTCCCCGCGAACAGCGTAGCGTGGCCCCCGGTTCGGGAACGTTCTGTTTCCTTTAAGGGAGGAGGAAGGGCTCAGGCAGCTTCAACGGCGTCGCCGGACGCCGAAGAGGCTGGAGACTGCTCGCCGATCAGGCCGGGCTGGGCCTCGTCGTTGTCAGCCGAAGGCTCAGCCTCAGCGACACCCGCGAAGGGGCGTGGCGCGGACACGGCGGACTCGACTTCGCCGGCGCTGGCATCTCCCGCCCCCTCCTCGACTTCGCGCGGCAGGCGCCGGGAGACGACCTTGGTGACGCCGTCGCCCCCCATGCTGACGCCGTAGAGCACGTCGGCGGCGTCCATCGTCCGTTTCTGGTGGGTGACGATGACGAACTGGGCGCGGTCGGAGAAGCGGCGGACCAGCTGCAGGAAGCGGTCGATGTTGGCGTCGTCGAGCGCGGCCTCGACCTCGTCGAGGATGTAGAAGGGGCAGGGCCGGGCGAGGAAGACGGCGAAAACGAAGCCGATCGCGACCAACGACTTCTCACCGCCGGAGAGCAGTGAGAGCTTGCGGGTCGACTTGCCGGCCGGCGTTACTTCGATCTCGACGCCGAATTCCTCGCGCTGTTCCTCGCTCTCCTCGTCATCCTCCGCCGCCTCGCTTCCCTCGGCGGACTCGGCCTCGGACGCCGGGCGCAGGGTGACCCGCCGCAAGCGCCCGCTCCCGCCCGGGAAGAGATGCTCGACCATCTCCTCGAAGTTCTTGGCGGTCGCCTCGAAGGTCTCCTCGAAGGAGCGCTCGATCTCGCGGTCGATGTCGCGGATCAGCGCCTCCAGCTCGCGCATGCCGCGCTCGGTGTCCTCGCGCTGGGCCTGCAGTGACTCGACGTGCTCGCGCGCCTCCTCGTACTCCTGCTCAGCCAGCGGGTTGACCGGGCCGATCTGAGCGCGGCGGCGCTCAAGGCGCTCCAAGCGGCGGTCGATCTCTCCCCGCTCCTCCTCGCTCAGGGCCGCGGTCGCCAGCTCGACCTCTTCACCCAGCCGCTCGGCGATCGAGGCGAGCTCTTTGGCGGCCTCAGCGCGGCGGTCGCCGAGATGGGCCGCCTCGACCTCGACTTCGGTCAGGCGATCCGAGGCCTTTGTCATCTCCGCCTGCAGCTCGTACTCGCGCTGCGAGCAGGCGCGCATCTCCTCGGCGATCTCGTCGCCGTCGCCCTCGTCGCCGACTACGAGCCGCTCGGTGCGCTCGACCCGGTTGCGAATCGCGGTCTCGGCGGCGGCGGCCGCTTTGGCGGCGGCGCGAACGTCATCAAGCAGTTCCTCGCCGCCGGCGAGGCGCTTGCGCAGGACCTCGCGGGCGCGCTCACCGAGCAGGCCCTCGGCCCGGCGGGCGTGGCGAATCGCCCGTTCGGCGCCGCCCCGTACCGCGCCCAGCGCGGTCTCACGGGCGGCCTCGCTGGCATCCGCCAGGCGGGCGCGACCGAGACCCTCAGCGGCGCCGCGAATACCGGCATCGATCTCGTCGAGCTCCTGCTCGAGCTTGCGGGCACGCTCGCCCGGGGCGGCTTCGGAACCGCTGACATCAAGCGTCAGCGGGCCGAGCTCGTTGCGCAGCGCCTCAAGTCGGGCGGAGATCTCGCCCTCGCGATCACCGAGGCCGGTGGCGCGGATCGCGATTCGCTGCTGCTCGCCGCGCAGCTTGGTCAAGACTCCCCAGGCCTGGGTGCGCTCGCGATCGCGGGCGGCAAAGCGCTCCTCGGCGGCGCGCCGTTTCTCGCTGACGGCGCCAAGCTGCTGCTCCAGCGCGGCCCGCTGGGCGCGCGCCTCCGTCGCCGCCTTCTCCGCCGCGGCAGCCCGGTCAGCGCCGAAGCGCAGTTCCTCGGCGACGATCTGGCCGCGCAGGCCAAGTTCCTCGCGCTCGATCCGAGCCCCCAGCTCCGCCGCCTGGGCCTGGCGCTTCAGTGGCCGCAGTCGTGCCCGCGCCTCGCGCTCGAGGTCAAGGGCGCGGTCGAGGTTGTCGCGGGCGGCGCGCAGCTTCAGCTCGGCGCGGCGACGGCGCTTGCGGTGCTTGCCGAGACCGGCCGCCTCCTCGATCAACAGCCGTCGCTCCCGTGGTTTGGAGTGAATGATCGACTCGACCCGGCCCTGGCTGATCACCGAGTGCATCTCGCGACCAAGGTTGGTGTCGGAAAGGACCTCGGTGACGTCGACGAGGCGGCAACGGGCGCCGTTGAGGCGGTAGCCGCCATCGCCGGAGCGGTCGAGCGTGCGCTTGATCGCGACCTCGGAGAGCTCAGTCGCGGCGCGACCCTCGGAGTTGTCGATCGTCACCTCGACTTCGGCGGCGCGGCGCTGGCCAATGCCCTTGCCGCCGGCGGAGATCACGTCCTGCATCGAGGCGCCGCGAATCGCGCCTGGGCTCTGCTCGCCCAAGGCCCAGAGCACGGCGTCGGTGATGTTCGACTTGCCGGAGCCGTTGGGGCCGACGATGACGCTCACACCAGGTGAGAACTCAAGCCTCTCCCGCTCGGGGAACGACTTGAAGCCCTTCATCTCGATCGATCTCAGATACATGCGATGTCCTCAGCCGGTGGTTCCCGAACCCTTGGTCCGCCAAGCCTCACGAGCGGGTCGGACGCGACGAGCAGGCACTTAATCCCCAAATTGCTGCAACGCTTGCTCGGCCGCGGCTTGCTCGGCCGCCTTCTTGCTCCGCCCCTCCCCCTCACCAACCTGCTCGGCATCGACGATCGCCGCCACCTCGAACTTGCGCCGGTGCGGCGGCCCGGATTCGCCGATGACTTCGTAGGTTACGCGCAGCCGTCGCCGCGCCAGCATCTCTTGCAGGGCGGACTTGAAGTCGACCCGGGTCTCGGCGGCGTGGTCGATTCGGGGCTCGAAAGCAGCGCTCACCGCCGCCGCCGTGCGCTCGAAGCCAAAAGCGAGGAAACAGGCGCCGATCAGCGCCTCGGTCGCCTCCGGCAGTGGCCGCTCGCCGCTGAGCAGGATCTCGGCCGGGATGCCCACTGGCATCTCCTCTGGCTCGGCCTCACGCAGCATCTCCGGCACGCCCAGCTCGAGGCCGACCGCGGCGCAGGAGACGCCGGAGACCGCCTGGTTATGGATCTTGGTCAGGCCGCCGGCATCGACCCCAGGGAAGCGCTCGATCAGCGCTCGGGCGACGGCCAGGGCGAGCACGCTGTCGCCGAGGTAGGCAAAGCGCTCATACGATTCCGCTCGCACCTCGCTCCAAGAAGAATGCGTCAGCGCCTGGCGACGCAGGTCCTCCGGAAGCTCAAGAATCAACTCCGCCAGTGTGCTCTGCTCTCGCTCACTCGCGCTCATCATCACCGGCGATCTCGCTCGCTCGCTTCCGCGTCCGCCACTGGCGGGTGCTCACGCGGGAGCGTGCTCCAGCACGAAGTCGACCGCGTCGCCGACGGTCGCGATCTTGGCCGCCTGCTCCTCGGAGACCGAGATTCCGTAGGTGTCCTCGAGCTCCATCACCAGCTCGTAGAGGTCGAGCGAGTCGGCGTCGAGGTCCTCCTTGAAACGGCTGCCGTCGCCAATCTTGGCGGCGTCCAGCTCGAGCTCCTCGGCGAGGTGATCGCGGACGAGGGTAAGGACTTCCTCCCGGGTCACAAGAGGGTTCCTATCACGCCCCGTCCCCCTCGGCGCGACCGGCGAGCTCGCCGCGGCCGGCGCCGCCCTCGCGCAAGAGCGCCGCCGTGCGGCCGACGGCGTCGACCTCGACGCAGCGGGCGGCGAGGCGGATCGCGTTGGCGATGCCCTCGGCCCCGGCGCTGCCGTGGCCGACGACGGCGATGCCGCGCAGGCCGAGCAGGATCGCGCCGCCGGTCGTGTCCGGGTGCAGCTCGCGCCGCAGCCCGCCCAAGGCGGATTTCATCAGCAACCCACCGGCGGCGGCGAGCGGGTTGACGCGGGCGGCGTCGCGAATCGCGCCGGTCACCGCCTTCGCCGTCCCCTCCATCAGCTTCAGCGCCACGTTGCCGGTGAAGCCGTCGGTGACGACGACGTCGGCAATCCCGGCGGGCAGGTCGCGACCCTCGACGTTGCCGACGAAATCGATCCCGCTGGAATCAGAGAGAACCTCGTTGGCGGCAACCACTTCCTCGCGGCCCTTGCCGGCCTCCTCGCCGACCGAGAGCAGGCCGACCCGCGGCCGCTCGACCCCGAGCACGGCCTCGCTGAAGGCGGCGCCGAGGAAGGCGAACTGGACCAGGTGCTGGGCCCGCACCTCGACGTTGGCGCCGACGTCGAGGAAGAGGACCTGCTTGCCGGGCACCGGCAGCTGCACCGCGAGCGCCGGCCGCTGCACGCCCTTGATCCGCCGCAGGCCGAAGGTGGCAGCCGCCATCGTCGCCCCGGTCGAGCCGGCGCTGACCATCGCCGCGGACCGTCCCGCAGCGACGTCGGCGGCAGCGCGCACGACCGAAGCGCCCTCCTTCGCCCGCACCGCCCGCACCGCGTCCTCGTCGTTGCCGATCGACTCCGTGGTCGGCACGACCTCAATGCCGTCGACTCCCTCAAGGCCAAGCTCGGCAGCAGGCCCGAAGACGCGCACGCCGATCCCGTCAGCGGCCGCGAGTCTCGCCCCCTCGGCGAGCACGGAAAACCCCTGCTCCGCCCCGAAACCATCCAGGGCGACCGTAACGCCCTCAGGCACAGCTACTCAGCGTCTGGAGAAGCGGCCGTAGTCGGGTCGGTGATCGAGTGTTTGATCACCTCACGACCCGCGTAAGTCCCGCAGGTCGGGCAAACCCGATGCGGCAGACGCGGACTATGGCAACGAGGACAACGGTTCAGCCGTGCCTTGCCGGCTTTGTGCTGCGCCCGCCGCTTATCGCGACGAGCACTGGAAGTTCTCTTCTTAGGGACAGCCATGAGCAGTGGCGCATGGTAGCGGTTGGCGGAAGGGCGGGCACCCCTCCGCACGGCTTGTACTTTTTCGGCAATCCCTTGCGGCGCCAGCAATGGCCTCTCCACCGAAAAAGTTGAGTGCGGAGGGGTGCCCGCCCTTCCGCGATCCACCACCACCTACTCCAGCTTCAGCTCCTTGAGCTTTGACCAGCGTGGATCCGGTGCGCTCTCATGTTCGTGATCGGCCGGGTCGGCGTCGTTGAGCGACTCGCCGCAGACCGGGCAGAGGCCGGCGCAGTCGGGGCGGCAGAGGAACTGGGACGGGATCGCCAAGACGGCGGCGTCGTGGGCCCAGCGACCGAGCTCGAGCTCGTCCTCGACGACGTAGGGGCTGGTCAGCTCCTCGTCCTCGGTGTTTTCCTGAAAGACCTCGCGGGCGTCGACCTCGGCCTCCAGCGCAGCGCCTTCCAGACAGCGCATGCAGGGACCCTCGATTCGCAGCGGGAAGCGCAGGCGGAAGGCGTAGCCGTTGCTCGGTCGCGAGACGTCGATGCGCGCCGTCACCGTCTCCGGCACAACCGCGTAGGTCTGGCCGGCGAGCTCGAGCGGCTCGAGGCGAACCGGCAGGTCGAGACGACGGCCCTCGCCGTGCGCAAGAGACAGTCGGGCGAGATCAACGATGTTCGACGCTGGTGTCACGGTCGCTCCCTCCGCTTCGGCCGGCCTTACGATGACCCTCCCGAACGAGATTACGGAATGAGTCAATTCGACTGGACACCCGAGGCTTACCTGGAGCGGATCCGCGCTCAGGTGCCGCGCTACGACGAGCTGCAGGAGCAGGCGATCGCCGCCGTGCCCTTCCCGCCCGAGCGGGTGCTGGAGCTCGGCATGGGCACCGGGGAGACAACTCGCCGCCTGATCGAGGCCCATCCGAACGCCTGGGTGATCGGCCTCGACTCGAGCCCCGACATGGTCTTCCGCGTCCGCCAGGACTACGACGACGTCCAACTGGCCCGCATGGAGGACCCCCTCCCCGACGGCCCCTGGGACCTAGTCCTAGCCGTCCTCTCCACCGCCGAGCTAGACGACGACCAACTCCAAGCCCTCTGCCGCCGAGTCAAGGATCACTCCCGCTCCTTCGTAATCGCCGACAGCTTCGACCCGGAGCGCCTTACGCATCTACTTGAGTGGTCCGGTGGCAAAACAACCTGGCAGTCGGACGATCTAGCCGTAATAGCCGCGACGTATTGAAAGAGGAGGGAGACCCCCTCCTCAAAACACTCAGCGCGAAGCGCGTTTTGAGGAGGGGGTCTCCCTCCTCTCCCGCTACTCCTGTTCCTGCTGGTCTAGATCCGGAACCGGCTGCTGCTGCTCTTCATCGCGGCCGGCGAGGCGGTCGCGGCCGCGTTGAACAGCCGCGAGGAACTTCTGAAGATTGACCTCGAGCGTGTTGAGGATCTCATCGGCGTAGTCCTCGGCGCCGAGGCGGATCTCACGCTCACGGGCGCGGGCGTCCTCGACGATCTCGTCGGCGGCGCGCTCGGCCTGCTTGGTGACCTCCTCGTCGGAGATCAGGCGGGCCTGCTGCTCGCGCGCCTCGCGGACGATCCGCTCGGCCTCGCGCTTGGCCTCGGCCAGCATCTCTTGGCGCTCCTTGACGATCCAGCGCGCCTGCTTGATCTCCTCGGGGATCGTCGCCCGCATCTGGTCGAGCAGGTCGTAGATCTCCTCGCGATCGACACGAACCTGGTCGGTGAGAGGCACCGGCCGGGCGTTGTGCACCACATCGTCGAGCTTGTCTATTAGAACGAGAACGTCCATCAGCGGGTCGTAAGCCTACGTGTAAGAGCCATCTTCGGTGAAGAAGCGGTTATTTCCTCGGCTTTTTGCAAGCTCTCGCCCACGTCACCCGAGGTGAAAAAGCCTACCTGGCGCCCAGGCGTTGCGTCATCGCGGCCGAAACAGGACCGGGAACCAGGTCGGAGACGTCGCCGCCAAAGGTGGCCATTTCCTTCACCCCAGTCGAGGAAAGGAAGCTGTACTGAGGCGAGGCGATCATGTAGACGCTCTCGATCCCGGGGTCGAGCTTGCGGTTCAGCTGGGCCATCTCGAACTCGTACTCGAAGTCGGAGATCGCCCGCAGCCCCTTGACGATGGCCCGCGCGCCGGATTCCCGGGCGAACTCGACCAGCAGGTTGGAGAAGATCCTCGCCTCGACGTTGGCGAGGCTGGCGGTCGCTTCTTCGATCAGCTCCTTGCGCTCCTCGGCGGTGAAGAGAGTCTTGTCCTTGCGCATCGGGTTGTTGACGACACCCACCACGACGCGCTCGAAGACCTGTGAGCTGCGGGTGATGATGTCGATATGGCCGTTGGTGACCGGGTCGTAGCTGCCCGGGCAGACGACGGTGCCGTTGCGTTCCGGGGCAGTCCCCGCGCCTGCGAAGACCATCAGGCACCCGCCCCGTAGATCGAGACGTCGGCGGCGCCGTAGCGACGCTGGCGCAGGCGCGGCAGCGAATCGATGCGCAAGGGACGGCGGGCGCCGCTCTCGACTATCGCCCGTCCCCCCTCGACGAGGAGGCTGGGAAGCTGTGTATCGAGTTCCTGCCCCACGCGGTCGGCGAGTCTATAAGGGGCGTCGATGAAGACGAGGTCAAAGATGGGTTCCTCCTCCCCGCTTTGCCGTCCCGCCAACCAACGGGCGACGTCGGTGCGGACGAGCTCGGTCCGCGCGGCGAGACCGAGGCGCTCGACGTTGCCGATCGCGGCGCGGGTATCGCGATCGACCAGGGTGGCGCGGGCGGCGCCGCGCGAGAGCGCCTCGATCGCGAGCGCACCGGTGCCGCAGTAGAGGTCGAGCACGCGGGCGCCACTGACCCGCTCACCCAAGACGGAGAAGATCGCCTCGCGGGCGCGGTCGGAGGTCGGCCGCACCTTCCAGCCCCGTGGCGCGACCAGCTTCTGGCCGCCGAGCTCTCCCCCAATCACTCTCATCTCAGAGGGGTATCGGATCGGAGGCGCCAGCACCAAAGCGACGGCGGGCGGCCTCGAGCAGGGGGCCAAGCGCGGGAGCGTCGAGCGAACCGTGCTCGCGCAGAAGGTTGAGAACCTCCTCGCGCGCGGCTTCGAGGGTGGCGCTGTCCTCAGGCAGCTCGGCGACGGCGAAGCGCGGCAGGCCGTGTTGGCGAGTGCCGAGCACCTCGCCCTCGCCGCGCAGGCTGAGGTCGACCTCGGCGAGGCGGAAGCCGTCGCTCTCGCGCTCCACCGCCTTCAGTCGGCGCCGGGCGAGCTCACCAGCCTCTTCGGGAAAGAGCAGGCAACAAGACTCGTGCTCGCCGCGGCCGACGCGGCCGCGCAGCTGGTGCAGTTGGGAGACGCCGTAGCGCTCCGCGCCCTCGATCACCATCACCGTCGCGTTGGGCACGTCGATGCCGACCTCGATCACCGTGGTCGCCACCAGCACGTCGGTCTCGCCGGCGGCGAAGGTCTCCATCGCCGCCGCCTTGTCGGCCGAGCGCATCTGGCCGTGGATGACGCCGACGCGGAAATCGCGCAGCTCACTCGCCGCCAGCCGCTCCGCCTCGACCTCGGCGGCGCGCCCCTGCAGCTTGTCGGACTGCTCGACCAGCGGGCAGACCACGAACGCCTGGCGGCCCTCGCGCAGCTGCCCGCGGATGAACTCGTAAGCGCCGGCGCGCTCGTCCTCGTTGACGATCCGCGTGCTCACCGGCTTGCGCCCGGAGGGCAGCTCGTGCAGGGCGGTCGTGTCGAGGTCGCCGTAGGCGGTGAGCGAGAGCGTGCGCGGGATCGGGGTCGCGGTCATGTGGAGGACGTGCGGTGCCATCCCCTCGACCCCCTTGGCGTCGAGGGCGCGGCGCTGGGCGACGCCGAAGCGGTGCTGCTCATCGACCACCGAGAGGCCGAGCCGGGCGAAGCGCACGTCGGGCTCGATCAGGGCGTGGGTGCCGACCAGGAGGCCGAGCTCGCCCGTCGCCAGCCGCTCCAGCGCTTCGCGACGGCGAGCGGCGGGGGTGGCGCCGGTGAGCAGGGCGAAGGGGGTCGCCTCTTCGGCGAGCAGGCGGCCCAGGGTGATCGCGTGCTGCTCGGCGAGGGTCTCGGTCGGCGCCATCAGCACCGCCTGGAAGCCCGCTTCGAGCGCCCGCAGCATCGAGTAGAGCGCGACAACCGTCTTGCCCGAGCCGACCTCCCCCATCAGCAGCCGCTGCATCGGCTCGCCCGAGTCGAGGTCGGCGTCGATCTCCTCGAAGGCACGCAGTTGGTCGCGGGTCGGGGCGAAGGGCAGTGAGGCCAGCCAGCGCTCGACCGGCTCGCCTTTGCGCCCGAGCCGGGGCGCGGGGCGCGAGGCGCGGTGGGCGCGCTTGCGCGTCGCCAGGATCGCCTGGTAGAGGAAGAGCTCCTCGAAGCGCAGGCGCTCACGCGCCGCCTCGACTTCCTCGATCGTCTCCGGGAAGTGCATTGCTTTGACCGCATCGGCGGCGGCCGCGAGGTTGTGGCGAGCGCGCAGGCTCGCCGGCAGCGGCTCGAGCACGTTGCCGACCCAGCGGATCGCCTGCTCCATCCACTGTCGCAGGCGCTGCGCTTTCAGCTGCTCGGTGCCGGGGTGGACCGGCAGCAGGCCTTCGCTCGGGTCGCCGCCGAACTCGTATTCGGAGACGGTGAAGCCGCGTTTGCCGGGGGAGCCGGTGAGCAGCAGCCGCGTGCCCTCGGTCAGCTTCGGCGCCAGCCAGGGCTGGTTGAACCAGGTGGCCCTGACGCTGCCGCTTTCGTCGCCGACTTTGGCGCTGAGGATCGAGAGGCCGCGGCGGCGAAAGGGCCGGCCGGCGGCGGTCAGCACCTCGACCGCGATCGTCGCCTGCTGTTTCGGTTCGAGCGCGGCGACGGCGACGACCTGGCGGTCGCGGTGGCGGTGGGGGAAGCGGGTGAGGAGGTCGCCGACGGTGGCGATCCCCGCCTCCGCCGCGGTCTCCGCCAGCTTCGGCCCAACGCCCTCCAGCGCCTGCAGCGATATGTCGAGGGCGCTCGGCCGGGGCCAGTGCACCGGGGCGTCGCGCAGCTCCGCCGCGCTCAACTCCGTGGTGCTCGCGAACGAGCGCACTAGCGATCCACCCGACGGGCGAGCCGGCGCACTACTGGGCGGCGAGCAGCCACCACCAGCTCGGCTGACCGCCGTCGTGGGTCTCGAACTCGACCCCGTCGGGAACGTGGGGGTCGAGCTCATCGAGGGCGATCGGCGCGTCTTGGCCGCCGATCACGGTGACGATCTCGGCGTCCGCGGCGAGCTGTTCGATCGTCGCCGCCAAGGTCGAGCCGGCGCCGCCCCAGGCGACGATCTCCCCGGCGACGAAGCCGACCGCATCGCCCTTGCGGAAGCGGCCGGAGGCGTCGTCGCGCGCCGCCGGGGCAACACCGCCGTCGGCGATCGTCGTCAGCACCTCGTCGAGCCGCTCAGCGTTCTCCGCCGCCGCTGTATCGGGATCGAGCTCGACCAGGGCCAGCAGGCTCTTCTGCAGCGAGGTGGCGGCGACCACCCGGGCCGGCTTCTCGGAGAGCTTGCAGGCCTCTTCCGCCGCCATCACCACGTTGGAGGAAGAGGGGAAGACGAGCACTTCCTCGGCCGAGACCTCGTGGATGCCGGCGAGCAGCTCGTAGGTGGAGGGATTGAGGGTCTCGCCGCCGGGGACGACGTGCGCGCCCAGCTCCTCGAAGAGCCGCTGCAGGCCGTCGCCGGCGGCCACCGCCAGGGCGCCGGTGCGGGCGCCGTCGAGCCGCGCCCGGCGCTCGGCGATCTGCTCGCGCATGTCGGCGACGTCGAGGTTGGTCACCTCGCCGGCGCCCTCGAAGAGGGCTACCGCGGCCTCGGGCTCATCGGTGTGGACGTGGACCTTGAGCGTCGCCTCGTCGCCGACGACCAGGACCGAGTCCCCCAGTCCCTCCAGGCGGGGCAGGAACTCGCGGCTGCTGAGGCCCTGGCCAGAGACGATGAAGTTGGTGCAGTAGCGGAAGCGGCTGTCCTCGTGGTGCGGCTGGCTGAGGCGCGGCGCCTCGTGGTGGGAGACCTCGGGAACGCCGCCGTCGCCACCGCGCAGCCCGGCCACGACCCCGGCCAGGATCAGCACCAAGCCGTAGCCACCGGCGTCGACGACGCCCGACTCGCGCAGCACGTCGAGCTGCTCGGGGGTGCGCTCGACCGCGCGCTGGCCGTCCTCGATCGCCCGCTCGAGGATCTCGGCCAGCACCGCGTCCTGCATCTCGTCAGGCACTCCCTGCGGCAGTCGCTGCTTCTCGGCGTCAAGGCGGGCGAGCTGGCGGGCGATCGAGTGGGCCATCTCGCGGAAGACGGTGAGCATGGTCCCCTCGGCGGGCTCGCGCACCGAGTCATAGGCGGCGTCGGCGGCGCTGGCGAAGGCGGAGGCGACCAAGACTGGATCGATCAGCTCACCAGGACGGCTGGCCAGCTCCTCGGCAGCGCCGCGGACAATCTGGCTGAGGATCACGCCGGAGTTGCCGCGCGCCCCCATCAGGGCCGCCCGGGCCAGCGCCTGAACCAGCTGGGTGCGACCGACCTCGTCAACGTCCATCCCGTCGAGGCGATCGAGCTCCTCCATCACGGCGCGCATCGTCATCGCCATGTTGTCCCCCGTGTCGCCGTCGGCGACAGGGAAGACGTTGAGGTCGTTGACCTCCTGGCGACGGGCCTCGAGATTGGCGTAGGCGGAGCTGATCACGCGCCGGAAGCGCACGATGCTGGGATCTGGCATCAGGCCGAAATCTAGCTGCCGGGCCCGGATGTTCCTCACAGAGTCCGGCTGGCGAGTTCGCTACGGTGCGACGCTCGATGAGACGCTTCGCCACCTGGTGCACCGGGCACCGCGCAATAGTGATCGTCGGCTGGATCGTGGCCCTGATCGGGTTCGGCATCCTCGCCAGCTCCGCCGGGTCTGACTTCAGCGAAGAATTCAGCCTGCCCAGCTCCGACTCCAAGGACGCTCTCGACCTGCTCGAAAACCGCTTCCCCGCTCAAGCGGGCGACGTGGTGCAGATCGTCTACAAGGCCGAATCGGGTGTCGAATCGCCGGCGGTCGAACGGAAGATGGAGGCCGTCTTCGCCAAGGTCGCGGCGCTGCCCCACGTGAGCGAAGTCTCCAGCCCTTATGAAAAGGGTGGCGCCGCCGCCGTCAGCGACGACGGCAAGATCGCCTACGCAACCGCTCAGCTAAACGTCACCACCGACAAGCTGAACGACGGCGAAGTCAAGAAGATCGTCGACGTTGCCCACGCGGCGGGGGGCGATGGGCTGCGGGTTGAGACCGGCGGCTCCCCGGTCGAGGAAGTTCGGGGCGAAGAAGAAGAAGGCTCCTCCGAGGGGATCGGAATCCTCGCCGCAATCGTGGTGCTGCTGATCAGCTTCGGCTCGGTCGTCGCTATGGGGCTGCCGATCCTGACTGCGCTGTTCGCGCTCGGCGTCGGGATCAGTGGGATCACCCTCTTCACCCACGTCTTCGACACGGCGGAATTCGCACCGCAGCTGGCCTTCATGATCGGGCTCGGCGTCGGGGTCGACTATGCGCTCTTCATCCTCACTCGCTTCCGCAACGGGCTTGACGAGGGGCTCGACAAGAGGGAAGCGGCGATCGCCGCCGTCGACACCGCCGGCCGGGCGGTTCTCTTCGCCGGGATCACGGTGATCATCTCGCTGATGGGGATGCTGCTGCTCGGCCTCCCCTTCCTCTACGGCGTGGCGACCGCCGCGGCGATCGCGGTGCTGTGCACGATGATCGCCGCGCTCACCCTGCTGCCGGCACTGTTGGCGCTCGTCGGCAACTGGGTCAACCGGCTGCGCATCCCCTTCCTCGGCAGCGGCGCGCGCAGCATCGACGAAGGCAGCTGGTGGTTCCGTTGGAGCGCTCGGATTCAGCGTCGGCCATGGGTGGCGGCGCTGCTCTCCGGCGGCCTGCTGGTTCTTCTCTGCATCCCCACCCTCTCGCTGCGCCTCGGCACCAACGACGCCGGCACCGACCCCGCCGGATCGACCACGCGCGAAGCGTACGACCTGCTCGCCGAAGGCTTCGGGCCCGGCTTCAACGGGCCATTCGTGCTCGCCGCCGAACTTCCCGAAAAGGGCAACGACAAGGCGCTTGAAGAGCTGCGCACGCAACTGAAGGGCGAAGAAGGCGTCGAAGAAGTCACCGGCGTCACCCTCAACCCGAATAAGACGGTCGGCGTCTTCCAGCTCTACCCGACCACCTCCCCGCAGAGCGCCGCCACCACCGACCTGCTCGATCACATCCGCGGCGACGTGATCCCGCCGATCGAGGCGCAGTCGGGGGCCCAGATCCACGTCGGCGGCGTGAACGCGATATTCGAGGACTTCGGCAACGCGATCGCCGAAAAGCTGCCGCTCTTCATCGGCGTCGTCGTCCTGCTTTCGGCGCTGCTGCTGATGATCGTCTTCCGCTCGCTGCTGGTGCCGTTGAAGGCGGTGCTGATGAACCTGCTCTCGATCGGCGCTGCCTTCGGCCTGATCGTCGCGGTCTTCCAGTGGGGCTGGGGCGCAAGCGTGATCGGAGTCGACGCCACCGGGCCGATTATCTCCTTCTTCCCGATCTTCCTCTTCTCGATCGTCTTCGGGCTCTCGATGGACTACGAGGTCTTCCTGATGTCGCGCATCCACGAGGAGTGGGAACACAAGAAGGACGCGAGCGAGGCGGTCCATCGAGGTCTCGCCCTGACCGGCCGGGTGATCACGGCCGCGGCGGCGATCATGGTCGCCGTCTTTGCCTCCTTCATGCTCGGCGAAGACCGCATCATCAAGCTCTTTGGCCTCGGCCTCGCCTCGGCGGTGTTCATCGACGCCGTGATCATCCGCTCAGTGCTGGTCCCAGCGATCATGCAGCTGCTGGGCAAGAGCGCCTGGTACCTCCCCGACTGGCTGGACCGCCTCCTCCCCCGCCTCCACGTGGAGCCCGCCGAGGGCGATCCCGCACCGACCGGCGAGCACCCCGTAGTCGCTGCCTCAGCCGACTAAGCGGCGTTCCGTCAGATCGACTGGCGACTTAAGCGCGCCCCAGCACACCTAAATCGCCAGTCGATGTCGCCCGGCTCCGAAGACCGCCGAGTGAAAGTCATCGGTCCCTGAGGTCGTAGGGCCAAGCCAGGGCGTGCCGGCGGCGAAGCGACAGTGCTTTTGCACGGCGCGCAGCCGACGGTACGGCCTGGCGCAGTGTGCCCTACGACCTCAGGCGGCCTTGGTGACCTTGTTGGCCTTCAGACAGCGGGTGCAGACGTAGGTCCGCAGCTTGCTGCCGTTCTCGATGATGCGGACCTTTTGCAGGTTCGGATCGAAGCGACGCTTGGTCGCGACCATCGAGTGGCTTCGGGACTGGCCGAACGCCGGTCCCTTGCCGCAGCTGTGGCATACCTTGGCCATCGGGTCGGGGATGGTACCGATCTGCGCCGGTCGGTGGCGGCAACTTGCCCCATCGGCAAAACATCGGTCTAGGTGTCGCGGACCGCCCAGTTGTAGGGGTTGATCGCTTGTTTGGCCAGAGCCATGCGGGCGACGGTGAGGGCGGCGTTGCGGCCCTGGTCGCGCTTGCCGCCGCCTGCGCGGGCGAGGGCCTGCTCCATCGTGTCGCAGGTGATCACGCCGAAGGCGCAGGGAACGCCGGTTTCGAGCTGAACGTCCTGGATGCCGCGGGCGGCCTCGGCGCAGACGAAGTCGTAGTGGTCGGTCTCGCCGCGGATGACGACGCCGAGACAGGCGACGCCGGAGTAACGGCCGCTGGTCGCATGCAGCTTGGCGGCAAAGGGCAGCTCGTAGGCGCCGGGCACCGAGACCTCGCTGACCGAGGTGGCGGGGACGCCGGCGAGCTCGAAGCCTTCGCGGGCGCCCGAGAGCAGGCGTTCGGCCAGGTCCTCGTAAAAGCGGCCGACGCAGACGGCGAACTCGCGGCCGGAGAGCGCTTCGCGCTCCTCCTCGCCAAAGGCCTCGAGAAAGACCCCGGGCTCAGCCATCGAGGGAGCCATCCCCGTCCGCGGCGGCGCGCGGGCCGGGCTCGCCGGCCGCGTCGCGTTCGTCCTCGTCGCGGATCATCTCCTCGTCGAGGGCGAGCCCCTGATGGTGCAGCGAGTGGCCCATCTTGTCGCGCTTGGCGCGCAGGTAGGCCTCGTTGTGCTCGTTGGGCGTCGAGATAATCGGCACCTGCTCGGTCACCGAGAGCCCGTAGCCCTCGAGCCCGACGATCTTCTTCGGGTTGTTGGTGAGGATGCGGATGCTGGTCAGGCCGAGGTCGCCGAGGATCTGGGCGCCGATCCCGTAGTCGCGCAGGTCGGCGGGCAGGCCGAGCTTGAGGTTGGCCTCGACCGTGTCGGCGCCCTCCTCCTGCAGCTTGTAGGCCTTGAGCTTGTTGAGCAGGCCGATGCCACGACCCTCCTGTGAGAGGTAGAGCAGGACGCCGCGACCCTCGCGCTCGATCTGGGTCAGCGCCGCGACCAGCTGCTCGCCGCAGTCGCAGCGCATGCTGTGGAAGACGTCACCGGTGAGGCACTCGGAGTGGACGCGGACGAGCACGTCCTCGACCCCGTCGACGTCGCCCTTGACCATCGCCACGTGGTGCTTGTCGTCGACCAGGGAGCGGTAGCCGACCGCGGTGAAGTCACCGAACTCGGTCGGCAGCGCGGTCGAGACGACGCGCTCGACCAGCTTCTCCTCGGTGCGGCGGCGGTAGGCGATCAGGTCGGCGACGGTGATCATCTTCAGCCCGTGGCGCTCGCAGTAGGGCACCAGGTCGGGAACGCGGGCCATCGTGCCGTCGTCGTTCATCACCTCGCAGATCACGCCGGCGGGCGTGAGGCCGGCGAGGCGGGCGAGATCGACGCTGGCCTCGGTGTGGCCGGTGCGCTCGAGCACGCCGCCATCCTTGGCCCGCAGCGGGAACATGTGGCCGGGCACGACGATCTCGCTCGGGCCGGAGTCAGGGTCGATCGCGACCTGGATCGTGTGGGCGCGGTCGTGGGCGGAGATGCCGGTGCTGACCCCGCCGGCGGCCTCGATCGTGACCGTGAAAGCGGTCTGCAGCGGCGCCTCGTTCTTCGCCGCCATCAGCTTCAGGCCGAGCTTCTCGCAGCGCTCCGCGGTCAGCGCGAGGCAGATCAGCCCGCGTGCCTCCTTGGCCATGAAGTTGACCGCCTCGGGCGTGGCGAACTGCGCCGCCATCACCAGGTCGCCCTCGTTCTCGCGGTCCTCCCCGTCGCAGACGACGACCATGCGGCCGGCGCGGATCTCCTCGATCCCTTCCTCGATCGTCGAGAAGGGACTCTCGCCCCTCCTGGCTGCTGCTCCGTCTGTCCGTTGCGTCTCCGTCATCCCGCTCATGAATCTCCTTCTGCGGCGAATGGTTTCATCAATCGCTCGACGTACTTGGCCACCACGTCACACTCGACATTCAGCTTGTCCCCTGCGGCGACTCCGCCCAAGGTCGTTCGCTCCAGCGTCTCCGGGATCAGCGACACCTCGGCCCAGCCCTCGCCAAGCGCCGAGACCGTGAGGCTGACGCCGCTGAGGCAGATCGATCCCTTCTCGACCACGTAGCGGATCAGCTCGGGACCGAGGGCGACGCGGAGGCGACGGGCGAAGCCGTCGTCCTCGACCGAGACGACCGTTCCGACCCCGTCGGCATGACCCTGGACGATGTGCCCGCCGAGCCGGTCGCCGGCCCTCATCGCCAGCTCCAAGTTGACCCGGTCGCCCGCGTCGATCGCCCCGATCGCGGTGACCCTGAGGGTCTGGTTCATCGCCTCGGTGGCGAAGCCATCGGCATCGATCGCCGTCGCGGTCAGGCAGACGCCGTTGACCGCGACCGAGTCGCCCTCGCCGATCTCGCCGGTGAGGCGGGTGGCGATGCGGAGACGGGCGCCCTCCTCGCCGCTCTGCAGCGACTCCACCGTGCCCAGGTCTTCGATCAGGCCGGTGAACATCACCACTCCCGGAAACGGGTCTCGATCAGGGTGTCGCCGGCGCCGGGATCGACGGCCTCGAGGCGCACAGAGCCACCGAGCAGGACCGGGGCGACGAAGACGCGCGCCACGTCAATCTCGCCGGCGTCGGCGAAGGCGGCGGCGAGGGTGCGACCGCCCTCGAGGAAGAGGCTGGTGATGCCGCGGCGGCCGAGCTCGGCAAGCGCCGCGGGAATGTCCCCGGCGACGACTACCTCGGCGCCAGCTTCGCGCAGGGCACCCGTCTCGGCTCCGGGTGCGGTGACGACGATCACGGGGGACTCGCCAAGCGAACTCAGCAGCCGCGAGTCGAGCGGCAGCCGTGCCCGGCGGTCGAAAACGACCCGAAGAGGCTGCCGACGGGACGCAGACCGATCCATTTCACCCGTTTGCGGCCCGTCGGCGGAGGGGCGGGCGGTGAGCAGCGGGTCATCGGCGAGGACGGTGCCGATACCGGCGGCGATCGCGTCGGATTCGGCGCGCCAGCGATGGACCAGCTCGCGGCTGCGCTCGTCCGAGATCCAGGCCGAGTCGCCGGGGGGTGTCGAGGTGAGGCCGTCGAGCGACATCGCCAGCTTCAGGGTGACTAGCGGCAGGCCGGTACGAGAGTGCTTGCGGAAGGGCTGATTGAGCAGGCGCGCCGCGCTCGCCTGCTCGCCGGCCACGAACTCGACCGCGACGCCGCCGTCGCGGAGGATGTCGGGACCGCGCCCGGCTGCCTTCTCGCTGGGATCGTCGGAGGCGATCACCACCCGCTCGATCCCCGCCTCGAGGATCGCCTCGACGCAAGGCGGCTGTCTGCCCTCGTGCGCGCAGGGCTCCAGCGTCACGTACAGCGTGGTCCCGCGCGGGTCGTTACCTCGCGCCGCGCAATCTGCCAGCGCCGCTCGCTCGGCGTGCAGCTCACCCAGCTCAGCGTGAAAGCCCTCGCCGAGGATTGCGCCATCGCGGACGAGGACCGCTCCCACGAGCGGATTCGGGCTGACCCGCCCGCGTCCCCCCTCGGCAAGCTCCAGCGCCCTGCGCATGTGGGCTTGATCCGTGCCTGTGAGCTGGGAATTCATGCGACCGATTGACTGGTCAATCAACCAAGCTTAGCGAGCAGGGTCAGGCTATCTGTGACGTTCCTCGCGAGGCTGGCACGCCGCGGACGCAGATACCCTGACCGCTCGCCGATGAAGTTGATCATCCAGATCCCGTGCCTCAACGAGGAGCAGACGCTCCCGGCCACGATCGCCGACATTCCGCGCCAGATTCCCGGCGTGGACACGGTCGAGCTGCTGGTGATCGACGACGGCTCGACCGACCGCACGGTCGAGGTCGCGCGCGAGCACGGCGTCGAGCACATCGTTCGCCTGACCAACAACAAGGGTCTCGCCGCCGGCTTCCAGGCCGGCCTCGACGCCTGTCTCAAGCTGGGCGCCGACGCGATCGTCAACACCGACGCCGACAACCAGTACAGCGGCGCCGACATCCCCAAGCTGCTGGCGCCGATCCTCGCCGGCGAGGCCGACATGGTCGTCGGCGACCGCCAGGTTGCCGGGATCGAGCACTTCTCGGACTCGAAGAAGCGGCTGCAGGGTTTCGGCAGCTGGATCGTGCGGCGCTTCTCCGGCACCGAGATCACCGATACCACCTCCGGCTTTCGCGCCTACAACCGCGAGGCGGCGCTCGGCCTGCTCGTCGTCGACAACTTCACCTACACGCTGGAGAGCTTGATCCAAGCGGGCAAGATGCTGGTCGCGGTCGATCAGGTCGAGGTCGCGACCAACCCACAGACGCGCGAGTCTCGCCTCTTCGACTCGACCGGCGCCTACGTGCGTCGCAACGCCCTCTCGATCCTGCGCATCTACGCCCGCTATGAGCCGCTGCGCGTCTTCGCCACCGCCGGCCTCGCCGTCGGCATCCTCGCCGTCGTCGCCTGGCTGCCCTTCCTGCTCGACTGGATCTTCAACGGCGACAGCACCGGCCACGTCCAGTCGCTGATCCTCGGCGCGGTGTTGCTCATTGCCGCGATGCAGCTGGTTGCCCTCGGAGTGATCGGCGACCTGCTCGCCGGGCAGCGGGTGATGACCCAGCGCGTCTTCGAGCGGGTGCGGCGGGTCGAGCTGGCGCTCGAGATCCCCCCCTCTCACTACGAGCGCGGCGCGAAACGTTGATCGGCCGCCTGCGGCAGACGTTGGGTGCCCGTCGCGGCGCCGGGAGTGACGGCGGCTCGGCCGACGGAGGCTCCGCAACCGCCGACTACGGCAAGACCGCCAGCTTCCTCGCGATCGGCGTCGGCCTCACGGGCGTCATCACCTACGTCTACTTCTTCATCGCCTCGCACGTGCTCTCCAAGGGCGACTACGGGCAGATCACGGTGCTCTGGTCGGCGGTCTTCATCACGATCTCGACCCTCTACCGCCCGGTCGAACAGCTGCTCTCGCGCCACATTGCCGAACACACGGTCAAGGGCGAGCCGATCGGCGGCACGACGCGCAACGCGGCGCTGATCCAGTTCGGCCTCTCGCTCACCTTCGCCGTCCTCGCCCTCGCCCTGCGCAGCCCGATCCAGGACGGCGTGCTCGAGGGCAACGAAACGCTCTACTGGGTCTTCTTCGGCGCCGTCCTCTTCTACGCGGCGAGCTACTTCGCCCGCGGCTTCCTCGCCGGCAGCCAGCGCTTCGGCCTCTTCACCGCGCTGATCCTCTCCGAATCCTGCTTCCGCACGGTCTTCGCCGTGCTGGTCGCGGTCAGCATCCTCAGCGGACAGTCGGCGGTGGCGGTCGGCATCGTCGCGGCGCCAGCGCTGAGCTTGATCGTGGTGCCGTTTGCCTTCGCCCGCCGGGCGCGCTCCGCGTCGCCCCAGCCGAAAAAGAAAGAGAGCAGCGAGGAGTCCTCCGTCTCGATGGCAAAGGGTGGCGGCTTCGCCGCTGCCGTGTTCGTGATCATGTTCAGCGAACAGGCCTTCCTCAACGCCGGGCCGCTGGTCATCCGCGGCCTGCAGGGTGCCGCGGCGGCGGGCTTCATCTTCAACGTGCTGATGATCGCGCGGGCACCACTGCAGCTCTTCCAGGCGGTCTCGACCAGCATCCTCCCCCACCTCACCCGCCTCCACACCAGCGGCACCGAGGAGGGCGAGCGCGAGTTCCACAGCTCGGTGCGGATGGTCCTGCTCGGTCTCGTCGCCTTCACCGCGGTCGCCTTCCTCTTCATGGCGGTGGCCGGGCCGAAGGCGATGCAGCTCGCCTTCAGCAACAAGTTCACCTACGACCGCGAGGGGCTGCTGCTGGTCACGCTCGGCATGGGCCTCTACCTCGCCTCGGTCACCGTCAACCAGGCCTGCATCGCCCAAGGACAGGTGCGTCGTGTCGCCCTGCGTTGGATCGTCTGCGCGGCGCTCTTCATCGGCTGGAACTTCGTGCCCCTGGTCAGCAACGAGTACCGCCGGGTCGAGTTCGGTTTCCTGCTCGCCGCGGGCGTCCTCTTCTCGCTCCTCTACTACGTCTACCGCCACCCGCACGAGCGGGCCGAGGACGTGCCGGGGCCGGGATCGCCGGAGGAGCTCGAGGCGCAGCTGGCGATGATCGACGAGAACGTCTAGGCCAGTTCATTAGGGTCCGTCGATGGGAGGACATGACGCCGAGCTGATCCTCGTCGCCGGGGCCCTGCTCGCGGCCGGCATCCTCGGCGCGCTGCTGGCCGACCGAATCCGGATTCCGGGCCTGCTGCTCTTCCTCGGCCTCGGCATGCTGGCCGGATCGGAGGGAATCGGCGGGATCAAGTTCGACGACGTCGAGCTAGCCCGCACCCTGGGTACGATCGCGCTCGTCCTGATCCTCTTCGAGGGTGGGCTGACGGCAGGCTGGTCGGAGATCCGGCCGGTGCTCGGCACCGCCGCCTCGATGGCGACGATCGGCACCGCGATAACCGCCTGCACGGCCGGGCTCGCCGCCCACTGGATCTTCGGCCTCAGCGTGCTCGAAGGGATGATCGTCGGCGCCGCGATCGCCGCCACCGACTCGGCCGCGATCTTTGCCGTGCTGCGCCGCTCGACTCTGAAAAAGCAGTTGGCCCGCTCGCTTGAGGGCGAGTCCGGGATGAACGACCCGGTCGCGCTGCTGCTCGTGATCGGCTTCATCGAATGGATCCAGGACCCGAGCTTCGGCTTCGCCGACATGGTCGGCCTTTTGGCGCTCAAACTGGCGATCGGCCTTGTGGTCGGCGTCGCCCTGGGCTGGCTCGCCACGCGCGCGCTCGACCGGGCGCGGTTGCCGACCGACGGCATCTACCCGGTGGCGACGATCGCGATCGCCGCGCTCGCTTTCGGCCTGGCCGAGGTCGCCCACGGCTCCGGCTTCCTCGCCGTCTACCTGACCGCGCTGGCGCTCGGCGCCGCTCGAATCCCGGCGCGACGGACGATCGTCGCCTTCCACGAGGGAGTCGGCTGGGTCGCCCAGATCGGCCTCTTCATCCTGCTCGGGCTGCTCGTCTTCCCCAGCTCGCTCGATGACGTGGCGCTGGAGAGCCTGGCGCTCTCGGCGGTGCTGATCCTGATCGCCCGCCCGCTCGCCTCCTTCCTCGCCACCGCCTTCTCGCCGCTTGACGTGCGCGAGAAGGCGATGCTCGGCTGGGCGGGACTGCGGGGAGCGACGCCGATCTGGCTCGCCACCTTCCCCGTCGTCGCCGGGGTCGGCGACGGCCAGCAGCTCTTCGCGATCGTCTTCTTCGTCGTCCTCACCTCGACCCTGGTCCAGGGCGCCAGCTTCGAGCCGCTGGCGACCCGGCTCGGCCTCACCACGGATGAGCCGGCGCTGCCGCGGCGACTGCTCGAGTCGGGGCGGATCCGCCGCATGGGCGGCGACGTGATCGCCTACCGGCTGCGTCCGGGCGCCGCCGCCGCGGGACACCTGGTACGCGAACTCGGGCTGCCGCGCGAGGCCCTGGTCAACGTGATCGTGCGCGATGGGCACGCGATCCCGCCGCGCGGCTCGACCGAGGTGCGCGAGGGAGATGAGCTGCACATCCTCGTCCGCGGGGAGCTGCGACCCGAGGTGGAGGAGCTGACCCAAACCTGGCAGGAGGGCCCAATCGGAAAACCGCCGCCACCAAAGCTGCCACCGCGCGGGGCGCCGCAGATCTTTTCGGTCGGGCCCGGTGGAGAGACCGCCGACCCCTCGGCACCGGAGCGGGTCAACGACATCGCCGTGGTCTCGGTCCTCCGCAGCCGCCGCGACCGCCCAAGCGCCCTGGTCGCCCTCGCCGACAGCCGCTACGCCCTGGTCTCCGAGTCAGTGGTGGCAGTCGGTGACCGCCGCTCGCTTGCCCGCTGGTGCGAGCGCCGCGCTGAACGCACCGGTCCCGACGAACCCGCTGAGCAAGCTTGGTGGCAAGAGGTGATCGGTGCGCTGATCGCCAGGGGGTAAGGCGGATCCCGACAGGGGTTTCGCTTAACTTTTTCGATGGAGAGGTCCCTGCTAGCGCCGCAAGGAATCGCCGAAAAAGTACAAGACGCTCCACCCCTGTCGGGATCCGCCTTAGACCGCGCCGGCCGCGGCAGCGATCTCCGCGTACGCCTCGGCAGGATCGCTGGAGCCGAAGACGGCTGAGCCCGCTACGAAGAGGGAAGCTCCGGCAGACGCCACCGAGGCCACCGTCGTTGCATCGACGCCACCGTCGACCTCGATCTTGGCGCTGCGGACGAGCGGCTTGAGACGGGAGACCTTGTCGGGGGAGCCGGGGATGAAGGCCTGGCCGCCCCAGCCGGGATTGACAGTCATGCAGAGGACGATGTCAGCGAGGGCGCGCAGCTCAGCGACCGCCTCGACCGGGGTGCCGGGATTGATCGCGATGCCGGCGAGGCAGCCGAGCTCGCGGATCGCGGCGAGGGTGCGATTGGCGTGCGCGGTGGCCTCGGCGTGGAAGGTGATCGAGTCGGCGCCGGCCTCGGCGAAAGCCTCGATCTGGCGCTCGGGCTGCTCGATCATCAGGTGGACGTCGATCGCGCCACCGGCGGCGTGGACCTGGTCGGCTATCGCGCTCGCCACCAGCGGCCCAATCGTGATCGGCGGCACGAAGTGCCCGTCCATCACGTCGACGTGGATCACCCGCGCGCCGGCCTCGAGCACCTCGCCGACCTGAGCGCCGAGCTTGGCGAAGTCGGCTGAAAGGATCGAGGGGGCGACCCTGGGCGCGGCGATGATCTCCTTCATCCGCCCGCTCATACCGGCCTCAGCATCGAACCACCGCACATCTGGCAGGTCATGTCCTCGGTCGTGCTCATGCGGACGATCGTCTGGTGTTCGCCGCAGTCCGGGCATTGCGAGACGAGCTCATAGCGGCACAGGCAGTAGACGCAGCGAAAACGTCCTGGGAGCTGGGTCGGGCGCAGCCAGGGCTCACCGCAACCTGGGCACGAAGCCCGGCGCATGACGCCGCTCTCCCCTTTGGCGGGCTCAGTCATCCCCACCATCATCGCGTTTCCACCGGCCGATGAAAAAGCCGGTGGTGCGATCGCGATCGGGACGGAGCTGGAGGCGGTACTCGGCGTCGCCGAGGAGGGAGTTCTCGCGCTCGCTGATCGTGCAGGTCGCGTAGACCAGCGTGCCGCCCGGCTTCAACGCCGCGCGGGCTCGCTCGAGCAGCTTCGCCTGCACCTCGACCAGGCGCTCGATCGTCGCCGGCGACTTGCGCCAACGCGCGTCGGGACGCGAGGCGAGGGCACCGAGATCCGAGCAGGGAGCGTCAAGCAGAACCCGGTCGAATCCGACCATTCCCGGCTCGGTCGCGTCGGCCTCGATCACGCTGACGCTGCGCAAACCGAGGCGGCGCGCCTGCTCGACCACTTCGCCGGCGCGCTGCGTGTCGCTCTCAACCGAGAAGACCTCGCCGCGGTCACCCATGCGAGCGGCGATCTGGCCGGTCTTGATGCCGGGCCCGGCGCAGAGGTCGAGCACGTGCTCGCCGGGCTGAGGGTCGAGCACCTCGACCACCGCGGCGGAGCCCCGGCTTTGAGGCGTCAGCTCACCGGCCTCGACCAGCTCGGGCACGAGGTCTCCGGTGGGTCCCTCCACCACGATCATCTCCGGCGCCGCCAATGGACAAAATGATTCGTCGAACTTTTTGCATGCTCTACCTGCAAAAGGTGCGCCGCGTGTGGCTGAGACGGCGGCGGCGTGAAGACGCTCGAGCACGCTCTCGGGATCGGTGCGCATGGTGTTGACGCGGTAGGCGTTCTCCGGCGGCTCGTTGCAGGCGGCGAGCAGGGCGCGGGTGTCGTCGGCGCCGAGCTCGCGCCACCACATCTGCGCCAGCCAGAGCGGCGCCGAGTGGGCGACCGCGGCCGACTCGGGGGTGGAGTCGTCGCCGAGCAGAGCCTCGATCAACTCCTCACGCTCGCGCCCGATGCGGCGCAACACGGCGTTGACCAAACCGGCGGCGTGGGCCGCCCGCGCCCGCTTGGTCAGCTCCACCGCCTGGTCGACCGCGGCGTGGTCGGGAGTCCCGTCGGCGAAGAGCAGCTCGTAGGTGCCGAGGCGCAGAGCAGCAATCACGGGTGGGTCGAGGTCACGCAGGGGTCGCTCGACCAGCCGTTCGAGCCCGGCGTCGATCGTGCCCCGACGCTGCACGGTTCCGTAGGCCAGGCGCTGCGCCTGGGCGCGCTCGCGCCCGGCCAAGCCGACCTCGTCGGCTCCGGCGCGGAAGGCGCGCTCGGTGTGAGCGCCCTCCTCGAAGGTCGCTTCGACTACGGCAAAGGCGAGCCTTCGCGCCGGCGAGATCGCGCTCACTGCTCCGTCCCCGCGCCGCTCACAGCTTTGGCAGCGAGTGGCCGCGCAAGTAGGCGTCGGCGGCCATCGGCTTGCCGCCGGGCGGCTGTACAACGTCGAGTCGCAGGGCGCCGCGACCGCAACCGAGCAGCAGCGCGCCCCACTCGGCCTTGACCTCACCCGTTTTGACGCCCACGTCGACGGCGCGGGCGCGGCGTACGCCGAGTCGCTCGCCGCCGCTGACCTCGAGGTAGGCCCCGACATGCGGCGTCAGCGCCCGCACCGTGCGCGCCAGCTCGGCGGCGGGCCGGGCCGGATCGAGGCGGCGCTCCTCCGCGGCGATCTTCTCGGCGTAAGTCGCAGCCTCATCGTCCTGCTCAGAGAACTCGATCCTGCCGCCCTCCAGCTGGTCAAACGCTCGGACCAAGAGCTCACCGCCCACCGCCGCCAGCTTCATCGAGAGCGACTCGAAATCTTCTTCCGGCCCAATCGACAGCTCCTCGCACAGCGCCACCGGGCCGGCGTCGAGGCCGGCGGTAACCCGCATCACGCAGACGCCGGTGCGCTCCTCCCCGGCCATGATCGCCCGCTCGATCGGGGCGGCGCCGCGCCAGTGCGGCAGCAGCGAGGGGTGCACGTTGAGCATCGGCCACTCCGAGAGCAGCGGCTCGCGGATCAACTGCCCGAAGGCGCAGACGGCGGTGGCCTCTGGCTGGGCGGCCCGGATCCGCTCGAGCGCGGCGTCCTCGTTGACGCTGGCGACCTGCAGCAGCGCGATCTCCAGCTCGCGGGCGACGTCGGCAGCGGGCGGGGACTGCATGCGGCGACCGCGCCCCTTGGGCCGGTCGGGCGGGGTGACGACGAGCCGCGGGCGGTGGGGCGAATCGGCGAGCGCGCGCAGCACCACGGCGGCGAACTCAGACGTGCCGAAGTAGACGGTCCTCACGCGTCAGTCTTGGGCTCGCGATGCTCGCCCTCGGCCGCTTCCTCATCGCCGAGGGGCGGGCTGTAACTGCCGCCCTCGCGCAGCGCCCGCAGGGCGGCCTTGCGCTGTACCCGTGGCGCTCGGTCAAGGATCAAGACACCGTCGAGGTGGTCGATCTCATGCTGGAGCACGCGTGCCTCCAGGCCTGAGGCCTCGATCCGAATCGGCTCACCATCGACGTCGAAGCCGCTGAAGCGAGCGTGCAGGGGGCGCTCAACGTCCATCGAGACGCGGGGCAGGCTGAGGCAGCCCTCCTCGGCGATTACGACCTCGTCAGAGAGCCACTCAATCTCGGGATTGACCAGTGCGGTCGGCTCGCTATCGGAGCCGGCCTGGAAGACGAGCAGGCGGCGCAGCACGCCGAGCTGGGTAGCGGCGAGGCCGACGCCAAGGCTGTCGCGCATGATCCCGACCATGCGCTCCACCTCGGCCCGCAGCTCGGAGCCGAACTCACGCACCGGCGAGGCCTTGCTCTTCAGTACGGGATCGCCGAACTTGACCACGTGCGCCAGCGCGGCCTCGCGCCGCTCCAGCAGCTCCGCTTCGAGCTGACTCTCTTCGTTGCGCTCGCCGGTCTCCGTGTCCGCAGGTTCGCTCACAGAACAATTCTATGGACCGAACCCCTCTCGCTGATTTCGCCTTTTTGGGGCATACGGGCCCATAACGGCGAAGTCAGCGAGAGGGGGGAGCTACTGCGGGTCGACATCGACGGAGACGGCGACGCCGCGCAGAGCGCGGTCGGCACCGAGACGCTCAATCGTGCGGCGCACGGCGGCGACGGTGCGCTCGCGTTCGTTGGCCTTGAGCAGGAGGCGACGGCGATGGCGGTTGCGGACGCGGAACATCGGCGCCGGGCCGAGCAGCTCGGTGTCGTCGGGAATTTCCGCGCTGAGGCCTTCGGCGAGCAGGGTGGCGGCGCGATCGAGCCGCACCTCGACCTCGGCCTTGAGCACGATCCGGGTCAGGTGCGAGAAGGGCGGGTAGCGCAGGGCCCGCCGCCGCTCGATCTCCTCGGCGAGGAAGGCGGGGGCGTCGTGCCCGGCCGCGTGGGAGATGCTCGGCGCGCTCGGAGCCAGGGTCTGGACGATCACCTCGCCGCCGGCGGCACCGCGGCCGCTGCGGCCGGCGAGCTGGGTCACCATCGCGAAGGTCCGCTCGGCGGCGCGGAAGTCAGGGAAGCGCAGGGTGGCGTCGGCGTCGAGGATCACGCTCAGCGTCACCTCGGGGAAGTCGTGACCCTTGGCGACCATCTGGGTGCCGACCAGGACGCCGCTCTCTGCCTCCCCGAAGGCAGCGAGGATGCGAGCGTGGGCGCCGCGCCCCGCCGTCGTGTCGGCATCGAGCCTGAAGACCGGCATTGGCGCCAGGCGCGCGGAGAGCAATGCCTCGATCTGCTCGGTGCCGACTCCGGAGCGCGAGAGCGTGGTCGAGTCGCAGACGCCGCAGGACTCCGGCAGCGCTTCGGTGTGGGCACAGTGGTGGCAGACGAGCCGGCCAGTGTGGCGGTGGACGATCAGCGAGACGTCGCAGTTGGGGCAGCTCCAGTGGTGGCCGCAGGAACGGCAGGTGAGCCAGGGGGCAAAGCCGCGGCGGTTGACCATCACGATCGCCTTGGCCCCGGCGGCGCGCACTCCCTCCAGCGCCGCCCAGGTCTGCGGATGCAGGGCCCCGGAGCGCGGGTCGGCCTCGCGCATGTCGAGCACCCGCACCGGCGGCAGCGGCTGCCCGTCAACGCGGCGGGGCAGCTCCAGCCGGGGCAGCTCCAGCCAGGACTCCGGCCGCGGCGTCGCGGTGCCGGCGAGCAGCACCGCGCCACACTCGGTGGCGCGATGGCGGGCGACGGCGCGGGCGTCGTAGCAGGGGTCACCCTCCTGCTTGTAGGAGGGGTCGTGCTCCTCGTCGATCACGATCAGGCCGAGGTCGCGCAGCGGCGCGAAGACCGCCGAGCGCGGCCCGACGCAGACGCTCGCTTCGCCGCTGCGCAGGCGCCGCCACTCGTCGTAGCGCTCGCCATCGGAGAGGGCCGAGTGGAGGACGGCGAAGCGGTCGCCGAGCCGGGCGCGGAAGCGCGCCACAGCCTGCGGCGCCAGGCCGATCTCGGGGACGAGCACGATCGCCCCTTTCCCCCGCGCCAGGGCCGCCTCGACGGCGGCGAGGTAGACCTCGGTCTTGCCCGAGCCGGTCACCCCGTGCAGCAGCTGCTCACGCGGCGCCCCGGCTTCACCGTCGAACGCGGCGATGACGCTCCCCACCGCCGCTTCCTGCTCGGGCAGCAGCTGGGGACGACCGACGACGGCGCCGACCTCGGGGTGCTCGGCCCGGCGCCGCACGAGCGAGCTGCGGGTCGCGATCAGGCCACGCTCCTCGAGCCGGCGCAGCACGGCGCGGTCGGCCCCGACGGCGGCGGCAAGATCAGGCGCCGAAGCCTCTCCCGTTCGCAGCGCCTCCAGCACCGCGCGCTGCTTGACCCCGAGGCGCTCGTCACCGCTCAGCGCCTCCTCGCCCCCAGCGGTTATCGCCGCCCGCAGCTCACGCCGCGCCTTCACTCGCTGCCCGGCGGCACCGGTTCCCGGTGGCAACACGAGCTGCAATCCCCGCGAGGGGGTCGAGCAGTACTCCTCGGCGATCCAAAGGCCGAGCCGGACCAGCTCGGCGGGCGCGCCAGCCTCGAGCGCTTCGATCGGCTCGGCCAACCGCTCCGGCGGCAGCGAAGAGCCCTCGGCGAGGTCGACGACGACGCCGAGCAGGCGCTGCCGCCCAAAGGGAACCTTGACCACGCTGCCGACCTCGAGGTCGGCCATCTCCGCCGGCAGGCGGTAATCGAAGGGGCCGCGCAGGGTGCGCGCGGTGGTGAGCGGCTCGACCTTGGCTATCGACACCCGCTGAAGTTATGGAGGGACGCGGACGGCGCGGTTATGCTGCGCGGCAATGGCGCTCAACCTCGGCCCCGGCGAGCAGGTGATCTTCCAGGGACACCCGTCGTGGCGGGCGATTCTCGGCTTTTACCTAAAGGGAATCCTGATCGCGGCGATCCTCGGCGTGCTCTTCAAGCTCTTCGGCGCCGGCAGCGGCACCGTCTTCCTCGTCGTCCTCGTGGTCATCGCCTTGACGGTCCTGATCGGCTTCGTCAAGCGCGTAGCCACCACCTACACGATCACCGACCGCCGCCTCAACATCAAACGCGGCATCGTCTCCCGCGAGGTCCAGGAGACCCGCCTCGAGCGGGTCCAGAACGTCAACTACAAACAGTCGATCTACCAGCGCCTGATGCAGATCGGCGACGTCGACTTCGACACGGCCGCGGGCGACGACTACAACTTCGTCTTCTACGGTGTCGCCGACCCCCAGGACGTCGTCCACCGGGTAGATCAGGCGACCGGCGCTACCGCCGCTGGCTCACACGGACTCGGCGAGCCCCAGCCGCCTGACTGACGACGGACGACTCTCATACGACTTACGTCGCCAGCCATGGGCAGCACTCAACGACGCGCCCATGACTGGCTCAATCAAAAACGTATCGGCTCTTTAGAGGCTTCCTCTCCATTTCAAGCCAAGATGAGCTCCCGTGAGGAAATATTGAATTTGCCTTTCAACGTCGTCCTGCCTTCACGATGGTTGCAAGTTGAGCTTGACACGGGTGCCGGGTCACATCCGTGTCAAAGCCAATCCACTGTGTGGACTCTTGATAAGACATCTTCCCTAGTTTGCTCTGCCGCTCCATTTGCCGCTGGAATGAGTGCCCGTGAGCGATGCCGAGGCTTTGCCGTCGATTTTGAACAATAAATGTTCAGCTGTATCGCTAACTACGTATAGCGAGGTTAAGGGTCCTGCTTCTACCGAATGCGTAACCAGTTCTGTGCTTGCTTCGCTGTCTTTGACGAAGATTTTCCCGAACACGGGCAGTTCTTCTCCGACTGCGCAGAGTTCACCTACGTGAATTGTTCCAAGAGCTTTCCCGGCGACTTCGGGTTCGATTACGGCCGTCGTGATGCCCCCTGTGTGTAATGTGAGTAAACCTTTGAGTTTGTCTGTAGTAATTACGCCTTTTTCTGCCCCTGTAAAGGGTTCACAGGCTTTCGATTCAGTCTCTTCGACCACTTCGCCTTTGGCGTTTAATTTTCCAAGAAAAAGCTTGCACCCCGTCCCTCGAAGCTGAAGACCGAGAGAGAAAAGCCCTCCGGCACTCAACTCGAAATTCAGGGCAGCGCTCGCCGAACAGGTAACGCGGACCGTCCTGCCGATAACCTCCATTAAGAGGGAAAAGGCGCCCGAAGCGGCAATCTTTAGTCTTAAGGTGCCGCTCAGTTCGCTGCCCTGGTAGAACCATTTTCCCCCGGATTCGGCATGTGCAGTCTGGGCCCCGGCAAAGGCTGTCATCACCAGAATCGCCCCGCACACGCAAAGCAGCTTCGTCCCCATCTTGGATCGTCTCATCCTGCTCCTCTCAGCTTGAGTTTGCGGCTCCGGGACAGATTTCTCCGGCCTCGGAGAAGCACAATCTCACGCTCAGGCCCTACGATCAAGTTTTGCTGAGCATAGGCCCAGCCACCACATGCGTCTCAGGCGGGCGCAGCCTCGGCTTCACCCGCTGCCGTCTCGAGGGCGTCAGCCCGGTCCGTGCGCTCCCAGGTGAAGGCGTCGCCCTCGCGGCCGAAGTGGCCGTAGGCAGAGGTTTGGCTGTAGACCGGGCGGTGCAGGTCGAGGTACTGACGGAAGGCGCCGGGGCGGAGGTCGAACTCGGCTTCGACCAGGCGTGAGATCTGGGCGTCGGGGAGCTTGCCGGTGCCGAATGTCTCGACCATCAGGGAGATCGGGCGGGCGACGCCGATCGCGTAGGCGAGCTGGACCTCGCAGCGCTGGGCGAGACCTGCGGCGACGACGTTCTTGGCGACGTGGCGGGCGGCGTAGGCGGCCGAGCGGTCGACCTTGGACGGGTCCTTGCCGGAGAAGGCGCCGCCGCCGTGGCGGGCCATGCCGCCGTAGGTGTCGACGATGATCTTGCGGCCGGTGAGGCCGGCGTCGCCAACCGGGCCGCCGATCACGAACTTGCCGGTCGGGTTGACGAGGAAGTGCTGGCGCAGCTCGGCCGCATCGAAGAGACCGCCCGCCTCGGCGCCAAGCACCGGCAGCACGACGTTCTCCCAGAGGTCCGGCTTGATCTTCGACTCCGACTCGACGCCCTCGGCGTGCTGGGTCGAGATCAGCAGCTTCTCCACCTTGACCGGGCGGCCGTCGGCGTAGCGGACGGTGACCTGGGTCTTGCCATCGGGGCCGAGGTAATCGAGCGAGCGATCCTTGCGCACCGCGGCGAGCCGCTCGGCGAGCCGGTGCGCGAGGTGGATCGGCATCGGCATCAGCGCCTCGGTCTCATCGGTGGCGTAGCCGAACATCATTCCCTGATCGCCAGCGCCGGCGACCAGCAGCTCGTCCTCTACCCCACCCTCAGTGCGCGTCTCATAAGCCTTGTCGACGCCCTGAGCGATGTCGGGCGACTGCTTGTCGAGCGAGACCAGGACCGAGATGTGGTCACAGTGGTAGCCGTAGTCGCCGTGGTCGTAGCCAATCTTGCGGATCGTCTCGCGGACCAGCTCGGGCACATCGAGGTGGACGGCAGTCGAGATCTCGCCGGAGACCACCGCCATGCCGGTGTTGACCAGCGTCTCGCAGGCCACGCGGCCCTCTGGATCGCCCGCCATCACCGCGTCGAGCACGGCGTCTGAGATCGCGTCGGCGACCTTGTCGGGGTGACCCTCGGTGACGGACTCGGACGTGAAGAGGTACTCGCCCTCGGCGAGTGGCTGGGTATCGCTCATGGGCAAAAGCGTAGTTGGTTATTTCGAGTAATGGCTGTTCAACCTCCGCGGCGATTGCCCGAGTGGGGGACGAAGTCGATCACCAGGGGGACGCCCTCGAAGCCGTAGGTCTCGCGCAGGCGGTTCTCCAGGTGGTAGGCCCAGTCGCGGTTGATCAGCTTGCGGTCGTTGACCTGGATCGCGAACCGCGGCGGCGACTCGCCGATCTGGGCCGAGTAATAGAGGCGCAGGCGCCGGCCGCGCCGGGCCGGTGGGGGCGTCTTCGCGACGACGTCGGCGGTGAAGCGATTGAGCTCCGGTGTCGGGATCCGCTCGGCCGCCTTGTCGGCGAGCTGCAGGGCCTTGGGCAGCAGGTTGGCGACGTTGCGGCCGCGCGTCGCCGAGCAGGTGATCACCGCCGGCCGCAGGCGCAGCTTGCGCGCCGCGCGAGCACGGGCGTCGTCGACGTCGGTCTGGGTGACGTCCCACTTGTTGAGCGCCAGCAGGGTCGCGCAGCCGGCTTTCATCGCCATCTCGGCGACGCGCAGGTCCTCGGCCGTGATCCCGTCGGCGGCGTCGCAGACGACGAGGGCGACGTCGGCCCGCTCGACCGCGTGTTCGGAGCGCAGCTGGGCGTAGTAGTCGACCGTCCCCGCCACCTTCGAGCGACGTCGCAGGCCGGCGGTGTCGACGAGCACGACACGGCGCCCGTCGACCTCGACCTCGGTGTCGATCGCGTCGCGGGTGGTGCCGGCGCGGGGCGAGACGATCACCCGCTCGGAGCCGAGGAAGGCGTTGACCAGGGAGGACTTGCCGGCGTTGGGGCGGCCGATTACGGCGACCCGCACCGCATCGTCGTCCTCGTCCGGGCGGGCGCGCTCGCCGAGCGCCTCGACCACCCGGTCGAGCAGGTCGCCGCTGCCAAGCCCGTGCGTGGCCGAGACCGGCAGCGGCTCGCCGAGACCGAGCTGGTTCAGCTCCGCGGTCAGGTGCTCGTCCTCGGGCCGGTCGAGCTTGTTGGCGACGACCAGCACCGGCACGTCCGCTCCGCGCAGGGTCTTGGCCAGCTCGGCGTCTCCGGCGCGCACCCCGGCGCGGGCATCGACGACGAAGAGGACCACGTCGGCCTCGGCGATCCCCATCCGCGCCTGGCGCTGGATGTCGCGGGCCAGCTCCGACTCGTCCTCGAGATCGATGCCACCGGTGTCGAGCAGCTCGAAGGCGACCCCGTTCCACTCGCAGCGCACCCGCTTGCGGTCGCGCGTCACCCCTGACTCAGAGTGGGTGACGGCCTCGCGGCCGCCGGCGAGCCGGTTGACCAGGGTGCTCTTGCCGACGTTGGGGAAGCCGACGATGGCGACGATCGGAAGGCTCATGCCAGACCCCGCTGGCGGGCGAGATCGGCGATGCGGGTAACGACTTCGTCCTGGGAGAGACCAGTGGTATCTAGCTCGACCGCGTCGGCGGCGGCGCGCAGGGCGCTGTGCTCGCGGCCCTCGTCGCGGCGGTCGCGCTCTTCCTGGGCGGCCAGAACCGCCGCCGGGTCCTCCCCGGTCTGAGCGGCGCGGCGGCGGGCCCGCTCCTCGGGCGAGGCGGTGAGGAAGACCTTCAACGGCGAATCGGGACTGACCACGGTGCCGATGTCCCGTCCCTCGGCGACGTAGCGGCCGGCGCCGATCAGCTCGCGCTGGCGCTCGACCAGCGCCTCGCGCACGCCGGGATGGACCGAGACGCGCGAGGAGGCCTCGCTGACCCGCGGCTCGCGGATCGCCGCGCTGACGTCCTCACCGCCGAGTAGCACCCGCTCGCCATCGAGCTCGATCGAGAGCGCCGTGGCGATCGCGGTGATCGCCGCCCCGTCATCGAGGTTCGCGCCCTCGCGCAGCGCCGCCAACGCGACGCAGCGGTACATCGCCCCCGAGTCGAGGTAGGTGAAACCGAGCGCGGCGGCGAGAGCGCGGGCAACGGTGGACTTGCCCGCTCCCGCGGGCCCATCGATGGCGATGACCATGGCGGCAAATCTAGAGACGGGCGGCGCGCGAGGGGCGCTCCCCCGTCGAGCGCGACCCGCGGGGAGACGCGGTTCCTCTCCAACGCTCGCCTAAAGCAGCGCGGCGAGGTCCTCTTGAAAGGCCGGGTAGCTGACCGCGGCCGCGTCCATGCCCTCGACGCTGACTCCCTCGCGCGAGGCGAGCCCGGCGATTGCGCCGAGCATCGCGATGCGGTGGTCGCCGTGCGAGCTGATCGCGCCGCCGCGCAAGCCGCCGCTGCCGACGATCCGCATGCCGTCCTCGAGCGCTTCGACCTCGCCGCCCAGCGCCGCCAGCGCTTCGCAGGTGGTGGCGACGCGGTCGGACTCCTTGCGGCGCAGCTCGGCCGCGTCGCGAATTGTCGTCTCGCCCTCGGCGAAGCAGGCGGCGAGCGCGACCAGCGGCAGCTCGTCGATCGCCAGCGGGATCTCGTCGCCGCCGACCTCGGTGCCGCGCAGCTCCGAGCCGCGGGCACGCATCGTGCCGATCGGCTCGCCGCCGCGCTCCCCCACCGGCTCAACCTCGACCTCAGCACCCATTCGCTCGAGCACAGCCAGCAGGCCGGTCCGGGTCGGGTTGGTGCCGACCCTTTCCAGGCTGACCTCGCTGCCCGCCACGAGCAGGGCGGCGACGATGAAGAAGGCGGCCGAGGAGAAATCGGCGGGGACCGCCAGCTCCCCCGCTTCGAGGCGCTTGCTTGGTCGCACCGAGATCCCGCCCCGCAGCCAGGCCACTTCGGCGCCGGCGGCGGCCAGCATCCGCTCGGTGTGGTCGCGGCTGCGCGCCGGCTCCTTGACCCAGGTCTCCCCCTCGGCCAGTAGGCCGGCGAAGAGCAGGCAGGACTTGACCTGGGCGCTGGCGATCGGCAGCTCGTGCTCGATGCCCTTGAGCGGCGCCGCCTCGACCTGCAGCGGCGGCAGGCGTTCATCGCGGCAGCTGAGCTGAGCGCCCATCTCACCCAGCGGCATGGCGATGCGGTCGACAGGGCGACGCCGGATCGACTCGTCGCCGTCGAGCGTCCAGGAACCGCTCGGCTGCCCGGCGAGCCAGCCCGGCAGCAGCCGCAGCAGCGTGCCGGCGTTGCCGACGTCGATCGTCGCCGGCTGCGCCCCGCGCAGGCCGACCCCGTGCACCCGCACGACCGCCGCGGTGCCGTTGGAGCCACCCCCTTCGACCGTGGCACCCAGCGCTCGCACCGCGGCCAGGGTCGAGTTGGTGTCGGCGGAGTTGAGGTATCCCTCGATCTCGGTCTGCCCGTCGCTCATCGCGGCGATCAGGGCGGCGCGGTGCGAGATCGACTTGTCGGCGGGCGGACGCAGGCTGCCCCGCAGGGGGCCGGCGGGATCGAAGCGGGTCGCCATCAGCTGCCGTCGACCGCGCTGACAGTGTGGCCCAGCTCGCGGACGAGAGCGCTGGCACGCTCCGCCTGCTCATCGCCCGCGACCCAGAGCGAGACAGCGCCCGAGGTCATGTCGGGAGCCGGGTAGAGCGCCATGTCCTCGATGTTGACCCCGGCCTCGCCCAGCGCCAGCGCCAGCTCGGCGATCGTGCCGGGACGGTTGGCGACGACCACGCGCAACTCGCGCAGCGCTCCGCCGGCGAGTTCGGTCTCCAGCAGACGACGGCGATCGGCGGCGGCGGCGCCGTGCCACTCGGCGACGGCATCGCGCTCACCGGAGCGAATCAGCGTCGCGGCCTCGCGCAGGCGCTCTACGGCGGCGTCGACCGCCTCGGCGACCGCCTCGCTGTTGCTGGCGAAGATGTCTCCCCAGATCGCCGGGTTGGCGCCGGCGACTCGGGTCGTGTCACGGAAGCTCGGCCCCACCTCGGGCATGCGCTCAGAGTCGCGGGTCAGCTCGGCGACGGCCTGGCCGACGAGCACGTTGGCGACGACGTGCGGCAGGTGGCTGATTGTCGCCATCAAGCGGTCGTGCGCCTCGGCGTCGATCGCCTGAACCCGCGCCCCGAGGCCGGCGATCGTGCGCTGCAGGCGGTCGTAGAGGAGCCCGCTCGAGCGCGCCGATTTCGGCGTCAGGTACCAGCGAGCGCCCTCGAAGAGATCGGCGCGGGCGTTTTCGACCCCGGAGGTCTCGGCGCCGGCCAGCGGGTGGCCGCCGATGAAACGCTCGTCGGCACCGAGCGCGGCGACGATGTCGCGCTTGGTCGAGCCGACGTCGGTGACCACCGTGTCCGCGCCGCAGGCATCGAGGGCGGCTTTGCAAAGCTCGTCCAGCCCGGCGACCGGCGCTGCGCAGAAGACCACCTCCGCTCCCTCGCAGGCCTCGGCGATCGAGCTCGCCGCCTTATCGATCACCCCGTCCTCGCTCGCCTTGGCGAGCGTTGCCGCGTCGGGGTCGAACCCCATGACCTCTGCCTCGAGGCGCCGCCGCGCTGCCAACCCGATCGAGCCGCCAATCAGGCCGACCCCGAGGACGGCGATCCTCATTCGCCGCGCCGAGCCCTCGCCGCGGAGGCGAGCTGATCGAGGATCGAGACGGTCGCCTCCCAATCGAGGCAGGGGTCGGTGATCGACTGGCCGTAGACGAGCTCGCCATCGCCGAGGTCCTGGCGGCCCTCGACCAGGAAGGACTCCAGCATCACGCCGGCGATCGCGGCGTTGCCATCGGCCACTTGGTCGGCGATCTCACCGGCGGCGAGCACCTGGCGGCCTGGGTCCTTGCCGCTGTTGTCGTGCGAGGCGTCAATCACCAGCCGCTCCGGCAAGCCGGCGCCGCGCAGCAGCTCCAGCGCCGCCGCAACGCCGTCAGCGCGGTGGTTGGGAGCGCCGCGACCGCCGCGCAGGATCACGTGGCCGTCGGGGTTGCCCTTGGTGTAGAGGACCGCCGGCGCGCCGGCGTCATCGATCCCGGCGAAGGCGTGGGCGCCCGCCGCGGCGCGCACCGCGTCGACCGCGACCTGGACGTTGCCGTCGGTGCGGTTCTTGAAGCCGATCGGCATCGAGAGGCCGGAGCCGAGCTGGCGGTGGGTCTGGCTCTCCGTCGTGCGGGCGCCGATCGCCCCCCAGGAAACCGCGTCGGCGATGTACTGGGGCGTGATCGGGTCGAGGAACTCGGTGCCGACCGGCAGGCCGTAGTCGAGCACCTCGAGCAGCAGCTGACGCGCCATCCGCAGGCCAGTGTTGACATCAAGCGAGCCGTCGAGGTGAGGGTCGTTGATCAGCCCCTTCCAACCGGTCGTCGTCCGCGGCTTCTCGAAGTAGACCCGCATCGCGATCAGCAGGTCCGACTGCAATCGTCGCGCCGTCTCGGCCAGGCGGCCGGCGTAGTCGAGCGCCGCCGCCGGGTCGTGCACGCTGCAGGGACCGACCACCACGAGCACTCGGTCGTCGCTCCCGTCGAGCACGTTGCCGACTTCACCGCGCCCGCGCACGACGGCGCTTTCACGATCCTCGCCCAGCGGCAGGTCCTCGAGCAGCGCTCCCGGCGAGACCAGCTCCTCGATCCGCTCGATGCGCTGGTCCCTGACCCTGTCTCTCGTCTCGCCCTTCATCCCAATCACCATTTTGCCTTCACCGTCCTCCACAAGTCGCCAGCCTACTTCCGGTCTCCGCGCACGAACGCGGACGAACAACTGAATCGGCGCCCGACCAAACGCTTATTTCGGTGCGGCAGCGAGCCGCGAGGCCGGACGCCTAGCTAAATCGCCAGAAATAGGAGAAGCGCGCGGGAGCGAGCGCGGCGCCGGTGGCGCGGATGGCACTCGTCGTGTCGGCTGATCGCTTCACCTTTCCTGACTTTGTAGCAGGTGAGGCCAAACGAGTCCAACCGGACCGGCCCGGACTAAGCGAGCAGCTCGCCCATCGCGGCGAGGAAGCGGGCGTTCTCGGCCGTGGTGCCGTAGGAGACGCGAATGTGGCCAGGGTCGCCCAGCGGGGTGCCGGGACGGACCGCGATCTGGCGCTCGGCGAGGCCGGCGACGATCTCGCCCTCATCGGCATCGCCGAGGTCGATCCAGGAGAAGTTGGCGTGGGTCTCGGCGGTGGCGAGGCCGAGCTGGCGTAGGCCCTCCTCGACTCGGACGCGCTCGACGATCGTGTTCTCGACCCGGCGGCTGACGTCGTCCTGGTGCAGGATCGCCTCCGCCCCGGCTGCCTGGGCGAGGGCGTTGACGCTGAAGGGCTGGCGCACAGCGTCGATCGCGGCGCGGAATTTCGGCGAGCCGATCGCGTAGCCAACCCGCAGCCCGGCCAGCCCGTAGCACTTGCTGAAGGTGCGCAGGACGACCAGGTTGGACAGGTCGGCGAGCAGGTCGAGCGTCGTGTCGGGATCGTCGTGGGTTTGGAACTCGACGTAGGCCTCATCGAGGATCACGGTGACGTGACTGGGCAGGCCGGCGACGAACTCCCCCACCTCGGCGGCGGGGATGTGCGTGCCGGTCGGATTGTTCGGGTTGCAGATGAGGACCAGCTGCGTCGCCGCGGTTACCTCGGCGGCCATCGCGTCGAGGTCGTGCGCCTCGTTCTGGTCGAGCTGCACGCGGATCTCGCGCGCACCGGTCAGCGCCGGCAGGTAGGGATACATCGAGAAGGCCGGCCAGGCGTAGAGGATCTCGGCACCGGGCTCGCAGAGCGCCTCGGCGGCGGCGAGCAGGATCTCGCAGGAGCCGTTGCCGACCGCGATCCGGGCGGGCTCGGTCTCATAGCGCTCGGCGAGACGGCGGCGCAGCAGCGTCGCGTCGGGATCCGGGTAGCGGTTCATCGCGCTGGCGGCAGCGGCGATCGCCTCGACCACCTTGGGGTGCGGCGGCGTCGGCGACTCGTTGGACGCCAGCTGGGCGATCCCGGTCGCGGCCAGCGACTCGGGCGCCTGCCCGGTCGGCACGCCGGCCTGGTAGCCCGGCATGCGGGCGAGCTTCTCGGCAAAGGTGACGCTCACGCGGCCAAGTTTGAAGCATCGCCGGGGTCATCACCCGGGTAATGCTTCATCGAGCCGTTCACTGGGCGGCGTGCAGGTCGGCGCGGAGCTCTTGGGTAGCTCCTAAATACACGTGAGAGGGCTTGTGGCTGGGCGGCGCGTAGTAGTGGACCATGGTCCGGATCACGCGCGGCATCGCGCCGGGGACGTCAATCTCGCGGGCGCAGATCAGCGGCACCGTGTCAAGGCCGAGCCGGCGGGCGGCGACGGCCGGGAACTCGGCGTCGAGGTCGCCGGTGGTGGTGAAGAGGCAGCTGACCATCTTCTCGGCGCGCAGCTCGTTGCGGTCGAGCAGCTCGCGCATCAAGTCCTCGGTCGCGCCGACGATCGCCTCCGCCTCGTTGGCGTCCGCCTGCACGGCTCCACGAAGGGCGAAGAGGCGTTCTTCGCTCACCAAACCCACCTCACGATTCCGCATCTTCCCAGAGCCGGCCGATCTCAAGCTGCTCGAGCCGCCGCGAGCCGCCTGCGGGAAGCGATCCCAGCTCGATTGAGCCAAAGCGGACGCGGCGCAGCGCCGCCACCTCGTTGCCGATCGCCTCGGCCATGCGGCGCACCTGGCGGTTGCGCCCCTCGCGCAGGACGATCTCGATCTCGCGCTCGCCGAGGCGCCGCACCCGCGCCGGCGCCGTCATCCCGTCCTCCAGCTCGACGCCCTTGGCTAGCCGTTCCAGATCCCGGTCCGAGGGCGGCCGCCGCAGCTCGGCCCGGTAGGCCTTCTCGACTTCGTAGCGGGGATGAGTGAGCCGGTTGGCGAGCTCGCCGTCGTTGGTCAGCAGCAAAAGGCCGGTCGAGTCGGCATCGAGGCGCCCAACCGGGTAAAGGCGCGCGGTCGAGTCGACCAGCGAGACGACAGCGGGTCGCTTACCGGGCTCCTTTGCGGTCGACACCACCCCAGCGGGCTTGTTGACCGCCCAAACCTCCCGCGGCTCCGTCCCCACCAAGCTCCCGTCGACGCGAATCTCGTCGGCATCCCCGACGTCCCGCGCGGGGTCCCTGACCACCTCCCCATTCACCGCAACCCTTCCCCACGCCACAAGCTTCTCGGCAGCACGGCGGGAGGCCACTCCCCCATGCGCGAGAAACTTCGCGAGCCTCACGGCGCGGGCGTGGGAGGAAGCCCTCCCACGAAGGCTCCTGAGACCACGCCCCAAATCGCCAGAGCACGCCCTGCTGCGCAACGGTCTTCGGGGGAGGGCTTCCTCCCACGCCCTCCCGTCATGGCTGGCTTCGTTGATCCCCAGCCTTCAAGAGCCTCTCGCGCAGCTCCCGCTCATCCTCGGGCGTCGGATCGAACTGCGCGGGGTCGGGCAGGGCGTCGAGGCCGGCAAGGCCGAAGAGCCGCTGGAAGAGCTCGGTCGTCTTGAAGATCGCGGCGCCGAACTGGGATCGCCCGGTCTCCTCGATCAGGCCGCGCTCGGCCAGCGTCTGGACCGCCGACTCAGAGGTGACGCCGCGGATGCGGGCCACCTCGGGCCGGGTGACCGGCTGCAGGTAGGCGACGATCGCCAGCGTCTCGGCCTGGGCCTGGGTCAGCGGCGGCGTGCGCGGCTTGGCCAGCAGGCGGCGCGCCGCCGCCTCGCTGGCGGGGTCGCTGGCGAGGGCAAAACCGCCCGACACCTCGCGCAGGACGAGGCCGCGCTTGCCCTCGGCGAGGTCCTCGCGCAGCAGCTCGATCGCCTCCTCGACCTGGCCCTCGGTCGCCTCCGCCGCCTCCGCCAGGTCGCGGGAGCCAACCGGCTGCGGCGAGAGAAAGAGCAGCGCTTCGATGGTGCGGGACAGGTCGCTCAAGCGTTCGTCTCCTTCTTGCGGATCTCAATCGGGCCAAAGGGTTTGCTCTGCTCCCAGGTCGCCTCGCCTTTGCGGTACATGTCGAGCAGGGCAAAGAGGGTCACCGCCTGGGTCAGCCTGTCCTCCTCGCCAAATTGCTCGTCGAAATCGATGCTGGAGCGGCCGCGCAGCGCCTCGCGCAGGGCTGCGAGTCGCTTCTGCAGCGAGACGGTCGGGCGGATGTGGTCGAGGTTGAGTTCCGGCGGCTCGGTCAGCAGGTCACCGAGGGCGGCGCCGAGCCGCTCCGGCTCGTAGACCGCGGTGGCGGCGTCGATGGCGACCTTGCGCAGCTCCGGCGGCAGCGGCGCCGAGCGGTAGAGGTAGCCGCGCTCGGCCTCGAAACGCCGCTCCAGGACCGTCGCCGCGTCGCGGTAGCGGCGGTACTCGAGCAGCCGCGCCAGCAGCTCCTCGACCGCCTCCTCCGGCGTCACCTCCTCCAGGCCCTCCTCTTCGCCGGGCAGCAACAGGCGTGACTTCAGCTCCAGCAGGGCCGCGATCAGGACGAGGAACTCGGTGGCGACGTCGAGCTCGAGCTCCTCGGACTGCTCGAGGTGCTCGACGTAGGCGACGACGACCTCGGCCAGCTCGACCTCGAGCAGGCTGACCTCCTCGCGCAGCACCACCGCCATCAGCAGGTCGAAGGGACCGGCGAAGACGTCGAGGTCGAGATCCAGCTCGGCGACGGTCATCAGTGCACGGTAACGCGCGTAAACGACGGCCCGCTAGGCGGAGCCGAAGCCCATGCGCTCGCGCACCTCGGCGACGACCGGTGCGGCGATCGCCCCCGCCTTCTCGGCTCCGGCGGCGAGCGTCGCTTCCAGCGCCGCCTCGTCGTCGCGCAGCTCGGCGTAGCGCTCGCGAACCGGCGCCAGGTACTCGACCACGGCCTCGGCCACGGCCTTCTTGAAGTCGCCGTAGCCGGCGCCCTCGAACTCGCTCTCGACGGCCTCCGGGGTGACTCCGCGGGCGACGGCGTAGATATCGATCAAGTTGGTGATGCCAGCCTTATCGGGGGCGCGGCGGACCTCGCGGTCGGAGTCGGTGACGGCGCTGCCGAACTTCTTGCGGATCGCCTTCTCGTCGTCGAGGACGAGCACGGTGCCGGCCGTGGTGCCGCCGGTGGTCGACATCTTTCGCTCGGGCTCCTGCAGGTCCATGATCCGCGCCCCGACCTCGGGCACGACCAGCTCCGGCACGACCAGGGTCTCGCCGAAGCGCTCGTTGAAGCGGCGGGCGATCTCGCGCATCAGCTCGACGTGCTGGCGCTGGTCGTCGCCGACCGGGACCTCGGTCGCCTTGTAGGCGAGCACGTCGGCGGCCATCAGCACCGGGTAGTAGAAGAGCGCCGCCGAGGCGAGCTCGCGCTGCTTGCCCGACTTTTCCTTGAACTGGTGCATGCGGTTGAGGTCGCCGTGCGAGGTGACGGCGGAGAGCAGCCAGGTCAGCTCGCTGTGCTCGCGCACGTCGGACTGACGGAAGAAGACGCAGCGCTCGGGATCGAGGCCGGCGGCGAGCAGGATCGCGGTCGTGTCGAGGCGACGCTCGCGCAGCTCGGCCGGGTCGTAGGCGACCGAGATCGCGTGCAGGTCGACGATGCAGAAGATCGCCGGGTCCCCCCGGTCCTGACCCTCCACGTACTGCCGGATCGCCCCTATGTAATTCCCCAGGTGCTTCCGCCCCGTCGGCTGGATCCCTGAGAAGACGATCGGCGCGCTCATGCCCACAGACTATTTCGAGAGCGCGAGTGTCGATCTGACCACACCATCGTGTGGTTAAGTCGACAGTCGCGATCAGGCCGGAGACTCGGCGGGGGCCTCGTCGCCCTCGGCGCTGTGGCCGCACTCGCCCGCCTGGGCCGAGCCGCGGCTGGGGACTGCTTCGACTTTGCGGCGTGGGTTCTCGATGCCGACGCCCGAGACGACGCCGCCTACGAGCATCAGCAGGCCGGCGATGCCGATGCCGAGGTGGAAGGCGGAGGTCGAGGCGTCGGCGGAGGCGCTGTCAATGCGGGTGGCTTGCAGACGTGGCAGCGAGGTCGTGTCGGGGACGGCGAGCGGCTGCGCCTTGGCGTCGGCGATCGTGCGCTCCGCCGCCGGGGTGAGGCCGCGGTTGCCGAGGTTGTCGTCCAGGCTGGAGCCAAAGTAGGCGGAGATCACCGCGCCGAGCACGGCGATCGCCAGCAGGCCGGCGACCCGGGAGACGCCGTTGTTGACCCCGGAGGCGATGCCGACGTGGCGTTCCTCGACCGAGTCGAGCACTGTCGCCGTCAGCGGTGCCACCGTTGCTGAGAGTCCGAGGCCGAAGACGAGGATGCCGGGGAGCACGTCGGTGACGTAATCGGCCCCGCTGCCCACCATGAGCAACATCAGCAGGCCGATCCCGCCGACGATCGGGCCGATCGTCATCGGCAGGCGCGGGCCGGTCCCCGAAGCGAGCTTGCCCCAGCGCGGCGAGAGGAAGAAGAGGATCACCGAGATCGGCGTCGTCGCCAGGCCCGCCTCCAGCGGCGAGTAGCCGGCGACCTGCTGGAGGAAGAGGCCGACGAAGAAGAGGCCGCCGATCAGACCGGCATAGGTCGAGAGCGTGGTCAGGTTGGCGACGGCGAAGTTGCGGATGCGGAAGAGGCCGAGGTCGAGCATCGGGTGACGGGCGCGCGCCTCGTGCAGGACGAAGAGGACGAAGCAGACGATGCCGCCGATGAAGGGGATCCAGACCGCCGGGTCACCCCAGCCCCGCGTCGGCTGCTCGATCAGGGCGAAGACCGGCCCACCGAGCCCGGCGGCGGAGAGGGCGATGCCGAGCCAATCGATGCCGCGGAAGGCGTCGGGGTCGCGGCTCTCTTTGACCGAGTGCAGGGTGAGCGCGATCGTCGCCGCGATCAACGGGATGTTGACCCAGAAGATCGCCCGCCAGGAGGTGAGCCCAATCAGGGCGCCGCCGCCGGCCGGACCGATCACGGTCGCGATCCCGGTCCAAGCGGTCCAGGTCCCCACCGCCTTGCCGCGCTCGGCGCCCTCGAAGGTGGCGGCGACGATCGCCAGCGACCCCGGCACGAGCAGGGCGCCGGTGATTCCCTGCAGGGCGCGGGCGGTAATCAAGAAACCGACCGAGGGTGCGACCGCGCAGAGGACCGAGGTGACACCGAAGCCGGCGAGGCCGAAGACGAACATGCGCTGGCGACCGAACTGGTCGCCGAGCGAACCGCCGACGAGCAGCAGCGAGACCAGGGTCAGCATGTAGGCCTCGACCACCCATTGCTGCCCGGCCAGACCGGCGTCGAGCCCTTCGGCGATCGCCGGCAGCGCCACGTTGACCACGGTCGAGTCGAGGAAGACGACGGTCGAGCCGAGAATCGTCGCGATCAGCGTCAGCCGTTGTTGACGGGACACGCGAGCGAGTCTACGCAGGCCGCCGAACCGGACTTTGGGGAAGGCGGGACCTCTGGGGCGCGCTCGCGCGTATCCCATGTGTGATCAGTCAGACACAGCCAAGGGCGTGGCTTCGGGCGCGCTTGCTCCCCGACCTCGTTGCCGTCTTGGTAATCGCGTTGCTTGCCGGCCTCAGCGCGGCGCCGCCCTCGCCGGCCAAGGAATTCGGGACGGTCGGCACCTCGCAGGGTCTGATTGAACATCGCGATGGCGCCGCCTACCGCTACATCACCGTCAATCCCCAGGTCAAGCCGGCGCTGACGATCGTCGAGCGGATCGACGTCAGCGACGGCACGGTCGATCGCTGGTGGTACCTGCACGGCAGCTACGTCATCCCCGCGGTTGCCTACGACGGCAGCCCCGGCGGGCTCTCCGCCGACGGCAGGACGCTGGCGCTGGTCAGCTTCAGCCGCCACTACCCGCCGCCGCCGACGAAGATCGCGATCCTCGACACGGACGTCTACCTTCGCCACCCGCGGCGGCCAGGGCAGCAGCGGCCACAGCACGCGATCCACCACCTGAACCTGCAGGGTCAGTTCGCTTTCCAGGCGATCTCGCCGAACGGCTCCAAGCTCTACCTGAGGCACTACCGGACGCGAGACCGAGGCTCGGTGCACGACCGCCGCTCGGATGACTTCGATCTGTGGGTCCTCCACACCAGCAACGGGGGACTCGCACCGCGGCCGCTGACCGCTAGCAACAGCAGGCGCCCGCTCGAGGGACTGCCGATCAGCGGCACGACGAGCCCGGACGGGCGCTGGGCCTACGCCCTCTTCGACGGTGACATGCGCCTGCCGTTCCTGCTCGCGCTCGACACGACCATGAGCCGGGTCATCCGAGTCGAGCTGCCCGGCCTCGAGCGCCTGGACAACCCCTTCATGTTGAAGCTGCGCCTCGACTCGGCAGGTCACAGCCTTTCCGTCTACCCACGCTCGCTGGGCTCGGGTCGCGTCCTCCCTCACAGCGAGCCGCTGCTGTCGGTAAACGTCGCCGAGCTGACGAGCTGGCGCGAGCCGGCGCCCGCGACAGCATCGGCGTCGAGCTTTCTCTCCTTCACCACGACGCCACGCCTGCCGGGCAACCTGGTTGAGCGGGCCGGGGTGATCGGTCACTCCTTGGAAGGGCGGCCGATCCGACTGCGCCAGTACGGCGACCCGCGCTTCCGCGGCCGCGTGCTCGTCTTCGCCTGCATCCACGGCGACGAGTGTGCGGGACGAAGCGTCGCGCCCTTGCGAGGCGGCTGCCCAGAGCCCGACGCGAACGTCTTCGTCGTCTCGAGCCTCAACCTCGACGGCAGTGCCGCGGCGAGCAGGCTGAACGGTCGCGGGGTCGACCTCAACCGCAACTTCCCCTCCCAGTGGCGTCTGAGCGGGGAGCCCGGCACACTCGAATACTCCGGGCCGCGACCCTTCTCCGAGCCCGAAACCCGCCTTGCCGCCCACCTCGTTCGCAAGCTGCGCCCACGGGTGACGATCTGGTTCCACCAGATCCGCAACGGTGGGCCCTTCGTCCGCGCCTGGGGTCAGAGCGCACCGGCTGGTCGCCTCTTCGCCAGGCTCGCCGGGATCCCATTCCGCCTCATGCGCTGGCCCGCCGGCACCGGGCCGAACTGGCAGAACCATCGCTTTCCGGGCAGCGCGTCCTACGTGGTCGAGCTGCCGCGTGGGGCGCTGGCGCCGGGACTCGCGGGGCGGCTCAACGACGCCCTCGACCGGGTTGGGCGCTGGGAGGCGCGGGTGGGCAAAGATTGAGATGCTGCTCCGCAGAGGTGAGGCTTGGGCGCTGAGGTCAACGAGCGAAAGCTCCTCCGGGAAGCCCAGCGCGGCTCGCGCGACGCCCTCGCCGCGCTCTACGAAGCGCACTGGGGCAACGCCCAGCGCGCCGCTTACCTGGTGGTGCATGATGCCGGGGCGGCCGAGGACATCGCCCAAGAGGCCTTCCTCGCCGCCGTCGACGACCTCGACCGCTTCGACCGGCGGCGGCCGTTCGCGCCCTGGCTGCACCGAATCGTGGTCAACCGGGCAATCGACTGGGCGCGACGCGAGAACCTGCGCTGCAGCGCCGGGAACCCCGAGCACGAGCCGGCGATCGCGCACGCCGACGAGCCGGCAGCGGGGGCGCTGATGCCGGCGCTGGCCCAGCTGCCGCCCGAGCAGCGCGCGGTCGTCGTCCTGCGCTACTTGCTCGAGTACACCCCAGGGGAGATCGCGCGCATGCTCGCGCTGCCCCGGGGCACGGTCAACTCGCGCCTGCGCCGCGGCCTCGACCGCCTGCGCGAACTGATCGAGGTGGAGGGATGAGCGATCGAGGTGACGGGATGAGCGATCGAGGTGACGGGATGAGCGAGGACCGCCTGCGCGCCCTACTGCGCGAAGAGCCGATCCCAGGCGCCACCGAAGCCAAGCGCCGGGGACTGGAGCTGATCGATAGCGCCTATGTGGAGCGTCGCCCAGCGCAGCGACCCGTCCTGCCGCGACTGGCGATCGCGCTCACCGCCGCCGCCCTGCTCGCGGCCTTCGTCCTCTCTCCGGCCGGCGCCGCCGTGCGCGATTGGGTCGGCGACGTCTTCACCGCCGGAGTCAAGAACGCCGAGCCGGCGCTGACCGACGTCCCCGGCGGCGGCGACCTGCTGGTCCAGTCGCCGCGCGGTCCCTGGGTCGTTCACGCCGACGGCTCGCGCCGCCTGCTCGGCGATTACGACGCAGCGACCTGGTCACCGCATGGGCTGTACGTCGCCGTGGCAAGCGGGCGCAGCCTGAGCGCGATCGAGCCCGACGGCACGCCGCATTGGTCGATCACCGCCCCCGGCCCGGTCAGCGAGCCGCGCTGGTCGCCGTCTGGCTTCCGCATCGCCTACCGGGCGGGCCGCTCACTTCGCGTGGAGCGAGCCGACGGGTCGGAAGGCAACCTCATCGCGGCGAGGAGCGCCGCGGTGGCGCCGGCCTGGTACCCACCCGGCCCGCACCTCCTGGCCTACGTCGACGCCAAGCGCCGCCTGGTCCTCGCCGAAGCCGACAGCGGCAAGCGGGTTGACATGGCCGCTGCCGCTCCCGGCGTGATCGCCTTGAGCTGGTCTCACGATGGCGGCGAACTGCTTGAAATCGCACCTCGCGGGCTATGGATCCGAAACGTCATGCCCGGCAAGCTCTCGGGCCTCTCCCTCTCCGACGGGCCCCGCCGCCTCGGCCTCCCGGCCAACGCCGTGGTCCGCGCCGCCGCATTCGCCCCCAGCCACCACACCGTCGCCGTCTTGCTGGAGCACCACTCCACCGCCGGGCCACGCAGCGAAGTCCTGCTCCTCGACCCAGCCGGCGGCCCCTCACGCCGTCTCTTCGCCGTCTCCGGACGCCTGACCGAACTCGCCTGGTCACCCGACAGCCGCCGCCTGATGCTCGCCTGGCCTGCAGCCGACCAGTGGCTCTTCGTCCCGGTCGCGCGCGGTCCTCGCCTGCGAGCGATTGCCAACGTCTCCAGTGTGTTCTCCCCTGGTCATATGAACCGGGCCGCGTTCCCCCACGTCGAGGGTTGGTGCTGTTAGACGCCAAGCCGGGCGCCTGACCAAGCAGGTCAAGGACGGGCGAGGGAGTGTGCTCTGCACATGACCGAGCGAGGACGCCGAGATGCGCCGGTCAGCCGCCCGGCTCGCGCAACTGCTCCGCAGCAGTGAAGAAATTGCGGTAAGCGAGCAACGTCGCAACCAGAGCCGCAATTGAGACGCTGCCTAGCAACGTGTAGAGGAGAATCAGCTGCAGACGCACGGCGTCGGTCGGTTCGGCGCCGGCGAGCAGCATGCCGACCATCGTGCCGGGGAAGAAGATCAGGCCGGTGGTCTTGGTCGAATCGACCAGGGTGATCATCCCCGAGCGCAGGGAGCGGCGGACGGTCGGCTGCGCCGCTTCCTCGGCGCTGGCGCCAAGTGCCAGGGTCGCCTCGATCCGAGCCCGCGAATCGGCCATCTCGTCGCCGAGCCGATTGAGCGCGACCGCGGAGGCGGTCATCGCGTTGCCGATCACCATGCCGCCGACGGGGACCAGGTATCGGGCGGTCGCTTCGAAAACACCAAGAGCGACAACGAGGCCGAGCGTGCTCGCGCCGGCGACGGCAAGGGCGATCAGCAGTGGCCAGAAGGAGTTGGGGACGCGTTTGGCGCGATTACGGGCGGTGAGCGCGCCGAAGAGGACCATCACCGTGAGCAGGGCGAAGACGAGCCAGAGCGTGTCGGCCTCGAAGATCAGCTTGATCGCGTAGCCGATCGCGGTCAGCTGGACGAAGGAGCGCACGGTGGCGATGCCGATGTCGCGCTCGAGGTCGGCTTTGCGCCAGAAGGAGATCGCGGCGGCGAGGACGACCAGGGCAAGCGAGGCGACGACCTCGCCGGGGGTAACGTGAATCGAGGTGCTCACGGCCCGCTCCCCGGGCCCGACAGGACCTCGCCAAGCGGGCCCGCCGCGACCGCCCGGCCGGCCTCCACCCGCACCACCCACTCGCCCAGCCGCCGCGCCTGCTCTGGGTCGTGGCTGACCAGCACCAGCGAGATATCCAGCTCGCGCCGCAGGCGGAGCAGCGCCGCCTCGACCGCGTCCCGGCTGTCGTGATCGAGCGCCGAGGTCGGCTCATCGAGTAGGAGGACAGCCGGCTCCTGGGCGAGCGCTCGGCCCAGCATCGCCCGCTGTTGCTCGCCGACCGAGAGCTCATCGACGCGCCTGCCGGCGAAGTCGGGGTCGAGCCCCGCCAGGCTGAGGCTGCGCTCGCAGTCGAGCGGCTTGTCGGCGAGGCGGGCGGCGTAGGCGAGGTTGTCACGCACCGTGCCCTCGAGCAGGGCCGGCAGTTGGGGGACCAGGGAGACCTCGCGGCGCAGCGCCCGGACGTCGTGCTCGCTGAGCGGCCGGCCGCGAAAGGCGATCGAGCCGGACTCGGGGTCGGCGAGCCGGTTGAGCAGGCGCAGCAGCGTCGACTTGCCCGCGCCCGAGGGGCCGACGATCGCCGTCGCCCCGGCGGGCAGGTCGGCGCTCACCGAGTCGAGCACCGTGCGGCCGCCGCGGCTAAGGCTGACGTCGCGCAGCTCGAACAACATGCGCGCATGATCGTCCCAGCGGAGGCAAGATGCCTCCCGCCCTCCCCGCAAGATGCCTCCCGACCGCGAGAGCCGCTTGAACCCGCTTGCGCGCTGCTGGAAGAATCGGGTAGGTGAAGGCCAATGGCTAGAGCGATATGGAGCGGCTCGATCAGCTTCGGGCTGCTCAACGTGCCCGTCAAGCTGTACAGCGCGGTGGCCCGCCGCAGCATCGGCCTGCGCGAGATCCGCGAGTCCGACGGCGCCCGCATCCGCCACCGCCGCGTCGCCGAAGGGACCGACGAGGAGGTCCCCTACGAGGAGATCATCAAGGCCTTCGAGATCTCCAAAGGCCAGTACGTCCCACTGACCAAGGACGAGCTGGCGGCGCTGGCGCCGGAGAAGAGCCGCGCGATCGAGGTGCGGGACTTCGTCGATCTCGAGGAGATCGACCCGATCTACTTCGACAGCCCCTATTACCTCGGGCCCGCCGACGGCGCCGAGCGCGCCTACTCGCTGCTGGCACGGGCGATGGAGGACTCGGGCAAGATCGCGGTCGCCCGCTTCGTCCTCCGCAACAAGGAGCACCTGGCCGCGATCCGGCCCTCCGATGGGGTGCTGACGCTGACCACGATGCGCTTCGCGGACGAGGTCGTGCCGCCCTCCGAGCTCGACGACGCGCTGCCCCAGAAACAGCCGAAAGTCGATAAACGCGAGATCGAGATGGCCGAGCAGCTGATCGAGTCGCTGACCCGCAGCTTCGACCCCGACGCCTACCGCGACGAGTACCGCGAGCAGCTGCTGGCCCTGATCGAACGCAAGGCGGAAGGCAAGGACGTGCTCGCCGCGCCCGAAGCAGAGGAGCCGGTGCCGACCAAGGCGCCGGACCTGATGGCGGCGCTGGAGCAGAGCATCGCCGCCGTGCAGAGCAAACGCGACGGCGAGCCCGCCAAGAAACCGGCGAAAAAGAAGAGCGCGGCGAAAGCCAAGGCAAAAGCGAAAAAACCGGCCGCGAAGAAGAAATCCAGCTCGCGCGCCAAGGCCAAGTCCTCCAAGTAGCCGGTGGCCAGCAGCCAGCAGGTAGAGGTCGACGGGCGTGAACTGAAACTCACCAACCTCGACAAGGTCCTCTACCCCGAGACCGGCTTCAGCAAGGGCGAGGTCGTCGACTACTACGCCAAGGTGGCGCCGACGATCGTGCCGCACCTCAAAGGACGGGCACTGACCCTGCGGCGCTTCCCCGAGGGAGTCGATGACAGCGACGCCGCCTTCTTCGAGAAGCGCTGTCCCAAGCACCGCCCGGATTGGGTCGTGACCGCGGCGGTCGAAGCCGGCCCCCACGCCGGCGTTATCGACTTCTGCGTCTGCGAAGACCGGCCGACGCTGGTCTGGATGGCGCAGCTGGCGGCGATCGAGCTGCACCCCTCGCTCTCGCTGGCGGAGAGCCCCGACCAGCCCAGCGTGCTCGCCTTTGACCTCGACCCCGGCGCGCCCGCCGACGTCGTCGACTGCTGCAAGGTGGCGCTGCGGGTGCGCGAGCTCTTCGACCACTTCGGCCTGCAGTGCTTCCCCAAGACCTCCGGCTCGAAGGGCCTGCAGGTCTACGCGCCGCTCAACAACGACGAGGTCACCTACGAGGCGGAAGGCGAGGACGGCGAGGGCACGAAACCGCTAGCCCGCGCGATCGCCCAGCTGCTCGAGAAGCAGACGCCAAAAGAGGTCGTCTCGAAAATGAAAAAGGTCGAACGCAAAGGCAAGGTCTTCGTCGACTGGTCGCAGAACCACCGCCGCAAGACGACGATCGCGGTCTACTCACTGCGCGCCCGCGAACGTCCGACGGTCTCGACCCCGGTCACCTGGGAAGAGGTCGAGCACGCGGCGAAGAAAGAGGACGCCGACTCGCTCGTCTTCGAGGCGAAAGACGTGCTCAAGCGGATTGAGCGCGACGGCGATCTATTCGAGCCGGTGCTGAAGCTGAAGCAGGAGCTGCCGCGGCTCTAAGCGAATCCGAACCACCCCGCCGCGCAAAGCGCGGCGGGGTGGTCGTGAGCATCGCCGCCAGGTCAAGCATCCATGGCAGCCCATAAATGGCCGCCGACGTCGAAACCGCCCAGTAAGGCTTTGAGGCTACCAATGAGGCTGGTTTCTAAGTGTTCTTTAGTGTCCGAAAGAGTGTAAAGAGAAGTTAACGGACCCTGTTCGATTAAGTGTTTGATCGAATTGGTCAGCGCTCTTCCTTCGCAGTCCTTCAAGTAGACAACTCCATAGACCGGAAGAGATTCAAAGAGAGCGCATTCTTCATCGGCCAAAATAGTTATCAAGGGCCCCGCTGCTTCAGGTTCGATCTTTGCCAGCACTTCAGTCCCGCCACCCGTGAGCGTGTGTAATGCAAGCGAGCCTTTGAGCGCATTGCTTTCAATCGTGCCGCTTTCCTGACCTAGTGAGGATATTTTGCATCTGAGTTTCCCTAACGCGGCTCCTTCGTACAGTCCGCAGCCGGTGTATTTAACTTTGAACCCTGTTGTCAGGGTCCCACCGGCCTCTAGGTTCAGTCCAACGAACTGGAAGTTGGTACAGGTAGCCGAAAGCATCACGCCAAGGACTTTCGTTAACAGCGTTAGATCGGTGTTGTCGGTTTCACCGATCACCGGTGCTTTTAACTCTTTCGGATTTTCACCGAGTGTGTTCCATATTAACCATGACAGCGCCGCCTGGGCGGAGCTGGCAGACATAGCCATCAGACCGAACACCAGGGTGCAGAGGCCGAGCAGACCAAGCTTGGAGCGGATCATTTTGAGTCCTTTCTCACTTGAGTTACGGTTGGAGCACAGCTAGTCCTACCAAGAGCACTTGGAATTTCAAACAGTGCTTTTCCGCACACTTCCTTACCCCAGAGATCGCCACATCTGAGTGACGTTGGGGCCGCCTTCCGGCAGCTCGAACTGGCCGCAGACGGCGAAGCCGAGGCGTTCGTAGCGGGGGGTGTTGACCGGGTTCGAGGACTCGAGGAAGGCGGGTGCGCCCTCGGCGTCGATCCGCGCCAGGCAGTCCGCAAGCAGTCCCATCCCCAAGCCGCGCCCGCTGTGATCGGGGTTGGTCGCGAGCAGGCTGAGGTAGTGGTGCGGCCGCTCCTGTGGATGGGCGGCGTCGAAGCGCTCGAACGTCTCCAGCACCCGCGCCGCGCCGGCGCCGAGCATCTCCCGCATCAGCGCCTCGACTCGCTGCTCGGCCCGGGGGCTCAGCTCGGGCTTGCCCGGCGGAATCCAGAGCGCGACCGCGGTGCACTCGTCGAGGACCCAGGCCGACTCGTAGCTCAGCGCCGATTCCGCCAGCTCACGCCAGAGCACCCGCAGGTGGTCGAGCCGGCGCTCGGGGTCGGAGAAAGCCCAGCCCCAGACCGGATCCGAGTAGAAGGCACGGGCCAGCGTCTCGACCGCGGCGGGCAGGTCCGCCTCCGTCGCCAGGCGAGCATCGACCGGCGCCGGGCGGTAGGGCTGCGCCATCGGCTTAGAGCGGTTGGCGGACGACTGGCTTGCGGGTCGCCTTGACCTCGTCGAGGCGGCGCACCGGCGTCGTGTAGGGGGCCTGCTTGGCGAGCTCGGGGGCGTCCTCGGCCTCGGCGAGGATCGCCTCGATCGCCTCGGCGAAGCCGTCGAGGCTCTCCTTGGTCTCGGTCTCGGTCGGCTCGACCATCAGCGCCTCCTCGACCAGCAGCGGGAAATAGACGGTCGGCGGGTGGAAGCCGAAGTCGAGCAGGCGCTTGGCAAGGTCGAGCGTCGCCAGGCCGAGCTCCTTCTTCATCGGCTTGCCGGAGAGGACGAACTCGTGCATGCAGTGGCGGTCGAAGGCGATCGGCAGGCGATCGGCAGCGCGGCCCTTCGCCAGCCGGGCCTTGAGGTAGTTGGCGTTCAGCACCGCCGTCTCCGAAGCCTCGGCGAGGCCGTCGCCACCGAGGCTGAGGATGTAGGCGTAGGAGCGGACGAAGACGCCGAAGTTGCCCTGGAAGCCGCGCAGGCGGCCGATCGACTTGGGCCGCTCGTGGTCGAGGTCGTAGACCGGCCCGTGACCGTTGTTCTCGCGACGCACGACCTGCGGCCGTGGCAGGTAGGGCTCGATCCGCTCGGAGACGGCGATCGGGCCGGCGCCGGGGCCGCCGCCTCCGTGCGGCTGGCTGAAGGACTTGTGCAGGTTGACGTGGACGATGTCGAAGCCCATGTCGCCGGGCCGCGAGTGGCCCATCACCGCGTTGAGGTTGGCGCCGTCGTAGTAGAGCGTCCCCCCCGCCTCGTGGATCAGCGCCGCGATCTCGGCGATGTTCTCGTCGAAGAGGCCGAGCGTGTTGGGGTTGGTCAGCATCAGGCAGGCGACCTGGTCCGGGTCCTCGTCGATCTTGGCCCGCAGATCGTCCATCTCGACCCCGCCGCGCTCGTTGGTCGCGACCTTGACCACCTCGAAGCCCGCCATCGTCACCGAGGCCGGGTTGGTCCCATGCGAGGTGTCGGGGGCCAGCACCTTGGTCCGCTCTTCGCCGCGATCGGCGTGGTAGGCGCGGGTGAGCAGCAGGCCGGCTAGCTCCCCGTGCGAGCCGGCCGAGGGCTGCAGGCTGACGTGGGGCAGGCCACAGATCTCGCTCAGCGACTCCTGCAGCAGCGACATCAGCTCCAGCGCCCCCTGGGCTCGCTTCGGGTCCTGGGCCGGGTGCAGGCGGGCGTGGCCCGGCAGCGCCGCGACCCGCTCGTTGAGCCGCGGGTTGTGCTTCATCGTGCAGGAGCCGAGCGGGTAGAAGCCGCTGTCGAGGTCGAAGTTGCGGCGGGAGAGCTTGTTGTAGTGGCGGACGATCTCCGGCTCGGCGATCTCGGGCAGTCGCGGCGGCTCGTCCCGCAGCAGCTCGGACGGGATCAGCTCCGCCAGCGGCGTCTCGGCAACTTCGGTGTCCGGGAGGACCGCGGCGCGGCGCCCGGGCTTCGACTTCTCGTAGATCGTCCGCGCTCGTTCGGCCTGCATCGGAGTCTCAGTCAGCGCCATCAGGCGGCCCCCGCGGGCGTTTCGGCGGTGCGTTGCACGGAGATCTCGCCGCGCTCGGCGGCGATCGCATCGCCGAGGGCATCAGCCAGCAGGTCGATTTGCGCCTTCGTGCGCCGCTCGGTGATCGCGACCAGCAGGCCGTCCTCGAGCTCCGGGTACTCACGGCCGAGCGGGTAGCCGGCGGCGATCCCCTGCTCGGCGCAGCGATCGAGCACTCGATCGACCGGAGCGTCGAGGCGGACGGCGAACTCGCGCGCGACCGGGGCCCCGTGCAGCTGCTCGACCCCCTCGACCGCCGCGAGTCGCTCCCGCGCGTAGGCGGTGCGCCGCACCAGCAGCTCGCCCAGCTCGCGGAAGCCCTGGCGGCCGAGCCAGGCGAGGTGGATCATCGCGCCGAGCGCGTTGAGCGCCTGGGCGGTGCAGATGTTGTGGGTAGCCTTCTCGCGGCGGATGTGCTGCTCGCGGGTCTGCAGGGCGAGGACGAAGCCGCGGCGACCGTCGACGTCGTCGGTCTCCCCCGCGATCCGTCCGGGCATGCGGCGGATCTGCTCCTCGGTCGCGCAGAAGAAGCCGAAGGAGGGACCGCCGAAGTCGAGCCGGTTGCCGAGCGGCTGGCCCTCGCCGAGGGCGATGTCGGCCCCCTGCTCGCCCGGCGGCTTCAGCACCCCAAGCGTCATCGGGTCGCAGGCGACGATCAGCAGCGCGCCGTGCTCCTTGGCCGCGGCGCCCAGCTCCTCCACCCGCTCGATCGCGCCGAGGAAGTTGGGGCTCTGCAGGAAGACCGCAGCGGTCTCGCCGTCGACGGCGGCGACCAGCGCCGCGGCGTCGGTCTCGCCGCCGGCGAGGCCGACCTCGACCACCTCGGCGCCGTAGCCGACCGAATAGGTCGCAAGCGTCTCGCGGCTGTGTGGGTGGAGGCCGCGCGAGACGACGAAGCGGCGGCGCTTGGTCGCCGCCATCGCCAGGTAGGCGGCGGAGGCGACCGAGGAGGGACCCTCGTAGAGGCCGGCGTTGGAAACCGGCAGGCCGGTCAGCTCCGACATCGCCGTCTGGAACTCGAACATCGCCTGCAGCCCACCCTGGGAGATCTCCGGCTGGTACGGCGTGTAGGGCGTGAGGAACTCCGAGCGCTGCGTGATCGCGTCGACGATCGCCGGCACGTAGTGGTCGTACATCCCGGCGCCGAGGAAGCAGACCTGCCGCTCGGCGTCCTCGTTGCGCGCCGCCAGCGCCGCCAGCCGCTCGAAGACCTCGGCCTCGCTCATCCCGTCCGGCAGCGCCAGCGGGCGGCCGAGCCGGAGCGGCTCGGGGATCTGGGCGAAGAGCTCGTCGACCGAGTCGACGCCGATCGTGGCGAGCATCTCGGCCCGGTCCTCGGGCGTTGCGGAGGTGTAACGGCTCACCCGCTGAAGGCTACGGAAGCCGGAGGCCGGGACTGCCTAGGACTTTTCCAGCATCTTGCGGTATTCGCCGGCGTCGAGCAGCGCTCCGCGCTCCTCCGGGTGGGTCAGCTTGACCTTGACCAGCCAACCCTCGCCGTAGGGATCCTCGTTGATCTTCTCCGGCGAGTCTTCGAGCGAGTCGTTGACCTCGACGATCTCCCCCGACATCGGCGCGATCACCTCGGAGACCGCCTTGACCGACTCGACCTCGGCGTAGGAGGCGTCTTTGGAGATCGTCGCGCCGACCTCGGGCGCGTCGTAGAAGACGACCTCGCCGAGGCTGTCCTGGGCGTACCAGGTGACCCCGAAGACAGCATGCTCATCCCCCTCCAGCCGCGCCCAGTCGTGCTGGTCGTGGTAGAGAAGATCGTCGGGGTAGCTGGCGTCAGCCAAGGTCATCCTTTCCGCTGGTAGAGGGGCTTGGAAGCTATCCGGGCGGGGCGGCGCTTGCCGCGCACGTCGATCTCGACCTCGTTGCCGGGCTCCGCCAGATCGGCTTGCAGGTAGGCCATGCCGATGCCGACCTCGAGCGAGGGCGAGAAGGTGCCCGAGGTGACGACGCCGACCTGCTCGTCGCCGCGCATCACGGGGTTGCCTTCGCGCGGAATGCCGGCGCCCTCGATCTTGAACGGCGCCAACAGCTCAGCGGTGCCCTCGCGGCGCGCCCGCGCCACGGCCTCGGCGCCGATGAAGCCGGTGCCCTCGGCGCAGCACCAGCCGAGCCCGGCCTCGATCGGGTTGCGCTCGGGGGTGAGGTCGTTGCCGTGAAGGTGAAAGCAGACCTCGAGTCGCAGCGTGTCGCGAGCGCCGAGGCCGCAGGGGACGACGCCGGCGTCGAGCAGCTCGGCCCAGATCGCCGGGGAGATCTCGGGATCGATCAGCAGCTCGACCCCGTCCTCGCCGGTGTAGCCGGTGCCGCAGGCGAGCGCCGGCCGGCCGCCGATCCGCAGCGGGGCCACCCGCATCCGCAGCGGCAGCTCGACCCGCAGCGCGGCGGTGACGATCGCGCGGGCGTGCGGCCCCTGGATGGCGAGCATCGCGTAGCGGTCGGCGACGTCGCGCACGGCGACGTCGAAGCTGCGGCTCCAGCGACCGAGCCAGGCGAGATCGGCGGCGTGATTGGCGGAGTTGGTGACGATCAGATAGCGGTCGCCGCCGAGGCGGTAGGTGAAGAGGTCGTCGAGCACCCCACCCTCCTCGTTGCAGAGGCAGGAGTACTGGGCGCCGCCGATCTCGATCTTCGTCACGTCGTTGGAGAGCACCCGCTGCAGGAAGGCGACTGCCCCGGGGCCCTCGACCTCGACCTCGCCCATGTGGGAGACGTCGAACATGCCGGCGTGGGTGCGCACCGCGGAGTGCTCCTCGCGGATGCCCTCATAGGTGACCGGCATCTCCCAACCGGCGAAGGGAACGAGCTTGGCGCCGAGCTCAGCGTGCCGCTCGTAGAGGGCTGTGCGTTGCAGTGTCTCCTCGCTCACGGGCGCAGCGTATTGGAGAGCTTGTGCCAAGCTCAGCCACGGAGATGGCCGCGTCACCCGCCAGCGAGATCCGCCGCGCCTCAGCCGAGGACGCGGGCGCGGTCGCCCAGCTCCTGCACGACTTCAACAGCGAGTACGAGGACTTCACGCCCGGCGTGCACGTCCTCAGCGAGCGACTCGGCGAACTGCTCGCCGCCGAGCAGATCGTCGTCCTCCTCGCCGGCGATCCACCCCTCGGCTTCGCCCTCTTCCGCCTCCGCCCCTCGCTCTGGTCGAAGGCCGAAGACGTCTACCTCGAAGAGCTCTACGTCGTGCCGGAGAGACGCGGCCAAGGCATCGGCGGAGCTTTGCTGGATTCAGCCATCGAGCTATCCCGCCAACTGGGCGCCGACCACTTCGAGCTGACAACAGGCGAAGACGACCGCGCCGCCAGAGCCCTCTACGAGAGCCGCAAGCTCACGAACCGCGAAGGCGGCCCCAACGGGCCGTCGATGCTCTATTACGAGATCGATCTCTAGAAGCTCAGGGTAGAAGGACGACCAGCGACAAACCATCCTGAACGGATGGTCTCCGGCGCTGATAGGGCATCAGGTGCCCCTCCGACAGAGGCTCAGGGACCAGGCCTCAAAACGGCGATCACGATCTGCTGCGCAACGGGCCTCTGGTGGAGGGGCACCTGATGCCCCACCACCCCAAGATCATTCTTTGAGGAACCCCGGCACGTCGATGTCATCGTCCGAAACCCGCAGTTTGCGGATATCGGTGTCCTCAGCCGAAATCCGCGGCCGGCTCTCGTAGCGACGACGCACCCGCTGCGGCGACCGAGCCAACAGCTCGAAGCCTTCGAAGCCGGTGGCGATGACGGTGACGCGAACCTCGTCCTTCATCGATTCGTCGACGACCGAGCCGAAGATGATGTTGGCGTTGTCGTCGGCCTCCTGCTGGACCAGCTGGGCCGCCTCGTTGACCTCGAAGAGGCCGAGGTCGGCGGGGCCGGTGATATTGAGCAGCATGCCGGTGGCCCCCTTGATCGACTCCTCGATCAAGGGCGAGGTGATCGCGGCCTTGGCGGCGTCGAGCGCCCGGGCCTCGCCGGAGGCGGAGCCGACGCCCATAAGGGCCGAGCCGGCGTCGCGCATGATCGTGCGCACGTCGGCGAAGTCGAGGTTGATCAGGCCGGGGATGGTGATCAGGTCGGTGATGCCCTGCACGCCCTGGCGCAGGATGTCGTCGGCCTGACGGAAAGCCTCGAGCACGCTGGTGCGGCGCTCCACCGCCTGCAGCAGCTTCTCGTTGGGGACGATGATCAGGGTGTCGACGTTGTTGCGCAGCTTCTCGATGCCCTCGAGCGCCTGCTGCATGCGTCGTTTGCCCTCGAACTCGAAGGGCTTGGTGACCGCGCCGACGGTGAGGGCGCCGATCTCTTCCTTGGCGATCTCGGCGATCACCGGTGCTGAGCCGGTGCCGGTGCCGCCGCCCTCGCCCGCGGTGACGAAGACCATGTCAGCCCCCTTCAGCGCCTCCTTGATCTCGTCGCGACTCTCTGCCGCCGCGCCAGCGCCCACCTCGGGGTTGCCGCCGGCGCCGAGGCCGCGGGTCAGCTCCTGGCCGATCGAGAGCTTGATATCCGCATCACACGCTTGCAGCGCTTGCGCATCCGTGTTGACGGCGACGAACTCGACGCCGCGAATGCCAGCATCGACCATGCGACTGACGGCGTTGGTTCCGCCGCCACCGGCGCCGACCACCTTGATCACCGCGAGGTATGTGGATTCCATCTCCCGATTTCTCCAAGCCCAGTCCCCTGGGGGGCTGGATATGTCCCAATCCAGAGGACTGGGTGTTGAGTTGAGCCTTTGATCTGTCCGACGCTACAGCAATGCTTGAGAGTTCAAGCCTACGTTGTAACAACGGAAATTGCGCTCAACGTAGGGTATCGGGCGGGGTCTGTCAAACGGCCGGGCGGCATCCTGCAAGGCCGCTTCCTCAAGTGCTACTTGAGGGTTTCGCCTATCTAACCCTGTGGTCGAGGGTTTAAGGCGGTAGCGGAAGCTCATGCCCAGAGCCATATACGGCCGGGCGCCCCGGAGCCCGCAGGTCTACATAATCGAGCGCCGTGATTTCGGGGTCGGCCAGGACCGTGGCTGCGGTCCGCCACTTGCGCTTTGCGTCCACCGAGTTGCCGAAGCGCAGTTCGATTCCGGAGGTGAGTTCGACCTCCACCCCGCTTTCGCCAAAGTGGCTGGCGGCGACGTATGGCCGCAGCGCCGCGGGAGCCGCCGCCAAAACGTGTACCTGTTCAAGCGCCGAGCCCTGTACGCGGTCGCCTTTTGGCGCTGAATCGATTGGCAGCGTGGGCAGGTGGACCTCGTCGCCGGACGGGAACCAGGTGAGGACGGTCCCGTCTTCGGCGACCGCGACGGCGCCGTCGCCGCTGCCGATCGCGGCGACCGGCTGACTGGAGACGAGGTGTGGCTCCGAGGTGGAATCGCGCACGAAGACGAAATAGAGCAGCGCGACCAGGAGCAGCGCGAGGGCCCCGCCAAGCAGCAACCGTCTCCTCGCGGCGAGCCGTTTCCTCACAACGCCCAACCCTCCGGCCACTCGACCTCGCCGAGAATCTGAACCTCGGGCTCGAGCACGACGCCGGTCTGCGCGTGCACCCGGCGTCGTCCCTCGGCCATCAGCGCCAGCACGTCCGCGGTTGTCGCGTGTCCGCTGTTCTCGACGAAGTTGGCGTGCTTCTCGGCGAAGCGCGCTTCGCCGTGGGCGAGGCCGCGGCAACCGGCCGCCTCCAGCAACTGGCCGGCGCTGCGGCCCTCCGCCCGCCTGTCCTCGGGGTTCTTGAAGGTCGAGCCGAAGGTCTTGATTCCTGAGGGCTGAGCCTCGCGGCGCTTGCCGCGCATCTCATTGAGACGGGCGCGGATCGCCGCGGGGTCGTCCGGGCGCAAGTTGAAGGCGACACGTGAGACGACCTCGCCCGCGGTCAGGTTGGAGTTGCGGTAGACGAAGCCCAGCGAGTCGGGCTCGCGCCGCTCGCGACCCTTCGCCGTGAAGACGTCGACCCAGGCCAGGACCTCGGCGAGCTGGCCGCCGTAGGCGTTGGCGTTCATCCTCACCGCACCGCCGGCGGTGCCGGGGATGTTGACGCCGAATTCGATCCCGGCGAGGCCCCAACCCGCCGCCTTCGCCGAAGCCGAGGGGAAGCGGGCGCCGCCGCCGCAGACGATCCCCTCTCCCTCGCGCTCGATCGTGGTCAGCTCGCGGTCGAGCTTGAGCGCCAGCCCGCGAAAGCCCGCGTCGGCGACGAGCAGGTTCGAGCCCGAGCCGATCACACCGAGCGCAAGGCCTTCGTCGGCGGCCCAGGCCAGCACCGCCAGCAGCTCCCCCTCGTTGCCCGGCCGGGCGAAGAAATCGGCGTTGCCGCCCGTGCGCACCGTGGTCAAGCGGGCGAGGGGAAAGTCGCTTTGCACTCCCGCCGGCCGGGCGCTCACCGCGGCACCCGCTCACCGCTGCCGCTGTCGACCAACGCCTCGCCGAGCTTGAAGACGTCGCCGGCGCCGATCGTGACCAGGACCTGGTTCTCGATGCCGACCGCTTGGTTGTGGTCGAGGAGATGGGTAATTGCACCGGGAACCGCGCCCGGGTCGGGGAGCCAGAGCACTCGCCGGCCCCCCATCCGCTCCGCCGCCGCTTGCGCAACCCGCAGGCCGCTGACGCCCGCCAGCTCGCCGACCGGCTCCTCCCGAGCGGGGTAGACGTCGAGGACCGCGACTTCGTCAGCCAGCGCCAGCGCCGCCCCGAACCCCTCACCAAAGGCCTTGGTGCGGGAGTAGAGGTGGGGCTGGAAGATCGCGATCAGACGGCCGGGGCCCTGCTCGCGCAGAGCCGAGAGCGCAGCGCGCACCTCGGTCGGGTGATGGGCGTAGTCGTCATATACGCGCGTTTCGCCGCGCGAGCCCTTTAGCTCGAGGCGCCGCTTGACGCCGGGAAAGTCAGCCAGCGCCCCGGCGACCGCTTCGGCCTCGAATCCTGCCACGGCCGCGGCGCCGACAGCGGCGCGGGCATTGAGCAAGTTGTGGTGGCCGGGAACGGCGAGCTCGATCTCCAGCTCGGAATCCTCCGGCCGCACGACGACCCGCGCCCCGGCCGTGAACTCGGCGAAGGCGGCGCGCAGCTCCGCCAGCGATCCCCAGCGATTGTGGTGGTCCATCTCGATATTGGTGACGATCGCGACCTCGGGCTTCAGCTTGAGGAAACTGCCATCGCTCTCGTCGGCCTCGGCGATCACCCACTCGCCCTCGCCCCAGCCCGCGTTGGCAGCCTCGCCTTCGGGGCCGAGGCCCGGCACCTCGCCGCCGACGAAGAAGGCTGGGTCGGCGCCCAGACCGCGCAGCGCCCAGACCAGCATCGCCGTCGTCGTCGTCTTGCCGTGGGTGCCGGCGACGGCGATCAGGCGCTTCTCGGCGCAGAGCTCGGCCAGCAGGGCGCCGCGATGGATCGGCTCGACACCGCGCTCGCGGGCCAGCGCCAGCTCCGGGTTGTCGGCGCCGATCGCGGTCGAGACGACGACCTCGGCTCCCTCGGGCAGGTTTGCCGCGTCGTGACCGACGAGCGGATCGAGGCCGGCGGCGCGCAGCCGCTCCATATAAGAGGAGTCGCCGCGGTCGCTGCCGCTGACCGTCGCGCCTAGCTCGGCGCAGACCAGGGCGAGGCCGCTCATGCCGGCGCCGCCGATGCCGATGAAGTGCAGCTTGCGCCCGGACCAATCAGCCATCGATTGCCTCCAGGACCTCTTGGGCGATGACACGGGCCGCGTCGGGACGAGCCAGCGCGGCCGAGGCGGTTGCCATCGCGGCCAGCTCCGCCCCGTCGTAGAAAAGCGAGGAGACCCGCTCGGCGAGCAGCGGCGCGCTCAACGCGGCGTCATCGATCGACTCCGCCGCGCCCGCGCCGGCCATCCAGGCGGCGTTCGCGGTCTGGTGGTCTGCCGTGGCGTACGGATAGGGGACGAGGATCGCCGGCCGACCCGCGGCGACGACCTCGAAGATCGAGCCGCCAGAGCGAGCCAGGACCAGGTCGCAAGCAGCGAGCACGTCCCCGAGGTTGGGCTCGTAGGGCAACAGCGTGTAGCGCTCGGCGCGCGGCGCGGCCGCCAATCTTCCCCGCAGCTCCTCGTAATCGCGGCGACCGCTGAGGTGGAGGACGTGGAAGTCGCGTCGAAACTCGGCGTCGGGACCGCCCGAGCCCGCCTCGGCGAAGGCCTCGATCGCGGCGTAGTTGATCGAGCGGGCGCCCTGGCTGCCGCCCATCACCAGCAGGCAGCGGTCCTCGGGCGCGATCCCGAAGCGCCGCCGCGCCTCGTCCCGGTCGGCGCGCAGGATCGCCGCGGGGACCGGTCGTCCCGTCACCAGATAGGGGTCGCCCTCGCGTCCCGCGATCGGGAAGGAGAGGCAGACCCGGCGCGCCCTGCCCGCCAGCAGCCGGTTGGCGAGGCCGAGGTGACTATCGGCCTCGGTCAGCACCAGCGGCGTCCGCGTCAGCTGCGCGGCAAGTCCCGCCGGCCCGGCGACGTAGCCACCGCCGCCGAGCACGACATCGGCGCCACGGGTTCGCAGGACGTCACGCGCGGTCTTCACGGCCCCGGCTGCCAGGGCGACGGCGCGCGCCGCCTTGAGCGGGTTGCGGCGATCTATCCCGCGAACCTCGAGGAAGTCGATCTCATAGCCCGCGGCCGGCACCAGCTCCGCCTCGATCCGCTCGCGCGTGCCGAGGAAGGAGACCTCCGCCCCGCTATCCCGAAGCTCGTCGGCGACGGCCATCGCCGGCACGACGTGGCCGGCGGTTCCCCCCGCTGCCACTACGACTCTGGGCGCTCTTTCCACGGTTCGCTCGACTCCTTTTTGCGGCAGGCGAACGCCCGCCCTCGACGACGCGCAGTTTGCCAGCGCCGGAGGCGCGACCTGGGCGGGCCGCGGCGGTGGCGCGGCCACCGCGGGCGACGTTGAGGATCAGGCCGACGGCGAGCAGGGTCGCCATCAGGCTGCTGTTGCCGTACGAGACGAGGGGCAGTGGCACGCCCGTTAGCGGCGCCAGGCCCATCACGGCGAAGAGGTTGATCGTCGCCTGCACGACGATCATCGAGGTCAGCCCGGCGACCAGCAGCTTGGTGTAGCGGTCGCGGGCTTTCTGGGCCACGCGCAGGCCGGCGTAGCCGAACATCGCGAAGAGGCCGACCACGCCGAGGATGCCCATCATCCCCAGCTCCTCGCCGATCACGGCGGAGATCATGTCGGTGTGCGCCTCGGGGAGGTAGAAAGCCTTCTGCACGCCGTTGCCGATGCCGACGCCGAAGAAGCCGCCGGAACCAAGGGCGATCTTCGCCTGCGCCGCCTGAAAGCCCGCCCCGGCCGCTTCGGAGCCGGGATTGAGGAAACCGGTGAGCCGCGCCATCCGGTAGGGCTCGACCAGGGTCAGCAGCAGGGCTAGGCCACCGAGGCAGAGGGCGATCTTGCCGAGGTCGGCGGGCCGGGCGCCGGAGGCGATCAGCAGGGCGCTGACCGAGAAGGCGATCACCATCGTCGTTCCCATGTCGGGCTCGGCCATGATCAGCAGGCAGGCGGTGCCGACGACGAGCAGGAAGGGCATCAGCCCCTGCAGCGAGCGCACCCGTTTCGGTTCGCGGGCAAGCAGGTCGGCGCCGTAGAGGATCAGCGCCACCTTGGCCAGCTCAGAGGGCTGGAACTGGAGCGAGCCGGGGCCGAGCCAGCGGCTGGCGCCGTTGGCGCTGGTGCCGGCGACGAGGACGACGAGCAGCAGGAACATCGAGCCGACCAGCAGGGCCGGCGTCAGGCGGCGGATCGCGGTCAGGCCGTGACGGGCCGCCAGGTGCATCGCGACCAGGCCGACGGCGCCGAACATCAGCGTCCGCTTCAGATAGAAGGTGCTGTTGGCGAGACTGCCGTCTTTCAGCACCTGGGTCGTCGAGCTGGCTGAGAAGACCATCACCGCGCCCAGGGCGAGCAGGCAGAGCGTCGCGGTCAGCAGCAGGTTGTACTCGGTCGAGTGGGCGGCGGCCCGTGAGCGCTTTTTCTTCCTCGACTTCGCTTTCGAGCCCTTGCTCACCTTGGCGCCGAAAACGCCACCGAGGCTGAGCGCCCGGGCGCTCACGCCAGCTCCCCGACGATCTGGCGGAAGCGCTCGCCGCGTTCTTCGAAGTTCTCGAAGGCATCGAAGCTGGCGCAGGCGGGCGAGAGCAGCACCGTCTCCCCGGGCCGCGCCGCGTGCGCGGCCAGGCGCACCGCTTCTTCCAGGTCCTCGCAGAGGTGCAGCTCGACGCCGTCGGCGATCGCCGGCGCGAGCGCCTCGGCGAGGCGCCCGGCCGAAGCGCCGGTCAGGTAGCAGGCGACACAGCGCTCGCGCACCGGGTCAAGCAGCGGCGCGTAGGGCTCTCCCTTCTCGCTGCCGCCGAGGATCGCCCGCACGCCGCCCGCGAAGGCGCGCAGGCCGACGGCGGCAGAGGCGACGTTGGTCGCCTTCGAGTCGTTGACGAAGCGCACGCCACCGAGCTCGGCGACCTGCTCGAGCCGGTGCGGCACACCGGCGAAGCTGCGCAGGCCCTCGCGCACCGCCTCGCGATCGACGCCCATCGAGAGCGCCGCCGCGGCCGCCGCCATCGCGTTGGCGATGTTGTGCTCGCCAAACAGGCCCAGCTCGTCGACGGCGAGCAACGGCTCGCCGTCGTAGAAGATCGTTTCCTCGGCGAACGCCACTTCGCAGTCCGGCCCAGCGCCATGACAGAAGGCGATCCGACGGGCGCAGCCACCGAGGTCGACACCGGCCAGCTCCGGGTCGTCGGCGTTGTAAACAGCGACGTCGTCGTTGCCCTGGTTGGCGAAGATCCGCAGCTTGGCCGCGAGGTAGTCCTCGAGCGTGCCGTGCCGGTCGAGGTGGTCGGGGGCGAGGTTGAGGAAGACCGCGCACTCGGGGGCGAAGGCGACGCTGTCCTCGAGCTGAAAGCTGGAGGCCTCACAGATGACCGTCGCATCAGGGTCGATCTCGCCCGCCAGCGCTGAGAGCGGCGTGCCGACGTTGCCCGCGACCGCGACTGGCTCGCCCGCCGTGCGGTAGATGTGCCCGAGCAGCTCGACCGTGGTTGTCTTGCCGTTGGTCCCGGTCACCGCGACGAACCGATTCGGCGTCGCCCGCCAGGCAACCTCGAGCTCTCCCATCACCTCAAGATCCCGCTCCAGCGCCGCGGCGATCACCGGCGCCTCCCGCGGCACACCCGGGCTCTTGACCACAGTCCGCACCCCCTCGAGGAGCGCCACTCCATCTGCATCCAGGACAACTTCGACACCGGCCCCCCGGAGTCCTGCCGCCCCATCCGGATGCCCGGAATCAACGGCAACAACCTCCCCGCCCCGTGCGGCGAGCAGACGGGCGACGGCCTGCCCGGAACGGGCGAGCCCAACGACCAGGTACGGACCACTGGGCAGCGGCGGCCGAATCTCCTTCGGGGGCGGAACGCTCATGCCGCCTATCTTCGTCACCCGAGGTCGGAGGTCCTGTCCTCCTCCTGGCACAAGCTACCGACTACGAGCGCGAAATCGCCTTTAGACCGTCCACAAAATTCGCATGCACCGCCTCAAGGCCAGCCAGCCCATCCCTCGCAATCTCAACCAGTGAATCATCCAAGACCGGATCTGATTTGACGACCGTGTCTCGAAATTGCTTTGGAAGAAGTGGACCAGGAAGTGCGTGACGCAGTTTTGCCACCAGACTTGTGGGCATGAACTTGACTGGCACACCTGCCTCCGCTTCAAGCGTCGTGAGCTTCGCAGGAACCGTACTTGCAGTAGTTCCCCCAATGATCAGTACAAACGCTAGTGGTGGCAGATCAAGGAGATCTGCCGAAAAATCTGAGACGTAATCACGAATTGCACGCTGGTCTGCCTTAGGCAATGCGTAAGGACTTTTACCGGACTATGCCACGTCATGAAGGTTTCACCGGTATCAGGTAAGACTTGGATGAGCTCATCTTTGGTACCACCTGCTAATTCGTGTAAGACGACTACGGCATGAAGCCCATTTGTGGTGACTACGCCTTTTTCAGTACCATTGATAGGTTCGCAGATCGCCGATGTCACACCTCCGATTTTCGTAATGCATCCACTAAGTCTGATTCTTGAGTTTTGTACCGCGCCTTCTTTTTCGCCGATAGCTCCGCTCGCAAGAAGTTTAGCGTTGACGGTTGAGATAGCTGAGCATTCGAGTAACACTTCTTTACCAATGAGTTTGAAGTGGATCACGATCGGCACATCGGTTTTGAATTCAACTGTGGCGGTAAGAATTTAATTAATTCCAATTTTTCAGGTGTTACTAATTTTGCTAGTAACCATTCTCTCGCAGCGTGAGCAGAGGTAGCGCCGAGACACATTACACTGAGAACCACGGCACAAAGGCCGAGGAGCCGGAGGTTTGAACGGGACATTTTTGTTCCTCTCATGAATTAGTTACGTTCGGCCGGCGAGTCAGCGTTCACCGGCAATTCAGAATCTCAGCCGTCGCAATCAAGTCAAGTATCAGTGTCCTGACGTTTTCCTACTTGGTTGTGGATTCGACGAATCCAGCTACCAACGGCGTATAGTTCTCCCGGAAAAGAGCACTGATTAAAAGACGCAGGGACGCTTGCTAGTTCGACGCTTATGGACTCTGCTCGTCCTGAATGGCGACAACGGTGGACGAGGGCCCAGCGATGGGGGCGGTCGCTAGATAGGCAAGGTCGCGGCGATTTGGCGACGCGAGGGCGGTCCCTGATGACGTGATGGTGAAAGAGGGACCAGACAGCACCAGTGGAAGCTTCGGCGATCAGCTGGGTGGAGTCGCTTGCTGCCGGCCAGGAGTTCGACGATGGCATCGTGGAGGCGCTGGCGGGCACGGAGGCCGTCTGGGCCAGGAGGGAAGTCGTCGGTCAGGCAGATCCTGAAGGGGAAGGGGTCATTGGCGACCTGCTCGCTGAGGGCGGCGAGGGCTCGGGAGGCTTGGGCCATTGCCGCCCCTGCGTGTTACTCGAGGGCGGCTAGGTAGTAGTCTTCGACGCCGTCGAAGTAGCTGTCGAATTTGCGGCGGGAGACGTGGGCGGCGGAGCGGATGCGGGGGGCGGTGAGGGAGGCGTAGCCTTTGGCCGCGGCGAACTCGGCGACAGCGGCTAGGATCAGGGCGCGATCGCCGGTTGCGGAGAAGGCGTTGCCACCTCCGCCGGAAGGGCCGGGGAGTGGTTCGAGGGTGGTGTCGCGCCAGATCAATCCGCGGTCCAGGGACTCGAGCTCGCGGGCGGCCTCGTCGGGAAAGCAGAGAGCCCAGTCGAGCAGCTCCTGGCTCACGGACTGCAGGTCAGAAAGCTTGCCGGCGAGCAGGCGGTTTCGCGAGACGCCGGCGATGCCGGCGGTCGCTTCCTCTAATGAAGACCACTTTCAAACGGAAGTTAGAACACTCGCCACTGGGGGAGTACGGCATTTTGTGCTTGCTCGATGGACTGGGATAGCTGCTGTCGGTGAAGCTCTTGGGCGAGCGCTCGCTCGGCCCTAGTGGCGCCCTTTCCCCTGCTTGGCGCCCTTGCCCTTGCCCTTGGCGCCTTTCTTGCCCTTCTTGCCCTGCTTCTTGCACTGGGCTTTCAGCGGGGGCCGCAGGTCTGCGACCTTGCCGTTTTGGGCGTCCAGCTCGAGGTTGGCGCGGTGGGTTCCCTTGCAGATGTTGGTCGAGTTCTGAAAGAGGCCCTTC